>Ga0153956_1002201_pt1 | contig 14950 bp, 11 predicted proteins | sample TSFL040MetaG_FD_104704 | JGI IMG/M metagenome (GOLD analysis project Ga0153956, IMG submission 104704) | Attine ant fungus gardens microbial communities from Florida, USA - TSFL040 MetaG | ecosystem: Host-associated > Fungi > Mycelium > Unclassified | place: USA: Florida, Wekiwa Springs... | reverse complement strand
GGTGAAGCGGACTTCCGAACCTGAACCACACGAGAATCATAAACTTGCCAGTGTCCCTTTAATTCCGAAGTTCGCATCAAAGGTCGCCGCAAGGACATGCGAACTTCGGAATCGGGACACTAGCCGGATGCGACGGTTCCGGCCGGCGGCTGGCGTCGGCATCCGCCATCGTGTTCCGGCCATGTCGGGCGGCGTGACGCGCCTGGCGTTTGGATCCCGCGGGCGGGACGTCATCTCGTTACAACCGAATTCGTTCCAGCAAAAGGACTGACGGCAATACGCGACGTTTCAGACCGGTTGCCGTCGACGCACGCCATGACAGCATTGCGACACCTCGCCACCCGCGCCCTCGCCGCGCTGGCCCTGCTTCTTGCGCCCGCGTCCGGTCTGTCCGTGGTTCACGCCCAGACCGTCACGTCCCAACGCCCGACCACCTTCACCCTGTCCAACGGGCTCGGCGTCGTGATCATCCCCGACCATCGTACGCCGGTGGTAACGCAGATGATCTGGTACAAGGTCGGCTCGGCCGACGAGACGCCGGGCAAATCGGGCCTTGCGCATTTCCTTGAGCACCTGATGTTCAAGGGCACCGCAAAACATCCGGCCGGCGAGTTTTCCCAGACCGTGCTCCGGGTCGGCGGCAACGAGAACGCGTTCACGTCGTTCGACTATACCGGCTACTACCAGCGCGTTCCGCGCGATCAGCTCGCCAGCATGATGGCGTTCGAGGCCGACCGCATGACCGGCCTCGTCCTGAAGGACGAAAACGTGCTGCCCGAGCGCGACGTGGTGCTCGAGGAATACAACATGCGCGTCGCCAACAACCCCGACGCGCGCCTGATCGAACAGATCATGGCGGCGCTGTATCTCAATCATCCCTACGGCCGCCCGGTGATCGGCTGGCATCATGAAATCGAGAAGCTCACCCGCGACGATGCGCTGGCCTTCTACAAGCGGTTTTATGCGCCCAACAACGCCACGCTGGTGATCGCGGGCGATGTCGATGCAGACGAGATTCGCCCCGAAATCGAAACGACCTTCGGCGCGGTGCCGCGCCAGCCCGAGATTCCGGCGACCCGCATCCGTCCGCAGGAGCCGCCGCCGGCCGCGCCACGCACCGTCACCCTCGCCGACCCTCGCGTCGAGCAGCCGGTGATGCGGCGTTACTATCTGGTTCCATCCGCCGAAACCGCCGCCTCCGGCGAGAGCCCGGCGCTCGACGTGCTCGCGCAGTTGATGGGAAGCGGCAGCAACGCCTATCTCTATCGGGCGCTGGTGGTCGACAAGCCGCTCGCGGTCAGCGCCAGCGCCTCCTATCAGGGCACGGCCGTCGATTCGACGCAGTTTTCGATCGCGGTCGCGCCGAAGCAGGGCGTCAGTTTTGCCGAGGCCGAGCAGGCCGTCGACGCGGTGATTGCGAACCTCGCGACGAATACCGTCCCGGCCGAAGACCTCGAACGGGTGAAGACACAGTTGATCGCGGAAGCAATCTACGCGCAGGACAATCAGGCCACGCTGGCGCGCTGGTACGGCGCCGCCGTGACGGTCGGACTGAGTGTCGACGACATCAGGAACTGGCCGGATCGTATCCGTGCCGTCACCGCCGCGCAGGTTCGCGAGGCCGCGCAAAAATGGCTGGTGAAGACGCGATCGGTCACGGGATACCTGATCAAGGACACCGCGCCAAAACGCGAGGAGAAGCGGTCGTGACATCCATCTGGACCGGCGCCACGCGCCTGCTGTTCGCCGCCGCGAGCCTCGCACTCGTCTCGTTCGCCCCGACACCTTCGTTCGCTGCTGCCAGGATTCAGCGCCTCGTGACCCCGGGCGGCATCGAGGCCTGGTTCGTTCAGGACGCCACCGTTCCGCTGGTGGCGATGGAATATGCCTTCGCCGGCGGCGCGGCTCAGGATCCTCCCGGCAAGCCGGGCGTCGGCTACATGACCGCCAGCCTGCTCGACGAGGGCGCGGCCGACCTCGACTCCAAGACCTTCCACGAGCGGCTCGAACGCCGCGCCATCGAGCTGGGCTTCAGCATCGAGCGCGACCGGTTTCGCGGTTCGCTGCGAATGCTCAAGGACAACAGCAATGAAGCCTTCGGCCTGCTGCGGCTGGCGCTGACCGCGCCGCGGTTCGACACCGGCGATGTCGAACGTATCCGCTCGCAGATCATGGCCGGCCTGCGCCGCAACACCACCGATCCCAATGCGCTTGCCGGCCGCAAGTTCGTCGAACTCGCATTCGGGGATCATCCTTACGGCCGCCAGTCGCACGGCACGCTGGAGAGCATTCCCACGATCCAGACCGACGATCTCAGGACTTACGTGCATCGCGTGCTGGCTCGGGACCATTTGAAGATCGCGGTGGTCGGCGATATCGATCCGGCGTCTCTTGCAAAATTGCTGGACCGGACCTTCGGCGGACTGCCCGCGAAGGGCGACCTCACGCCGATCGCGGACGTCACCGCGGCGAAACCGCCGCAGCGCGCGTTCGTCCGGCTCGACGTGCCGCAGACCATCGTGATGTTCGGCGGGCCCGGCATCAAGCGCCACGATCCGGATTTCATGGCGGCTTACATCGACAATCACATTCTCGGCGGCGGCTCGCTGTCGTCCCGGCTCTACCGGGAGGTTCGCGAAAAACGCGGCCTCGCCTATTCCGTTTCCGAAGCCCTGCTGTGGATGGACCATTCGTCGCTGTTCGTAGGCACGACCGGCACCCGCGCCGATCGCGCCGGGGAATCCGTCAATGCCATCGACCAGGAAATCCAGCGCTTCGCCGAAGACGGCCCGACGCAAAAGGAACTGGACGAGGCCAAGTCCTACCTGAAGGGATCGCAGATGCTCGCGCTCGATACGTCATCGAAGCTCGCCTCCGGTCTGCTGCAGTATCAGATGGACAATCTGCCGATCGATTACATCGAGAAGCGCAACGCGATCGTCGATGCCGTGACCCTCGACCAGGCCAAACAGGTGGCGAAGCGACTATGGGGGCAGGGCCTGCTCACGGTTGTGGTCGGTCGTGAATCCCCAAAAGTCATAGTCCAGCCGGCCGCGGTGCAGACGAAGCCTCAGCCGGCCGCCGATTCCAACTCCAACTGACCAGTTCCGGGCAGGCCAACCGCCGCCCGGCAGGCTATGGTGTGCCAATGGTCCGATTCCCGCGTCGGGGACGGCTCGGCCCGGTGTCTCATGATGCGGATTGCGCGCGATATCGTCATTGACGAAAACGACATCGAGATCGACTTCGTCCGGGCCTCCGGACCGGGCGGTCAGAACGTCAACAAGCTGTCGACCGCAGCGCAACTGCACTTCGACACGAGACGCTTGACACTCGCCCCCGATGTCGAAGCGCGGCTCGCCCGCCTCGCCGGCCAGCGCATGACCAAGGAGGGCGTGATCGTGATCCACGCTCAACGCTTCCGCACCCAGGAGCGCAATCGCGCCGATGCGATCGACCGTCTGGTCGACTTGCTGCGCGAGGCCGCGATCCGCCCGACTCCGCGCCGCGCCACCAAGCCGACGTTCGGCTCGAAGCTGCGCCGGCTCGACGGCAAGAAGCGCCGCGCCGACGTCAAGGCGAAGCGCGGTGCCGCGCGTTACGACGATTAGAGCCTTTCCCTTTTTGACGCGTTTTCTTCACGCGAACCGGTATCCACTTCGCCCGAAAACGCCAGAGCCGCCACGTTACCGCCAGCCGCCCGTGGTCGCGAAGACCCAGAACATCAGCGCCCCGCCAATGACAAACAGCCCGCCGAACACCAGCGTCGCGGCCGAGCCTGAACGGTTGGCGGGCTCCAGCACGGCGGTTTCCGGTTGCGCCGGGTCGTAAAAGACGGGCACCTGCGCCCCCACCGCGTACTTGGCGATCTCCTTGCGCGCGCTGGCCTCGTCCGAGTGGAGCGCGGTCCATCCCCATCGCCATGTGCTGCCGTGAAATTCGCGGCCGTCAACCGCGTAGCTGAAACGGAGATCAGGCCTGTAAAGCCGGATGGTGCGTGTCGGGCGGCTGCTGTCGTCGTCGTTTTCGGTGCGCTGTTCCATCGCGATGTCGGCGAGCGTGATCCTGCCCGGCGTGGACGGCCACCGCGTACTGGCGGACGCCTGCCGCCGCCGGATGAAATATTGCACGAAGGCCGCAAGACCGATCAGGACCGCCGACAGCGGCAGCAACAATCCGAACAGCGGGAATCCACCCGCCGTGGTGAGCACCTTGCCGGCGATGGAATGCGCGACAAGCACGGCGGCGATCATCGAAAAGACGACAAGAAACACAATAAGCCCGGTCTTGTTCGACGAATTGCCAGGCTCCAGCACCGCACGCGACGGCGCTTTCGGATCGTAGTAGACATCGACGCTCGCGCCCTGCGGATACCTTGCCGCCATCGCGTCGGCCGCCATCGAAGTCAGGCTGGCGCGGCCGCCGAACCTGACACGCGCGGCTTCGTAATCCTTGCCGGCGACGCGGTAGCTGTAGCGAAGGTCGACGGAGCTGTTGGCCCTCTCCTCCGACGAAACGATCGCGGAATGAGAGACCTTCGAGACGATGATCTTGCCCGCCGTCCTCGGCCAGCCTCTGCCCGCCGAAACCTGCCGCCCCGACCGCCACAGTCCGTAAGCCAGATTGGCCACGACAAACAGGCAAACGCCTGCGGCGATGCGCGTCCACAACAGGGCGGATGCAGTCAGCATGAGGAAACTCCAGGGAAAAGGGGCACAATCGCCTGAGGAGGGCCTGGATTTGTCGCACCGCCCCTGTATTCGGTTCGATCACGGCCTACAATGAGCCCCCGATAGCGAATCGCCCCGAGAGCATGCCCGTCCGCCAGCTTCCAGAAACCATCGTCAACCGGATCGCGGCCGGCGAAGTGGTCGAACGCCCCGCCAGCGTCGTCAAGGAGCTGGTGGAGAATGCGATTGACGCCGGAGCAAGCCGCGTCGATATCTTCACCGACGGCGGCGGCCGCCGACGCATCGGCATCACCGACGACGGCAGCGGCATGACGAAGGCCGACCTTGGGCTCGCGGTCGACCGCCATGCCACCTCCAAGCTCGATGACGAAGATCTGCTGCGCATCCGCACCCTCGGTTTTCGCGGCGAGGCGTTGCCTTCGATCGGCGCCGTCGCACGGCTCGGCATCACGACGCGCCACGCCGCCGAACCGCACGCGTGGTCGCTCAATGTCGAGGCCGGACAGAAAGCCCCGATCGTACCCGCCGCATTGACGCAAGGCACGCGCGTCGAGGTCAGCGATCTCTTCTATGCGACACCCGCGCGGCTAAAATTTCTCAAGACCGACCGCACCGAGGCCGAGGCGATCCGCGAGGTGGTGCGACGTCTGGCGATGGCGCGGCCCGACATTGCCTTCACGCTGGCCGGCGAGGAGCGCGCACCGGTGACGTGGGCCGCGGCGCTGCCCGGCGCGGCCGGACAGTTGACGCGGCTCGGCGACATTCTCGGCGCGGACTTCCGTGCCTCGGCCATTGACGTGCGCGCCGAACGGGAAGGCGTGATCGTCGAAGGCTTTGCGGCTGCGCCATCTCTTACACGCGCCAACGCGCTCGGCCAGTATCTGTTCGTCAACGGCCGCCCGGTGCGCGACAAACTGATCCTCGGCGCGGTGCGCGCGGCTTATGCCGACTATCTGCCGCGCGATCGCCATCCTGTGGTGGCGCTGTTCGTGACGCTCGATCCGCAGGAGGTCGACGCCAATGTGCATCCGGCGAAAACGGAGGTTCGTTTCCGCAATGCCGGTCTCGTGCGCGCGCTCATCGTGCACGCGCTGAAGGACGGCCTGGCGCGTGAGGGCCGGCGCACGGCAGCCAACAGCGACGGCGCGGTACTGACCGCGTTCCGCCCTGCCACCACGCTGCGTCCGGCCAACTGGGATTGGCGACAGTCGCCCGCCTCCCCCGCCGCAGCGCGGCCGTGGCCCGGCACGACAGCGCCCGCTTTCGCCGAACCGGGCCAGGCGGCGTTCGACGTCGGCGCACCGACCGCGGACGTGCGTCCCGATATCGCGCCTGCCGGCGATCTGCTGGACCGCCCGCTCGGCGCGGCGCGGACGCAGATTCACGAGACTTATATCGTGACGCAAACCCGCGATGGGCTGATCGTGGTGGACCAGCACGCGGCCCACGAGCGGATCGTCTACGAGAAGCTGAAGGCGGCGCTGGAGCGCGACGGCGTGCAGCGGCAGATTCTGCTGATCCCCGACATCGTCGAGCTGGACGAAGCGACCGTCGAGAAGTTGACGGCCCGCGCCGCTGAACTGGAAAAATTCGGCCTTGCGATCGAATCCTTCGGCCCCGGCGCGGTCGCGGTGCGCGAAACGCCGTCGCTGCTCGGCAAGACCAACGCGGCGGCGCTGCTCCGCGATCTCGCCGAACACATGGCGGAGTGGGACGAGGCGCTGCCGCTGGAACGACGCCTGCTCCACGTCGCAGCGACGATGGCGTGTCACGGTTCGGTGCGCGCCGGCCGCATCCTCAAGCCCGAGGAAATGAACGCGCTGTTGCGCGAAATGGAAGACACGCCGAATTCAGGCCAGTGCAACCATGGCCGCCCGACCTATGTCGAACTGAAGCTCGCGGATATCGAGAAGCTGTTCGGGCGAAGGTAGGCCCACTTGCCCCTCCCCCTTGCGGGGAGGGTGGTACGCCGGGAGCAAAGCGAGCGAACGTACCGGGTGGGGGAATTCGGAGAGATTGCAGCAGACCCACCCCGGTCTTCGCTGCGCTTCGACCGACCCTCCCCACAAGGGGAGGGAAAAGAGCTGGAGAACCTGCGAACTTACAAATCCATCATCACTTGTACTTCGGATCGCGCTCCAGCAGCTCGATCGAAATGCCCTGCGGCCCGCGGATGAAGCAGATGCGGACTCCGGGCCGAAGCGTATGCGGCTCCTTGGTGAACTCCACGCCCTTGGCTTTCAGATGCGCGGCGACGTCGTCGATGTCCTTCACCGCCAGACCGAAATGATCGAGCCCCTGATAGGGCGTCGACGGCGGCGGATTGACGCCGTCGCCCGCCGTCACCGGCGCGAGGAAGATGTTGGCGCCGCCGAGTTTCACATCGAGGCGCACCGGCGTGCGGACGATTTCCGCACCCAGGATATCGACGAACCACTTCGCGGTCGCTTCCGGATCCGGCGTGCGGATGTGAACGTGGTCCCAGGCGATCTGCGGTGCGAATGGTGGCGTTGCACTAGCCATTCTTGTTCTCTCCTTGTGTTGAAGACCGATCATCGCAGAGACATGGCCTCAGGGTCAATTCATGACCGCTCCGGCTTCATGCGCTCCGCAGAAACACGAATTCCGTGTCGTCATAGGCGCGCCGTTCGAGTTCTTCAAAGCCTTCGGGGGCCGCGAATGACGCGGCCTTGGCTTCCTCGACAACAAGCAGCGCCCCTTCCGTGAGCCATCCGCCATCGCGCAGCGAGGCGACGGCCTTGTCGGCGAGCCCCATCCGATACGGCGGATCGAGGAAGACCAGCGAGAACGGCTCGACCGGATGCGCGGGACCGAGATCGGTGGCATCGCGGCGATACACCTTCGTCACGCCGCCGAGGCCCAGCGCCTCGACATTGTTGCGCAACAGCGCGCGCGCCTCCGCGCCGTTGTCGACGAACAGCGTGAATTTCGCGCCGCGCGACACCGCCTCGATGCCGAGGGCGCCGGTACCGGCGAAGAGGTCGAGCACGCGCGCATCCGCGACCGGATCGTCATAGGCGTGGACAAGAATATTGAACAGCGACTCGCGCAGGCGGTCGGCCGTGGGCCTGATCTGCTGCGTCGAGGGCGACGCCAGCGTTCGGCCCTTCAATCGTCCCCCGACGACACGCATGCCTCAATCCCGCGGCGTCAGATCGCGCTTGCCGTGATAACCGCGCTTCGGCCGCCGCGGCGGACCGTAGCCGTTGGCCTCGTCCTCGTTGCGGGCGCGGGCTTCGTCGCTGCCGGTCCGCTGCACCACGACGCTGCGGCCCTTGCGATCCTCGATCAGCGATCGCCTGGCTCTGGCCTTGTTGTCCTTCTTCGAACGCAGCGGCGTGCCGTCGCGCCCGAGCTTCGGAGCTTCGGGCTCGGCCGACGACGCGAAATTGGCATTGGCGAGCCCGGCAACCTTCTCGCCGAGCTGGTCGCGCAACACACGAGTCTTGACCTCGTCGACCTCGCCCTCTCCGATCTCGCCCAACTGGAACGGTCCATAGGAGACGCGGATCAGGCGGTTCACCTCGAGGCCGAGATGCGCCATCACGTTGCGGACCTCACGATTCTTGCCTTCGCGGATTGCGAACACCACCCAGACATTCGCGCCCTGATCGCGCTCCAGCGTCGCGTCGATCGGGCCGTATCTCACGCCGTCGACCTCGACGCCGTTCTTCAGCGTATCGAGTTGCGCCTGCGTCACCTCGCCATGGGCGCGAACGCGGTAGCGCCGCAGCCAGCCGGTGTCGGGATGTTCGAGCACCCGCGCCAGCCCGCCGTCATTGGTGAGCAGCAGCAGGCCCTCGGTATTGAAATCGAGACGGCCGATGCTGATGAGGCGCGGCAGACCTTCCGGCAGATTGTCGAACACCGTCGGACGGCCTTCCGGATCGTCATGCGTCGTCATCAGCCCGCGCGGCTTGTGATAGAGGAAGAGCCGCGTGCGTTCGCGCTCCGGCAAGGGCTGACCATCGATGGTAATGACGTCGCGCGCGATGACATCGAGCGCCGGCGAATTGATGACGCGGCCGTTCACCGCGACACGGCCCTGCGTGACCATCTCCTCGGCGTCGCGGCGCGAGGCGACGCCCGCGCGCGCGATCACCTTGGCAACGCGCTCGCCGGCTTTCTTCGGCTTCGGCTCGGACCGCGCGCCGCGCCGGTCGTCATCGGGCCTGCGCTCGCGATAGGCGCCACGGCCGCCGAACGCGGGACGCTTTGCGAAAACCTTGCTGTCGTCCTCGTTGTCGCGACGCGGACGGTCGAAGCGGGGACGGTCTCCGGACGGACGGTCGAAGCGGGGGCGCTCGGTATCGCCGTCACGGGATCGCGAAAAACGCGGACGTTCGCTGCCTGCCCCGTCATCGCGCGATCTGTCGAAACGCGGCTTGTCGTAGCGCGGCTTGTCGAAACGGCCGCCACCCTCGCGGGAAGGCCGGGAATCGCGCGCGCCAGCCTCACGCTTCTCCCAGGGCCTGGACTCGCCGCGATCCGGACGATCGCCGAAATCCTTGCGCGGACCGCGAGAACCACGATCCGATGCGCCGCGTGAAAACTTCTTGTCCCCGAACGGACGCTCGCCGCGTGGCGTGGAAGGACGTTTGTCGCCAAATTTCCTTTCGCTGAAGCGACCCGCGGGGCGCGCGTCACCACGATCGGCACGCGGGGCACGATCGTCCCGCTTGAAGGCCGGACGTTCGCCGCGAGGTGAATCTCCGCGCGGCGTGGAGGGGCGTTTCTCACCGCCGCCGTCGCGCGGCCGAAAATCCTTGCGCGGTCCCCGGTCGCTCTGGCGATCCGGACGATCTCCGCCACGCGCGGGCCGATCGTCGCGATTGAAGCGTTGAGGACGCGGAGCGTCGCCGTAGTCCCTTCGCGGCGCCCCGTCGTCGCGCTTGCCGGCGTAGGGCTTGCGCGCTCCTGCAAAGGGCTTCTTGTCGTAGGAACGCTTGTCGCCATCCCCTCTTTCGGATTTGCCGGCGAAGCCGCGCTTGGCGAACTTCTTCTCCGGTCCGCGCGCCGCGCCGGAACGGCCCTTGCCGCCGGATGGCCGATCACGCCGGCCGCGCGAGGATGCATTGTCTTTGTCGTTATCGCGGGGCATGAATGATCTCGCTACAGGCACTGGAAACGGCGGCGACGCCGGCGTGGAAGACTAGCATGAGGACGTCCGCGCTCCCGATAGGGGGGCGCATTCTCACGCAAAACCGGCATCCACGTTTGCTGAAGGCGCCCTCTTAACAGAGTTCTTTACCGGATACGAGGCATGACGACGCCCTCTTTTATGGATTTGGCGCTGAAAGCCGCCCAAAACGCGGCAAAATCGGGCGAAGTACCGATAGGCTGCGTGGTCGTGCGCGACAATTCGGTGATCGCGGCGGCCGGAAACCGCACCCTGACCGACCGCGACCCGACCGCCCATGCCGAGTTGCTGGCAATCCGCGAAGCCGCCCGCAAGCTCGGCAGCGAGCGCCTGACCGATTGCGATCTCTACGTGACGCTGGAACCCTGCACCATGTGCGCGGGCGCCATCTCGTTTGCGCGCATCCGCAGGCTCTACTACGGCGCGCCCGATCCGAAGGGCGGCGCCGTCGACTCCGGGGTCCGGTTCTTTGCATCGCCGACCTGCCATCACCGGCCGGAGGTGTATCCCTCGGTGGGCGAAAGCGCGGCGGCGGCGGTGCTGCGGGATTTCTTCAAGGCGCGAAGGTGAATTTCAAGATGCGGCGCTGAAGAAATCCAGCAGCGCCCTTCCCGTTTCCTCAGGTGCTTCCTCCGGCAGGAAATGCCCTGACTTGACCGGCCCGCCCGAGACGTTGGTGGCCCACACGCGCCACGCATCGAGTTGAGTGGCCGACGCGCTGGCGGCGACGCCGGCGTCGCCCCACAGCGCCAGCATCGGAATCGTGATCTTCTTGCCGGCGTCGAGATCGGCCTTGTCGATCTCGAAATCCGCATAGGCGCCGGCCCGATAGTCCTCGCACATGGCATGAACGCGGGAGGGATCGCGGAACGGCGCGAGATAATGCTCCAGCGCGCGCGGATCCATCGCGTCGAGCGTTCCCGTGCGGGTCTGGCTCGCCATCTTCTGCTTGAGGAAAAAGTCCGGATGGCCGCCGATCAGGGTCTCCGGCAGCGGATAAGGCTGCGCGAGAAACGCCCAGTGATAGATCTTCAGCGCCGAGAGACGGTTGATGCGCGACCAGTAGTCGTAGGTCGGCAAAATATCGAGCACCCCGAGCCGCGAGAGCCGCCCGGGATGATCGAGCGCCAGCCGGTACGAGACGCGGCCGCCGCGATCGTGCCCGGCCAGCGCGAAATGCACGTAGCCGAGCTTCTCCATTGCTTCGATGACCGTGCTGGCCATCGCGCGCTTGGTGTAGGGGATGTGCCGATCGTCGCTCTCGGGCATGTCCGACCAGCCGTAACCGGGCAGATCCGCGACGACGAGCGTGAATTTCTCCGCAAGTCGAGGCGCCACCTTGTGCCACATCACATGCGTCGATGAAAACCCGTGCAGCAGCAACAGTGGCGGCCCCTTGCCGCCGACCCGCGCAAAGATGCGGCCCGACGTGGTGTTGATCCACTCGGATGCATAACCGGGAAACAGATCGGCAAGATCGGGCATGAACATTCTTCCTTCGTCATGGCCGGGCAGGTTTTGACCGAGACCGACATTTGCTTACGGTGGAAATCTAAGGCCGCCTAGCGGCTCGCTCCATTATGGTCACGATTTGAAGGAAACCGAAGGCTGCCGAAATAGCAGCCTTCGGCATTCCAAGGAGGGAGCGCGGCCGAAATAGCGGGAGAATTGCCGCGGCGACAATGCCCCGAAGCCAGCCTCCAACTGCATCGAACGGATAAAGGCCGGTTCAAGGGCCGCCCCAAAGCCCCGCCCTCGAAACTCCCAGCCCACCCGAGCGCAAAGTTCGGGCGGGTGATCCTATCGGGATGGTGTAGCGGATACGGGGTTTATCGCCCGTCCTATCCTGCCGACGAGATCGAGCAGATTGCGCAACGTCTGGCTCTGGTCGTAGGGCGACCAGACCACCGAGAACGCTACGGGGTCCGGTTCATCCGTGATCCGCAGCAGGACAACCCCGGCTGTCGGGGGTCAAGCCGTGAACGCCGACGCATCGTTGCGATTATCTGAATGGCGCGTGGAAACGCCTACACGAAATCATCTGCGCACCGGCAATCCAAAATGCTCGTTTCTTTCACGAATTCGACCGATCTCAACGCGAGAGCGCTGCGACCCGATCGAGAGCCGCGCCGAAACCGCGCAGGGAAATCGAGAGGGGCAAGGCCGCACCACCGTCGGCGGTGACGTTGATCTTGAGAACCGTACCAGCGCGCAGCGCCGTCACCATTGGGGCATCGAAACTGATATTGACGAGGCAACCGGCCGGCACGCAGGTACGCAAGCGCATTGGCGGCATCGCCGGCTTCTCATCGATCTGGAAGGTGACGCCAGCATCGAGCGCCAGCCCGAGAGGCAAGGCGAGCATGCCGGCGACCGTGTTACCTCTCGGTGCGGACAATTCGATCGCGAGTACGCGCTGGCCATTCTGCTGGTTTTGCTGCTGCACGAGGACGCAGCGTTTGACATTGTTGGCGACCCGACAGGTGACGCGCCAATCGTGATAGGTTTCCTGAAGGGAGGTAGCTCCGCCGGGAAGCGCCGGGGCTTGTTGAGCCTGAGCCGCAAAGGTTGTCAGGGAGGCAACTGCGAGCGAAGCGAAAAGCCTCAGCTTCATCTCATCAGAACCTGGCGTTGAAGTTGGCGCGAACGGACTGGTCGATAGCGTTGCCACCGAACTGCCCCGTGTAGGCGATGCCGAGGGTGACGTTCTTGGCGACGGCGAAGTCAAGGCCGGCATCCATCACGGCCGCATCCTTGGCGATCGGAGCGCCCGCGACGGTGAAGGACGTGCCGCCCGCCAGGGCGAAGGTCGAGAACGGCGCAGTGTCTCCGAAAGCATGACGCCAACCCAGCGTGCCGCGTGCGGTTGCCATGACCGATCCCAACACGATGTCGTTCGACAGATGCAGACCGAGGGTGGTGAAGGTGACGCCGGCGTCAGTGCCGACACCTTTCAATGCCGCAACGCCGCCCCTCTCGACAAAGCCGTCGGTGTGGAGGTTGACGTAAGCCGCGTTGACGAACGGCTCGATGCCCAGGTTGCCGGCGCGGATGCCATAGCCGAGTTCGCCGAACACCTGTGCGGTGCCGGCACTGTAGTCGCCACGCGGATTATCAGCGAAGCCGGCGAACGCAACGGTGCGGTTGGTGGCGATGTCGTGCCAAGCATAGGCCGCGCCGGTGCGGAAGCCGAGATTGCCCCACTGCGTGCCACCATAGACGCCGACGTGATAGTTGTCGCTCGACCCGGAAGAAGCGCGATCCCGAGCGTTGAAAGTCGTGTGGCTGTAGCCGGCCATCAGGCCGAGCCGCCAGGTGTCGAGCACTGCTATGTCGCCGCCGGTGACGAGGCCGCCGGTCTGGCGCGACAAACGCGCGGCGTTGCCATCTCCGTCGTTATGGCCCCAGCTTCCAAATGCCTGTCCCCACAGCACCGGCCCGGCGACCTCGGCCCGCACCGGCGGAAACGACGGAGCCTTGGTGGGCGCGGCGTAAGCCAGTGCGTTGCTGGCATCGCTCGGATCGGCGAACGCAGTCGCCTGGGTGCCCGATGCGCCGACGGCGCCGAAGGCCGAACGAATCCGGTCGATCGCGGCGTTGCGCACAAAGCGGCTGTCGTCGATCAATGCGGTCTTCGCCGAGGCGTGGACCTCGCCGGACACCTGATCGAAGGCGGCGCGGGCCGCGGCATCGGTCGGGAGCATCAGCACCGCGTCGTAGAGCGGATTGCCGGCAGTGCTCTGGGTGCCGCCCGCCGCCGCTCTCTGGTTGGGCGTCAGTGCGGCATCGGTGAAGTCGCGCACCTGAGACACGTCGAGATAGGCGTTATAGCTGTCGTAATTGTCGGCAAAGCCGAGGAAGGCATAGGCGGTACCGGTCACGGCCGCGAAGGTTCCGGTTAAGCCGCCGCCCGTCGTCACGATGGTATAGCGTCCGAGTTTCACGCCCAGCGCCGCGACATTCAGTGTCGAGCCGGAAATGTTCGCCGTTCCCGCGGTGTCGATGCCGTCGGCCGCGCCGGCCGCGTTGAGATCGACGCCGAGGGTTGAACCGGCCGCCAGCGTGACCGCCGCCGACGTTGCGATGCGATTGCCGGCCGTGCCATTCTGCATCGTCACCAAGCCGTTGCTGATAAGCGTTTCGAGATTGTCGAACCGCGTCGCGCCGGTCGCGCGGATCATGCCCGACACCTCGTTGGTGAGAACATCGGTGCCCGCGCCGAAATCGCTGACACCGCTGATGGTCCAAGTACCCTTGTTGATGACCTGATCGTCGAAGGTGCCGTGGAAGATGAGGCCGCCGGTCATGCGGCCCTCGACGGTCACGACCGCGGCTCCGCCGGCTGCATCGACTGCAAGGTCCGACGCAAGACCGGAAGAGTTGCGCACCTCGCCCCCCGCCGCAATCGTGATGGCATTCTGCGCGACGCCGCTCAACGCGATGCCGGCCGTGCCGCCCTGGATCAGCCCATTCGCCGTGACGGAGGTTTGACCGGAGCCGGAATTCGAAGCGTAGATGCCGTAGTCTTGGCCGCTCACCTTTGCGGCGGTAATGGTGAGGCCCGCACCGCTGGAGATCGCATGGATACCGTCGTCGCCCACACCTGTGACGTCACCATTCGCTGTCACCGATGTCGCACCGGTACCGAAATTCGAGGCATAGATACCGTAACCTCCACCGCTCACCTTGGCGTCGGCGGTCACGGTCAGATCCGTGCCGGACGAGGTGGAGGCATGGATGCCATCATAGGTCGTACCCGTGACATCGCCTTTCGCCGTCACCGAGGTCGTTCCGGTGCCGGAATTCGAGGCGTAGATGCCGTAGTCTCCACCGCTCGCCCTGTCGGCGGTTACGATGAGATTTGTGCCGCTTGCGATCGCATGGATACCATCCCCGTGCACGCCCGTGGTATCGCCGCTGGCCGTCACCGATGTCGCGCCGGTGCCGTAATTCCGGGCATCGATGCCGCTCAATCCGCCCGTCACATTGGCATCGGCGGTCACGGTAAGGCCCGTCCCCGATCCGGGAGTAGAACCGATCACGCTGCCGTCGCCGGCAAAATCCACCGAACCGGCGACGAAAGCCATGATGCCGGCGC
>Ga0153956_1002200_pt1 | contig 14951 bp, 10 predicted proteins | sample TSFL040MetaG_FD_104704 | JGI IMG/M metagenome (GOLD analysis project Ga0153956, IMG submission 104704) | Attine ant fungus gardens microbial communities from Florida, USA - TSFL040 MetaG | ecosystem: Host-associated > Fungi > Mycelium > Unclassified | place: USA: Florida, Wekiwa Springs... | reverse complement strand
GGCAAGGACCTCGTCCCCTATCTCGTCGACATGACGAAATCCGGCGCGGACCAGATCGGCGGCGCGGACTATACGTTCGACTGCACCGGCAACGTCACCGTGATGCGTCAGGCGCTGGAGGCGTGCCATCGCGGCTGGGGCCAGTCGATCGTGATCGGCGTCGCGCCGTCCGGCGCGGAAATCGCCACGCGCCCGTTCCAGCTTGTCACCGGCCGCGTCTGGAAGGGCACGGCGTTCGGCGGCGCGCGCGGCCGCACCGACGTGCCGAAGATCGTCGACTGGTACATGCAGGGAAAGATTCAGATCGACCCGATGATCACCCACGTGATGCCGCTCAACGACATCAACACCGCGTTCGATCTGATGAAGCGTGGCGAGTCGATCCGCGGCGTGGTGACGTTCTAGTTTTAGCAGATGCCATGATAACGCGGACAGATCGTCCGCGAACGTCTCAACATCCTCGATGTCGTCCCCGCGAAAAGCGGGGACCCATCACCACCGAACTTTGTGGTGAAGACAAGATCGCCGCTCCGGCATCTCCCGCAAATCGATGACACAGGGAGTCTGGGTCCCCGCTTTCGCGGGGACAACCGGAGAGAGATTGCGCGATACTTCGACTGTCATGGCCGGACTTGTTCCGGCCATCCCGATTGTCGAAGCGCTGTGCTCAAGTCATCGGGATCACCAGACAAGCCCGGTGATGACAAGCGGGGCGATCGTGCAGGAACGATCCCAGAGAGCTTGTGCGGACCGGCCTGCAACATTTTGTGATGGGGATGGCGATCCCCGCGCCGTGCGGCGCGCTTAAGTTCACCGTGTCCTGTTCGCGAGGGGCGCTTTCTAGAGGCGTCTTGAAGGCGGAGCAGGATGCGGCGCCTGCGCGCGCGGGAGGGACGTTCTCTCGCGCGTCCGGGAGGCCGGGGGTCACCGTCCGGGCCAACTACGTGGCTCTGCCTTCAATGGCTGGACGCGGACAGGATGAAGGCGGCGAAAGCCGCCGGATCGGAGGCGGGAACGCCCGTCCTGTCCCGGAAGCACGGTCCCTCAGCCAAAAATCGCCGCGAATGGAGCGCCGCGAGGCGACGCGCTTCCCCATCGCATGGGAAGCGAACTAACACCTTCGCGCCTTGCGGCGCTCCATGCCCCTCACTGAGGGGCGACGACGACGGGACCACCTCGCACGAAGTGCGAGAACGACGACGCATGCGTGAATAAACGCACGCCGACCGACGTGGCTGTTTGACAACTGAATCGGAGAATCTGCCCCTGTGCCCCGGACGCTGCGCAGCGCGAAGCGGTGCGCTGCTGAGCCGGGGCCGTTGCGAATGCGGTGTGTGCGGCGGTCCCGGTTCTGCGAAGCAGCGTTACACGCCGCATCGCGCCCGGGACACGGGACCGCGATACGTTCCCCATGAAGCGCGCAACGCTTGCAGTCGTCATCACCGGGCTCGACCCGGTGATCACGTCTTCGCTTCATCGATCTGAAGTAAGGCGTGGATCGCAGGGCCAAGCCCCGCGACGACAGACTGCGAGACGCGCGGCGCTCAGAAGAACTCTTCAGGACACGGATCGACGATCTGCCAGAGATCCCTGCCGTTCTTGATCTTCTTCATGTCGGTGGTCAGGCCGCCGTTCCGCGCGATCCACGCCTTCACCGGCGCCGGGTAATACGACATCAGGTCCGATGTCCCCTCCGCGCTGGTGACCTTGATGCCGAACGTCCAGGCCTTGTCGTAATAGGCCTGATGGAAGCCAAGGCTGGCGCGCGGGGTCACGCAGATCTTGTTCAGCGGCACGATACCGAACACCAGCGTGCAGGCCGAATTGCAGATGCCGTCGATGATGACGCGCTCTCCGCGCGCACGAATGCGCTGGTACTTCGCCTTGTATTCCTCGACATAACCGCCGTGATCGCGCGTGATGCGCAGGTCGGCGCGTGCCGGAAGCGACGCCACCAGCGACAGCAGGACAGACAGGAAAACGGCACTTCGCATTCGGTTTTCAGTGGATCGTGGCGGACGTCGGCGCAAGCGACTCTCACCAACACCAAGACTCTGGCGGGACTGTGTTGGAAAACCGTTAAGCACGATGGTCCCGCGGACGATCCCACGCAGACAGATCGGCTAAATAAATGAATTTATTCAAATTTCATCGATGTCAGGTGCACTCCGGCCAACCGAGCCGCAGCATGGCAAGGGCATCCGCCGCCGCGGATGCCCTGATAGCTCAGGATCGCTGCGGCGCTACTTCTTCGGGCGGATGGCGTCCGCCGTGCCCTGAATGAACGCCGCGATCTTGGTCACCTCATCGTCGGAAAGCTTGCCGGTGAAGTCCGGCATGCCCTTGTCCATGAACGGCCCCTTGAAGACGATGTTCTTCAGGTTGCCGATGGTTTCCGGGCTGGAGTAGCCGAGGTTCTTGATGTTGCCGCCCTTGTCCACGCCGGGAACCGCGTGACAGAACGCACAGTGCGACACATAGAGCAGCGTGCCGGGGCCGACGTCCTCGGGTTTGTAGGCCACGCCTTCCACGAGTTTCAACGGCGCCATCTTCGCGAAGACCGGGGGCTTGGCGTCGCCGCCGATGGCAAAGGTGAAGACAGTGCCCGGCATCTCGACATCGGTCGCGCGCGCGGCCTCGCCATAGACGCCGCCCCAACCCACGGCGATGGACACATATTGCACGCCATCGACCGTATAGGTGGCAGGGCCCGCAACCACGCCGGTCCCGACCGGGGCCTCCCAGAGCTGCTCGCCGGTCTTCGCGTTATAAGCGACGAAGCGTCCGTCCGCCGTGCCCTGGAACACAAGATTGCCCGCCGTCGTCAGCGTGCCGCCATTCCACGGCGAGGCGAAATCGTGCGCCCAGGCCACCTGCTGCTTTACGGGGTCCCACGCGATGAGGCGACCGAACGGCTTGCTCTTCGGAGGCACCGCATTGACGGAGAAGCCGAGATTCCAGCCGGTGCCGCTCTGCGCTTTGCCCGGCGCAACCTCGTTGAACTTGAACTCCTTCTCGGAGGTCAGGTTGATCGGCACGTGTTGCGCCGGCAGATAGACAAGGCCGGTCTGCGGATTGAAGGACATCGGGTGCCAGTTGTGCGCACCGTAAGGTCCGGGGACCGCGTCGAACGGCGCATCGCCCCGCGCCTCGGCAACTTCCATCGGCCGCCCGTCCTTGTCGTAACCGGTGGCCCAGGTCACGTCGACGAAGTTTTTCGCCGAGATGAACTTGCCGTTGGTCCGGTCGATGACGAAGAAGAAGCCGTTCTTCGGCGCGTGCAGGATGACCTTGCGCGGCGCGCCGTCGATAGTGATGTCCGCGAGGATCATCGGCTGCGTCGAGGTATAGTCCCAGTTGTCGCCGGGCGTTTCCTGATAATGCCAGACGTATTTTCCGGTGTCGGGATTCAGCGCGACGATCGATGCGAGGTAAAGATTATCGCCGCCCGCCGGACTGCGATGCTTGCGATTCCACGGCGAGCCGTTGCCCGTCCCGATATACAGCAGATTGAGATCGGGATCGTAGGTGATGGTGTCCCACGGGGTGCCGCCACCGCCGCTGACCCAATATTTGCCCGCCGGATCCCATGTCTTGGCGGCCTTCTCCATCGATTCATCTTCATAAGGCTTCGACGGATCGCCCGGCACGGTGTACCAGCGCCAAGCCAGTTCGCCCGTCTCGGCATCATAGGCGTTGATGTAACCGCGCACGCCGTACTCAGCGCCGCCATTGCCGATGATCACCTTGCCCTTCACCACGCGCGGCGCGCCGGTGATGGTGTAGGACCGGCTGTGATCGACGATGGTGTCCTTCTCCCAGACCTTGTTGCCGGTCGCCGCATCGATGGCGACAAGCCGCCCGTCATAGGCGCCGACATAGACCTTGCCCTTGTACAGGGCGACGCCGCGGTTCACGACGTCGCAGCAGCCTTTGTAGCCCTTGGACCGATCGACGCCGGGATCGAATGTCCAGATGCGCTTGCCGGTGCGGACATCCACCGCATGCACGACGCTCCATGACGCGGTGACGTACATGATGCCGTCGACCACCAACGGGGTCGATTCAACGCCGCGGATGGACTCGAGATTGTAGGACCACTTCAGGCCGAGATTCTTGACGTTGCCGTCATTGACCTGATTGAGCTTGCTGTAGCGCGTATCGCCGTAGTCGAGGCCGTAATTCAGCCAGTCATTTGACGTTGCCGCGTTGGCCTTGATCGCAGCCTCATCCACCTTCGACGTCACCGCCTTGATATGTTCAGGTGATCCTTTCGGCGGCGATTGCGCGAACGCCGTCGAAAAGGAAAACGCCGCAAACGCGGACGCAAGAATCAAAAAAACCAACGGCGAGCGTTGGGTTGTTGTGACATCGGCAAGGTCGTGCCGGCGGACAGCCTTGGTTGCAAAACAATTCATGCATTCCTCCGATGGCCTCTCAGGGCCCTGCAGGAATGTTAGACCCGATCCAAAAGCCGTCAACGAAACCATGTTGCGCGTTGCAGCGAACGCCACGCGTCTTGCAGTGCACAGCATGTAAATGAATTGGAATGTTGTGTGCCAGAAAAATGCCATGGCACATCACCGCCGCCGCAAGGCGGAAATCCAAAACCGGCTGACAGGGAAATGGCGCGCTCCGAGAGATTCGAACTCCCGACCCTCGGAATCGAAATCCGATGCTCTATCCAGCTGAGCTAGGAGCGCTGATCGGCGCACCATAACCAAGGATGCGGTGAAATCCACCCCGAAAATGCCCCGGATTCGGTTGTCCCCGGCCCGCCCCGAAAGGCCTCCGCACGGCAATGTGCGAATTATGACGGTCGAATGTCGCCGTTTTAAATTGCCAACGGAGGCATCTTTGGGCATGGCTTGCCGAACTTTGCTCGGCTGCGGCGCCTGCGCCGATATGGCGCTTCGGCCGAATCGCGCCGGCAAGCTATTCAGGTCCCACTTTCAATCGCGAGGGAGACGACGGTGAGCGGCAATGAAGGGCTTCTGCCCTCAATCTCCGAGCACAGGTTTTATCAGGGCCTTGCCGCCACCTGCATCGCCAACTGCCTGCAGGCCACCAACTTTCTCTCCGACCGTTTCCTGCGCCGTGCCTCTTACGCGCCCGCGAAGATTGAAGAGCTTTACCGCAACGCGATGGACAACGCCTTTTCCGCGCGGGAAGCGTTTCTGGTGACGGGCGCGCCGCATGCGTCGGCCTATTATCCGCGCGACTTCGCCTGGTTCTATCCCGACGTTCTCGATCCGCAGACCATCATCGATTCAGACGATGCCACACGCCGGGTCAGGCTGCTGGAAAAGAGCGTGCGCCTGATGCTGGGCGCGGTGCGTTCCGGCATCATCACCACGACGCTCATTCCCGTGAAGCGCAATCGCTATATCGGCGCCAACTATTTCGCGCTGCCATCGGACACGCTGCTCGGCATTCAGGGAGGGCTGGAGCAGATCGTGCGCGCCGGTGAGCGCCCCTCGCCTTATGCGGACCTCGCGGCGGCGGCCGAGACCGGCCGTGCGCTGCTGGCCGACTATCGTGCGGATTTGAAGCGATCGGTGCTCGATCTCGCAAGCAGTCTCGAATCCTATGAGGACAGCGGCATCCAGACCCTGCTCTGCGACCTCCGCGCGCCCCGTTCGGCGGCGACGGACACCCGCGCGGAGCGACTGCGTTTCGTCACCAATGCCAGCGTCTATGCGACGTTCCAGCAGAGCATCCGGCTCGGCATCATCGATGAAAGCGAGCTGGTGACCATTCTCGGGCGCAGCCTCGCGCAATACAAAACCGAACTGCTTCACCTGTTCGGCCGCGATGGCTACATCACCCATAGCCTCGACTGCAAGACGGAAGCGCCCGCCTTCTCCATCGCGCTCGATTTCGTCAATGTGCAGCACGGATTCTGGGATTTCAGAAACGAGGCCGAACGCGCGCTGTTCGGCGCGACCACCGACTTCATCCTCGCCGAGCCACGCTTCCGGATTCCGGACACATTCCACTTCTTCGTGTCAGCGGACAATCCGCGCAAGAAGCTGATCCACCGGATCGCCACACCATCGTATCAGGGCCGCTCGGCATGGCCGACATTCAATGTCGAGCTCGCCGACCGCATGCTGGACTACGATGAACTCTCCGGGGTCGAGACGTACAGGCCTTATGCCCGCGAAATCCTGCACCATATCCACCACGCCACGGAAACCCATGGCGGATATCAGGAACTACTGTCGGAAAACGGCCTGCAATACCGCACATGGGCCTATCGCGGCGCGATCGCGCATTCGTGGTTTCCGCGCTTCCTGACCGTGTGGAGCAGAGCCTTCGGCACGCCGCTGATCGCGTGGAATGACGGCGGCAGGTAAACTGCAACAACGCGGATGTCGTTACGTCTGCAAGCCGGCCTTGGCCGCTGCTGCGATCAACTCCCCGAGTTCGGCGAAATGCCGCTTGCGCGGCGAACTCTTGCGCCACGCCAGTCCGATGACACGCTGCGGCTCCGGATCCGCGAAACGCACCAGATGAATGTCGCCGTGCCGTGTTTCCAGCGGCACCGCGATTTCCGGCAGCAACGTCATGCCGAGCCCGTTCGCCACCACCTGCACCAGCGTGGACAGGCTGGATGCTCCGAGCGTGTTGATATTGTCGATGCGCTGCAGGCTGCAGAACGTCAGTGCCTGATCGCGCAGGCAGTGTCCCTCTTCCAAGAGCAGCAGCCGTTCCCCTTCGAGAAGATCCGGTGTCGCGCGCACGCGGCTGGACATGCGGTGCGATTTCGCCATCGCCAGCAGAAAGCGGTCGTCAAAGAGGCGAAGGGTTTCGATGTCCGGATGCTCAAGCGGCAGCGCGAGCATCAACACGTCAAGCTGTCCCTCGATCAGTTCGCTGATCAGGGACTGGGTCTGGCTCTCGCGGATATGCAGATCGAGATCCGGAAATGCATCGCGGATCATCGGCAAGAGACGCGGCAGGATGTAAGGGGCCACCGAGGGAATGACGCCGAACCCCAGCGGGCCTGACAACACGCCGCTCTGCCGCCGCGCGAAATCGACAATGTCCCGCACGTCGCCCAGCACCCGCGCAACGCGCTGGGCGATCTCCCGGCCACCCTCGGTCAGCAGCACGCCGCCGCGGCTGCGCTCCAGGAGCTGGATGCCGAGCGACCTCTCAAGTTCCTGGATCTGCATGGAGAGCGCGGGTTGCGTGACCGAGCAACGCTCCGCCGCCTTGCCGAAATGGCCGGCCTTGGCCACGGCATCGAAATAGCGGAGTTGCTTGAGCGAGACCATATCGATCAACTTTTCTTATCGAACAATCGTCATTAATACGATCTGGCCTGATTGAAAAGGACCCGCGCAGCCAAGCGCTTGCTTATAGTTCCTCACCCCAGAGCGCGGCGACAATGGCGTCAAGGCCATCGGTCAGCGCGGCCGGGCCCGGCTGCAGGATCAGCGGGGACTTGATCTCGACGATCCGCTTGTTCCGCACCGCCGCGATCGTAGTCCATCCCGGGCGCTGGCGAATTCTGTCGGTCACGACTTTCTTGCCGCACCATGACGCCAGGATGATGTCCGGATCGGCCGCGATCACGGCGTCCGGTATAACGATCCGATCCTTCGCGGCCTTCCGCGAGGCGAGCTGCGGAAAAATATCCTCGCCACCGGCAATCGAAATCAATTCCGAGACCCAGCCGATCCCGCTGATGAGCGGATCATCCCATTCCTCGAAATAGACCTTCGGGCGCGATGGTCGCGTTCGCGCCGCGACCTCCGCCAGCCGACGTTCAAACCGCGCCGCCAGCGCATCCGCCTTCGCCGCCTCGCCGATCAGCCCGCCGAGCGTGCGGATCATCGCGAGGATGCCTGCAATATCCCGCTGATTGAAAACGTGTACCGCCACGCCCGCGCGTACCAGATCGGCGACAATCCCGGCCTGCAGATCGGAAAATGCCAAGACGAGATCAGGCTCGAGCGCGAGCACCTTGGGAATGTCGGCGGAAATGAAAGCAGAGACGCGCGGCTTCTCGCGCCGGACCTGCGGCGGCCGCACGGCATAACCCGAAACGCCGACGATGCGGTCCTGCTCGCCAAGCAGGTACAGCGTCTCCACGGTTTCCTCCGTGAGACACACGATCCGGCGCGGAGGAAAGCTCATGACGAATATCTCGGGTCGAATCCGCCTCGGCCGCCTGACGATATTGAAACCGCTCTTGCCTTACGGCCGCATCATCTCGAAAACGTCGCCGTCATAGCCCGCTTCGATCGGAATGCGCAGACGGGTCGCGCCGCTTTCGGTCCGGCTCATTTCCGGCACGACGGTCACGACCGGCGTCCTGCGCGCGAAGTCGATAGCAGCCTGCGCCGTGCCAAGCTTGTCGAGCTTGATCAGATTGCGGACGGTCGGAAACGGCAGATTGAACCGGCCCGACTCCGCAGCGGCCAGCGCCTCTTTCGGTGACAACCACACCGAGTCCACGGACTCGTTGCCGTCATGCCTGCCGATCTGATCGTCAGGCGCCATCGCCAGCAGGAAGTGCGTGTCGAAACGCTTCGGCAGATTCACCGGCGTGATCCAGTGCGCGAACGGCACCAGCAAGTCGATCGCCGGCAGCAGCCCATGCTGGCGCAGAATGTCCGCGAAGCTCACCTCACCCGCATCAAGCGCCTTGCGCTGCGATTCAAGGGCGGCCAGTTGCGCCGCCGGAGCCAGCGCATCCGAACCGTGCGGACGCGCCAGCACGATGCCGCTCTCCTCGAACGTCTCGCGGATTCCGCCGATCCGGATCGCCGCCGCATCCACATCGAGTTCGCCACGCTGCGGAACGAGCGCCGTGTCCCCAGCGATCTCCGTATCGCCGGGATCGAGACTGCCGCCCGGAAACACCAGCGCGCCGGATGAAAACTCGATCTCGCGGTTACGCTGCACCATGAAGATTTCCATGCCGCTACCGCCTTCCCGCAGCAGCAGAACGGTGGCGGCGGTGCGCAGCGCCTTTGTCGGATCGACGGGAGTCTTGGTCATCCGAGATTCGCTCGCTTGTCGAAACGCGCAACACGCGACAGCAGGTATTCGACCTCGCTGCGCGCCAGCGCGCTCATGCTCGATCCCGGTTTGCGCTGCGCGTCGGATGCGATCTTGCCGCGCTTCTTCAGAACATACTTGCGTACGGCGAGGCCGACGCCCGGCTGCTGCTCGTAACGGATCAACGGCAGATGCGCGTCGAACAGATCATGAGCCGCATCGCGCTTGCCTGCCTTCGACAGATTGACCACATCCACCAGCATATCCGGGAATGCGTAGCCGGTCATCGCGCCGTCCACACCGCGTTCCATTTCGAAGTCGAGGAACAGGCCACCATTGCCGACAAGGATCGAGATCGGCTTGAGCGATCCGTCCTTCTGGAAACCGCGCAGCGTCGAAATCTTTTCCAGCCCCGGCCAGTCTTCATGCTTGAGCATCACGCAGGACGGACTGTCCATGATGATCTTGCGGATGACCGCCGGCGTCATGACAACCGTCAGCGTCAACGGATAGTCCTGCAGCACCCATGGAATATCCGTGCCGATGGCCTCGGTGGCCTGCCTGAAATAGCCGGTGATCTGGTCGTCGGTCCGCAGATGCGGCGGCGGCGCGATCATGACGGCGGCAGCCCCTGCATCCATCGATGCGCGCGCCAGCGTGCGCATCTGCGCGAAGCCCGGCGCGGAGACGCCGACGATGATCTGCTTGTCCTTCGCCCGCTTGATGAAGCGCGTGGCGACGGCAAGCGATTCATCGGCTTCCATTTTCGGCGCTTCGCCGAGAATGCCGAGCACGGTGACGCCGTTGCAGCCAACCTCGCCGTAAAAATCGGTCAGCCGGTCGATCGAATCGAAATCGATACGGCCATCGTCGTGGAATGGGGTCGGGGCAATGGCAAAAGTGCCGCTCGCATCAGGGGTCAGCTTCATGTCCGGGGTATCTCTCGTCGGCGGGGGTTATGCAGATGGCCTTATAACCGGCCTTGGAGAGAAAATCTCCCCCGGTCTGGGCCGTCAGGACAGAACCGTTTTGCCATTCCTGATCACGGTGACGCCGCGGCTTTTGACGCGCCCTTCGATGGAAATCACGTTGCCATCCTTCCACAAATCGAACGAGACCGTTTCGCCCGGAAATACCGGCGCGGAGAAGCGCACCGCATGCTGCCGGAACGCCAGCGGATCGTAATCCGCGTAGGTCTGCAGCACCGCGCGACAGCTCAGGCCGTAGGTGCACATGCCATGCAGGATCGGGCGGTTGAAACCGGCCTTCTTCGCAAATTCGGGATCGCTGTGCAGCGGATTGCGGTCGCCGCAAAGCCGGTAGATCAGCGCCTGATCCGGCCGGGTCGAAATATCGACCGTCATGTCCGGAGCACGCTTCGGAATCGGATGCGGCTCGGGCTGGCCCTCCGACGGCCCACCGAACCCGCCATCGCCACGCGCGAACTGCGAGGCGACCAGTGTGGCCAAGGCATCGCCCTGCTCGTCCCGCAGCACCGTCTTGCGCAGGATCACCGCGCCCTTGTCCTTGCCCTTGTCGAACACGCCGAGAATGCTGGAATCCGCCGTGATGTCGGCCTTCACCGGCAGCGGCTTGTGAAAGGTGATGTCGCGCTCGCCATCGACCACCATCACGCGGTTGACGTCGATATGCCCCGCGCTCGCGCCCCAGGCAGCTACGGATGCGTAGGTCGGCACCACCTTGAGTTCGCGCGGCGTGTAGTAACCCTCGTTGACGAAGGACAGTTCTTTCTCGTCCATCGGGTCAGCGCCCATGCCGATGCCGTAGGCGTAAAGCATCACTTCGCGATCGGTCCACGAATACTTCTGACCGATGGTCTTGAGCGCCATCACTTCATCGTAGTTGATCGGCATTTGTTTCCTCGTTATCGATTCCTCATCCTGAGGAGCGCATTCTTGTGCGCGTCTCGAAGGATGAGGCTGTTGTCCCTCATGGCTCGAAACGGCGCAAGCGCGCCTCCTCACCATGAGGGATGTTCGCAGGCACTTACGCCGGCGTAAAGAACGGCAGCGGCGCGCCGTCCGTCGGCTTGAACACCACCTTGACTCGCTGGCCGATCTTCAGGCTGGCGAAATCGCAGTCCACGATGTTGGTGAACAGCGTGGGACCTTCGTTCAGCGTAACATAAGCGGTCGCGTAGGGTCCGGTCGGCGACTTGCGCATCACACTGTAGCTGTAGATCACGCCCTCGCCCTTGCTCTCCTCCCATTCGGTCTTGTCGGAGAAACAGAACGGGCAGATCGAGCGCGGGAAATAGTGCGGTTCGCCGCACGCCTTGCAGCGCTTGATCAGGAACTTGCCCTGCTTGGCGGAGTCCCAGAACTGCGCGGTTTCCGGATTGGTCACCGGTGCGGGGTATTTCGGCTTGTCGGTCATCACACGCGCTCCAGAATCGCGGTCGATGCCGCATGTCGAATTCCCAGCAGGCCACCCGTGCCGTGCACGACGGCGAGATCGCAGTTCGGGACCTGGACCTTCGGATGGGCTTCGCCGCGCAACTGACGCACCGCCTCGATGATCTTGGTGATGCCGCCACGGTTGATCGGATGGTTATTGCACAACCCGCCGCCGTCGGTGTTCCACGGCAGCTTGCCGACGCCGGAAATCAGGTTGCCGTCGGAAACGAACTTTCCGCCCTCGCCCTTCTTGCAGAAACCGAGGTCTTCAAGCTGGATCACCACGGTGATGGTGAAGCTGTCGTAGATCGAGGCGTACTTGATGTCCTTCGGCGTGATACCGGCTTCCGCGAAAGCGGCAGGTCCGCTCCACACCCCGGCGGAATAGGTCAGGTCGAGCTTGCGGCCGCCGTTCGGTCCCTTCTGCGCTTCGCCGTGACCGGTCAGGCGCACCAGCGGTCGCTTCAGCGACTTCGCGATCTCCGGCGTCGTCACGATCACCGCGCCACCGCCGTCGGAGACGACGCAGCAGTCGAGGCGATGCAGCGGATCGGAAATGATCGGCGAATTGACGACGTCTTCCACCGTCACCACATCGCGCAGCATCGCATGCGGATTGTATTGCGCATGATGCGAGGCCGCGACCTTGACCCACGCGAGCTGTTCGCTGGTGGTGCCGAAATCGTGCATGTGCCGCATGGCGCACATGCCGTAGGCGTTATGCGTCGTCGGCCCGTAAGCCATTTCGAAATCGACCTCCGGCCCGTAGGCGCGCGGCGGCATCGGCCCGGTGCGTGGCTTGCCGGCCAGCGTGATCAACGCGACCGAGCACTTGCCCGCGGCGATCGCCTCGGCCGCATGGCCGAGCGCGATGATGTAGGAGCAGCCGCCCGTCTCCGTGGAATCGAGATGGCGCAGCCTGTTGAGGCCGAGATAGTCGGACATCTGCCAGATGCCGCCCGGCGCATCGCCTGCGCAGAAATAACCGTCCACGTCCACGTGGGTCAGACCGGCATCTTCGAGCGCGCCCTTGGCGACCTCGGCATGAAGCTGCGCCGTCGATTTATCGGGCGCGTGCCGGGTCGGATGTTCGTAAATCCCGGCGATGTAAGCCTTGTTCTTGATTGTCAAAAGATGTCTCCGCTGGAAGTCTCCTGCGGAATATCTCACCTGCCCGCGCGGACTTGGCAAGCGCCTTGAGTTTCGCAGGGCGAACGAGCCGCCATCTGCGAATACCTGCGTCGCGCACCGAACCGATTGACGCCGCGCAACGAATTGCACAGGCGTTCAATTTCGGAATGACGCGATTATTCCGCCGCGATCTGCGGCGCGACCAGCGGGGGCGGATCGACCAGATCCTTGGCCAGTTGCTCATAGCGAGCCTTGACCTTCGCCACCGAGGCGTCCTTGACCGGACCGTAACCGCGAATCTGGTCGGGCAGCGACGCCAGTTCCACGGCGATATCGTGGGTCTTGGGCGACAGCAGCTTCACCGCCGTGACCACATCCTGCTCATAGCCCTTGATCAGGTTGCGCTCGAGTTTGCGGTCTTCGCTGTAGCTGAACGGATCGAACAGCGTTCCGCGCAGGAAGCGGAGTTTCGCCATGGTCCGGAACACGGGCAGCATCCACGCGCCGAATACCCGCTTCTTCGGACGGCCCAGCGCATCGACACCGCTCTGCAGGATCGGCGGCGCAAGATTGAAGCTGATTTTGATATCGCCGTCGAACTGCTTGGCGAGATTTTCCGCGAAGCGGCCATCGGTATAAAGCCGCGCCACTTCATACTCGTCCTTGTAGGCCAGCAGCTTGGCATAGTTGATCGCCACCGCGCGCGGCAGCGCTTCGCCGTAGCCGCCATCGAACGCAATCTTGCGCACCTGATCCACCAGGTTGCGATAGCGCGCGGCATAGGCTGCGTTCTGATAATCGGTCAGCAGTTGCGAGCGATGGGCGATAACTTCGTCCAGCGACATCTGGTCGAGCGTCTTCGGCGCTTCATGCTCGTCGCCCTTCATCATCGACGCCAGCCGCGCCGGATCATGAGCCGCAAGGCGGCCAAGCCGGAAGGCCTGCGTGTTCATCTTGATCGACACGCCGTTGAGTTCGATCGCCTGCTCGATGGCTTCAGCGCCGACCGGCAACAGGCCTTTCTGATAGGCAAAGCCCATCATCATCATGTTGGTGGCGATCGAGTCCCCGAGCAGCGTCTCCGCAGGCTTGGTGAAATCGAGGAACGACGAATCCTTCCTCAGTGCATTCTCCAGCACGAGGTTGACCTTGCCGCGCTTGAAATCGAAATCGCGGTTCATGATGAAATCCGCGATCGGAATCAGATGCGTGTTGATGATGCCGTGGGTGCGCGAGGATTCCGCCAGCGAAATCGTTTCCTTGGCGACGGCCACCACTTCGTCGGCCGCGATCAGGAGATCCGCCGTGCCGGTAACGATGCGCGAACAGGTCACGTCCGCGGTGTTCTTCGACAGGCGCACATGACTGAGCACCGCGCCGCCCTTCTGCGCAAGGCCGGACATGTCGAGGATCATGCTGGCCTTGCCCTCGATATGCGCGGCCATGCCGAGCAGCGCGCCGATGGTCAGCACGCCGGTGCCGCCGACACCGCCGACGGCGATGTTGTAGGGCCGGTCCAGCGACGCCATGGTGGGCGGCGGCGGAAGATCGCCGAGATCATCGATCGCGACCGGCGCGCGCTTGCGCAAGGTACCGCCCTCAATCGTGACGAAGGACGGACAGAATCCCTTCACGCAGGAATAGTCCTTGTTGCAGCTTGACTGATTGATGGTGCGCTTGCGGCCGAGTTCGGTTTCCAGCGGCTCCACCGAGATGCAGTTCGACTGCACCGAGCAGTCGCCGCAGCCCTCGCAGACCGCGGAGTTGATGAACAGGCGCTTGTTGGGATCTTCCATCAGGCCGCGCTTGCGGCGGCGGCGCTTTTCGGCGGCGCAGGTCTGCACGAACACGATGGCCGAGCAGCCCGGCACCTCGCGCACCGTCCTCATCACCTTGTCGAGTTCGTCGCGATGCGCGAGCTTGACGCCCGGCGCGATGGTGCCCGCCGGATAGGCGTCGGGATTTTCCGAGACCAGCCAGATTTCGCGGATGCCTTCGCTGTGAAGCTGGAAGGTGATCTGCTGCGGCGAGAGTTCGCCGTCGTGCTTCTGGCCGCCGGTCATCGCGACGGCATCATTGTAGAGAATCTTGTAGGTGATGTTCGCCTTCGAGGCGATCGCCTGACGGATCGCGAGGCTTCCCGAATGGAAGTAGGTGCCGTCGCCGAGATTGGCGAAGATATGTTTTTCGTTGGTGAATGGCGCGATACCGACCCACGGCACGCCCTCGCCGCCCATGTGCGTGAAGGTCTCGGTATTGCGGTCCATCCACAGCGACATGAAGTGGCAGCCGATACCCGCCATGGCGCGGCTACCGTCCGGCACCTTGGTCGAGGTGTTGTGCGGACAGCCCGAGCAGAAATACGGCGTGCGCGTCACCGGCGCGATG
>Ga0153956_1002199_pt1 | contig 14953 bp, 11 predicted proteins | sample TSFL040MetaG_FD_104704 | JGI IMG/M metagenome (GOLD analysis project Ga0153956, IMG submission 104704) | Attine ant fungus gardens microbial communities from Florida, USA - TSFL040 MetaG | ecosystem: Host-associated > Fungi > Mycelium > Unclassified | place: USA: Florida, Wekiwa Springs... | reverse complement strand
GGTGTCGTCGGTCGCGGCGATCACCATGAAGACGCCTTCGAGGTCTTCGCGCCCGGCGTACTCGCGGCGTTCCCATCGAACCGATCCTTCCGCCGCCAGCCGTTCGAGCTCGGGCACTGCGGTGGGGGCGATCAAAGTCACATCGCCGGAGCAGGCGAGCAGGCCTTCGACTTTCTCGAGCCCGACCTCGCCACCGCCGACGACCAGGCACCGGCGCCCGGTCAGCTTGAGGCAGGCGATATAGAACGGCGTCTCCAGCATGTCGCGCACGCAGGTCTGGTCGCAGACCGGCTTGCGGTACTGGCAGACGCATTCCTTTCCGGCATAGGCCTGAGCGGGCATGTCCCAAGGTTAGGGGACGCCAGATCCTTTGGGGAGATCAGCTTCAGGCACCGAACGAGGCTCCGGCCCCCGATCGTGCGGAGGGTTTCGGGGATATGGGATCCGATGAAACCGGCGCCCCCGGTGACGAAAGTTCTCATGAACGTAAATTCTTTGAGACAAAACTGTGAAGAAACTGGGGTAGACCGGGATTTCGCCGGGGATCTTTCGGCGCCCCTGCTACTCTCGCCAGCCAATGCGTCTGATCATCACCGAGAAAAACAACTCAGCCCAGAAGATCGCGGAGATCCTCTCGAACGGCGCTGCCAAGGAGACCAAGTCGTTCACCGTGCCCGTCTTCCGCTGGGAGGATGCAGACGGTGAAACCGCCGTGCTCGGTACCGGCGGGCACTTCGTCGGACGCGAGTTCCCGGACGAGAAGATCTACAAGCAGTGGAAGCTCGACCTGATCCCCGGGCTGATCGACGCCCCGCTCGAGACCGGACCGATCGACGGCAAGAAGAACGTGATCAAAGCGGTCCAGAAGGAAGCGAAGGCGGCCGACAGCCTCGTGATCGGAACCGACTTCGACCGCGAAGGCGAGTTGATCGGCCTCGAAGCGCTCGAGGTTTGCCTCAACGTGAACGCCGATCTCGAGCCCACACTTAAAAGGGCGCGTTACTCGGCCCTGACCAAGGAAGAGATCGAGGGCGCTTTCGACAACCTCGACGAACTTTCTTTCCCGCTGGCCAACGCGGCCGGTGCCCGCCAGGACATCGACCTGATCTGGGGCGCAGCCTTCACCCGCGCCGTCTCACTGGTCGCCAAGGCCTACGGAGCCAACTTCCTTTCGGTCGGACGGGTCCAGAGCCCGACCCTGGGCTTGATCGTCGAGCGTGAGCTCGAACGCCGCGCTCACGTCGCCAAGCCCTTCTGGGAGCTCTTCGCCAAGTTCGAGCATCCCTCCGGCCAGAGCTTCGAGGCGCATCACGCCACCGACAAGTTCTGGGACAAGACCGAGGCCGACGCCGCCCTGAGCGGCACCGCAAGCCCCGGCACCGTCAAGTCGGTGACCAGCCGCAAGTCCCAGAGCAAGCCGCCGACCCCGTACAACACGAACTCCTTCCAGGTCGACGCCTCCAGCCGTCTCGGGATCACTCCGAAACGGGCCATGGATCTGGCTCAGGATCTCTACGACGACGGCTTCATCTCCTACCCGCGTACCGACAACACGATCTACCCGGACTCGCTGCCGCTGGAGAAGACGATCCGCTCACTGGTCAAGATCAAGGACTTCGCCGCCGCGGCGCCGATCCTCGACAAGCCACTGACCCCGACCCGGGGCAAGAAGTTCGATGCCGCTCACCCGCCGATCTACCCGACCCACGCGCTCTACCCGAGCGCTCTGGAAGGCCCCAAGGCTCGTGTCTACGAGCTGATCGTGCGGCGCTTCCTCGCCACCTTCGGCGAGCCGATGGTGACCGAGTCCACCCGGGCCGACATCGAAGCCGGTTCGGAGACCTTCTTCGTCCGGGGCAAGGTAGTGGTCGATCCCGGCTACGCCAGCGTCTACACCTACGCCCGCTCGGCCGACGAGGAGATTCCTGCGTTGGAAGAGGGCCAGCAGCTGGCGATCGACGGGCAGCCGTGGCTGGTCGACAAGGAGACCCAGCCGCCGGCCCGCCTGTCCGAGGCGAAGCTGGTCCAGCTGATGGACGAGCAGGGCCTCGGCACCAAAGCGACTCGCCCGGACATCATCCAGAAGCTCTACAACCGGCGTTACGTGCGGAACCATCCGCCGGAGCCGACCGCGACCGGCATCGCGATGTATGAGGCCTTCAAGGAGTACGTGCCGGACATGGCCACCTCGAAGATGACCGCCTCGCTCGAAGGCGAGATGGACGAGATCGCCGACGAGAAGATGACCAAGTACGAGGTCGTCGAGGACAGCCGCAAGCTGGTCCACAAGACCTTCGAGGATCTGCTCAAGGGCGAAGAGGCCCTCTCGAAGATGATCTGGGAGGGCATGGACCAGGATCGGATCCTGGGGCCTTGCATCGTCTGCAAGGAAGCGGGCCGGACCAAGGAAGACGGCTCGCCGAACGTGCTGCGGATCATCCGAGCCAAGAAGTCGGGCAAGTCGTTCGTCGGCTGCACCGGCTGGAAGGCCGACGATCCCGAGGCCTGCGACCAGACCTTCCCGATGCCGCAGCCGAACTTCTACGAGGTGACGCCCTTCGAGGAGAACTGCTCGGTCTGCCACCGTACCCCGCGGGTCTACGTGAAGACCCGGGGCCGCGCCGGCCGCCCCTGGAAGCTCTGCTTCAACGACGACTGCCCGACCATGGTCGAGATGCGCGAGAAGAGGGCCGAACGGAAGGCCGCCCAGGAAGCCGCGAAGAAGGCCAAGGAGCTCGACGAGGCGGAAGCCAAGAAGGCCGGCAAGAAGAAGCCGGCCAAGAAGTCGTCTTCGAAGAAGAAGACCACCACGGTCGCCGCGAAGATCGGTGATCCGCCCGACCTCGGCACCCGCCGGGTCAAGAAGGCGGGGTCCCGAGCGTCCGGCAAGTCCGGCAGCTCCACCAAACGCAAGGGCTGAGAGGCGGGCGTGTTCATCACGCTCGAAGGTGTCGACGGTTCGGGCAAGACGACCCAGGCGGCGATGCTCGCCCGCGCCCTCGGGGCGAGCGCCATCACCCTGCGTGAACCGGGCGGCACCGATGCGGCCGAGCGGATCCGGCACCTGCTGGCCGACCCCGGTACCCCGCTCGATCCGATCGCCGAGCTGATGCTGTTCTGCGCCGCCCGGGCGGACCTGGTCAGCCGGGTCATCCGACCGGCGCTGGAGATCGGCCAGACCGTGATCTGCGATCGCTTCACCGACTCGACGATCGCATACCAGGGGGTTGCCCGGAACCTGGGGATCGTGCGGGTGCGGGAGCTGTCGGAAGTGGCGACCGACGGGCTGGCTCCCGATCTGACCCTGCTGCTGCGGATCGATCCGGCTTTCGGTCTCGACCGGGCCCAGTCCGATGACCGCTTCGAAGCCGAAGGGGTCCGCTTCCAGGAGCGGGTCGCCGACGCCTATGAGGACATCGCCCGGCGCGAGCCGAACCGGGTCATCCCGATCGACGCCACCGGCAGCCCGGACGAGGTTCACCGGCTGATCATGGCCGAGGTCGAGGCAAGGCTGCCGGCGTGACGGCGCTGGCGGAGGCGACCGCCCACCAACAGCGGGTCGGGGCCGAGCTGGGCAAGGCCCTCGACCAGGGCCCTTCCCACGCCTATCTCTTCCAGGGGCCGTCGGGTTCCGGCAAATCCAAGGCCGCCCGGGCCTTCGCGGCGGAGATCCTCAGCGCCGGCAGCGACGAGCCCGACGATGTTCGTCGCCGTGCTCTGCTCGATCCGTCGCCCCACCCCGACCTGGTCTGGCTCGCCCCGAAGGGCATGAGCCACGCGGTCAAGGAGATCCGCGACCGGGTCATCCACCAGGCTCCACTGAGCCCCTTCGAGGGGTCGGCCCGGGTCTTCGTGATCGAGTCCGCCGAAGCTCTGAACGAAGAGAGTCAGAACGCGATGCTGAAGACTCTCGAGGAGCCCCCGCCGCATGCCCACCTGATCCTGCTCTCCGCCGAGAGCGAAGGGGTCCTGCCGACCATCGCCTCCCGCTGCCAGGTGATCGAGTTCGGCGCCCTGGCTCCGGAGGTGATCGAGGAAGAGCTCGACGGCCTCGCCTCGTCGGAAACCTTGCACGCGGCCGCCAAGCTCGCGTCCGGCGATCTCGGGCGGGCTCGGTTTCTGGCCGGCCAGCGGGGCGGCGAGCTCCGGGCGGCGGTCGAAGAGCTGATGACCTGCGCGCTCGGAGACGACTTCGCCGATTCGCCCTGGCTCGGCCTGCTCGCTCAGGCCAAGTCGGCCGGCGAGCATTCCGGTGACCTGGTCCAGGCCGAGTTCGACGCGGCCAAGGAAGAGGGCGTCAAGCACACCAAGACCGAGATCGAAGAGGCGGTCCGGCGAGCCCAGCGGAAGACCCGCACGGGCATGCTCGACCTCGGTCTCCACCTGGCCGCCGCCTGGGCCCGGGACTGGGCCGCGATCGCCGCCGGCGCACCGACCCTGGCCTTCAACTCCGACCGGCTGACGGTGCTCGAAGCCCAGGCCTCCCGGATCGAGCTGGGCCAGGCTCGCGAGGCGGTCGCCCGGATCCAGGAGACCCGCCGCAGCTTCCAGCTCAACGTCAGCGAGGAGCTCGCTCTCGAGGCGCTGGCGTTTCGCCTCGAGAAGATCCTGCGCGATTGAGCGACTCCTCCGCGGCTTGGTGAGATCTGAGTTGGTGGCGACTATCGCCTCGAACTCAGGTCTCGCGGTTGGGTGCCAGCGGTCAGTCTGACTCGTTTTCGGGGGGCTGCTCCCCCTCGACCCCGTCGATCGCCGATTGCTGGGCGAGACGGGTGATCTGCTTCGACTGGCGGGAGGCGATCACCGAGAAGTTGAGGGAGAGCGCCAGGAGGATCAGCAAGGTGACCGAGAAGAGGGCGATCGTGACATCACGGACGCCCATCGCCTTGGCGAGCCACTCGAGCAGGATCGGGAAGATCGCGCCGAGCAGCATGGCGATGCCGAGCAGGAACCAGACGATCGAGTAGCGCTCGAGCAGCTTGTCGCGGCGGATCAGGTCGAGGATCAAGAGCATGAAGGCGATCGCCAGGATCGCCGCGAGGATCCGTGCCTGCGGAGTGAGCCGGACCACCGGTTCGGTGGCGGCGACCAGCAGCGCAAGGCTGTGGCTCACTCGCCCACCTGCCGAGGACGGAGCTGACCGATCAGCAGCACGATCAGGGTCTTGAAGATGTAATAGGCGGAGGTCAGAGGAGTGATGAACGAGTTGCCGTGCTCGCGGGCCAGCATGTGGACCGGGACCTCCTTGACGACCAGGCCGGCCCGGACCGCCTGCTGGAGCGACTCAACCTCTGCGAATTCGGACGAGTAACGATCGGCGAAGAGCCGCATCGCCCGTTCGCTCAGCGCCCGCATGCCACTGGTCGTGTCGGTGAAGGTCTGCCGGGTCGAGGTCGAGACCAGGAGGCTGAAAAGGCGCTGCCCGGTCCGGCGGGCGAAGGTCGACCGATACTCGGGGATGTTGGGATTCACGTTGCCGGCGAACCGAGAGCCGACCGCGAGATCGGCGCCGGCCTCGACCTCGGCGATCAACCTGGCCACTTCCGAAGCCGGATGCTGGCCGTCGCCGTCGAGCTGGCCGCAGATGTCGTAACGGTGCCGCAGCGCGTAGATGTAGGCGGTCTGGTGCGCGGCACCGACCCCCTGGTTGAAGGGCAGCGAGGCGACCAGGGCGCCGGCCCGCCGGGCGAGCTCGGCGGTCTGATCGGTCGAACCGTCGTCGACGACCATCACATCGGCCCCGGGAACATGCTCCCGGGCATCCGCGATCACCGCTTCGATCGACTTTTCCTCGTTCCAGGCTGGGATGAAGACGAGCTTCCTCACGCTGCGATTTTGGCACGGTCACCAACTTTGTGTCAGAAATGGTCAACCGGTCGAATGACCGCTTCCAGCGGCCGGCTTCCAGCCATGCAGCCATGAAATAGGGTCCGCACCCATGACCAGAAGCCCCAAGTCCAACCGGCGCCGTCGGAGCCGGATGCCGCACCGCCGCCACATCGGCATGCGGGTCTGGCTGGCCGCGGGCTTCACTTTGGTCTGTTTCCTCACCGCCGGCATCCTCTACTCGTTCATCACCGACAAGAGCCACGACGTGCTCAACGAACGCTCGACCGAGCTCGCGGTCGGCCGCACGGTGCGTCTCGCCGATCGCCTGGCCGATCCCGACGTCGACCCCAAGGCGGAGCTGGAGGCGGCCAACGGCGAGGGTTACACCGCCTGGTATTTCGATGTGTACGGCAACCTGATCGCCCCCGAATACCCGTCCGCGGTCTTCCCCGACAGCAAGGCCTACAAGGAGGCGTTGGAGCTGGCGCTCGAGAACGAGCGGCCTTCGCGCGATCTGAACGGGGGCAAGATCGCGATCGTCGGCATCCCGGTCACCGACATCGGGGACATCAAAGGCGCCGTGGTCGGCCGGTACTCCCGCCCGATCGTGATCCGCTCGGCGATCGACACCCTGCGGTCCGAGAGCCTCCGGGCCGCCCTGATAGCGATTTTGATCGGCACGCTGGTCGGGGTCGGGATCGCCTCGGTGATCACCGGCCGGCTCAAACGGATCGCCGCCAAAGCAGACGATCTCGCCTCGGGCAACTTCGACGTACAACTGCCGGTCGCCGGCCGCGACGAGATCGGTGATCTGGCCCGTTCGCTGGACTCGATGCGGGCCTCGCTGAAGGAGAGCTTCGGCGTGCTGACCGCCGACCGCGACAAGCTCGCGGCGATCTTCGACGGCCTCGGCGATGCGGTCATGGTGATCGACGACGACGGCGAGGTCCGTTTCCACAACTCAGCCGCCAACGCCCTGCTCGAGCAGGGCGGCAGGGCTCCGGAGCCGATGATCTCCTCGGTCAGGCGTGCCGCCGCCGAAGGATTTGCCGCCCACCCGGCGCTCCGGATCGGCGACCGGGCATACGCGCTGCAGGCCCGCTCCCTGCCCGATGAGGGTGCGGTCCTCGTCGTCGTCCGGGATCGCACCGACGAGATGCGCAAGGAGTTCGCCGAACGTGACTTCGTCAGCAACGCCGCCCATGAGCTTCGCAACCCACTGGCCGGGATCTCCGGTGCGATCGAGGTGCTCCAGTCGGGGGCGAAGGACGACCCGCCCGCCCGCGACCACTTCCTCAACCGGCTGTCAGCCGACGCCGAGCGGATGTCTCGGCTCACCCAGTCGCTGTTGACCTTGGCCCGGGTCGAAGCGCTCGGCGCCGGCGAGGTCGAAGTGGTCGATATCGGTGCCGCGGTGAAGGACGTCGAGGCGGCGATCGAGGTTCCGGTCGGTCTCGAACTGCGCACCAACGTCGAACCGGATCTGGCCGCCAAGGGCGATCCGACCCTGCTCAGGCAGGTGCTGATCGGCCTGGTCACCAACGCCTGCAAGAACACTCCGGCCCCCGGTTCGGTGACCATCCGGGGCCGCCGGATCGGCGAGCAGGAGATGCTGCTCGAGGTGATAGACACCGGCACAGGAATCCCCCAGGCGGAGATCGAAAGGGTCTTCGAACGTTTCTACCGGCGCTCCGAAACGAGGCGTCAGGAAGGCTTCGGACTGGGTCTCGCGATCTCCCGTCGCATGGCCGATGTGATGGGCGGAGAGATGGGAGCAAATTCAGTTGAGGGCGAGGGCAGTACCTTTTGGGTCAGACTTCCACTGATAGACCAGTCGAAAACACCGATCGCATGAACACCATTCCATCCATGAACGGCGCCGCTGGGCGCATCCTGATAGCCGACGATGAACCCTCTGTCCGCGACTCGGTCGGCTACGCGCTTGCCCAGGAGGGCTTCGAGGTGACCTCTGCCGAAGACGGCACCGACGCCGAAGAGCGCCTGGCCGGCGACTTCGACTTCGACCTGCTGATCCTCGACATCATGATGCCCGGCAAGTCCGGGCTCGACATCTGTCGCGAGGTACGGTCCCGCTCCACGGTGCCGATCATCATGCTGACCGCCAAGGACGCTGAGGTCGACAAGGTGGTCGGGCTCGAGGTCGGTGCCGACGACTATGTGACCAAGCCCTTTTCGGTGCGTGAACTGCTCGGCCGGGTCCGGGCCCAGCTCCGTCGTCGCGAGCTCGATCGGGCCCCGGCACCCGAGCAGACCAAGATCGTCTCGGGCCCGGTCACGATCGACCTGGCCCGCCACGTGGTCACGATCCGCGGCAACACGGTCAGCCTGACCCGCTCCGAGTTCCAGCTGCTGCGCCTCCTGGCCGCCCGCCCGGGCGAGGTCTTCCGACGGTCCCAGATCATGGAAGAACTCTGGCAGACCGAGTTCGACGGCGACGAACGCGCCTGCGACGTCCACATCTCGAACCTCCGCCAGAAGGTCGAAACCGACCCTCAGCGGCCTGAGCTGGTTCTCACGGTTCGCGGCATCGGCTACAAGTTCGCGGATTAGGGCGGGCTACCCGCTGAAGGTGCAAGTAGTCTCGGGACATGACATCGTCGGTCACCGAGCTTGACCTTCCTGAGTTTGATCCTGCCGATCCGGGGCTTTCCGGTTGGCGGTGGCATGTAGAGGCGAACTCGCTGCTTGACGCGGGGAAGTGGCTGGCGCGCGGGCCGTTGTCGCTCGTGGTGCTGGACCGCGAGGCCGGCGAGTTCTTCCTTCGCTCGCGCTCGGCCGTGTTCCCCGGCAAGCTGATCGCCGATCTCTTCGGCATCACCGGTGGGCCGCTGCGTGACCAGATCGAGGCGAACATCATCAACCGGAACGGCGAGGACCACCGTCGGCTCAGGAGCCTGGTCAACCCGGCCCTGACCCCGCGGGCGGCGAACGGCTGGCGCCCAGCGATGCGGGAGATCCTGGAGGAGCTCGGCAACGAGCTGGGTGGCGACCAGTTCGATTTCGTCGCGCGCTTCAGCCGCCCGTACCCGTCGCAGACGATCGCCCGGGTCATGGGCGCCCCGGCGCTGGACGCCCAGCGGCTGTACGACTGGTCCGAGTGGATCCAGCGACAGTTCGACCCGATCGCTCTCTCGGACCCGGAAACCAAGGCGACGATCGAACGGAAGGTCGCCGAGTTCTACGCCTGGGTCGACCCGCTGATCGAGCAGCGGCGCAGCACCCCGGCCGACGATCTGATCACCACTCTGATCCGCACGGAAGAGGAGGGGGAGAAGCTCTCCGACGAGGAGCTCAGGAATCTGATCCTGAACATCCTGGTCGGTGGGGTCGACACCACCCAGAGCCAGCTTTCCCACGCGGTCCGGCTGTTGGCGAACAGCCCCGCTCAATGGCAGGCCTTGCGCGAGGATCCCGACGAGCTGGTTCCGCGGGCGGTGAGTGAAGTGATCCGCTTCGAGCCGATCACCCCGTTCACGGCCCGGCAGCTGACCGAAGAGGTCGAGTACCGGGACGTCACATTTCCGGCCGGGACCGTCCTGATGGTTTGTTCCTTCACCGGCAACCGGGATCCCGCCGCATTTGCCGATCCGCTCGAGTTCGACATCACGGTCGAACGCGAGAAGACGCGGCCGCTCACCTTCGGCGCGGGGATCCACTACTGCGTCGGGGCGAACCTCGCCCGGGCCGAACTCGAGGAAGGTCTCCGCTTCCTCGCGGAGCGGTTCGAGTCGATCGAGTTGAACGGGCTGACCGAGCTGCAGAGCGTCAGTGGAATCTACGGAATCGACCGTATGGACCTTCGCGTCCGGCCTGCTTGAAGCTAGTCTCTGCGAATGCCGATGCTGCCGACCAACGCTGAGCAACTCGAACCGGTTCGCATCCTCGTCGTCTGCGGGACCAGGCCGGAGGCGATCAAGCTGGTCCCGATGATCCTCGCCCTCAAGGCGAGCGAGGTTTTCCGTCCTGAGGTCGTCTCGACCGGCCAGCACCACGAGATGGTCGAGGAGGTATTCGGGCTGGCCGGCATCGAAGTCGACTTCAACCTCTGGGTGGGTGGTGCCCGCAGCGAGCTGAACGATCGGGTCCGCGAAGTGATGGGCCGTCTGGATGACTTCGTGCGGATCGAGTTCGGGGCCGACGGCACGGTCAAGCAGGATCAGGTGAGGGCCGGCAAGTACCCGATTGCGGTCCTGGTCCACGGCGACACGACCTCGGCCTTTGCCGCGGCGCTGGCCGCCTTCCACATGCGGATCCCGGTGGTCCACGTCGAAGCGGGGCTGCGGACCGGTTCGAACCTGACGCCGTTCCCGGAAGAGCTAAACCGCGAGCTGATCACCTGCATCGCGGCCTTCCACCTCGCACCGACCTCGCACAACCTCGAGAACCTGGTCCGCGAGAACGTACCGGTCAGTCAGATCTTCATCACCGGCAACACCGGCATCGACGCGCTCGAATGGGCGGCCGGGCTGGAAGTCGATTTCGAGGATGAGGCGGTGAAGGAGATCTACGATTCGGACCGCCGGGTGGTCGTGGTGACCGCGCATCGTCGCGAGAACTGGGGCGCCGGGCTGGACGGGATCGCGGGTGGGGTCCGCTTGCTAGCCCTGGAAAACCCCGAGGTCTCCTTCGTCGTGCCGATGCATCCGAATCCGGCGGTGCGGGAGCAGTGGCAGTCGATCGCCGACCTCGACAACGTCTGCCTCACCGAGCCGCATTCCTACCCCGAGTTCGCCCGGCTGATGGCTCGTTCGTATCTGGTCATCACCGATTCGGGCGGGATTCAGGAAGAGGCTCCTTCGCTCGGCAAGCCGGTGCTGGTCGCCCGGGAATCGACCGAGCGGAACGAGGGGCTGGAGGCCGGCACGCTGAAGCTGGTCGGAGTCGATCCGGTCCGGATCCACGACGCGGCCACGGAACTGATGGAGGACGAACATGCCTACCGGGAGATGAGCGAGGCGGAGAACCCGTACGGCGACGGGCGAGCGGCGCAGAGGATCGTCGCCGCGTTGACCAACCTCTACCTGGGTGGGCCGATGCCCGCTCCGTTCCGGTCGTCCTATTCCCGGCGGGCGGTCATCAAGGCCGCCGGGTATTCGATGCCGGCCACCCGGGTCGACCTGCTCGACCCCAATCTGGTGCCGGAGACCGAACGGCACCGGGAAGAGGAGTTGGTGACCGATACCCCGTCCTGGCCCCATACGGGCACGGTCACCGAGGCGTCGTCATCCTGATCGCCGCCGAGTGGCTGCCCTTCACGGGCCTGGACCCCTTCTTCGGGGTCTTGTTCCTGGTTGCGTTCGCGATCGTCGTCGCGATGCTGTTCTGGACGCTGGTCCTCCTGATCCGGGGATTTCGCTCCGAACGCCGGCTCACGGAGGAAGCCGATCCGGATGCCTTCGAGTGGATATTCATGATCCCGGCCCTGAACGAGGAGGTGACGATCGCCGACAGCGTCAACCGGCTCAGTGGGATCGAGGTCGCCCGGAAGCGGATCGTGGTGATCAACGACGGTTCCGACGATCGCACGGCCGAGATCCTGGCCGGGATGTCCAGCCCCGATCTGGTCGTGATCGAGCGAGTCGCCCCCGAAGCGAGGCAGGGCAAGGCGGCGGCGCTCAACTATGCCTTCGGCGAGATCGTCGATCGCTTCGATCCCGATCCGGCGGAGACCATCGTCTGCGTCGTCGACGCCGACGGGAGGATCGCCGCGGACAGCCCCCGGTACGTGGCCGAGCATTTTCGGGACCCCGAGGTCGGGGGCGTCCAGACCCTGGTCCGGATCTACAACCGGCATCAGCTCCTTACCTGGTTCCAGGACATCGAGTTCTCGATCTACGGGCGACTCTTCCAGGCCGGCCGGAACAAGTGGGGCACGGCGGGCATGGGCGGCAACGGCCAGTACAACCGGATGTCGGCACTGCTTTCGATCGATGACCAGATCAGGGATCGGGCCCTGCCGGCCGAGGTCGAAGACGATCCCGGGCCGGAGATCTCACCGACTCCGCCGAGCATCGGCCCCTGGCGAGACCGGCTGACCGAGGACCAGGATCTGGGCCTCCGGTTGATAATCGAAGGCTGGAAATGCCGCCACGACAACCGGGCCACGGTGGAGCAGCAGGGCGTCCCGGGGCTCAGGCAGCTCTTTCGCCAGCGTACGCGCTGGTCGCAGGGCAATCTGCAGGCGATGGGGCTGATCGACGATCTGGCGGCCTCGTCGCTTTTCCTGCCGGCTCGCTTCGAGCAGGTCGTCTATCTGCTGATGCCGATCTGGCAGGCCGTCGTCGGGGTCTCGTTCGTCGCCTCCATCTATCTCTGGCTCACCGGGGTGAAGTTCATCACCGACACCCAGAACTGGTTGTGGGTGTACCTCCTCTACATGCTCGGTTTCGGTGGCGTCCTCCTCGGATGCATCGCAGCACGGCTCCAGGACGAGAACAAGCTGCTGGGTTTCGTCAAGGGCGTGCTGACCGCGCAGGTCTATGCCTGCTATGCCTGGCTGCTCTGGCCGGTGCTGATCCGCTCTACCTTCCGCCAGCTGATCCGTCGGAACGCCTGGGCCAAGACGGCTCGCGAGCAGATCGAGCCGGTCGAGGACACCACCTCGGTCTGAGCCGGGCCGGGTTCGCCTCTGGCCCCAGGAATGGGCTGTTTGGTTGACAGCGCAACCAAACGCGCTATCCTGTGCTCAGGACTAACTACAGAAACTGGACTTACTAATGGATCTTCTGCTGGTTCCACTCGATGAAGCAATAGTTTTCCCCTCGGTCACCGCGACGCTCTCTATCGACGTCGGAGACGAGGAACAGGTCTTCCTGCTGCCGCGCCGTGAAGGCGAGTTCGCCCGCGTGGGCGTGATCGCCGACGTGGTCGAACGGGGGCAGTCGCCGCGTGGCGAAACGGTCGCCACGGTGGTCGGTCTGCGCCGCGGTCTGGCCGGCATCGCCCATTCCGACGAGTTCGATCCGGACGCGCTCCGGATCGAGGTCCAGGAGATAAACGATGGCCACCCCGAGGACGAGCACACCAAGGAACTGGTCCGCGAGTACCGGGCGATCATCGAGGAGATCCTCGAGCTGCGGAACGCAGACAGCCGGATCACCGCCTTCCTGCGCAACGTGACCGAGCCGGGCGAGCTGGCGGACACCTCCGGCCTCAGCCCCGACCTCAGCTTCGACCAGAAGTTCGAGCTGCTCGACACCCTCAACGTGACCGCCCGCCTCGAGAAGGCGGTCGAGTTCCAGCGCGAGCGGCTGACCGAGCTCCAGGTCCGCAGCAAGATCCGTGACGATGTCGAGTCCGGCGCTCAACAGCAGCAGCGCGAGTACTTCCTGCGGGAGCAGATGAAGTCGATCCGCAAGGAACTCGGCGACGACGACGCCAGCCTGATCGAGGAGTACGAGGGGAAGATCGCCGATGCCGGCATGCCGGAGGCGGTCGAGGAACAGGCTGAGAAGGAGCTGCGCCGGCTCGAACGACAGGGCGAGCAGTCCGGCGAGAGCTCGATGATCCGCAGCTACCTCGACTGGCTGATCGCGGTTCCGTGGAGCAAGCGATCTGACGAGAAGCTCGATCCCGCATACACCCGCGAGGTGCTCGACGCCGACCACGCCGGGCTCGATGACGTCAAGCGACGGATCACCGAGTTCGTCGCCGTGCGCAAGCTGCGTCAGGAGCGCGAGGCCGAGGCCGACAGCCGGGCCGACGGCGCGATCCTGACCCTGGTCGGACCGCCCGGCACCGGCAAGACCTCGATCGGCGAGTCGGTCGCCAAAGCGCTCGGCCGCGAGTTCGTCCGGATCTCCCTGGGCGGCGTCCACGACGAGGCCGAGATACGCGGCCATCGCCGGACCTACATCGGCTCGATGCCGGGCCGGATCATCCGGGCGCTCCGTGACGCGGAGACCATGAACCCGGTGATCCTGCTGGACGAGGTCGACAAGGTCGGCGCCGACTGGCGGGGCGATCCCTCGGCCGCGCTGCTCGAGGTGCTCGACCCGGCCCAGAACCACAGCTTCCGGGACCACTACCTGGACGTCGAGGTCGACCTCTCGCAGGTCGTCTTCCTGGCCACCGCGAACATGCTCGACACGGTGCCGCTGCCCCTGCTCGACCGCATGGAGATCATCTCCTTCGACGGCTACACGGTCGAGGAGAAGCGGGCGATCGCCCGTGACTACCTCCTGCCCCGGCAGATCAAGCGGAACGGGCTGAGCGAAGGAGAAGTCGAGGTCGAGGACACCGTCCTGGCCGATCTGATCTCCGAGTACACCCGTGAGGCCGGCGTGCGCCAGCTCGAGCGCGAGCTCGGCAAGCTGATGCGACGGGCGGCGACGCGGATCGCATCGGATGAAGCGGAAGCGCCGATCAAGGTCGACGAGCCCTTCCTGCGCGAGGCCCTCGGCAAGCAGAAGTTCTGGCAGGAATCGGTTGAGCGGACCGCGATCCCCGGAGTCTCGACCGGCCTGGCCGTGACCGGCACCGGTGGCGATGTCCTCTTCATCGAGGCGACGGCCATGGACGGTGACAAGGGCATGGTCCTGACCGGGCAGCTCGGTGACGTGATGAAGGAGTCCGCCAGGATCGCGCTCTCCTACGTGCGATCGCACCGGGAGACGCTCGGCATCGACGCCGACGCCTTCGACCGCGAGTTCCATCTGCATGTCCCGGCGGGGGCCATCCCGAAGGACGGTCCGTCCGCCGGCACCGCGATGACCACCGCCCTGGTGTCGCTGCTGACCGGCCGGCCTGTCAAGCACACTGTCGGCATGACCGGTGAGGTGACCCTCCAAGGCCGCGTGCTGCCGATCGGCGGGCTCAAGCAGAAGGTCCTGGCCGCCCACGCGGCCGGGCTGACCGATGTTTTCCTGCCCTTCCGCAACAAGGCCGATCTGGACGACGTGCCGGAGGAGGTCCGCGAAGCGATGACCTTCCATCCGGTGTCGAGCATTGAGGAAGTGATCGACCTGGCTCTCGAGCCGGCCGGGAACACCGCGGATGTCGCATCGATGTAACAGCTGCCAGCCGGTCCCCGCGGAGATGCGGGAGACCGCGGTGGTGCTCGAGCGCCGCTGGACCATGGCGACGATCTACGCCTGTTCCAGCG
>Ga0153956_1002198_pt1 | contig 14954 bp, 16 predicted proteins | sample TSFL040MetaG_FD_104704 | JGI IMG/M metagenome (GOLD analysis project Ga0153956, IMG submission 104704) | Attine ant fungus gardens microbial communities from Florida, USA - TSFL040 MetaG | ecosystem: Host-associated > Fungi > Mycelium > Unclassified | place: USA: Florida, Wekiwa Springs... | reverse complement strand
GATGAAGTTCGGCACCGGCGAATACATGACCTTCGACATCGGCGAAGCCGAATACGTCGGCCAGGGCAGCCAGAAGGGCCCCTCGACGATCACCCGGACCGTCAAGAAGACCAACCCCTTCAAGTTCCACAAGACGGTGCGCTGGACCCAAGAGGTCATGTGGGCCAACGAAGACCACCAGCTCAAGGTGATCGAACAGATCCTCGCGCTGATCCAGCCCTCCCTGTCGCGAGCGCTGGATTTCGGTGTCTTCCACAGCATCAACCCCACCGGCGGCGCCGCGGTCCCGGAGATGACCGAATGCCTGTCCCAGACCACCAACAGCGTCGAGATCGACGGGCTGCAATCCCCGCAGCTCTACCTCGACCAGGCCGATGCGCTGGTACTCGGTCACCGCTTCAACCCGAAGGATGTCGCACTCGATCCCGCGTTCGCCGCGGCGTTCGGCGCGGTGCGCATGCCCGTCGGCGCGCAGGGTGCACCGATCGGCCCGAAGATGTACAGCGATCTGACCTACGCCACCGCGCCGGCCGGACGCTTGGAGAATCACAGCTCCTCGGTGTCGGACACCGTCGGTGCCGCCGGTATCGCCGCCAACCCCACCGGTGTCGGAGCGTTCGTCGGTGACTTCTCCGCCATCCGGTGGGGTATTCAGCGCTCCATCGGGCTCGAGCTGATCGAGTACGGCGACCCCGACGGCCAGGGCGACCTCAAGCGCAATAACGAGGTGGCCTTCCGCGCCGAGGTCGTCTATGGCTGGGGCATCGCCGACCTGGGTGCCTTCGCCAAGATCATCGACGCCGACGCACCGGCCGACGATCCCAACGAGGACTGACAGCCGGTCCCGGGCCGCGCCGACTTCCCGGCGGCGCGGCCCGGGCACCACGGAGAGGTAGATAGATGACCGAACCGCAACAACCCGACCCCGATACCGGGCCCGTCGTCATCACCCCAGCCGACCTGGCCCCCTACGCCGAAATCAGTGAAGACAAAGCCAATTCGATGATCACCGCCGTGCTGGCCCGAGCCGCGCTCAAAGCGCCGTGCATCACCCGCGCCGACTTCGCATACCCGCAGGCCGCCAAAGCCGTGCTCATGGAAGCGATCCTGCGCTGGCACGACGCCGGCAACGGCGCACGCACCCAAACCGTCATCGGCCCGTTCCAGGGCATGGTGGACACCACCGTGACGCGCCGAGGCCTGTTCACCCCGACCGAGCTCGAAGAACTCGAAGAGATGTGCCGCGAAGACACCGACAGTCGCGGCGGGGCCTACGACACCGCCGGCCACACCCGCCACCGCGGCAACCACGCTGATGTCTGCTCACTCAACCTCGGCGCGCACTACTGCTCCTGCGGTGCCGACATCGCAGGAAAACCATTGTGGGAGAAAACCTGTGACTGATATCGAGCAGGTGAGGATCACCGCGCCCGGCGGTCTGGACGCCAACAACAACCCGATCCCGGCCGGCGTGCCGGTGATCCTAACGCCGCTCGCGATCGCACCGGGCAACACCACGCAAGCCTTCGGCCAGGGCGGGGACCTCGACGAGGCCGAATACACCGTCTATCTGCCGCTGACCGATGAAGGCAAGATCCTCGACGGCTACGGCATCCACGTGCGCGGCCGTGACTGCATCGCCCGGGTCAAAGTGTGGAAGTGGCCGGCGGTCACCACCATGGGCGGCATCGAAGTGCTGTGCCAGTCCGCCACGGGAAACGGAGGGTAAGTGGAAACCATCGGCTACTACACGGGCCTTCCGATCGGGTATCGAGTTCGAGAGACTGGTCCGGGCGAACCGGCCCCATTGCCGAAGGCTGCGTGATGGTCTACGTCCAGGCCGATGTCATCCCGTCGATCAAGGATTGGCTTTCAGATCGGCAGCTCGGCGCCGAGGTCCGCCAGAACATCGACACGCACTGGAAGCCCACCGACCCGCCGGTGCTCATCGTCGCCGACGACGGCGGCCCGGCCACCTGGCCAATCGCCTCCGAGCACACGATCCGTCTCACCGCCTATGCCGGCGGCCGCGACGAAGCCCGTCGGATCGTCGCGCTTGCAGCCGGCTCGCTCGCGGCCAGTCGCCCGCGACCGGCGGGTGTGGCCGCGATCGAATCGGACATGAGCACGATCCTCGATACCCGAGACAAGGACACCGGGGCGCTGCTCGCGTCGATCCTGATGACCGTTCACGCCAAAATGGTTCCGGCGTAATGGCATTCGAGCTGGACCGCGACGGCGGCGCTGAAGTGCTCAAGGTCCTGGCCGCCGATGCGATCAACGCTCTCGCCGAGAAGATCGCCGCCGACGCGGGACCGGATGCGGTCGTCAAGCACAAGGTGACCGACCGGGCGAAAGCGTCGGTGACGGTGCCCGCCGACCAGCAGGCCACCGACGGCGTCCTGACTCGCGCGGCGGCGACCGCCGGGTTGGAATTCCGCGCGGCGAAGTTCAAACCGAAACCGAAGGCCAAAGCCAAGACGAAGGCCAAGGCGAAACCCGCCGAGGCATCGAAGTCCACCACAAAGTAACCACCGCAACATAATTCACCATCTACCCCGCCAAAATCCTTTGGCGGGGTTTTTGTTGGCCCCCATCGGGCCGTCAAGCCCTTGAAGGAGGGAAGCCACTATGGAGCAAGAAAACATCGATCCCGGTGCGACACTGATCCCCGACGGCGCCGAAGTCTGGCTGGCACTCAAGTCCGACGTCGACGCCCGCCCGGGCGGTATCGCCGACATGATCCCGAGCACCCCGGACGCCGACCTCGAAGCGCTGCACTGGGAATTCTCCGGCCTGATCGACGACAAGAAGGGCATCCCGATCACCCCGGGTATCGAGGTCAAGCCCTACGACGCGTTCGGACACCCCCGGTTCCGCGTCAAGCTCAAGAAAGGCACACTCGACACCGGTTTCACCGCGCTGGAATGGAACGCGGTCACCCGCAAGATCGTGCTGCCCGGATCTGCACCGAACAAGGTCGGCATCCCCAAAGACATTCAAATCTATGTGCTGTACCGGTTCCGTGATGAAGCGCTGCAACGGATCTGGGCGACCCTGACCCCCGCACCGGCCGAACTCAAGAGCCACGGCGGCATCATCGACGGGGAACTGTCTTTCGCCGAGCTGGTCGTACACCACACCGCCGACGCGGCCGGCGACGTGTTCGAGATCGTCGACGCCGACACCGCGCCGACGGTGCTCACGTTCACCTTCGACGAGGACGTCACCAGCTACACCGTCACCGTCGACGGCCACGCCACCGACCCGATCGAGACCCGGACCGCCGGCGCGCTACAGGCGTACCTGCGTGCCCTGCCGAACATCGGCGCGGGCGGTGTGTCGGTGGCCGGGCCCGACGGCGGCCCGCTGGACGCCACGTTCACCGTCGCGGTCACCAGCGTGTCCGCGGCCGGTACCGGCGGCGACGTCACCGTTTCCCCTTAGATCCCGGTCCTGGACACGGCGGAGGTGGCACGTACCCCGGGAGTGCCACCTTCCCAGGCCCGAACACGTTCCCCGGAACAGGCTGAAAGATAGAGAATCACAATGGATTTCGAACCCAAGGTGTTCAAGGACCTTCCCCCCGGCACACCGCCGGGACCCGGCGACACCGCGATCACTGCGGCCGAGCTCAACGACCGGATCCAGGCCGGCATCGTCGAAGGCATCACCACGGCCGAAAACGCGCAGACGACGGCAGAACAGGCCATGAGCATGGCCACGGCCGCCAGCGGTACCGCCGCCGGCAAGTACACCAAACCGGCCGGCGGGATCCCCGCCTCGGACCTCGCGGCCGTCCCGACGGTGCTATCCAACTTCACCGTGGCCAACACCGCCAAGCTGCGGGGGTCGCTCGCGAAAGCGATTCTCGGGACCGGGTTCTCGACGCACGTCGTGATCGGTGACAGTCTGTCGTCGGCATTCGACGGTGCTGCCTTCGACTTCCCGGGGTCGTGGTGGCGGCGCGTGTGGCGCGCGCTGGTGACTTCCGGTGTTCCGTCGGCCGGCACCGGCCGCGTCGCGATCACCGACGCCGCCGCCAGCGGCGACTACGGACACCCGATCAGCCCGTACGATCCGCGGATCTCGGTCAGCGGTGCGTGGGACAATTATGGTTTCGCGTTGTCCTCCACCGCATCTGGTCAGTCGGTGACGTTCACCTCCGAGACCAGCGGCACGGTCGTGGAAGTCCTGTGGCTGATGCAGGCCGGCGGCGGCGATTTCACCGTCACGATCGACGACGAAGATCCGGTCACCGTCACCGGGTCGGATGGCGGCACCTGGGAACGCACCGTCTACCGCGTCGACGGCCTCGACGACACCCCCCACGCCGTCACGGTCACCACGTCGGCAGCGAACGTGATCGTGCTGGGATTCCAGGTCGGCTATGACGCCGGGCTGCGGTTCGACAATCTCGGCGTCAAGTATGGGATCTCGGCGCTCGAATGGGATACCGATGCTAATGATCTCGGGCCGGGTAAGCTCACTCAGACCTACAGCTCCGACGCCGATGTCATCTGGATTGCCCTGGGAGCCAACGATCTTGGCTACGGCGGTCCGACCGGCGTCGCCGATGCCCTCGCCGCGATCGAAAACATTCGCGGCAAATTCCCGGACGCCGATTTCATCCTGATCATCGAGCCCGAGAACGTCGACCTGGCGGGCTACGGCGTCTTCGTCACCGGCATGCGGGCGCTCTCGGCGTCCCTGGACGTGCCGCTGATCGACCTGTCGGTGCGCTACGGCACCACCGCCGACATCGCCGCCGCGGGGATCCTCGGACCCGACGCCACCCACCTCAACGCGGTCGGCCAGTCCGACTGGGCATCGGTGGTGCTCGACGCGCTGCGCGCCATCGGCCCCAACGCCGTGTCTTGAAAACACCGCTGCACCAACACATCACACCCATTGAAAGGTTCACATCCTCATGCCTGAGATCCCCGATCACGCACCCGTCCCGCAGGACCACAAGTCAGCCAAGTCTGAGCAGGCCCGCCAGGCCGAAGCCGACGGGTTCCTGCTCATCGAGCAGTGCGGTGTCCAGTTGAAGGTGCCGGTAGCGGGCAAGGTGCCGCTCAAGGCATTCGCCGCTTTCAAGAAAGGCGACGAACTGCTCGGTACCGAGCTGCTGCTCGGCGCCGAGCAGTGGGAAGAGTTCATGGCGTGCGAACCCACCGTGGCGGACTTCGCTGAGATCGGAGAGAAACTCGTCGCCGTCATGGGGGAATAGAGGGCCTCTGTCGTCTGCTCGAGGAGCACGGCGACGCCATAGAGGCCGACTTCGCCCAGTACTACACCGTCGATCTCGTCGACTTCTACCGCGGCGATCTGCCGCTGCGCCGCCTGAGGGTGCTGCTGCGGGGCTTGCCGGTCACCTCCCGCACCGTGGCAGCCCTGCACGGCGGCCAGACCCAGTGGTCGGTCACTGATCACCTGATCGCCGATATATGGGCGCTGACGGTGCAGGTGCACACCCCCCGCGAAAAAGGCAAGCCGATCGAGGCGATCGATCACCCGACCCGCCAAGAGATGAATTTCGAAGCGAAAAAGGTCTCGAAGAAAACCCTGAAACAGCGCTTCCTGCATCGCAAGAACGCGTTGCGAGGTATCAGGAAAGGCAGGTAGTCCGTGACAACAATAGGCACCGCGACGCTGCAGATCATCCCGTCACTGCTGGGCGTGAGCAAGGCGATCGAGCAGCAGATCGACGGCAAGATCGTCAATGTCCAGGTCGTCCCGAAAGTGGATCAGCGTGCCGCCGAGGACGCGGGCCGCCAGACCCGGCAGACCGTCGAGAAGCAGACCGGCGAAGTCAAGGTCACCCCGAAAGTCGACCAGCGCGCGGCCGAGGACGCGGGCCGCCAAGCCCGCGAGACGGTCCAGAAGCAGACCGGCGAAGTCAAGGTCACCCCGAAAGTCGACCAGGCCGGTGCGCAGAAAGTCGGGAAAGACACCGCGGATTCGGTGCAGGGCGCGTTCGACGCGGCGACGGAAACACGTCTGGGTCGGGCCATCATTGGGTCGCTGCAAACCGCCGGCATGAAAGGCGGAACACGGCTCGGTGAGGTGCTCGCGTCAACGCTGCCCGAAGGGCTGACCGGCCAGGCCGGTCGGATCGGTGATGCGCTGCGCACGCTGATGCCCAAGCTCGGTGAGCAGGCCGGTGGTGTGCTGGGCACATTCATCGGGGTGTCGATGGCGGGCGCGATCGGCGCCGAGCGTCTGGACCGGATCGGCGCATCAGTGGCCGGTGGACTCAAGTCCGCGGTCGCCAAGGCCAACGTGGGGACCGATGTCGCGGTGTCGATCGGCAATAGCCTCGCCGGTGGGCTGACCAATATCTCCGGGATGGCCGACGGGATCGCCGCAAAGATTTCTGGCACGATCAGCAACATCGGCCCGGCAGTCGGCAACATCAAGACACTGCTCGGTGGTGACGACTCCTGGGCCGCACCAGGTTTGGACGCTTTCGTCGGCGCTCTGGACAAAGCCACCCCCTTGCTCGACGGGATGACCGCGGCCTCGACCCTGGCATCGGCCGGCGCGACCGCGATCTCCACCGCCACCGGCATCGCGTCCAAGGCACAGATGCTGTGGAACCTGGCCTTGGAGGCCAACCCTATCGGGCTAATCGTCACAGCGATCGGGGCATTGGTGGCCGGCCTGGTGCTGTTTTTCACGAAAACTGAACTTGGACAAAAGATTTGGAAGACATTCACCGAGTACCTCTCGATCGCGTGGGAGAAGATCAAGTCCGCGTTCGCCACGGCCTGGGATGCCATCAAAGTCGTGTGGGACAAGATGGTCACCGGCGCCGGTGAGGTGTGGAACTCGGTCAAAGACAAGTTTGGGTCGGTCGTCGATTTCGTCAAAGGCCTACCGGGCAAGATCGCGGCCGGCGCCAAAGGCATGTGGGACGGACTGAAAACGGGTCTCGTCGCTGTCTTGAACTGGGTGTCCGCCAAGTGGAATGCGTTCGCGGACAGCTTCAAAGTGCACGTTCCTGGTACTGATATCAACGCCGGTTTGCCGCATCTGCCCTCATTCGCTTTTCTCACCGGCGGATACACCGGCAATGTCCCGATCGATCAGATCGCCGGTGTGGTGCACGGCGATGAGTATGTCGTGAAATCAGAATCCCGCCGCAAGATTGAAGCGACCTTCCCCGGCTGGCTCGATTACATGAACGCCACCGGCAAGCTGCCCGGCTATGCCGGCGGTGGCCTGGTCGCGGGCACCGCCGAGCTCGGCCAGTACATCGCCCAGAAGTTCGGCATCGCCAACATCGGCGGATGGCGACCCGAAGACAAATACGGTGAGCATTCCACCGGCCGCGCCCTCGATGTCATGGTGTACGGCGACAAGTCCAAAGGCAATGCGGTCAAAGACTTCGTGCTCGCCAACGCCGATGCCGTGGACCTGAAATGGGTGATCTGGCAACAACATCTGTACTACCCCGGCGGCGGCGGATACGACATGGAAGATCGTGGTTCGCCGACCCAGAACCACATGGACCACGTCCACATTTTCTCCGGTCCCGGGATCGCCGCCGGTATCCGCGGCGCACTCAAAGGCGGCCCGAACCAGCCCGCCGACACCGGGTCCGGCGGGCAGCCGGGCGGGCCGGACCCGACCGGGATCAGCGCACCGGACCACACCAGCCTGCAGGACCCCAACGCGGTCGGCGTGGCATTGAGTGCCGGATCACCGGGCGGCGGCAGCAGCAGTGTGACCATGCCGGATTCGATCTCCGGACTCTCGACATGGGGCCTGGGCGATCTGGGCATCACCACCCAGGTCAACCAGAACACCCCCGAACGCACCCTCGAACTGGGCAACGCGGCCAGCGCGGCCATCGGCGGCCAGGTGTCATCGGCGCTCGGGGCCCTCGGTATCGGCGACTCGCCAGGCTGGCTCAAGGGCATCTCCACATTCGTCAACGGGATCTCTGTCTCGGATTCGAGCGGCAAAAAGATCTTCGGCGGCAACTCGGTCGGTGGCGCTATCGGCGGGATGGGATCGCTGATCGGCAACGGCGACGGGATCGGAGCCGGCGATGGTTACGGCGGCGCCGCACCACTGGCCGCCTCGGCGCCGGCCGCATCGCCCGCGCTGGATTCGGTGGCGGTGCCCGCCGGTGGCGCCATCGCCGCCAAGCCCGCACCCCAGTTCACCTACAACGTGCAAGCGGGAAACGTCGAAGACGCGGTCCAGAAATTCCGGCAACTCGATGCCGAGCGGGTCGCTTCGAATATGAGTGGAGTCTAAATGGCGGTCGCCACAATCACTTTGGTCTCCGACAACGGCGATTCGGTCGTCATCTCGGCACCCAACGATGCCTTTATGGCCGACGACATCATCTTGGACACCAACCCCGATGGCATGTACGACACCGGGTTCTCGCTGCGCAAAGCATCCGGGGCATTCGAGCCCGGCGGGCGCGTGGTCGGCGAATCCATCCCGATCCGCACCATGGTGCTGCCGTTCTGGCTCACCCCGGCCTCCCGTCCGCGCTTCCAGGCACTGTGGGGCACCCCGGGCAATTTCCGGAAAGTCCGCTGGCACTACGACGGCCCAGACGGCCGGCGGTCGCTGACCATCCGGCTGGACAAGGAAATCAAGTACACCACCGAGGACGGGATGGACGCCGATATCGACGGCACCTACCACGCCGTGGCGACCGCGGTCGCGGTCCAGCCGATGTTCGAAGGCACCGAAGACGTTGCGACATGGACCAATCCGGGCAACAGCTTCACCATCACCATCAAAGCCGACGGCGGCACCTTTCCCTTGACTTTCACCGATGCCCACGGTGTGGCGGCCACGACCGGCCAGCTCAACTGGCACATCGCCACCACGGCCTTGCAGGCCGCGCTGGAAGCTCTGCCCAACATTGGGCCCGGCAACGCCACGGTGACCGGCATCCCCGGCACCTACCTGGTCGACCTCGCCGACGGGCTCGGTGGCACGTTCACCGGATCCGGAGCGCACCTGACCGCCGGCGGCATCTGGGGCGACCTCGGACTGCTGCACGGCGAAGTCGACGTCGTCGGCGGGTGCGTCGGGTGGTTCGAGGTGTGGAACCCGACCGACCAAAAGCTGTGGCTTGAATGGGAATTCGATCCGGCCACCTCGTGGCAGTTTCCGGACTTCTCGTTCGGGCAGGAACGCCAGTGGAACCGTCCGGCCGGGGAGGATGCCGCCCGGATGATTGTGACCCCGGAACTGACCCAGCTGCTGTCGGTGATGTCCGACCCGTTCATGGACACCTACGTCAGCGCGGACCTGTCCAACGCCGCGGGCCTGTTCAACGGCGTCGAACCGGTCTACCCGGTGCCGCCCTACACCGGCACCGAAGACAACCCGGTCCTGGTCCCCGTGGTATGCGACGGCCCGCCCGGAGCCAAAGCCACACTGCGCCAGCGCCGTTGGTGGTCGGCAGAAAGCGGGCTGACCGCATGACCGTCGCAGCGTTCGCCGAACCATTCACCGGCACCGACCACGACGACTTTTCCGCGTGGGCCCGCGAGATCCGTGAGTACCGCATCGAACGGGCCTACGACCGGCCCCTGATCATGCTCTACGACGGCAACTGGCAATACCGCGGCACCGTGGCCGGCGAGATCGCCGGACGGCTCGAACTGGAAGTCAACGAAACCGGCACTATCCAACTGCGGCTGCCGATCGACCTCGACGACCGGCGTGGTACCTGGGCGGCGTTCTGGGCGCTGGACGAAGAGGCACGCGGCACCAGCAATATCCATATCCGCGTCGAAACGATGGGCGCCCGGATCTGCGGGCGGATGAAACCCGAGAACGGCGTCCGGCTGGTCCGCGGCGATAAGGGCGACGAAGTGATCATCGACTTTTTCGATGACATGGAAGAGCTCAAACACGTGTACACGGCCGGAAACCCTTTTCTGCCACTGAGTTTGATCCAGCAGCCCAAAGCCTGGATGCTGTTCGCCCCCGCCGATCACGGGATCCTCACGACGCTGGCGGCGAACCTGCTGCGCTTGGAGCTGACCAACATCAAGATCGGATTCGATCTACTGGACCCCTCGACGTGGCCCTCGAACCCGCTGGGATTGTGGGGCCAGTCCCAGATCGTGGTCAAACCGCGCCGGATCGGGGACTCGGTCGCACCGCTGTCCCTGGTGGTCGGGTCGATCCGCACCTCGACCTTCGAGGTCGCCGCGCCGATCCTGGAAGATGCTGAACTGCAATGGGATTTGCGGCGCTGGTTTCACGGCGACCCACCGCCCTACCCGGGCGGCGGTACCGGATGGCGCAACGGCACCCTGTTCGTCGGGATCGTCGACAAGTCCGGCTTCCGCCACGGCACCTCGCTGGGCGGCAACATCCTGCTCGGCCTGTCACGCACGATCGCCTCGGTGCTGTCCAACCACGTCGAAGACAGCTACGACATTTTCACCGGCGACGCGATCGACGAATCCGGATACCGCCTGCCCGGCATCCTGGGCACCGAGGCCGCGCACCCGTACGTGATCTACCGCGACGGGGACATCACCGGCATCCAAACCTCGGACTTCTCCCGATCGGTCGGCGGCGCAGGCCGTATCACCGTCGGCGGCCAATCCATGCCCGGTGTGAACGAATTAATAAGTGCCGCAATCCAATACGGCGGCGATGTTCTCGGCGACAACATCGGCGCGGCGATCACCGCCGGCGTCGGGTTCACCGTGTCGGTCGGATCCCTGGGCGGCGCGATCGACGCGTTCCTTCAGCCGATCTACAAGGATTCGATCCTGGCCAATATGAGTGTGCCGCTGCTCGCGCGGGTCAATCGCCAAGGCTGGGGGCACTACCTCGAAGACACCTCGCCCAATGTCACCCAGGCCTTCACCGCCGCGTCGGTGGCCGACCTGCGTGCCCGCCGACGCCAGACCGACCCCGACACCGCGTTCTCGCTCACCGTGGCCAACGCCTCGCCGTGGCTGATCGGCGACAACGGCTTCGGGCACTGGTGGCTCGGTGACCGCGTCGGCGGGACCTCACGGTATCTGATGCCGCGAGTGTTCGTGCGGCGCAACAGAAAATTGTCGATCACCTGGGGTGACGGCAAAGGCCTGGAGATCGCGGGCACGTTCTCCACCACCAAAAAACACGAGGACGGCATCGACAAGATGTCCAAGCTCCTGGCCCAGGCCATGGGCGGACTGCGACAGATCGGATTGTGGTGAACAACAACACAGCAGCCCACGAGGCAAAAGAGCTGGCCGACAACCTCATTGAGACCACGGTCGTCCCGAAAAAGATCCCCGCGATCGACGACATCGACGGCCAAACCAAAGCAATCGCCGGGGCGCTGGCCTCGGCGCTGCTCACCGCCACCGAGATGCCGCTGACCGTGCTGCAACCGGTCGTGGCCGACCTGGCCGACCAACTGGTGGCCATCGGGATCCGCCAAACCGACCAGATCGACCCCACCGCGATCCACGCCCCGGCCTGGATCACCGACGGCGTGCGCCAGCAGTCGATGAAAGTGCCCGACCCGCCACAGCACACCGAAGCGCCGGCCTACCTCGCCGCAGTGGCCACCGCCCCGGCCTGCCCCAAGCGGATCGCCGCACACGCCCGGGCGGTGCGGCAATGACCACACCCTCGGGTGTGCCCAACTTGCCCGCCGGGGCGCTGACCGTCGACACCCTCGGCGAGCAGCTTCAAGACACCACCACCGACGCCATACGCAGCCGCGCCGTGGCCCGCGTCCCGGGCATCTTCACCGGCGGAACCGGCGGCAACCCAGCCGATGACCTGGCACCCAGCGGAGTCGTCACCAAGCTCTACTCAGGATTCAATTCCGTTGTCGCCCAAGCTGATCCAGCCGACATTGAAGGACCGCAGGACCTGCCCGGGCTGCTGCTGGACTTCATTGAGAAGCTGCCTGTCATCGGCCAATTCGTCGAGCTGCTCGAAGCGATCGCCGGCACCTACGACGGCAACGACCCGATCCTGCAGCAGATCCAGAACCTTTTCGGCGGAGTCCGCAACGGCCTCAACCACATCCGCGAATTCATCGAGAACCTTTTCGGCGATTTCTTCGACAACCTGACCCACCACACCCCAATGCAGCTGTGGCAACAGGTCCTCGACACCTTCCTCAACCCCATGTTCTGGCTCAAGAGCATCCCGATCGGCTCGATCAGCTCCCACGCCCCGAACCTGCTCGCCGACTTCCTGGCCGCCGAATCCCTCGACGGCACCATGGCCGGCCAACCCGTCTGGAGCTTCGACCCGGACATCTACCCTCAGGGCTCACACGGATCGGTGCGCATCACCGCCCAGAACATCACCCGCGAGCTGATCTCCGACCGCATCGAGCTCGACGTCGACCAATCGGTGCACGCCTCGGTCAAAGTCAAGTACGCCAACCTGTCCACTCTGGGCGCCGAGCTACCGATCCGCCTGGGCTGGATCGGCTACGACGGCGACACCGAAACCGATTCGGGCTTCCTGGATCTGCACCAGCCCACCGGCCCCGACCACGACTGGCTGACCCTGGACGGATCCCTGACCCGCCAAGACACCGACCCGTGGGACCGCGTCGCGGTGGACCTGTACCTCGACACCGCCGCGATCGGCGGCACCGTGTGGTGGTCCGCACCGTCGGGCACCAAACCCGACAAGCTCCCCCAGAACCTCGTCTCGGGCCTGGGCGAAGCCCTGGGCAAAGCCGGGCAGTCCATCCGCGACGCGATCTGCAACGCCCTCGGCGTCGGGGGCACCGGCCACAGCGACGCCGATGTCATCCACGCACTGACCAACATTCCCGCGCACGTCGTCGAAGGCGTCGAAGATCTCGCCGAGCAAGTCGGCGAAGGCTTCAAAGCCTGGTACAACACCTGGTTCGGCCGCACCGACGGCACCGGATCGGCCTCCGAAGTGCAGTACACCGTCGAAGCGATCAAAGACGCGGTGATCAACGGGGAGAACGTCCACGTGATCACCGCCAGCGAAACCGGCTGGCCCAAACCCGACAACCTCATCGAATTCAAGGTCCTGGTGTGCGGCGGCGGGGAGAACGGTCACGGCGGCTCCAACGGCGGCGGCGCGACCGGCGGCGCCGGAGGTAACGGGGGCGGATGGATCTACGAGGTCATCGACCTCACCGACGTCGCCGCGCTGGACTTCCAGATCGGCACCGCCGGCAATCTGTCCTACGTCCGCGAAGCGGATCCCGACGCACCCCACACCGGGGCGGTGCTGGCGGTCTCGCCGGAGGCCGGAGCGCTCGGCGGCATCGCCACCGGCATCGGTGGATACGCCTACACCACCTCCACCCCGGGCGCCGGTGGCACCGGCGGCGGATGGGGAGTCAACGGCAACGCGGCCACCGCGGGGGCTGCGACCGCGCTGGCCGTCGGCGGCACCCGCGGCGGCAACAACGGCATCTGGGGGACCAGCGGCGGCGACGGCGGCAGCGTGTCGGCCGGTGTGCCCGTCAAGTCCGGCGGGGCAGGCGGCGGCGGTGGCGGCGGGGCATACCAATCGGCCAACGCAGGCGGACGCGGCGGCGACGGCGGATACCCCGGCGGCGGCGGTGGCGGCGGCGGCAATTGCAACGGCCTGCCCACGCAATCGGGATCCGGTGGATCCGGCGCGATCGGCATGATCGTCGTGGTCTGGCGATAGGAGAACACATGGCAACGGCAACCCTTGTGTCACAACATATGTCGCGGTTTTGCCCCGTCACCAATCACTACCGATGCGATGACGGGAAGTATCTACTGGTCACGATCGCCGCACTCGGCGGCGCCGATATCATCGATGTACTCACCAGCCGCCGGATACCCGTCAAGCGCGAGCACCTACCCACCCACGCCGACGTGTTCCTCGCCGACGCCGACGCCGTGCCCATCGACGCCGACGGCAACCCCGCCAACGGCCTCACCCCGCTCATGCGGATCCCCGGCTGCGACAGCTTCACCGACGCCCTGGCCGCCGCCGGCTACCACCTGCAGGAGAAAAGCTGATGGTCGCTGTCCGCAAAGGCTGGTGGACCCGCAGCACCTTGCCCTGGGTCGATCACACGCTCTACGTCACCGCCCCGCCGGCCACCGCGACGGCGGACACCCCCGCACCGACTGTCGCGATGACCGTCGACATCCCCGCCGCCGCCGCGACCATCACGGCCCTACCGCCTTCGACGTTCTCCGGATTCATCCTGTCCGTCCCCGCGGCCCACGCCCACCTGAGCGCCGGCGCACCCGCGGTGAGCTGGATCGTGCAGGTGCCCGCCGCGGCGGCCGCGATGGCGGCCCTCGACCCGCAGATCGTCACCAAATCCGGTCTGCCGTACCGGATTCCTTTCCACCTACCGCCATCGAGCTAGGAGAATCATGACCACACCCATCCGCACCGACTTCGTCGACGGCGACGACGGACCGGCCGGCGAAGTCAACGCCGCATACCTGAACAACCTCGGCGCGATCGTCAACAGTCTGTCGGGACCACCGGCCGCAGCATCGGCCTCCGTGGCCACCACAGAGGCCACCAGCTCGACGGCCTACACCGACTTGGCGACCACCACCGACACTGTGGACGTCACGATCGGCGAGCACGGCATCGCCCTGGTCGCCGTAACTGGATGGATGCACGGCGGCGCGGCAGGCCGCATCGCCTACATCGGATTCACCATGTCCGGAGCCAACATTCAAGCGGCCAGCGACCTGTACGCGACGTACCTCTCGACACCGTCGAGCGGTGGAACGCAAGGATCCTCGGCGTTCGTCCTGACCGGGCTCACCCCCGGATTGACCACCTTCAAGATGAAGTACCGATCCAGCAGCACCGGGGCCTGCGATTTCGCCAACCGAACGATCGGCGTTCTTTCCTGGTGAATCACCAACGCGCACTACACAATTCGATCACGAAAGGCATCACTCATGGCAACCGCCACCCCGTACGGACAATTCCTGATCTCCCTG
>Ga0153956_1002197_pt1 | contig 14954 bp, 10 predicted proteins | sample TSFL040MetaG_FD_104704 | JGI IMG/M metagenome (GOLD analysis project Ga0153956, IMG submission 104704) | Attine ant fungus gardens microbial communities from Florida, USA - TSFL040 MetaG | ecosystem: Host-associated > Fungi > Mycelium > Unclassified | place: USA: Florida, Wekiwa Springs... | reverse complement strand
CTCGGGGTCGTCGGTGAGAAGATCGAGGAACTGCCGATCCCATTGTGGATCGTTGAAGCCGGCGCGCCGGCCGTGGACCTGATGCGAAAGGCCGCCGGTAGCGACGATCGCGACCGACAGATTCTCGGGATAGCTCTCGATCGCGCGCCTCAGCGCCTGACCCAGCTTCCAGCAGCGCCGCGCGCTCGGCACCGGATTCTGAAGCACGCCGACCGCCAGCGGGATGAGCGTCGTCGGCCAACCCTCTCCGCTGTCGAACAGGAGGCTCATCGGCGAGAAGCACCCGTGATCGAGACCGCGTCGCTGAAAGAACGACATATCGAACTCATCGGCCATCAGCCGTTCGCCGATATGCCGGGCCAGCGCGGGATGACCGGCGATCGCCGGAAGAAGCCTCGGCCCGCCGCCTTCGTCAGCTACCTCGTGGGATACTCCGACGCCGAGCGCGAACGCGGAATAGTGATCGAAGAAGAATGACGTCACATGATCGTTGTAGATCGCGACCACGACATCGGGCTTCTTCTCGGCAAGCCATGCTTTGAGCGGGGCATAGGCGGCAAAGATCGGTGCCCAGGCAGGATCTTGCTGCTTGCCGGCGTCGAGCGCGAACCCGATCGTCGGCGTGTGCGATGTCCCGATGCCACCGATGATGCGTGCCATCTCTCAAGAATCCGGAAATAGCGTCGGAGCGCCATGACAGTTGGCGCACGCGTTGCATGGATAGCGGGCACCGCGGGCGATGTTCAGCGCAAAGTCCGGATTGGGGGCGGCAGTGGCAGCCGTAACATCGCATCGATCGACCGCGGTCATCGGCATCTCCCCTCTCCTTCCCTGGCTGAAGACAAACTTCGCGCGGCGCTTCGCTCGCCATGATGCCGTGCCGCTCTCTTACACTCTGAGGCAACTAGACGTATCGGTAGTCGTGATTTTCTGTCGCCACGGCTAACCTGCCGGGCAGCAGGTGCCCGATCATGGCGCCGCAGGAGAGGCCCGAGTCGAGCGTATGAACCGTCGTCAGTTTGTGACAGGCCTGTGCGCTGCCGCTGCGCCGCCGGCGCTCTATCCGGCGTTTGCTTCGATGGTGCAGCACGGCATGGACATGCACGGCGCGGGCATGGGCACTCCGCCGGTCGGCAAGGCCGACCATGTGCTGCGCATCGAACCCTGCAGTCTCGAAATCGCACCCGGCGTCACGGTCAAGACCACCGCCTATAACGGGCAGGTGCCGGGGCCGATGCTCCGTTTGAAGCGCGATGTCCCGACGACGATCGATGTGATCAACAACACCCAGGTTGCCGACCTCGCCCATTGGCACGGCCTCCGTTCCGACGTGATCAATGACGGGGCGATGGAGGAAGGCTCGTCGATGATCGAGCCCGGCAAGACCTTCCGCTACCATTTGAACCCCGACGTATCCGGCACGCGCTGGTATCACACCCACAACGAGGCGGGCGACAATCTCGCCATCGGGGCCTATTCCGGGCAGTTCGGTTTCCTCGTCGTCGATGGCGCGCCCTCACCCGGCGCGTTCGACCAGGAATTCTATCTCGCCGTGCATCACTGGGAGCCGCGTTTCGTGCCCATGGTGATGGATATGCAGAACATTTCCGCGAACCGGCCGGTGTCGGTCGGCTCGGACGTCGGCTACAAATACGCCACGGTCAATGCCCATTGCCTGGGTGCGGGAGAGCCCCTGCGGGTGAAACAGGGGCAGCGAATCCTGCTGCACCTCCTGAATGCCAGTGCGACTGAAAATGTCGTGGTGGCCCTTCCCGGTCACAAGTTCACCGTGATCGCACTGGACGGCAATCCGGTCCCCACGCCCCGGACCGTGGACACGCTCTCGATCGCCGTCGCGGAACGCGTCGACTGCATCGTCGAGATGAACAATCCCGGGATCTGGGTGCTCGGCTCGACCTTGCCCGATGTGCGCGAAATGGGCCTCGGTGTGGTCGTCGAATATGCCGGGATGAAAGGACCGCCCGTCTGGCGCGACACACCCGCGGCGCTGTGGGATTATGGTCAGTTCGCCTCGACCAGCGCGGCGCCGGCACCGGATCGCACCTTCCCTCTCGAGTTCATCGACGTCGGGACGCGCAACGGATCCATGTTCGACACCTGGACGATCAACGGCAAGGCCTGGCCACATGTCGACCCCCTGCTCGTCGAGAAGGGCAAGCGATATCGCCTGCTGTTCCATAACCTGAGCGGCGACCAGCATCCGCTACACCTGCATCGCCACTCGTTCGAGGTCGTGCGGATCGACGATCGCGAGATGAGTGGGCTGATCAAGGACACGGTAAATGTCATGCCCTATCAGCGGGTGGCGGTAGACTTCATCGCCGACAATCCGGGCGACACGCTTTATCATTGCCACATGCAGCTGCACATGGATCATGGGTTCATGGGGCTCATCAAATATGTCTGACGCGAAGTCAGGCCTTGAGCCGTCGCCCCTGGACGGACTTGCCGAAGCGGGAGAGGCGCGATGAAGTTGAAGCAGGCGATCCTCATGGTCGCGGCGGGGACGCTGTCCCTGTCGATTGCCGCCGTCGTGTTTGCCCAGGCGCAGCAACACGGCATGCCGACGCCCGAAAAGGTCTATGGCAACGGTTTGACCTGGCCGATCAAGATCAAGGTCTGGAAATACGACAAACAGCAATTGCTCGCACAGCCGGCAATGTCCGAGGAGGCGAGGACCGGCCGTATCCTGTGGACCCAGAAATGCGCCTATTGCCACGATGGCGTCGGCTCGCCGACGTATCGCACGATGGGGCCATGGCTCGGCGCTGAGATCGTCAAGAATCTCGGGGACGAAAGCGTTCGCTCGTTCATCAAGAACGGCGACGTGCGCATGCCGGCCTTTCGCTACAATCTGAGCGACCAGCAGATCGAGAGCCTGATCGCGTTCCTGAAGACCGTACCGTCCGACCAGCGCCCTACGCCGAGCCAACTCGCCGGCAGGGGCGAGGCTGGCGCTGCGAGCGATTGAGCCGGACGATGGGCGGAGAGCGACTATGAAGATTAAGGGATGGGCGATCTTCCTCGGTGCCTGCGTCGCCTTTTCGGCGACCATCGGCGCCACGCGCATGGAGCAGGCGAAGGCCGCGGGGACGACGGATGTCGCTACCGCGTCGAGCCTGATGGGGCTGATCAAGGATCAGCACGGCCAGCCTCTCGAAGGGATCGCGGTCACCGCGCAGGCGTCGGACCAGTTGTTCAAGACCACGGTCTTTACCGACGTTCACGGTGAATATGTCTTCCCCGCGCTGGAGCGCGGCAGCTACAAGATCTGGGCGCAGGCGGTCGGGTTTGCGACCGGCAGAGCCGCCAGCCCGCTGGGTGACGGCAAGCTCGTCCATCAGGATTTTACCTTGGGCCCGCTCGTCAGCTTCGACGCGCAGATGACCGGCGTCGACTGGATGAACTCGCTGCCCGAAGACACGCTGCAGCATCGCCGCATGAAGCAGGTTCTGTTCGTGACCTGCTCGGGGTGCCACGGCTTCGACGTCATCCTCAACAACCGCTTCAACGAGGCGGGCTGGAAGCGCCTCGTCAAGGCGATGGAGTCGGCCGATTATAATGGCTATCGCGGCGGCGACGATATCCCGGCAGCGCAGCTGAACTGGGAAGGCTTCGTGATGCGGCGCTACGAGAATGAACTCGCGGCGTACCTCGCCGAGATGCGAGGACCGGATCCCTCGCCGTTCAAAATGAAGCCATTGGCGCGGCCGACGGGCGAGTCTGCACGGAGTGTCATCACGCAGTATGACCTGCCGATCCAGGACCGTCCGAACGAAGACGCCTGGTATCATGGGGACGATTGGGAGAAGGGTGAGGCGACCGGCATGCACGGCGCGGTCGGCATCCATGACGTCGTCGCAGATTCGAGCGGCATGGTATGGATCACGCAGTCGCGCACGACCGTCGAAACCAATCGCAGCCTGATCCGGCTCGATCCGAAAACCGGCGACATGACGGTGTACACGCTCACCAATCCGCGTGGCCAGCAGATGTATTTCGAGCAGATCGGCGACAACCCGATGGGTACGATCTGGATGCACGGAGCGGGCGCACTGGTGAAGCTCGATCCGCTGGCGACTGCCTTTACCGCCTTTCCGATCCCCTCGGTCTATGGCGGCACGCAGAACTCGATCGACGGGGACAAGCTCGGTCGTGCCTGGATCAATGGCCGGTTCGGGGTCGTCGAGTTCGATCCGGCAGAACTCGACCAGAAGGGCGTGATGTTCCCAGGATGGCATCGCTACCTGCAGAACACCGTCGGCAATGGCACGACCTATGGCCAGGCAGCCGATGCCAATAACGACCCGTGGTGGTCGGAGAGCTATTCCGACAAGGTTGCGACGCGAAACATGCGGACCGGCGAAGTGACCGAATTTGCGATGCATGATGACCGATACGATGCGCGCAAGGCGCTGCTCACCCCCGAAGACCACAAATTCTTCGATTCCGTGGGAGGTCTCACCTGGGGCGCGACCTCGGTCAATCCGCTACCCTATGCCGAGATGCCGCGCCGCCTGTCGGCCGACAAGAACGGCGATACGGTGTGGGTGCCCAACTGGGCGGCATCGAGCGTCGCGGAGATCAACATTCGCACACACAAAGTCACGTATCACGAGATGCCGTTCCTCGCGCATCCTTACAAGACGACGGTCGACAAGTTTCACAATGTCTATTGGAGCATCCAGGCCGGCGACGGCATGTTCAAGTACACGCCGGCGTCCAAGCGCATGACCTATTTCCAGCTTCCGACCCATGGCTGCAGCCCGCGCCACATGAGCTTCGACGATCACCGCAATGAAGCCTGGGTACCGTGCGACCAAGCCGATACGGTCGACCGCATCCAGTTCCGGACACCGGCGCAAATTGCCGCGCAAAAAGCGGCTGCGGCGGCCCGGTGATCCGGTGGCCTACGTGTCGTCAGGTGCTATCCGTCCGAAGACACACACTGCGCCGATATTCGGTAGAGGAAGGCGAAAAACGTGAGAGTGATGAAGGCCCGTTTCGCGACCATGTTGTTCGCCGCGACGCTGACGCTGGCCGCCCACCCCGCCAACGCACAGTGGCGGATTCTCGCGGCGCCCACGCAAGCGAACTTGGGCGCCGTATCCGCCGTCGATGACATGGCGGCATGGGCGGCAGGCGCAAGCGGCACCGTCGTGCGGACGGAAGACGGCGGTCGTTCCTGGAAGGTGTGCGCGCCCAGCATGGGCGACGTCGGTGTCGGCGCGATCGAGGCGTTCGACAAGGACACCGCGATCGTCATGACAACCGGCGGCGGGCGTCGTTCGGCCCTCTACAAGACGAGTGACGGCTGCCGCACGTGGAAAAAGGTGCTGGAGAACCCGGACCAGGGCGGCGGTTTCAAGGCACTGCGCCGCGAAAGCGGGTTCGACGTCTATCTTCTTGGCGACCCGGTCGACGGCAAGTTCGTCGTCTACGTGTCACGCAACGGCGGCGAAAGCTGGACGCGCGACCAGGATCCCGGCCTGGCGGCACCGGAGGGTTCGCGTGTTGCCGGCCCGGGTGCGCTTACCAATGTCCTGTCCCTGATCAGCTTTGGAACCACCGGCGCCGCTGCATCCATCTACACCTATGCGCCGATCTGCCACGCAGGCCACTGCTCGCTCGGCTGGTCGTCGAGGGCGATTCCGCAGGCGGCTGGCAATGCCCCGGGCGAAATCCTGTCACTCGCGGGCCGCAACGTCATGGTTCAGGCGACAGGCACGGTGACAGGCATCGGGACAATGCCGGCCACGACAATCGTGGCGATCGGCGATGAGGCCGCCGAGCACAAGCAGGGCTGGGCTTATTACAGCGGCGACGGTGGGCTGGGCTGGAAGGCGGCTAGCGCCGCTCCCGGCGGAAGGCGATCGGCGGTCGCTTTCGACGGCGACCGAGGTCGGTTCATTGCCGTTGGCGAAGAGGGCACCGACAGCAGTGTCGATGATGGCCTCATCTGGCAGCCGCTTCGCCCCCGGGAAGGTGAGGCGGCCGATGCGGACAAGGGTTGGTCCGCGCTCTCGCTGCCCTTTGTCGTTGGGGCACATGGCAGGATCGGCCGGCTTTCGGACGCCCCGTAAACGCATCAGGCGTGCGCATCGCGATTGGCTAAGATCTGAGGCGTCGCCGAGGCTCGCGCCCTGTGCGCTACAGGTCACCCCACATGCGGATCAGGTTGTGATAGTGGCCGGTGAGGGACAATACCGCCTCGTCTGTCGCATGCTCTGACAACGCCTGAATCGTCTGATCCAGCGTGAACAGCATGTGGCGCTGGATTGGATCGCGGACGATACTCTGGACCCAGAAGAAGGCGCTCGTGCGGATCCCTCTCGTCACGGGGGCGACATGATGAACGGACGAGGCCGCGTAGAGAATCAGATCGCCGGCAGCGAACTTGGCCTGATTCACCCCGCCATGATCGTCGATGAAGAGTTCTCCGCCGTCATAGCTGTCCGGCGCCGTCAGGAAGAGCGTCGCTGAAAGGTCCGTCCGGACACGCTCATGTCCGCCGATCGGGCGCACGGAACCGTCGATATGGGGGCCATAGGCATCGCCCACTCCGTAGCGATTGAACAGCGGCGGCACGATCTTGGCGGGCAGTGCTGCCGAGATGAAATTCGGATTGCTCTCGAGCGCGGCAAGGATGATGGCCCCGACTTGCCGCGCTGCGTCACTGTCCTCGGGCAGTTGTGCGTTGCGCTTCACAGGTGCGGAGAGGTGGCCAGCGGTTGCGCGTCCATCGTGCCACTCTGCCTGATCGATGACGGCACGAATTCGTTCGACGGTCGCCTGATCGATCACGTTCGCGATATGCAGCATCAGGCGCCTCCCGATCGTTGCCTCAGCCTGTCCAGATCAGCGAGAAGAGCGCACTGCGACCGGCGCCCGGCACGACATGGAACGGGTGGAGCTGATCGTAGTACAGCTTGTCGCCGAGGTTATACACATTGGCTTGGACGACCAGCTTTTCGGTCACCCGGAAGCGAGCTCGCGCCTCGAACACGACGTAACCTGGTGCGACGAGAAAACTTGAGACCGTATTCTGCCCGAGCCGGGAGGACTGGAAGACCAAGCCACCGCCGACCTGCAGACGCTGCGTCAGCAGATAGTCCGTCTGCAACGATGCACTGCCGCGCGGCGTGATGGTAAGCGGCGCGTCGATCCGCGGACTCCCGCCTGCCGTCGGATTGACGACGGAGAGCGTCTTGCTGTCGAGATGGCTGTAGCTCGCTTTTATCGTCCATCGCGACGTGATCGCGCCCGAAGCCTCGAACTCGATGCCGTTGACTCTTTGTCTGCCGCCATTGATGTTCTGACTTGGCACGAGAGGGTCGGGTATCCGGACATTGTTCTTGAGGATGGAGAAGGCCGACGCGGTCAGCAGGAGCCGATTGCCGAACAGGTCGACCTTACCGCCGAGCTCAAGGATGCGCCCCGTCTCGGGTGCGGCATTGATATTGGCCTGAGCCACCGACCGCCCGGCAGAAACGAGCGATTCGATCCCTTCTGCAGAAGGCTCGAAGGATGTCGCATAGCTCGCGTAGACGCTGCTGTGCGCCGACGGCTTGTAGACGAGTGCGGCGCGATAGCTTGGCTTTGCGTCGCGGCGCTGGAGATCTGTCGTCTGAAGCACAGCTCCTGTGTCGGCATAGCCTGTGCTAGCGTAATGCGCGTCGAAGCGATCCCAGCGGACGCTGGCAATCGCTTTCCACCGTGGCGACAGGTCGATCGTGTCGAGCGCGTACACGCCAAGCGTAGAGCCTACCGTGCGCGCGCGCAGTCGCACATAGGCCGCCGCCTCACCGAACGCTTGGGCCGGCGGCGCGACCAGCGACGTGGTGATCACGCCTTCGTGGAAGATATAGACCGGCTCGGGGTTCTCGCGCCCCAACTCGATGCCGGCGACCAGCGAATGTTTCAACCCGCCTGTCGAGAATCGGGCGATGAGGTCGGTCTGGCTCTGTCCGAACTGGTCGGTGCTATACCCCGAGAATTCGTTGCGGCTGACGGTGATTGCCGACAAGGGCGTCGTGACGGGTGTGCCGGTCGGGATTACCGCTTCCGAAGTACGAAATCTGCGCGTGTCATGCGAATAGCGTAGCTGCTCGCGCAGCGTTACCGATGGCGACAGGTCATACTCCAGCTTCGCCGTGCCGAGATTGACCCGTGTCTTCAGATAGTCGTCGGCAAAGCCGTAAAAGTTGCGCCGATCGACCGCTGCCGGCGCACCGTTGAACCAGGGAATCCCGTAGTCCGGCCGGTTATCTTCTTCCTGATGGAGATAGCCGAGTGTGAGACGAAGCGGCGTGCCGAGGCCAAAAGCAAGGGTTGGTGCGAAACCCCAGCGGTCCCAGCGCCCACCGTCGCGGTCGGCAACCGCCGAGACGTGACGCATGGCGGTAATCCGGACGGCATCGTTCGCTCCGATCCCGACATCGCCATCGGCCGTCGCACGGCGCGTGCCGTCGGTTCCGACCGCCGCTTCCAGTTTCAAGAACGATTCGAGTTCGGGCGTCTTGCTGACCTGATTGATGACGCCGCCCGTCGAGCCACGGCCGAACAAGGTCGATGCTGGACCCTTCAAGACCTCGATCGAATCATCGTTGAACGGATCGCGGTAATAGTAACCGTAATCGCGCATCCCATCGAGGAAGGTATCGTTGCGCGTCGTGAAACCGCGCAGAACGAGATTGTTGCCCTGCCAACTGGTTTCGCCCGCGCCGAGGCTGATACCCGGCACGGTGCGCAACGCATCGGTAAGGTTCGAGACGCCGCGATTCTCAAGCTCGGCGGCGCCGACCACCGATACCGATTGCGGCACGTCCACGATCGGCATCGGCAGTTTTTCAAGGGACAGATGGGTGTCGTCGGCGCGAGCCGTAACGGTGATCCAGCCCGGATCGATCTGTTGGGCCGTAGCCGCGCCACTCAGGCTCAGACCGAGTGCGCAGGCCACGCTCGTGGACGCGCCCGCCGCCACTCGCCTCGCTCCGACCGTCCTGATCATCGTCTCACCTTCCGAGACACTTCTGATAGCCGTCGATCACCCGGCGAAGAACGGCCGCAGGCTACGGACATCCTTGACGCCGTCCAGGTTCTGGAGCGCGGCCAGCAGATTTCTGGCCCGCGCCGCACCGATCACCGGTGCGACGAGATCGTGCACCTTTTCCACGACCTGTGCGGTCGACAGGGGATTCTCGGCAGTGCCAGGCGGGAAACGTGTGTGCTCGCTGAGCTTGCGCCCATCGGTCATCGTCACCTCGACGATCGCGCCACGTGGCGCGGCAGGGTCTGCCAAGGCCGGATCGGCAACGACCTGGACCTTGCTCTTCATCGCGCGAATGGGGGGATCGCCGGCAAGAGACTGGTCATGGCTGTCGTTGAATGTGACTGCCCCACGCACCAGGGCCAGCGCGACGAGGTGCTGACAACTCACGTCGACCATGGCGCTGTTGCCGACGATACCGATCGCATCGGGCGGCAATTTGACGAGCACCGCCGCGACATTCGACGCCGCAATATGGTTGGCGTCACGCAAGCGCAGGAGCGCGTCGACCACGGACTGGTTGGGATAGCCGACCGACCAGCGCTTGATCGCTGACTCAGCGACGAAGAAGCGCTGCCCGAGGCCCGCGGTCATCTGTGCCGGATCGGGCTTGCTCGACAAGGCCACAAAGAGGTTGTGGGTCCCGTCGAGTACATCATGGACGCCGGTCAGCCCGCGTTCGGCCATGGTCACCGCCATCACACCGTTGCGCGCGCCCATGCCAGCGAAGTCGAACGCCTTTTCGATATGATCCTCGTCGTCGACCCAGCTCCACAGCCCCGAAACCTGCTGCGCGGCATAAGAGATCGCAACACGCATGCTCGTCTCGTCGAGGCGGGCGAGCGGCGCGGCTGCGCCCAGAGCGCAGAAGGTCGAGGCGGTGCCTTCCGCGCTGCGGTGGGTTGCCCTGACGAGGTCGGGGCCGAGCGCCATCAACAGGCGACAGCCGAGATCATAGCCGAGCGCCACGGCACGGATCAGTGCCATTCCGGAAGCGCCGCCACGCTCCGCCATCGCCAGGGCGGTCGGCACCGAGGAAGCGCCGGGATGGGCCTTGGTCACTGCCTCGAAATCATCGGTCTCGTCGGCGTGGGCACACATTGCGTTCGCCAAAGCGGCATTCACCGCCGAGGTACGCATTGGCGATGCCACCACGCTTGCCTCGGCGGTGCCCCCCAATCCCTGGACATATCGCACAGCCTCGACACCGGGCCGGAGTCGGGCACCGGAAATCATCGCCCCGAAGGTATCGAGAATACGATGCTTGCAGGCAGCGATCACCGGCTCGGGCAAGGCGGCATCACGAGCCGAGACCATGTAGCGTGCCAACGTGCCGGTAATGTCGCCGCGCGGCGCGGCCAATGCCCGTCCGAATGGCGATGCCCCGGCCGCCGACAGTGCGCCAAGCGACCCGATCACCGTGCGACGAGACGGCCTCGACATCCCGCTCATGCTTCGTTCCTGAGGAACTTCGCATCGCGGGGCAGCGCGAGGCTGACCAGGAAGACGATCGCCATCATGATCGTCACGTAGACGGCAAAGACGGACTCGTGACCGTTCGACTTGAGCGCCAGCGCGACATATTCGGCGGACCCGCCGAACAGGGCGTTGGACACCGCGTAGGCGAAACCCACACCGAGCGCTCGAACCTCGGCCGGGAACATCTCGGCTTTCACGATGCCGCTGATCGACGTGTAGAAGCTGATGACGCACAGTGCCGCAGAAATGAGCAGGAACGCGGCCACCGGGCTGTGGGTCGCTTGGAGACCGAAGAGGATCGGCAACGTGGAAAGTGTGCCCAAGCCGCCGAACAGGAGCATGTTGTTGCGTCGCCCGATATGATCGGACAATGCGCCGAACAAAGGCTGCACCGCCATGAAGACGAACAGGCATGCCGTCATCACCGTGCTGGCAAGCGGGATGGACATGCCGACCGAGTTGACCAGATACTTCTGCATGTAGGTCGTGAACGTGTAGAAGATCAGCGAGCCGCCAGCGGTAAAACCGAGCACCGTGCAGAACGCCTTGCGATGCTGACGGAACAGTGCCGACATACTCCCCGCATCGGCATTGTGGCGGCTCTCGGCGCTCGACGTTTCCTGCAGGCGCAGGCGTAACGCGAGTGCGACCATGGCCGTCACCGCACCGATCAGGAACGGGATGCGCCAGCCCCAGCTGCGCAGGTCGGCATCGCTGAGCGTCCACTGCAGCACGACCAGCACCAGTGACGCGCAAAGCTGCCCGCCGATGAGCGTGACGTACTGGAAGGAGGAATAGAAGCCGCGCTTTCCGCGGATTGCGACCTCGCTCATATAGGTTGCGGCCGTGCCGTATTCCCCGCCGACAGACAGGCCCTGGATGAGTCGAGCGCACAGCAGCAGCAGCGGCGCGACCGGACCGATTGTGGCATAGGTCGGCACGAACGCGATGATCAGCGAGCCAAAGCACATGGTCAGCACCGAGGAAACGAGCGCCACGCGGCGACCGCCGCGATCGGCCAGGCGACCGAACAGCCAGCCCCCCAGGGGCCGCATCAGAAAGCCAGCTGCGAACACACCGGCGGTATTGAGTAACTGGCCCGTCTTGTCCGACGCCGGGAAAAATGCCGGTGCGAAGTAGATCGCGCAAAAGGCATAGATGTAGAAGTCGAACCATTCGACGAGGTTGCCGCTCGACGCAGCGAAAATCGCCGAGATCCGCCGGCGACGCTCGCCGGGCCGGTAGTCGGACGGATCATCGCCACGCGCGGTCGCCGTCGTCAGGTCGATACTGTTGGTTGCCACGTGTGTTCCTGCATCGCTGTCATCGGGCTGAGCCGACGGTCGCATCAATGTCGCTCGACGCAAGCGAAGTTCGCCGCATCGCTGGTATCGCCGTGCCCCTGATAGGCCGGGATCTTCGGATAGGCGCAGATCGGTCGAGTAAGGTCGACCTTGCCGCTCTTGGCGTCGAGCCTGGCACCAATAAATCGCTCGGGCGCAACACCACGCTCCACCCAAGCCTCGAGCGCGACCATCGTGTCGCGCTCGGGGCCAAGTCCTTGCGGCGCCTGGCCATTCTGACCAAATGCCCAGGCGCCGTCGCCGCCTGTACAATGGCCCATGCCGGGCACCATGAACAGGCGGTGGAAGGCGGACACGAAGGCGGCCGCCTGCTTGAGAGAGACGCGCTGGCGCTTTGCGACCGCCTCGATCAACGACTGACGAAACTTGACGGCCTCGAGGGCCGGAATGTTGGGATCGTCCCACCCATGATATTGAATGACCTTGCCGCCCGCTTTGACGAAGGCATCGAGGTCACGGTTCGGCGAGTTCCAGCTGGCGCCCAGGGTCTCCCCGCCGACCTCGCGCGCGCGGAGCGCTGCGACGTCTCGATCGAAGTCGAACTTGAGATAGTTCATCCCGCTGAGATAGGTGGGATCACCATAGGCCATGTAGGTGAGGAACCCGCCCCAAGGCCGGTCTGCGGTCACCGGGTTGGTCTTGCCCGAGAAGTAGCGATCCCACGTCCCCTCGCCGCCCGGCGTGATACCGGCAAGAATTGAGGCACCTGTCCGCGGGTTCACGGGCCCGCTGTAGATGCGATCGACAATCCCGACCTGCGCCTGGCTCAGGCAGCTCGCGGCCATCTGGCCGGGCTTGCACAGCAGGGTGGCGGCACGAAACCGACATGCCGTGGGATCGGTCAGGAAGGGGTCGGAAGCGAGCCCGCCATCCTTCCCCGCGCACTGCCGAAGCACTTCTTGATGGATCAGGGCGATCTGCACCGGCTGTAGCGCCGCGTCCGGATATTTGAGGCTCGCCTTAAGAGTGTTCCACAGTGCCCCCATTTCCTGGGCAAGGTGATCGGGCGTCGCGTCGCCGATGACATAGCCGTCGAAATCGGCAGCGTAGCGAAGCAGCTCGGTCAGGCCCTGAATGCCGCCCGCCGAGCAACCGGTGTAGTAAGCGTGGACCGGCGCCTTTCCGTAATAGGCAGCGATGATCTTCTTGGCCGCAAGGACCGCCAGGTGCTCGCCGCGCCAAGCGTAATCGACTACCTTGTCGCCGTGCCCCAGCGCCCAAGTCGCATCCTCGCTGGCGCCCGGCTTGTTGAGATGGCCGAGGTCGGTCGTCATGGTTGCGTAGCCGCGCTGCAACCCGGCCGCAGTAGCGCGATAATTCAGAAACCCGAAAAAGCCGCCATTGCCCACCGCCTGGAACTTGTCGTTCCATGCTTCACCCGCCGGCAACCAAACCTCGAAGCCGATATGGGAATCAGGCGTCGGGGAGAGATACCCGGCCACGCGGCAGAAAGCCGGTACCTTGATCGCGGCGAGGTTGGGGGCGACGTCGGCGAGCGCGGTCACTTGCTCGGCGCGCGTGATGGTCAACTCCGAGGATCCGAGACCCTTGAGACCCGCGCAGTCGGTCGCAGCGAGAGCAGGAGACGCGATCGACGCGGCGAGCACCGCAGCAGCTGCGCCAAGAAAACTGCGGATCTGCCGGTTGCGGCGGGCCTTGCGGATCATGGTTTCCTCACTGTGCCTTGGGAAACTTGATATCGAGATAGATGATCGGTTGATCGACCTTTACCCAGCGATGCGCAACGCCGGCCGGCACGAGCACGATATCGCCCGCCTTCACCGCCTGGCGCGTTCCGCCGACGATATCGGTACCGGCCTTGTCACCCTGCGCTGCGCGGCGCGCAGCGGCAGCCGCAGCTGCCTTCTTCTGCTCGTCGGTCTGCGCCGGCGGTGGCGTGTTGCCATTAAGGAAGATGCCGCGATGTGTGGCGGAATCGCTCGACGTCACGCCGGTGATCGTTCCACCGGTTTCGACGACACCGGCGCCCTCGCGAACCACGAAGATTTCGCTCCACGCGCCATGGGCGTGCGGCGTGTCGGGCGCGGTCAGGCGAATGAACGACGTGCTGTAGGTGCTGTCCTGGAACAGGCGCTTGCTGAACGCGCCGGGCTTGCCGCTGGGATCGGCCGGCACGCCGGCAGCGATCGCGGCCATCTCTTCCGAACCGACATACAAGGTCTTGTCCCTCGGTGCCGTCGGCACGTCCGACATCTGGGCAAAGGCCGCCACGGGCAACGCAAGAGCGGCAATTACGGGCAACTTGCGCATGGGCGATCGGGTCCTTTCGGTGGGGAGACTCACAGCTTGAACAGTCGCTTCAGATTGCCGTGCAGAATGAGATCACGATCGGCGTCGGTAAAGTCGGCCTGATCGATGACCGAGTGCGGCTGCTCGGTGAGCTGTCGGCCAGGGCCATACATGTTGTCGGTGCCGAGCACGATGCGGTCCGACCCGACCATCTCGGCGAGGTACCGCAGCGTGACCGGCCAATAGACGAGCGAATCATAATAGAAGCGGCGCAGATAGCTGTAGACGGGTTGCTTCAATCGGTCGCCGCCGCGGTTCTCCATGCGACCCATGACATAGGGAATCGCGCCTCCGCCCTGCGGCATGATGAAGGTGAGATTCGGGTACCGGTCGAGCGTCCCCGAATTGATCAGCTTGGCCATACAGACGGAGATTTCGAGCTGGTTGCCCAGCGAGTTGGTCAAGCCAGGGAAACGCGCCGCCACTTCCGATGCGTGCGGATCGGCACCGGATGCGACATCGGCGAGACGGTGACCGAGGAACCAGTTGGGCTCGCCGTCGAGCGGGTGGAGGAAGATCGGCAGACCGAGTTCGTCCGCTCTCTTCAGGATCGGCTGGAACGCATCGTCGAACAGGAAATCCTTGCCGCCGACGGACGTCGGAAGGTGAATGCACACCATACCAGGCTTGCCCGCGACCCGGTTGAGCTCGACCAGCGAGCCCGCGGGGTCGGTGCAATTGAGTTCGATACCGGCAAGCACGCGCTGGGGATGCGCCTTGTGCGCCTCGAT
>Ga0153956_1002196_pt1 | contig 14964 bp, 10 predicted proteins | sample TSFL040MetaG_FD_104704 | JGI IMG/M metagenome (GOLD analysis project Ga0153956, IMG submission 104704) | Attine ant fungus gardens microbial communities from Florida, USA - TSFL040 MetaG | ecosystem: Host-associated > Fungi > Mycelium > Unclassified | place: USA: Florida, Wekiwa Springs... | reverse complement strand
AGATTTCTCCTGCGAGCCCGAACGGGGCCCGGTCCGGTTCGACGTCCGGGAAGGCGAGATCCTCGGTCTGGGCGGCCTCGAAGGCCAGGGCCAGCTTCACGTGATGGCAGCCCTCGCAGGAGACATCCCGTGGACCGGATCGGTCCGGCTTGACGGCGAAGAACTTGCGTCTCACCCGCCCGCGACGACCATGCGCAAGGGGTTGGCTCTGGTCCCCCAGGATCGGCAGGCGGACGGTCTTTTCCCCGATCGCGCGATCCGCGACAACGTCGCGCTCAGCGCCCTCAACCGCATGAAGGGCCTTATGGGTGTGGACCGGAAGCGCGAGACCGGTTTGGTCGAAGAGACCTGCAGCCGGATCGGTCTCGATGTGAAGCGGATCGGGGACCCGGTCCGGACACTTTCAGGCGGCAACCAGCAGAAAGCTGTCCTGGGGCGGGTCCTGCTGACCCTGCCCAAGGTGCTGCTGCTCGCGGATTGCACACGGGGCGTGGACGTGGGAACGCGAGCGGAGATTCATGAACTGATCGCCGAGCTGGCGGAAGGAGGGATGTCCGTGATCATGTATGCGAGCGACCTCTCCGAGATGGCGCACCTCTGCCACCGGGCGGTGGTCATGTCGGAAGGTTCCATCGTCGGTGAGCTGGGTCAGGACGAGCTGTCCGAACGTCGGATCCTCGAACTCGCCGTCGGCGGCCAGTCCAAGGAGGCGGCGTGAGCTCGATCGTGGGCCAGGCGGCTCCCGAGGGGAGCAAGATGGCGGTGCTGCTAAAAGGCAGTCGAGGCTGGCGCGCCCATTCGCTGGTGATCGGGCTGCTCGTGATCCTGGTTCTGCTGAATGGGTTCGCGGACCCCGGGCTGGTCGACATGTTCCAGGCCGGGCTGCTGCTGCAGACCGCGCTGCCCCTCGTCTTCGTCGCGTTTGCCCAGACCCTTGCCGTCCTGACCCGGGGCATGGACCTTTCGGTCGGGGCTTCGATGGCGATGGTCAGCGTCCTGACGGCTACCTGGATGGGCGGATTCGACGGTGGAAGCTCCTGGCACCTGCTGCCGATCCTCGGAATCGCCCTGGGCATCGGGCTCCTCAACGGGGTGCTGATCTGCATCTTGCGCCTGCCACCGATCATCGCGACCCTGGCGACCTGGAGCGTCTTCAACGGCGTCGCGATCGGCCTGCTCGAGCAGGATGGCGGCGAGGTCCCGACCTGGTTGACCAATCTGGTCACCGGTGAGAGCTTCGGAATCCCGAACTCGTACTTCATCCTCGCGGTCGCGTTGATCATCTGGTACCAGCTGAGCCGAGGCCGGCTGGGCCGCAGCATCTTCGCGGTCGGCGGCGATCCCGAGCGGGCGGCCCTCAACGGAATCAACGTCAAGCGCACCCTGATCGCCACCTACGGCCTCTGTGGGTTGATAGCGGGCATCGGCGGGCTGATGTTGGCGGGTGCGACCTCCACCGGCCAGCCGACCGCGGGCGACGCCTACATCCTGCCCTCGGTCACCGCGGTGGTCATCGGAGGCACGAGCCTCATGGGCGGTCGCGGCGGAGTGGGGCTGACGATTCTCGGCGTCCTGATCCTTACGCTCGTGAACTCCCTGGTCCAGGCCCTGAGCCTTGAAGCCTGGGTGGGTGTCCTCCTCACCTCGGTCCTCCTGGTGGCCGTGGTCGTAGTCAGAGCCATTCCCGACCTGATCAAGGGGAGAGCATGAACCGACGTATAACAGCGCAGAATGCGACCACGATCGGCGCGTTCTGCGTCGCGACGGCTCTCTTCCTCTTCGCGCTCATCTACCAACCGTCCTTCGGGAGCTCGAACAGCCTCTCCCAGGTAGCGATATTCGCGGCGTTCATGGGGATCGCAGCGCTCGGCCAGACGCTCGTCGTCCTCGGCGGCGGGATGGACCTCTCGGTTCCGTGGACCATCGCCTTGGGTGGAGTCGCCTTCACGCAATGGTCAAGCTCGGGCATTCCGCCCGGGGTGGCGCTGGCGCTGGTGATCGTGGCCGGGGTCGCAGTCGGCGCCGTGAACGGGATCGGCGTCAGTTACCTGAAGGTTTCGCCGATCGTCATGACGCTCGGTGTCGGCGGGATCGTCCAGGCATATCTGCTCCACGTCGGGCTTGGTTCGGGCACCGGCGATGCGGCCCCGAATCTGGCTCAGTCGATCGCCACCGGATCGGTGGCCGGCATCCCGACCCTGGCCATCTTTTGGCTGGTCCTTGCGGTCGGCGCGTCTCTCGTCCTCTCCAAGTCGGCCTTCGGTCGAAGGCTCTATGCGCTCGGCATGAACGAGCGAGGCGCGTACCTGGCCGGCGTGAGGGTGAACCAGGTCCGGATCCTCACATACATGGCCTCGGGCGTCGCTTCGGTGCTTGCCGGGGTGGTCCTCAGCGGCTATCTGGGCGAAGCCTTCGTGGACATGGGCGGGCCGTACCTGTTCGGGTCGATCGCCGCCGTCGCGGTCGGTGGCGCCTCGATCCTCGGTGGTCAGGGCAGCTACTGGGGAACCGTCGCCGGCGCCCTGACTCTTACGTTCCTCAGCTCGGTGCTCTCGATGTTCGATCTTGGGCAGTCGGCGCTGCAGATTGCCTATGGCCTGGTGATCATCGGCGGTGTCCTCTTCGGTCGTGTCGCGGCCGGGATGGCACGTTCGGGCTCCCGGTTGAGAAGACGCGCTTGAAACAAGACACAAGGAGAACAGAAGTGCCAAACGGTGAACCCCTGTCCGGGACTGTAGTCGTCACCTATCCCGGATTCGACCCGCACGACCCCGAAGTCGCGAACATTCTTCTCGACAAGGGGCTGGAGATCAGAATGGAGCCGAAGCTCACCGAGCGCGGCCCCGATGACGTGGTCGAGATCCTGGGTGACGCCGTGGCCGTGATCGCGGACGCTGATCCCTTCGTGGAAAGCGTGTTCTCGCGGGCACCGCGCCTCAAGGTGGTAGCCCGGGCCGGGGTCGGCTTCGACTCCGTCGACCTCGAGGCGGCCACCCGGGCCGGGGTGATGGTCACCACCACGCCGGGGGCCAACCACGAAACCGTCGCGGACCACACCATGGGCATGATCCTCGGATTGACTCGGAACCTCTGCCGCCACGATGCGAGCACCAGGCAGGGCGAGTGGGCCCGGGGCGGAGACATCGGAGGCACCCTCTTCCGCTCGACCGTCGGCCTTGTCGGCTACGGCAGCATCGGGCGCGCCGTCGGCCGCCGGCTGCGAGGCTTCGGCTGCCGCGTCCTCGTCCACGATCCGGTCAGGGCCGAAGCCGACGAGTTCGAGTTGGTCAGCCTTGACCGTCTGTTGCGGGAATCGGACGTCGTCTCTCTCCACCTGCCTCTGAACGAGGCGACCCGGCACATCCTCTCCGGCCCTGAGCTCGAGTCGATGAAGTCGAACGCGATCGTGGTCAACACCTCACGCGGGGGGCTCATCGACGAGGCCGCGCTGGCCGAGGCCCTCGAATCCGGCCAGATCGCGGGAGCTGCGCTGGACGTGTTCGAGATCGAGCCGCTGGTGCCGAGCCCGCTCACCGAGAGCGAGAAGGTGATGCTCTCGCCGCACATCGGAGGCGTCGGCGAGCTGGCCAACCGGTCGATGTGCTCGAAGGCGGCGGCCTGCGTGGTCGGGGCACTGAGCGGCGAGGACAGGCGCTTCGTGATCAATCCCGACGTACTCAAGACGGTGGAGGTCTGAAATGGGACGACGACTGGAAGAACGGCTGCGGAGCGGCGAGACCGCTTTCGGGATGTGGGTGACGCTCCGGAGCGCCGACCTGACCGAGCTGATCGCCGTGTCCGGAGTGGACTGGATCTGCCTCGACCTCGAGCACACCGACCTCACCTATCCCGACCTGACCGAGCACATGCGCTCGGCTCGCCGCTCGGACATGACCGTCGTGGTGCGGATCCCCGACTTGCAGCGGGACTTCGTCCAGCGCGCGCTCGACCTTGGTGCCGACGGCATCATGGTGCCGATGGTCGGCAGCGCCGAGGACGTGCGTGAAGCGATGCGCTACGCCTACTACCCGCCGGACGGGGATCGCGGCGTGAGTCCGGCCCGCGCAAACGACTGGGGCGGATACACCGGACTGTCCGATCACCTGGCCGAAGCGAACAAGCACGTCTTTGTGATTCCGATGATCGAATCCCGCGATGCCGGCGAGAACATCGAGGAGATCATGGCCGTCCCCGGCCTCAGAGTGGTATTCCTTGGCCTTGCCGACCTTTCCGCCAGCCATGGCGACGTGGGCGGGTTCGGCGGCAACGAAGTAGTCGATGGAATCGTCGATCGCTTCGTCAAGGCCGCAGCGGACAACGACGTTGCCACCGGCGTCATGGCACTTTCGCCCGAGGACGTCGATGTGAAGACGGCGGACGGGTATCGACTGATTGGAATCGGCTCTGACATGGGACTCTTCGCCGGCAGTCTCCAGGAGCGTTACTCGACGATGACCGGCCGGCAGGCGGAGAGGTGAACTTGATGGCTGAGGAATATGTGATCGGCGTCGATATCGGGGGCACGTTCACGGACTGTGCGGTCGTGGACGCGAACGGATCGGTCACGATCGCGAAAGCGCCCTCGAGCCCGCCGGATTTCGAGACGGGCTTCTTCAGCGCGATAGAGCACGTGGCGCGCCGGTCCGGACGCTCGCTGGAAGAGCTGGTCGGCGGGGCCCGTGGGGTCTACCACGGCTGCACCGTCGGCACCAACGCACTGGTCGAAGGCAAGACCCGCCCGGTCGGGTTGATCACCACGAGGGGCCACCGGGACTCGGTCTACGCGATGCAGTCGGGCCGGCGCCTGAGGTCTCAGAGCCCCGAGTACATCGCCCACGTCGCGGCCCACGCAAAGCCCGAGCCGTTGGTGCCTCGTCACATGGTCTGTGAGATCGACGAGCGCGTCGCCTTCGACGGGAACGTCGTGGTCGAGCTGAACGAGGGCTCCGTCCGGAGCGAGGTCCAGCGCCTCCTCGATCAGGAGGTCGAGTCGTTCGCGATCTCGTTGCTCTGGTCGATCGTCAACCCCGGCCACGAGCTGCGGGTCGAGGAGATCGTGAAGGAGATGGCTCCCGACGCTTTCATCTCGGTCGGACATCGCATCGCCCCGCGGACCGGTGAGTACGAGCGCACCGTGGCGACCGTGGTGAACGCGCTGGTCGGACCGCCGACCGACGCGTACCTGGCCCGGGTCGAGGACCGTCTCCGCGAGCTGGGATTCGACGCACCGCTCCAGATCATGGGATGCAGCGGCGGCTTGATCACTTCAGCCGAGGCCCGCCAGATGCCGGTCCAGACGATCGGCTCGGGACCGGTGGCCGGGGTCATCGGTTCACTCGCCTTGGGTTCGGCCTCGGACGGGGAAGAGACCTCGATCCTGACCGCCGACATGGGCGGGACCACCTTCGACGTCGGCGTGATCAACCGGGGGGTGCCGCTCAGTCGGTCGACCTCCTGGCACGATCAGTATGAGTTCCAGACCCCGACCGTCGACGTGCGGTCGATCGGCTCAGGCGGCGGCAGCATCATCCGCTACGAGGCTCACGGGCACACGCTCAAAGTCGGCCCCGAGAGCGCCGGGGCCCTGCCCGGGCCGGCCTGCTACAGCCGGGGCGGGGACCAGGCGACGGTCAGCGACGCCGATCTCGTGCTCGGATACCTGAGCCCGGTCGGGTTCGCGGGCGGCGAGATGGAGTTGGATGCCGCCGCGGCCGTGGATGCACTGGCCCGGGCCGGCGCACCGCTCGGGTTCGATGCCAGGCAGACCGCGGCCGCGGCCGTGAGGATCGTCGACAGCCAGATGGCCGACGCGATCAGGCTGGTGAGCGTTCAGCAGGGGCTCGACCCGCGAGGCTTCGATCTTTACGCCTACGGCGGCGGGGGTGCGGTCCACGCCGCTTCGATCGCCCGTGAACTGGGGATGCGCCGCGTGGTCGTTCCGATGAGCGACCTCGCTTCGGGATGGTCGGCCTTCGGAGTCGCCGGCTCGGAGGCGCTGATCATCGAACAGGTCGCGGTCGGACTGACGGCCCCGTTCGATCCCGCCGCGCTGAACGACCTCTGGGAAGACCTTGAGCGCAAGACGCTCGAGCGCATGGACATGCAGCGGATCGCGCGGGACAAGGTGAGGTTGAGCCGCTTCGCCGAGATGAGGTACCCGCTCCAGATCAACCAGGTGATGGTGCCGGCCCCGGATGGAGCCTACGACCAGGCGACGGTCGAGGAGCTGATCGGCTCCTACGAGCGCGAGTACGCCCGCCTCTTCGGCGAAGGCACCGGCTACGCCGAGGCCGGGCACGCGATCACCGCCCTGAAGGTGGAAGGCCGTGCCCAGATCAGCGACCAGCGGATGTCGGGTCAGACCGATTCCGGAGGCGGTCAGCAGCCTCTGCCGACGGAACGGAGGCAGGTCACCTTTGTCGGGCCGGTCACGGAAACCGTCGACACCCCGGTCTACGACGGGCTCGCGCTGCAGCCCGGCGCGAGGATCGAGGGACCGGGCGTGATCGCGCTTCCGAACACCTCGGTCGCCGTGCCCGGCGACACCAGCGTCACGGCGGATCCGTTCGGAAGCCTGATCCTTGAAATCAACCCGACCAGTGAGGTCTCAGCATGAGCACCGAAGAGAAGACCCCCGCAGTCTGGGACGGCAAGCGCGACAGCTACCGTCCCGAGCCCGACTGGCGGGACCGAGTCAGCCCGAACCTCCACCTCCACGAGGAGGCGGACGACGACCTGGACCCGGTGACCTACGAGGTCATCCGCCACCGCCTGTGGACGATCAACTCCGCCCACGGGGACACGGTGACCCGCATCTCGGGCTCGCCCGTGTTCGCGTCGCTCGACTTCAACATGTGCATCCTGGCCGAGGACGGCGAGATCGTGATGAACGCTCCGTTCATCCAGTTCCTGAACAGCGGCGCGCCATACGGCGTGCGATTCATGATGGAGACGCTTTCCGACCAGCCGGGGATCCAGGAGGGAGATGTCTTCCTGTGCAACGACCCCTGGGTCGGGGCGGTCCATCAGATGGACGTGCTCTTCGCCAGCCCGGTCTTCGTCGACGGGAAGCTGTTCGCCTGGACCACCAACGCCGGCCACGAGTACGACCTCGGTGGCGTCGTGCCGGGCGGTTGGCCGCAGAACGCGCTCGACGTCTACTACGACCCGGTAGTCCTGCCTCCGATCAAGATCGTCGAGGGCGGGGTCCTGCGCAAGGACCTCGAGCGCATGTACCTGCGGCAGTCGCGGATGCCGGACCTGGTCGCGCTGGACTTCCGGGCCCAGCTCTCCGGATGCCGTTTCGCCGCCGGTCAGATCAAGGAGCTCTGCGATCAGTTCGGGCCGGCAACGGTCAAGGGGGCCATGCGACGCATCATCGACAGCTCCCAGAGCGGATTCGCGGAGAAGCTCTCCCGGATCCCCGACGGGACCTGGTCGCAGATCCGCTACCTGGACGAACGCCTTCCCGGCGACCCGCACAACCACCGGGTCCAGGTCAACCTGACCAAGCGCGGTGACCGGATCGTCGTCGACAACGAGGGCACCGCGCCCCAGGTCGAAGGCGCGCTGGGCATTCCGTTCCTCTCCTTCGCCGGGGCGGTTCTCAGTGTGGTCTCGGTGACCATGCTCTATGAGCATCTCTTCGCCAACGGCGGCGGGGCGCGCCAGATCGACTACGAGGTCGAGCCGGGGCTCCTCAACACGGTCAGATATCCGGCCGCGGTGAGCGCCGGCCTGCTCAACATCGTGACCTACATGGGGATGATCCAGACCTGTGTCGCGCGCATGCTCTCCTGCGACGACGAGCTCCGGTCCGACGCGGTGGGCGCCGCCCCGGATTACATAGTCCCGGTGGTCGCCGGCGAGGACGACCGTGGTAACTACTACGGGTCGGCGATCTTGGACCACCTGGGCATGGGCAGTGGCGGGCGCGCCGAGAGCGACGGCGTCGACGTCGGCGGCGCTTCCTGGAGCCCGCTCAGCGCGCTGCTGAACGCGGAGGCGGTCGAGCAATGGTTCCCGCTCATATTCCTGTGGCGGCGAGAGCTGGTCGACAGCGCCGGCGCGGGTCGCCATCGCGGCGGGGTCGGCTGGTCGTACGCCTGGACCTCCTACCGCGCCCGGTCGATGGAGCTGTCCAGCTTCGGCGGCGGGGCCTGCATCTCGACCAGCAGCGGCGACGGGACGATGGGCGCCTACCCGATCCCGAACGCCTCGGCCACCCTCAAGACGGAAACCGACCTGTCCGAGCTCTTCGGCCGGAACGAGGTGCCGGCCGGGATCGACGGTGTGGGGGGAAAGACGCGCAGGCTTTCGCTGAAGACCAACGAGTTCGCGCTCCACGAAGGCGACGTGGTCGAGATGACCACCTCCGGCGGTGGTGGCTTCGGCGACCCGCTGGGCCGCGAACCGGGGCTGGTCGCCCGTGATCTCGCCAACGGCCACGTGTCGAGAGCGGCCGCGAACGATGTCTACGGCGTCGTCGTCGGCGACGACGGCGAGGTCGACATGGCGGCCACGGAGGCACGCCGGAGGGACGTCTGCCGGGAGCGGGCAGCCTGGAAGGCCACCGTCGAGAGGTGGCCCGAGCTGGCCTCCGAGGACGAGCCGATCGCGGAGGCCACCGGTGATCCCGAGCAGCGGGTCCACGAATCGATCGTCTCGCGCGACGACGATGGCCGGCGCGTCCTGGCCTGCGCGCATTGCGACACCGTGTTCTGCGGCCATCACGGGAACTACCGGTCGGGGCTGCTCTTCGACGAGGGACCGCTGAGCCTGATTCCGGCTTCGGTGCCCCCTCTGCCTCTGGCCGAGCAGCCGATGGTCCTCCGCCGGTACTGCTGCCCCGGATGCCAGAACATGATTTCCACCGAGACGGTGAGGCCCGACGAGCCCTGCAACGCGGAGCTCACGCTCGGTTGAACCGGCGGCCTGCTCGGTCAGGCGCGGGCGGCGGCATCCTCCAGGTTCGCCGCCCGCCGTCGCCGGGTATTGACCTGGCGGAAACCCTGCCCTAGAGTGCCGCCATGATGAGATTCCGAGTCCTGATCGCTGCCCTGGCCTGTTTCCTGATCGCCGTGCCGGCCGCCTCGGCGAAGAGGCCCGGCCAAGGGCAGTCCGGTCCGACCCGGACGGTCATCGTGAAGCTCCTGAAGGATCACTATCTCGGCGATGACCCGGTCAATTACCCGACCACGAAATACTCGTACAAGGTGAACAAGTTGGCCCGCGGCAGTGCCCGCAAGGGCAATCACTGGGCGGACGGAACGCCGCCCAACAAGAAGACCACCGTCTACCCGGTGCACGCCCTCTCGACCCGCACCGTTCTGTACTACGACGGCAGCAAGACTGTGACCAAGTTCGACGCGAAGTACGTCTTCTTCCGGGACGACTTCCGCGAGTGGACCTTCACGATCAAGAGCGAGCGCAGCAAGATCAGCCATTGATCTGCCACCGGCCGCGGCCGGTCGCGTGGGATCTCAGGAAACGCCGAGCAGGGGGCTCAGGGCGAGCATCCCGATGACCGAAGCAGCGGTGCCGGTCGCGCGCAGGATGAGTAGCGGCAAGTTGGGGTAAGCCTATGGCCGCGAGCGCCGGAAAAGGGCTTCCCGACTCGGCCTGTGACCGGCTCAAGAAAATCCATGTATCCCGATCAGGTATATGGGCTATATTCGGTTGACGACCAATCCAAATCAAGCTCGTCCGGTATACCCGCCCGGGCAGCGCCGATCGCAGCACAAGGAGCACGCATGACTCTCCAGCTTGGGCAGGAAGCACCGAACTTCGAAGCCGAGACCACCGAAGGGAAGATCAACTTCCACGACTGGATCGGTGATTCCTGGGCGGTCCTCTTCTCGCACCCGAAGGACTTCACTCCCGTCTGCACCACCGAGCTCGGCTACATGGCCAACGCCAAGCCAGCCTTCGACGAGCGTGGCGTGAAGATCATCGGCCTCTCGGTCGACCCGCTGGACCGGCACGAGGAGTGGGCGAAGGACATCGAGGAGACCCAGGGCACGGCCCCGAACTACCCGCTGATCTCGGACGCGGACTTCAAGATCTCCAAGGCCTACGGCATGCTGGCCGCCGACGTCGACGGTGACGCGGCCGAGCGCACCCCGGCTGACAACCAGACGGTCCGCAACGTCTTCGTGATCGGCCCGGACAAGAAGATCAAGCTGATCCTGGTCTACCCGATGACCACCGGGCGGAACTTCGACGAGGTCCTCCGCGTGATCGACTCGCTCCAACTGACCGCCGACCACAAGGTCGCCACTCCGGCCAACTGGAAGAGCGGCGACGACGTGATCATCGCCGGCTCGGTCAACAACGACCAGGCCAAGGAGATCTTCGGCGATTGGGAAGAGCCCAAGCCGTACATCCGCATCGTCCCCGACCCGACCAGCAACTGATCGGACTCGGGTTCACCGAGATGGCGGAAGTCAGCGATAATCGCTGACTTCCGCCAGCTCGAGCATCCTGCTTTCGAGAATCAGAAAGCGAAACGGACCTGCCCGCCCCGCTTTGGCGAAGCGGTGATGAAGCGCGAGATTGTGGCTTCCTCCGGGCCGACAGGGAGCAGGATCCCGGCTCGGGCGACCGCCCGCATCACGATCTCCATCTCCGCCATCGCGAACTGCATGCCGATGCAACGGCGCACTCCGCCGCCGAAGGGGAACCAAGTGTAGGTGCCGGGCTTGACCCCGTCCCAACGGTCGGGATCGAAGGTCAGCGGGTCGGGATAGATGTCCTCACGACGGTGGACCAGGTAGATGCTCGGGGCGAGAATGTCACCCGGCTCGAACTCGTATCCGCCGATCTCGATCGGCTCCATGACGCGGCGCAGTACGAAGTCGAGGACAGGTCGGAGGCGCAGCGCCTCCTGGGACACCCAGCGGGAGTAGGTGGTTTCTTCGGTCAGGGACTCTTCATGCAGGCGCTCGGCGCCGCCGGGGACCCGGGTCAGGCGTTCGAGCGCCCAGGCCAGAGCGGTGGCGGTCGTTTCGTGACCGGCCACGATCAGGGTGACCAGCTCGTCCCGGACCTCGACGTCGGTCATGGGCTGATCGTCTTCGTCGCGAGCCAGCAGGAGCATCGAGAGGATGTCGTCGCGGTCCTCGAGGTCGGTGGCCTGACGCCGTTCGGCGATCAGCTCGTAGAGCCCCTGATCGAGCGGGGCCAAGGCCGGCTTGTACATTCGCCTGATCGGTCGGCTGCGTGGGCCGAGCACGGTGGAGATGGCGAGGCGGTAGCCCTTGGCGATCCAATCGAGCAGGTGCCGGGTCGCCTCGCCCAGCCGGTCGTGCTGGGCGCCGGTCGAGGCGGTGCCGAGCACCACTTCGAGAATGACCTCGAGGGCGATGTCCTGGCTCATGTCCCGCACGACGAAGGTCTCGCCCTTCGGGATCCGCGCCACGACCTCCTCGGCTATCCGTTCCATGGTCCCGGTCTGCGCGGCGAGCTTCTCGCCGTGGAAGGAGGGAAGGAGTAGCTTGCGCTGGCGCATGTGTTCGCCTTCGTCGAGCAGCAGGACCGAGTGGTCGCCAAGGGCCGTGGCAAGGATCTCGTTGCCCTTGCCGGCATGGAGCGCGGTCGGTGAGCCCGTGAAGATCTGCTTCACGTCGTCCGGGTCGGCGAAGAAGTACCACTGACCGCGGGCGAGGCTGAGCCCGAAGGTATCGCCGTACCCAGCCCTGGCCCGGTCGAAGATCTGGTTCTGAGCCTGGGTGACCTGCCAGACCTGCGAGATCCGGGACTGATCGACCATCGGAGGCAGGCGTCGGGCCGTGGCGGTGGGACTCATGGCCTCAGACTAGTCAACTGACAGGGCTTCGTGTCAGATTTGGCGGGAGGATGGCGAGATCGAGGCTGCCGGTCTGGAATGGCGCTTAGCGGTTACGGCCGAACTGATCGTGTGCTTCTACCCACTCGTCCGCGACCACCGCCGAACCAAGCGAGAGGTCTCCGCAGAGCACGGTCGCGGCGACTATCTCGGCCAGCTTGTCGACGTGGCCGGGTCCGTCGCAGCCGAGAACCTTGAGGCATTCGCTCTGGGTCGGAAGGGCGGTGCCGCCTCCGTAGGTGGCGACGATCAGGGCCGGCAGGGTGATCGAGTAGTAGTAATCGGCCCGTTCGCCGCGCAGCTCGGTGTATCCGATCGCAGCCTGTGACTCGGCCACATTGGCCTCGTCTTGGCCGGTGGCGATGAAGACCGCCGCGATCCCGTTGGCCGGGTGCGGCGTGTTGGCCGAGCTGCCCGAGAGCATCACGCCCTGGTTGGAGATCTGCCGGGCCTGGAAGACCTGGCGGGAACTCACCCGCATGTGCTTCTCGAGGATCTCGTCGGGGATGGTCGCCTCGGCTATCACCCGCTTGCCCCGGGTCTTCAGCATGTTGATCTGCGAGTGCTTCTTGTCGGTCGAGAGCTGGGCATCCAGCATGTAGTCCATCAGCGGCGGGTAATGCGCCTTGATCCACTCGCAGGCAGCCCAGGTCGCCTTGCTGACCATGTTCTGGCCGGCCGCGTCACCCGTCGTGTAATCGAAGCGGGTGTAGAGGAAACGGCTCGCGTGGTAGCGCTCCACCTCGATCAGCCTGCCGGTCGAGGTGGTCGACTCTGCCGCCGCCTTGATCTCGTCGTAGTGCTCCCCGAACCAGACGTCGAACTCCTTCGCCTCACGGGCGGAGTCGAAGATGAAGGCGGGAGCCCGCTGCATGCGATCGTCGACGATCGTGGTCTTCACTCCGCCCGCCTCCGCAACCATCTTCATGCCGCGGCTGTAGGAAGCGACCAGGGTGCCCTCCGTGGTCGCCATCGGCACATAGAACTCGCCCCGGGCATGCTCGCCGTCGATCAACAACGGTCCGGCCAGGCCGATCGGCACCTGGGCGACCCCGATGAAGTTCTCGATGTTGCCCGGCAGCACGGCCGGGTCGAACGAGTACGAGCCCACGTGGCCGAGCTCGGCTCCGGTCTCTTCGCGGATCAGCCTCCGCCGCGCCGCGGCGGCTTCCGGGCTGTAGTCGTTTTCAGGGTCGCGAGGAATCCTGGGCAGATTCATGCCCGGCAGCCTACTGTCGCTGCCGGGCACCAATGCAGGGCCGGCGCTACGAGCTCGAGACGTCCCGCTGGCGACGCACCTTGGCCTGGCCGAAGTCAAGCCGCGGAGTCACCGCCCGGCTGGCCAGGATCTTGCTCTGGCGGACCACGGTGAAGGTGATCTTCACCGGCTTGCCCTTCTTGAACTTCTTCTTCGGCAGGACGATCTTGACCGTCTTGCCGAGCGAGTGGCCGGGGCTGATCGACGGCAGCTTGATGGTCTTCTTCACCTTGGCCTTGCCGCCCTTGCCCTGAGTCGCCTTGTACTTGAGGACCGCGCCGGACAGAGCTCCCGTGCCGGTGCTGGACACCGTCACCTTGAAGCCGGCCTTCTTGCCGACCTTCACCTTCTTCGGTCCCTTGACCTTGAGGCTCGCCTTGTAGGTCGGCAGCGGAGGGGTAGTGCCGCTCACGGCCTGGCCGCTTGCCGTTGCCTCGATGGCGCCGGCGCCGGTCTCCGCGCGCAGGGTCGCCGTGCGCTTGCCGGGCTGGCCGCTCTGTGGGTCGAACGTGACCTCGACCGGGCAGCTCTGGCCGCTTGCCAGGGTGGTGCCACACCCGTTGGAGCTGACCTTGAACGAGTCGGCATCGGCGCCGGTGATCGAGATCGAGTCGATCGTGAGGCTGTCGGGCCCGGTCGACTGGAGGTTGAAGGTCTCGGTCGGCCGGCCGGAAGCCGCTCCGATCACGGCATCTTCGAAGCCGATGCTGGAGGGGTCGAATTTGCCGGCGGGCTGGATGCCCTTGCCGGTGGCCAGGCTGCTGGCGTCGACATTGGAGCCGATGATGCCGGGCCAGGCCTCCTTGTCGCCGCGCGAGGTGGGGGTGAAGGTGAGCTTGAAGCTGCATCCGCCGGGAACCGAGTTGCCGGCGCAGTTGTCATCCGAGATGCTGAACTCGTCGCTATCGGGCCCGTCGACGTATGCCTCGTCGATGTGAAGCGGTCCGTCTCCATCCGAGCTGACCTGAATGGTCTGGGAGACGCTGCTGCCGACTGGTACATCGCCGAAGTTGAGTTCATCCGGGTTGAAACCGACTTCCGTCTGGAGTGCGGTGCCGGAGACCTGCGTGTTCTTCGGGCCAGGCAGGCCGTCGGCCTGAATCTGGAGCTGGGCGACCCGGTTGCTGTCGCCGCCGGTCCGCTGCGGTGAGAAGGTCACCTGGATATGGCAGCTCTCGCCTGGATCGAAGGTGCCGATGCAGCCGTTGTCGATCTGGAAGTCGTCGGCCCGGTCACCGACCATCGTGACGCCGGTTATCCGGAGCGGGGTGGTGCCGGTCGAGTTGATCGTGAAGTCGTGGCTTGCCGACTCGCCGATGAAGGCCCCACCGTAGAAGTAGATCGATGGATCCACGGTGACGTTGGGGTTCACCCCCTCAACCGAGATCGGGATCGACTGATCGCCGGCCGGGCCGGTATTGGGCACGTCGAGCACCGCGTCGAGGCGACCGGTCGCGGCCGGGATCGCGACGACTGTCACCGAGCAGGTGTCGCCCGGTTGGATCGTCTCGTCGAAGCAGGTGTCGTCGGTGCGCACGAAATTGGCGGCGTCAGCGCCGCTGATCGTGGCCCCCGACCCGAAGTGGACCGGGGCATCACCCGATGAGGTGATCGTGACCGTTCGTTCAAGCTCCTGCCCGACCCTGACTTCACCGAAATCGAGCGGGTTCGGGTCGTAGCTCACCCGTGGCACCTGGACGGTCGCCGTGACCGGTACGTCGAGGGTCTCGGAGCTGCTGGCGAAGGTCACATGCACATTCGCCGTGTAGGTGCCCGAGGGCTGGTTCGGAGTGAAACCGACCGTCTGGGTGCAGCCGCTGGTCCCGCTGATGAACTTCCCGACACAGTTGGTGGTCCTCGT
>Ga0153956_1002194_pt1 | contig 14968 bp, 9 predicted proteins | sample TSFL040MetaG_FD_104704 | JGI IMG/M metagenome (GOLD analysis project Ga0153956, IMG submission 104704) | Attine ant fungus gardens microbial communities from Florida, USA - TSFL040 MetaG | ecosystem: Host-associated > Fungi > Mycelium > Unclassified | place: USA: Florida, Wekiwa Springs... | reverse complement strand
CGTCCCCGACGACCCGTCGAAGCCGTACGACATGCGCGAGGTGATCAAGCGGATCGTCGACGACGAGGAGTTCTTCGAGGTCCACGAGCACTTCGCCAAAAACATCATCTGCGGCTTCTCCCGTCTCGACGGCTATCCGGTCGGGATCGTCGGCAACCAGCCCGCCTTCCTCGCGGGCGTGCTCGACATCGAGGCCTCCGAGAAGGCGGCCCGCTTCGTCCGCACCTGCGATTGCTACAACGTCCCGATCCTCACCTTCACCGACGTCCCCGGCTTCCTGCCCGGCACCGACCAAGAGTGGAACGGGATCATCCGCCACGGCGCCAAGCTCCTCTACGCCTACACCGAGGCGACCGTCCCGAAGCTCACCGTCGTCACCCGCAAGGCTTACGGCGGCGCCTACGACGTGATGGCCTCCAAGCACATGCTGGCGGACTTCAACTACGCCTGGCCGACCGCCGAGGTCGCGGTGATGGGCCCCGAGGGCGCGGTCAACATCATCTACCGCAAAGACATCGCGGGCTCGCCCACCCCCGACGAGCGTCGCCAGAAGCTGATCGACGACTACAAAGCCCACTTCGCCAACCCGTACTCGGCGGCGGAGCGCGGCTACATCGACGACGTCATCGAGCCCCGCCAGACGCGCCCGAAGCTGATCAAAGCGCTCCGCATGCTCCAGTCCAAGCGCGTCCCCCAGCCGAAGCGCAAGCACGGCAACATCCCGCTCTAAGCGGAACTTGATCGCCCTCCGAGCCTTCCCAGGGGGGAGAGAATCCTTCCGCTGTTCCTTATGCGCCTATGAGGCGCATAAGGAACAGCTCAGATGGGGCGCTCTGGCGAGATGTAGGGACGCTGGCGTCGAAGCAGCAAGGACTGGTGTCGCGCGAGCAGCTGCGGACGCTCGGCTTCTCCGATAACGCCATCTCGAAGGCGTTGGAGCGTGGCTGGCTGCGGCCTGTCTTCCACGGTGTCTTTTCGGTCGGGCATGAGTACCTGACCGTCTACGCGCGGATGCTTGCGGCGACGATGGCTTGCGGTGAGGGGAGCGTCGTCTCGCACGGGACTGCCGCGTGGCTCTATGGGCTCAGCGGTCGGCAGTTCATGACCGTCGACGTGATCGCGCCGGTTGAAGCGGGGAGGAAGATCGCGGGGATCCGCAGGCGGTTCGTGCCCGCTCCGGTGGGACGTGAAGTCTGGCGCCGCCAAGGGGTACCCGTCACCAGTCCGGCGAGGACGATCGTCGACTGCGCCGGGTCGGACCCCACTCGGGTCAGTGCTTTGGTCGAGCAGGCGGCGGTGCTGGGCTTACTGGACGTCCATGCGATCGACTGGGTTCTCGATGGCCCTCGACGGCGGGGGACGAAGCATCTTCTTCGCGTCGTCGAACCCTGGCGGCGTTACCGGCCCGGAATCAAGCTCCGCAGCCGTATGGAGGCGAAGATGCTGCCCCTGCTGACCGAAGCGGCGCTGCCGATTCCGGAGACGAACGTGCGCTTACGGATCGGAGGAAAGACGTACGAGGTCGACTTCCTCTGGCGTCGTCAGAAGCTCATCGTCGAAACCGATGGAGGCCGGTTCCACGACAATCCGGCGGCCGGTGCGAGGGACAGTGATCGTAACCATGCCCTCGCGGAGGCTGGCTACCGGCTTCCGAGGCTCGGCTGGGACGATCTCCGTGACCGTCCGGACAAGACGATGAGCGAAATCGCCCGGCTGCTCCGCCAGTAGCTGTTCCTTATGCGCCTATGAGGCGCATAAGGAACAGCTGAGGGGAGGGGGTTAGTGGGCGGCGGTGGCCTCGGCCTCGGCGATGGCTGCGGGGGCGGGGGCTCGCGCTGCGCCGCCGCGGCCGGGGGTGAGGCCGGCGTCGTCTGAGGAGAGGCGGTGGGCGAGGTAGACGGGGATGATCGAGAGGATGATCAAGATCACCGCGACGGCGGGGACCACCGGCAGCTCTTTGGGGCGGAAGAGGTTGTGGTAGATCCAGATCGGCAGGGTTTCTTCGCCCGCGCCGATGGTGAAGTTGGTGACGATGATCTCGTCGAAGGAGAGGGCGAAGGCGAGCAGGGCGCCGGCGCCGAGGGCGCTCCGCAGCGAGGGGAAGGTGACGAAGCGGAAGGTCTGCCAGGGGTCCGCGCCGAGGTCCGCCGAGGCTTCCTCGAAGGAGCCGGAGGTGCGGCGCAGCCGCGCGACCACGTTGTTGAAGACGACGACGATGCAGAAGGTGGCGTGGCCGATGATCACCGTCATCAGGCTGAGGCTGATCCCCAGCACCTGGGTGAAGGTGTTGGAGAGGGCGACGCCGGTGACGATACCGGGCAAGGCGATCGGCAGGACGACGAGGAAGGAGATCGTGTCGCGGCCGAAGAACTTGCGCCGCCCGACGGCGAGGGCGATCAGCGTCCCCAGTACGACCGCGATCAGCATCGCCACCGCGCCCGCCTCGATCGAGGTGACCAGGGATTCGCGGGCCGATTCGCTTTCGATCGCCTTGCCGAACCAGCTGAAGGTGAAGCCGGGCGGCGGCCATTTGAGGATGCGGCTCGAGTTGAAGGCCTCGACCGCGATCACCAGCAGCGGGATGTAGATGAAGGCGAGGACCAGCGCCACCGCGACCCGCAGGAGGACCTTGCCGCGCTTCGACAGTCTCATCGGCGGCCTCCCATCAGACGTGCTCGAAGGCGCCGAGCTTGCGGGCGACGCCGAGGTAGGCGATGACGACGACGATCGGCACCAGCGCGAAGGCCGCCGCGAAGGGCTGGTTGTTGGTGATCGAGTCGAAGATCGAGGTGCCGATGAACTGTTCGTTGGAGACCAGTTTCGGCGCCAGGTAATCGCCGAGGGTGAGCGAGAAGGTGAAGATCGAGCCCGCCACGATGGCCGGGAAGGCGAGCGGCAGGATCACCTTGCGGAAGGTGGTGAAGGGGTGGGCGCCGAGGTCCTCGGAGGCGGCGATCAGCGAGTCCGGGATGCGTTCCAGCCCGGCGAAGATCGGCAGGATCATGTACGGCAGCCAGAGGTAGCTCATCACCAGCCAGACCGAGGTGACGCCCTGGCCCGGCCCGTGCAGCCCGATCGGTTCGAGCGCCCAGTTGAGCACCCCGTGTTCGGCGAGGATCGCCCGCCAGGCGATGATCTTGACCAGGTAGCTGGCCCAGAGCGGCATCAGCACCGCGACCACCAGCACCGCCTTCGTCTTGCGGCCCGCCACCTTCGCCATGTAGAAGGCGATCGGGAAGGCGATGACCGCGTCGGTGACGGTGACGAGGATCGCCGTGCGGATCGTCCGCCAGGCGATCTCACGGTAGACCGGGACGTTGACCAGCTCTTCGAAGTTTTCCCAGCTCAGTTCCTTGATCACCGCGCCGCTGAGCGGATTCACCGTCCAGAAGGCGCTGACGAGGAGGACGGCCAGCGACCCCAGGTAGAGGATCACCACCCACGCCATCGGGGCCGCGAGGAGCGACCCGATCTGCAGCGGGGGGCGACCGCTGAAGAAGCCGGCGAGCCGCCTGCCCGCCGACCTCTTCACCGCGACCGCGTCAGTCGCCACTCCGACCCTCCTGAGTCAGATCGGCCCCGGACCTAGCCTTTGATTTCGGTCCAGGCCCGGACCCAGTCGTTGTAGTCCATGCAGTTGCTTTCGCCGCCTTCCGAGCATTCCGCCAACGGCGTCTCCCAGTAGTAGACGCGTTTCCAGAAGGCCGGTTCTTCAGCGTGGTATTCGCTGCAGAAATTCGGGTTTTCCGTGTGTTCGCAGGCCTTTTCCTGAGCGGGGGCCTCGCCGAAGAATTCGGCCACTTCGGCGTTCGCCTGCGGGCTGATGATGTAGTTCATCCACATGTACATGCAGTTCGGGTGCTTGGCGTGGACGCTGATCATCCAGGTGTCCGACCACCCCGTCGCACCCTCTTTCGGCAGGAAGCCCTGGCTCGCCGGGCTCGCTTCCACCGGTTCGTTTTCGCCTTTGAGGGCGAAGTACTGGTACTGCCAGGTGGTGCCGACCTGGTTCGAGCCGTTGGCGAACCCTTCGATCTGCTGTTCGGCGCTCGACCAGTATTCGCCGACGAAGGGTTTCTGTTCCTTCATCAGCGCGACCGTCGCGTCGAACTGTTCTTCGTTCAGCTCGTACGGGTTTTCGATCCCCAGGCTGGGTTCGTGGTTCATCAGGTAGAGCGCGCCTTCGGCGATCGACATCGGGTCGTCGTACTGGGTGATGTGGCCGCTGTACTTCGCCGCCACCTTCGGGTTCAGGGTGACTTCCCAGGAGGTCGGCGGCGGCGTGACGTCGTTCTTGTTCCACATCAGCAGGTTCGCGCCGCGCCCGTGCGGGATCCCGTAGGGCTTGCCTTCGAAGGTGTTGTAGGGCTGGTCTTTGAGGTCGGCGAAGACCGTCTTGTAGTTGGGGACCAGGCTGACGTTGACCGGGGCGACTTCATGAGCCGCCCAGAGGCGCGCCGTCGCGTTCCCCGAAGCCGAGACCCCGTCGTACTGCCCGGTCTCCATCAGTTTCACCATTTCGTCGGAGGTGCCCGCGACCTTGTCGTTGACCTTGCAGCCCGATTCGGCTTCGAACCCTTTCACCCACTGCGGTTCGACGTAGCCGGCCCAGGAGATCAGGTTCAGTTCCCCCTCGCCTTTGCCGAGCTTCTGCAGCTCTTCGCCGCCGCCCCCACCTTCGCCGCCGGTCGTGCCGGTGTTCGAGCCGCCGCCCCCGCAGCCGGCCAGGACGAGCATGAACGCGACCAGACCCGCGACGACGAACCATGCCGTGCGCGCCGGACTCCCCTCTTTTCTCCTCCTCATGGTGCTACCTCCTCCTTGTTCGTTGCACCGGAAACCGCCGCCGTGTGCTGCGGTCGCCATCCCACGACGACCTCGGCCCCCTGCGTGGGCGCGACGCCGGGCGCCTCACCCACGTTCTGTCTCACCAACTGCAAGCTTCCCCCGGCGTCGAGGGCCACCGTGTACCGCGTCACCGCGCCCGCGTAGGCGACCTCCGCCACCCGGCCGCGCTCGGTGACCAGGCCGTCGGTCGACGCCCCCGGGGCGATCACCTCGATCTTCTCCGGCCGCACGGTGAAGCGCTCCCCGCCCCGCTCGAGCACGTTCGAGGTGCCGACGAAGCCGGCGACGAACTCGTTCACCGGGTGCTCGTAGAGGTCTTCCGGGGTCGAGACCTGCTCGATCCGCCCGGCGTTGAAGACCGCGATCCGGTCGCTCATCGTCAGCGCCTCGTCCTGGTCGTGGGTGACGTAGACGAAGGTGATGCCGACCTCCCCCTGAATTGATTTCAGCTCCGTCTGCATCTGCTCGCGCAGCTTCAGGTCGAGCGCCCCGAGCGGCTCGTCGAGCAGCAGCACCCGCGGCCGGTTGACGATCGCCCGGGCCAGCGCCACCCGCTGGCGCTGGCCGCCGGACAGCTCGGCGGGCTTGCGCTCGCCGTACCCCGGCAGCCGCACCATCGCCAGCGCCTCGTCGCGACGCCGCGCCCGCTCGCCCCTGTCGACCTTCCCCACCTTGAGCCCGTAGGCGACGTTCTCGGCCACCGTCATGTGGGGGAAGAGGGCGTAGTCCTGGAAGACGGTGTTGACGGCGCGTTCGTAGGGCGGCACGCCGGCGACGTCGACGCCCGCCAGCTCGATCGTCCCCGCGGTCGACTCCTCGAAGCCGGCGATCATCCGCAGCGTCGTCGTCTTGCCCGAGCCGGACGGTCCGAGCATGGTGAAGAACTCCCCGGCCCGGATCTCGAGATCGATCCCGGCGACGGCGGTCACCCCGCCGTACTCCTTGGTGAGTCCCGCGAGGCGGATGTCAGTCGAGGACCCTTCTATCCCCCGACGCTAACCCAGCCGGCCAAGGTGCGCAGGACAATTTGTCCGCGACGCTTTATCCGCATCGGAGTATGCGTTCTTTGTCCGGCGTGCCGAGGGGGGCGCGCCTGCTGCGCCCGCCTCGGCACGCGTGGGCCAGAGAGGCCAAAGGGTGCCGTCGCGTGGTTGGGACGGCGGAGGCTCGTGGGCCGTCCGAGGTGGGGGCTCGGGCCCCTGCGGCCGTCCGAGATGCGCGTCCTGGGCTCCTCATGGGGGTCCGGGCAGGCTGTGACCCCCATGAGGAGCCCAGGACGTGAGGCTTCCGTGGGAAAGACGTCAAGGGCCCGTGGCGAAGACGCCGGGAACGTCACACTCCCGTGACCCTGAGAGCCCCGGCCCCGGGTGAGTTCGCAGTTAGCGACAACATGTGTCGCTAACTGCGAACGCGCCTCCTCGCGTGACCCGCGACGTCTGGGGAAGACGGGAGGAAGCGTGACGTCCCCGCCGTCCCGGCCACGCCTGCCCGAGCCACGCCCGCCCGGGCCGTGGACGGGAGGGCCCGTCCCTTGTCCCGTCCCCCGCCAGCTGTTCCTTATGCGCCTCATAGGCGCATAAGGAACAGCTGGCGACAGTGCGGGCCCTAGAAGCCGGTGGGGTGGCGCGCGACGAAGCCTTCGTTCGTGCGCAGTTCTTCGTGCCAGCGGGGGCCGGTTTCCCGGCCTTCGTCGCCGCTGGTGTCGAAGCGGTATCCGGCGACCGTCATGTAGGCGTGGCCGCCGTTGGCGTAGACGGTGATCCAGCGGCCCGTGCCTTCTTCGCCCCAGGCCATCATCGGGCCGGAGGGAAGCGGGCTTTCGAGGAACTTGCCGCCGTGCAGGGCGAAGGAGACCGAGCCGGAGCAGTCGTACCCGGTGGAGGCGAAGCTGGCGTGGCCGCCGCCCCAGACGTAGGGCTTGGTGCGGATCTTGTTCGCCGCCGCGATGACCGCCTTGACGCGGGCCGGGGCGGACGCCGGCGGGACCAGTTCGCCGCCGGCCAGCAGCTTGGCCTTCGCGGTCGGGGTGCAGATGTCGATTTCAGCGGGGGTGAGGCCGCCGGTGCGACAGGCGGCGGAGGCGCCACCGGGGACGGCGAGCGCCGCCACCATCAACGCCATCGCTATGGCGAGACCAACTTTGAGCTTGAAACCGCGCTTCGGCAAACCGATTCTCCTTCGTCGGCCTACGGGGTTAGCTGTCGGGCTGGCGCTGAAAGAGCTCGCGCCTCCACCGGCTGGTGGATTAGCCCCGAAAACGTGGTTCCCCCGCTCCTGCTGCCAGATGGCGTGCAGGACTCGGCGTTTCGGTGTATTGACCCGGCGGGATAGTAGTAGATCGCCCGGCCCCTTGCTTACAAAACGCAAACATTAGGTTCGGATTCGCACTAGGAGCGGCCGTTCCTGCGGCGCGCTCCTGGCGCCGGCCCTAGTAAATTGGGCTTTTGGAATGGAGATCGCCGCGCGGACAGCACTTCTCACCGGGGCCACTGGCGGCCTCGGCCGGGCGATCGCGCAGGGCCTGGCGGGCGCCGGCGCCACCGTCGTCCTGAGCGGTCGGCGCGAGGAGGACCTCCTGGCCCTGGCCGCGAGCCTGCCCGGCGCCGACCACCGCGTCATCGCCGCCGACCTCGCCGAGGACGGCGAGGCGGAGCGGCTCGCCGCGGCCGCCGCGGGCGTCGACATCCTCGTCGCCAACGCCGGCCTCCCCGGCGCGGGCTGGCTCGCCGAGTTCTCCGCCGAGGAGGTCAAGCGCGCCCTCCGCGTCAACCTCGAGGCGCCGATGCTCCTCGCCCGCGCGCTCTTCCCGGAAATGCTGGAGCGCGGCTCCGGCCACCTGGTCTTCGTCGCCTCGCTGTCCGGCAAGGCGGCCAGCCCCCGCACCTCCATCTACAGCGCGACCAAGTTCGGCCTGCGCGGCTTCGCGCTCGGCCTGCGCACCGACCTCGCCCCGCGCGGGATCGGCGTCTCCCTCGTCTCGCCCGGCTTCGTCAGCGACGCCGGCATGTTCGCCGAGGCGGGCGAAAAGAAGCCGCCGCTGATGGGGACCACCACCCCCGCCGCGGTCGCCGACGCGGTCCGCAAGGCGATCGTCGAGGACCGCGTGGAGGTCGCCGTGGCCCCGCTCCTCGACCGGGTCGCCGCCCACGCCGGCCTGGTCAGCCCCCGGGCCTCGGCCCTGGTCCAGGCCGGCGGCGTCGGCCAGCGCGCCGCCGAGGCGATCGCCGCTGGCCACGACAAGGCCAAGCGTTGAGCAGTCCTTCCCCGTCCCTCCCCCCGAAAGGCTCGTCTCATGAGTAACCCCACCGATTCCTTCGGCGCCCGCGCGACCCTCGAGGTCGGCGGCCGCGCCTACGAGATCTTCCGCCTCGACGCGCTGCAGGAGCGCTTCGACGTCGCCCGCCTGCCGTACTCGATCAAGGTGCTGCTGGAGAACGTGCTGCGGCTCGAGGACGGGGTGTCGGTGAGCGCCGGGGACGTCGAGGCGATCGCCTCCTGGGACGCCGCCGCCGAGCCCAGCGTCGAGATCCCCTTCCAGCCCGCCCGCGTCCTGATGCAGGACTTCACCGGCGTGCCCGCGGTGGTCGACCTGGCCGCGATGCGCGACGCGATGGACGAGATCGGCGGCGACCCGAAGGCGATCAACCCGCTGGTCGACGTCGACCTGGTGATCGACCACTCGGTGCAGGTCGACGCCTTCGGCAACGAGCGCGCCTTCGCGGTCAACGCCGAGCGCGATTTCGAACGCAACCGCGAGCGCTACTCGTTCCTCAAATGGGGACAGGGGAGCTTCGACAACTTCCGCGTGGTGCCGCCCGCGACCGGGATCTGCCACCAGGTCAACCTCGAGTACCTCTCCCAGGTCGTCTACTCGCGGCGCAACGACGGCACGCTCCAGGCCTACCCCGACACGCTGGTCGGGACCGATTCCCACACGACGATGGTCAACGGGCTCGGCGTGCTCGGCTGGGGCGTCGGCGGGATCGAGGCCGAGGCGGCGATGCTCGGCCAGCCGATCTCGATGCTGCTGCCGCAGGTGATCGGCTTCAAGCTCTCCGGCGAGCTGCCGGAGGGGTCGACCGCGACCGACCTCGTCCTCACCGTCACCGAGATGCTGCGCGAGCGCGGCGTCGTCTCCAAGTTCGTCGAGTTCTTCGGCCCGGGGCTGCCGACGCTGGGGTTGGCCGACCGGGCGACGCTCGGCAACATGTCGCCGGAGTTCGGCTCGACCTGCGCGATCTTCCCGGTCGACGCGGAGACGCTGCGTTACATGGACCTGACCGGGCGGCCGACCGAGACGATCGAGCTGGTCGACGCCTACGCGCGCGAGCAGGGGATGTTCCACGACGCCTCGACCCCGGACCCGGTCTTCTCCGACCTGCTGGAGCTCGACCTCGGCGACGTGGTGCCCTCGATCGCCGGGCCGAAGCGCCCGCAGGACCGGGTGCCGCTGGACGAGGCCAAGGCGTCGTTCCTCGAGGCGATGGGGGAGCTGGCCTCCGAGAGCGCCGCCGAGCAGCTCGGCAACGGGGTCGACGAGGCGATCGAAGAGTCGTTCCCGGCCTCCGACCCGCCCGCCGCCGACCACGATGGCGAGCGCGGCAAGCCGCGGCCCGCGACCACCGGCGCGCCGGTGGGGACGCTGGCGAAGCGGCGCTCCGGTGACGCGGTCGAGGTGACGGTCGACGGCGAGACCTTCGAGCTCGACCACGGGCGGGTCGTGATCGCCGCGATCACCTCCTGCACCAACACCTCGAACCCGAGCGTGATGATCGGCGCCGGCCTGCTCGCCCGCAACGCCCTCGCCAAGGGGCTCAAGCGCAAGCCGTGGGTGAAGACGTCGCTGGCGCCGGGATCGACGGTCGTGACCGACTACCTGCGCCAGGCGGGGCTCGACGAGGCGCTCGACGGGCTCCAGTTCAACCTCGTCGGCTATGGCTGCACGACCTGCATCGGCAACTCGGGGCCGCTGGCGGAGGAGATCTCGGCGGCGATCGCCGACAGGGACCTCGCCGTCTGCGCCGTCCTCTCCGGCAATCGCAATTTCGAGGGCCGGATCAACCAGGACGTCAAGGCCAATTACCTGGCGAGCCCGCCGCTGGTCGTCGCCTACGCGCTGGCCGGGCGGATGGACGTCGACATCACCACCGAGCCGCTCGGCGAGGGCACCGACGGCGAGCCGGTCTACCTGCGCGACATCTGGCCCGGCGCCGAGGAGATCAAGCGCGTGGTCGGCGACTCGGTGGCGGCGGAGATGTTCAAGCGCAACTACGCCGACGTCTTCGCCGGCGACGAGGAATGGAACGCGGTCGAGGTGCCCGAGGGCGACCGTTACGACTGGCCCGACTCCACCTACGTGCGCCGGCCGAGCTTCTTCCGCGACATCCCGGCCGACCCGCCCGGCATCGCGCCGATCGAGGGCGCCCGCGTCCTCGCCGTGCTCGGCGACTCGGTCACCACCGACCACATCTCGCCCGCCGGCGCGATCAAAAAGGAGAGCCCGGCGGGGCGGTGGCTGACCGAGCAGGGGATCGAGCCCGGGGACTTCAACTCCTACGGCTCGCGCCGCGGCAACCACGAGGTGATGATCCGCGGCACCTTCGCCAACATCCGCCTGCGCAACCAGCTGGTCGAGAAGGCGGGCGGCTTCACCCGTCACTTCCCGGGCGGCGAGGAGACCACGATCTACGACGCGGCGATGGCCTATGCCGACGAGGGCGTGCCGCTGGTCGTCCTGGCGGGCAAGGAGTACGGCTCCGGCTCCTCGCGTGACTGGGCGGCGAAGGGCACGGTCCTGCTCGGCGTCCGCGCGGTGATCGCCGAGTCCTTCGAGCGCATCCACCGCTCCAACCTGATCGGCATGGGCGTCGTCCCCCTCCAGTTCGCCGACGGCGAGAACGCCGCGAGCCTCAGCCTCGACGGCACCGAGACGATCACGATCGGCGACCTCGAAGGCGGCCAGGCGAAAACCGTGACCGTCACCGCGACGAGCGACGCAGGCGCCTCAAAGACCTTCGAAGCCAAGGTCCGCCTCGACACCCCCAACGAGGTCACCTACATCAACAACGGCGGCATCTTGCAGACGGTTCTGCGCAACCTGAAGTAGCCCGGAGAACGGGACGATCAAAAGGACGGGGCCCTCCCGTCCACGGCCCGGGCAGGCGTGGCTCGGGCAGGCGTGGCCGGGACGGCGGGGGTGACCCTTCCCTCACGGACTGCGGGGAGGTTCGTCCAGGGTCACCCCCGCCGTCCCTCCCGGGCCCTCCTGGGGGGAGAGGTGGGGGGCCGTGGCCGGAGGGTCACGGGAGGTCAGGTGGTGAGTTCGCAGTTAGCGACACATGTTGTCGCTAACTGCGAACTCACCGCCCGGGCGGGGTGCCCGGGACCATCTCGGACGGTCGCCGCCCCCGAACAACGCCCGCCCCGGGTGCGCCCGCTGCCTGACGGCACGTAGGAGATGCAGGAGGGGCGCGGGAGGCAGGGGGGTCCGCGCGCCCCTCGCTGCACCTGCGCGCCGGTAGCCAGGGAGGGATGCCGACGCGGCTGTTCCAAGGGGAGCCCCCAGAACAGTCCGGACTACCTATACCGCCCGTTCGGGCTTCGGTCAAGCGCCGTATACCGAACCCCTATGTTCGTTCGATCGCGCTTTGCGGGGTAGAGGGGTCTGGGGCGGGGCGGGCGATGCCCCAGCCCTTGCGTTCGATGAGCTCGATCCCGGCCACCGAGCCGACCGGCCCGACCGGGGTCAGGGTGGCCGCGAGCAGGGTGTAGGGGGCCTCGTGGCGGATGCAGGCGACCCAGATGACGACGCAGAGGACGCAGAAGCCGAGGCCGTGGGCCCAGCCGAAGATCATCGTCTCCGTCTTGAAGCCCGGCGCCAGCCAGAAGAAGAGCAGGCCGATGAAGATCGCCAGCTCGACGTAGGAGACGCGCTTCACCCAGACGAAGAGCTCACCGGGGACTGGCTTCTCGAAGGGCTTGAAGGGGCGCGGGCGGCGCATCGCCGAGGGCGACTCAGTCACTCAGATGCCGGGAGTGAGCGCGGTCAGCGCGATGCGCTCCTGCTCGAGCGCATGGGCGTTCGCGTAGCCCTCGCCCGGGCTGGCTCGGCCGGGGCGGCCGATGTAGGTGAGGTCGACGCCCTCGGGCAGCACCTGCGGGAAGCGGCGCGACATGACCTTCCAGGCGCCCATGTTGCGCGGCTCCTCCTGGACCCAGGCGATCTCCTTCAGGTTCGGGTAGCCGGCGATCACTTCTTCCAGCCGCTGCTTGGCGAACGGGTAGAGCATCTCGACCCGGGCGATCGCCACGTTCTCGGCGGCGGCGCGGCGCTCGGCGCCATCCATGTCGTAGTAGATCTTGCCGGTACAGAGGACGAGGCGCTCGACCTTCTCGCGGCGCCCCTCGACCGTCGGGTCGTCGAGGATGTGGCGCCACTCGCCGTCGGTCAGGTCCGCCATCGTCGAGGAGGCGCGGTCCAGCCGCAGCAGCCCCTTCGGCGTGAAGACGATCAGCGGCCGCGCCTTGCGGATCAGCGCCTGGCGACGCAGCAGGTGGAAGTACTGGGCGGCGGTGGTCGGGTTGGCGATCCGGATGTTGCCCTCGGCGCCGAGCGCCAGGAAGCGCTCGATGCGGGCGCTCGAGTGCTCCGGCCCGGACCCCTCGTACCCGTGTGGCAGGAGCATCGTCAGGCGGTTCGTCTGCCCCCACTTCGCCTCGCCGGAGACGATGAAGCTGTCGATGATCACCTGCGCCGCGTTGGCGAAGTCGCCGAACTGCGCCTCCCAGAGGACCAGCGCGCTCGGGGTCGCCGCCGAGTAGCCGTACTCGAAGCCGAGGCAGGCGACCTCCGAGAGCGGGCTGTTGTGCAGCTCGAACGGCGCCTTGGCCTCGCGCAGGTTCTGCATCGGCGTGTACTCGAGGCCGGTGTTCTCGTCGTGCAGGACGAGGTGCCGGTGGGAGAAGGTGCCGCGCTCGGAGTCCTGGCCGGTGAGCCGGATGTGGACGCCCTCGGTGAGCAGCGAGCTGAAGGCGAGCCCCTCGGCCTGGCCGTAATCGATGCCGCCCTCGGCGAGCGCGTCGGTGCGCCGGCCCAGCGGCCGCCGGAGCTTGCGGTGGACGTTGAAGCCGTCCGGCACCCGCAGCAGTTCCTCATTCAGCTTGATCAGCGTGTCGGCCGAGAGCGCGGTGTCGACCCGCGGGCTGGCGGTGCGGTCGAGTTCGCCGGTGCCGGTGGCGACGGTCGGGTCCTCGTAATCGCCCGCGTCCATCTTCTCTCGCAGCCGTTTGAGCGCCGCCGACATCTCGTTTTTGCGCGACTCGCCCTCCTCGGCGACCACCTCCGGGGTGGTCACGCCTTCGGCGATCAGCCGCTCGGCGTAGAGCTCGGAGACCGGCTTGTGGTCTTTGATCTTCGCCGCGATCATCGGCTGCGTGTAGGCGGGCTCGTCGGTCTCGTTGTGGCCGAAGCGGCGGTAACCGATGACGTCGATGACGACATCGCGGTGCCAGCGCTCGCGGTAGGCCATCGCCAGGCGGACCGCCGACATGCAGGCCTCGACGTCGTCGGCGTTGACGTGGATGATCGGCACGTTGAAGCCCTTGGCGAGGTCGCCGGCGTACGGGGTCGAGCGCGCGTCCTCGGGATCGGTGGTGAAGCCCACCTGGTTGTCCTGGATGATGTGGACGGTGCCGCCGGTCGAGTAGCCCACCAGCCCCTGCAGGTTCAGCGTTTCGGCGACGACCCCCTGGGCGGGGAAGGCGGCGTCGCCGTGCAGCAGCACCGGGACCGCGCTCATTGTGTCCTGGGTCAGCTCGGCGCCGTCGAACTTGTTCTGCAAGAAGCGGGCGCCGCCGGTGACGACCGGGTCGACGAACTCGAGGTGGCTGGGGTTCGGGTAGAGCCGGACCGAGGTCTTCTCGCCCGCGTATGTCTCGTAGACGCCGCGGTGGCCGTAGTGGTATTTGACGTCGCCGGTGCCGCCGTGCGGGATCGCCGCGACCGCCTTCACCGCGCTCAGCCGTTTGGAGCCCTCGAACTCGGCGAGGATCGATTCGACCGAGCGCCCCAGGTTGTGGGCGAGGACGCTGAGCCGGCCGCGATGGGCCATGCCGAAGACGACGTCGTCGGCGCCGGCGCGGTGGGCGAGGGTGACGACCTCGTCGAGCATCGGCACGATCACGTCGAGCCCCTCGATCGAGAACATCTTCTGCCCCAGATACGCTTTCTCGAGGAAGCGCTCGAACTGGAAGACGTCGATCAGCCGGTGCAGCAGGCGCTCTTTCTCGTCCGCCGCGAGGGGCTGGCGGTGGGCGCCGGTCTCGATCATCTCCCGCATCCAGATCCGCTGCTGGTGCGAGGCGATGTGCTCGAACTGGTAGCCGATCGTCGAGCAGTAGGCGTCGCGCATCCGCGGCAGCGCCTCGAGGAGCGTTTCGCCGGGGACGCCGATGCGCAGGATCGAGGCGGGGATCCGCGCCATCAGCTCCGGCGTCAGGTTGACGTTCCCCGGCTCCAGGCCCGGGTCCCCCTTCGGCTTCGAGCCGAGCGGGTCGAGGCGGGCGGCGAGGTGGCCCTGGGTGCGGTAGGCCTTCAGCAGCGAGGTCGCCGCCTGCACCGCCTGCAGCAGCTCCTCGTCGACCTTGCCGGGGACGCCCGACACCTCGGCGGCAGGCGGCGCGCTGGTCAGCGGCGCGGGCGAGGCGGAGGCGGGGTGGGCGTTGGTGACCGGCGCCGCCTCGATGCCGAGGTCGGCGGCGACCGTCTCGTAGAACCCGTCCTCCCCCTGCAAGAGCTGCTCGACCCGGCGCAGGAACTCGCCCGACTCGGCGCCCTGGATGACGCGGTGGTCGTAGGTCGAGGTCAGCGTCATGACTTTCGAGACGCCGAGCTGCTTGATCCGTTCCGGCGAGGCGTGCGACCACTCCGGCGGGTAGGCGATCGAGCCGGTGGCGATGATCGCGCTCTGGCCCGCGAGCAGCCGCGGCACCGAGGCGGCGGTGCCGATCCCGCCCGGGTTGGTGAGGCTGATGTTGGTGCCGATGAAGTCGTCGGCGGTCAGCTTGTTCTCGCGGGTCTTCGCGATCAGCTCCTCGTAGCGCGAGTGGAAGCCCGCGAAGT
>Ga0153956_1002193_pt1 | contig 14968 bp, 15 predicted proteins | sample TSFL040MetaG_FD_104704 | JGI IMG/M metagenome (GOLD analysis project Ga0153956, IMG submission 104704) | Attine ant fungus gardens microbial communities from Florida, USA - TSFL040 MetaG | ecosystem: Host-associated > Fungi > Mycelium > Unclassified | place: USA: Florida, Wekiwa Springs... | reverse complement strand
CGTAGGCTCCCCCGTCAAGGCGACAGTTTAAAACTGGACTCCCGCGGTGGATTTGCCCTCGGCAGGTAGGTCAGCGGCGGCACCCCTCCGAGGGCATCATGAGGCCGTCGCTCGTTGTACTGGATCAACCAAGCGTCGGTGATCTCCTGCACCTGCTCGATGGTCTCGAACAGGTAGGCACTGAGCACTTCTTCCCGGTAAGTCTTGTTGAAGCGTTCGATATAGGCATTCTGGTTCGGCTTACCCGGCTCGATGAACCGAAGGGCGATACCAAGGTCCTTCGCCCAGGCGGTGAAGGCCAGGCTGGTCAGTTCGCTGCCGTTATCCAGCCTCAGAGCCAAAGGCTTGCCGAACAGCTCGATCAACTGATCCATGAAGCGGATCGCCCTGGTGCTCGGGATGGAGGTCGCCACCTCGATGCCCAATACCTGCCGGTTGCCATCATCCAGAACATTCAGCGTTCGGAACCGCCGACCGTCGTAGAGCATGTCGTGTACGAAGTCGAGCGACCAGACGGCGTTGAGATGCTCCGGGGTATCCAGTGGCAGAGGTGTTCGGGTTGGCACCCGCCGCTTTGTCCGCCGCGGCAGGTTCAGCCTCAGGGCGCAGTACACCCGGTGCACGCGCTTATGATTCCACGGCCGCCCATCCAGCCGCAGTCGGCCAAAGCACTTCCAGAAGCCCCAGCGGCCATGCTCGGCCACCACGGCGTTGAGCGCCTGGATGACACTGGCATCGCGCTCGGCAGCAGCCCTCGGGACCCGGTAGTACGCCGTCCGGGATAGTCCCACGGTGCGGCAGGCGCGCTGGATCGGCATCCGATGCTCTTTCACGAACACCTCGGCGGCCTGCCGCTTCACGGACGGCGTTACAGTTTTCGGGATAGAACGTCCTTGATGGCGGCGTTCTCCAACGCCAGCTCCGCGTACATGCGCTTGAGCTTGGCGTTCTCTGCTTCCAAGTCCTTCATCCGCTTCAAATCGCTGACCGAGACCCCGGCGTACTTGGATCGCCAGTTGAAATAGGTCGCCCGACTGATCCCGTGCTTACGAGCCAGATCCGCTATCGGAACCCCGGCATCGCCTTCCTTCAGGATCTCTACGATCTGCGATTCAGTGAACCTCGACTTCTTCATGTGCTCTCCCGTTCAGCGCGGGAGAGTCCAAGATTACACTGTTCACCTGACGGGGGAGCCTACGCGAGCACTGATCTTTGCGCAGCGTTACCGCAGTTTCAGCGCGGAATCGGCGCAAGCAGCCATCATCGATGACATTGAGGCACTACTTTGAGACGAGTGATGATTCTGCTGGCGGCTGCGGTGATGAGTGGTGCCGCGTTGTTGTTTGCACAGGTACAGGCCGCTGAGCCTGATCAGGCGGCACTTCCCCTGGCGTGCGGGAATGGCCAGGAACTCGTCTCCCTGGAGCTTGCCGGACTGCTGTCGCAGGCGCTGGGGTCGGATCCGTCGATCGCGATCGCGCAACAGGATGTGGCCTCTGCCAAGGCGGATGTGCTGGCCGCCCAGGGTGCGTTCCTGCCGCAGGGAGTGGCGTCCTACCAGAACCAGCACTACGTGCCGAACAATGAATTCTCCCCTGTGATCGTGGTGGGCAACACCGTGCTGGGTGGTTCGCAGACCAATTCGGCCTACGGCTCGCTGGCGCTGTCGTTGAACCTGTACAACAACGGCCGGGATGTCGCGACGCTCAAGGGTGCCAAGGCGGGCGAGCGGGCTGCGGTGTCCGGTTTGGATTCCCAGGTGGACGATACCTTCTCCAAGGTGCTCCAGGCCTATGCCGACCTTTACGAGGCCCAGGTCGTCGCCCGGCAGCATGCCACGGCCGTGGAGGTGCTTCGGACCATCCAGAGCCGGGCCGAAGAACGCTATGTCGGCGGACATGGCAGCGTGATCGCCATCGGGCAGGCCCGGGATGCCACCCTGGATGCCGAACAGGCACTGAACCAGTCCTGTCGCGATGCCGCCGACAAGGCATCCGCCCTGGCGGATGCGGCGGGTCTGCGGCTGTCCCTGCGGCAGCGGCTGCAGGCGGTTTCCGCACTGCCGGCTCCGGGACTGGATGAGATGGACCGACAGGATCTTCAGGTGATCCTGGATTCCGATACCGGCATCGTGGCGCGCCGGCAGAAAGTCGAGGCGGCGCGGGACAAGCTCAAGGCGGCTGAACGTGCGTACGGCCCGACAGTAACCGTTTCCGTGCGCAAGGACTGGCTGGGGCAGTCTGCTGATGATCAGTGGACGGCCAACCGTCAGATCCAACCCTATGATTACCAGATCGGCGTCTCTTTCCAGCAGCAGTTGTTCCCCTTCGCCACGGAGCGAGCCGGGGTGGATCGCGCCCAAGTGGAAGTGCGCCACGCCCAGGCCGAGCTGGATCAGGCGCGGCTGGACGCCGAAAAGAAGCTTAGGGCTGCCTTGAGCGCCCGGGATGAAGCCGAGGCCTCCTGGCGTTCAGCCCGCAACAGCCTGGAGGAAGCACAGCGCATTCTGATGCTGACTGAGTCGTTATATAGCGCGGGCCGGACCGACCTGGATAGCGTGCAGCATGCCACCCTTGACCGTGACAAAGCTCAGGCAACGGTGGTGACGCTGTCCTCCCGCCGGACCTCCGCAGCCTGGGCGGCGCTGCGTGCCTTGGAGCCCGCGCAGTTCACGGGAACGGTGTTGCGGCAGTTTGGCTTAAGTCTGAAGCCGGTGGACTGAGCCGCCCTTGTTGGGCGGGGCTTCAGTCCACCACCAGGGCCGCCATCAGTTCACTGATCGGGAGGGACTCGAGTTTGCGCGGCTCCGCGAACAGCGCGCTGATCTTCGCGGCCCGTTCCGGCCCGAAGTGCGCTTCGACCGAGGTCTCGAACTTCCGCACCAGCACTGGCATGCCTTCGGCGCGGCGCTTGCGGTGGCCGATGGGGAAGTCCACCTGGACCCGCTCGGTGCAGCTGCCGTCCTTGAAGAACACCTGGATGGCGTTGCCGATGTAGCGCTTGTCCGCCGCGTAGTACTCCTGCGTGAAGGTGGGGTTCTCGCGCACCTGCATCTTCGCCCGCAGGGCGTCGATGCGTGGGTCGGCCGCCACCTGGTCCTCGTAGTCCGCCGCGGTCAGGCGGCCGAAGATCAGCGGTACGGCAACCATGTACTGGACGCAGTGATCGCGGTCGGCCGGGTTGGCCAGCGGTCCGGTCTTGTCGATGATGCGCGCGCCGGGTTCCTGGGTCTCGATGACAATGCCATCGATGTCGTCCAGCCGGTCCTTTACCGCCGGGTGCAGCCGCATCGCGGCTTCCACCGCGGTCTGGGCGTGGAACTCGGCCGGGTAGGAAATCTTGAACAGTACGTTTTCCATGACGTAGCTGCCGAAGGGCAGGGGCAGGCAGAACGGTTTGCCCTTGAACAGCACGTCGTAGAAGCCCCAGGTGGGGGCGCTGAGCGCTGAAGGGTAGCCCATTTCACCGCTCAGGCTGATGAGGGCATGGCGCACGCCGCGGCTGGTGGCATCACCGGCGGCCCAGCTTTTGCGTGAGCCGGTGTTGGGGGCGTGGCGGTAGGTACGCAACGCGCCACCATCCAGCCAGGCGTTGGACACGGCATTGATGATCTGCTCGGTGCTACCTCCGAGCATCGCGGTCACGACCGCGGTGGTGGCGACCCGCACCAGGATGACGTGATCCAGCCCGACGCGGTTGAAACTGTTCTCGAGCGCCAGCACGCCCTGGATTTCGTGCGCCTTGATCATGGCGGTCAGCACGTCGCGCACGGTGAGCGGCGACTGGCCGCCGCTGAGGTTGCGGCGCGCGAGGTAGTCGGCCGTGGCCAGGATGCCGCCCAGGTTGTCGGACGGATGACCCCATTCGGCGGCCAGCCAGGTGTCGTTGAAGTCGAGCCAGCGCACCATGGCGCCGATGTTGAAGGCGGCCTGGACGGGATCGAGCTCATACGGCAGGCCGGGCACGCGCGCCCCGCCGGGCATCAGGGCGCCCGGCACCACCGGTCCCAGCAGCTTGCGGCAGGCGGGGTATTTCAGTGCCTGAAAGCCGCAGGCGAGCGTGTCCATGAGGCAGTAGCGCGCCGTCTCATAGGCCTGGGGACTGTCGATGGCGAACTGCTTCGCATACCGCGCGATGGCGACGAGCACGGCGTCGGGCTCGGGGCGCGTGGCGGAACGGTGATCGTGTGTGGACATGAGGGTGCTCAGCCTCTCTGGTCAATCGGGACGAACGGCAGGTTGTCCGGGCCCGTGTAGTTGGCCGACGGGCGGATGATCTTGCCATCGAGGCGCTGCTCGATGACATGCGCCGACCAGCCGGTGACGCGTGCAATCACGAACAGGGGGGTGAACATCGCGGTCGGCACCCCCATCAGGTGGTAGGAGACGGCGGAGAACCAGTCGAGGTTGGGGAACATCCGCTTGGCGTCCCGCATCACCGACTCGATGCGCTCGGCAACCGCGAACATCTTGAGGTCCCCGGCTTGCTGCGCGAGCTCCCGGGCAACCTGCCTGATGACCTGGTTACGCGGGTCGGAGACCGTGTAGACCGGATGGCCGAAGCCGATGATCACCTGTTTGTCGGCCACGCGCCGGCGGATGTCGGCCTCGGCCTGGTCCGGGGTTTCGTAGCGCTGCTGGATTTCGCAGGCAACCTCGTTGGCGCCGCCATGCCTGGGTCCGCGCAGGGCGCCGATGGCGCCGGTGATGCAGGAGTACAGGTCCGAGCCGGTGCCGGCGATGACCCGGGCCGTGAAGGTCGATGCGTTGAATTCATGCTCCGCGTACAGGATCAGGGAGGTATGCATGGCGCGCACCCAGGATGGCGGCGGTGCACGGCGGTGCAGCAGGTGCAGGAAGTGCCCGCCGACCGAGTCGTCGTCGGTCTCGACCTCGATCCGCTGGCCGTTGTGGCTGTAGTGATACCAGTAGGTGAGCATGGAGCCGAGCGAGGCGACCAGGCGGTCGGCAATGTCCTGCGCGCCGGCGACGCCGTGGTCGTCCTTTTCCGGCAGGGCGCAGCCCAGCACCGAAACCCCCGTGCGCAGCACGTCCATGGGGTGGGTGCAGGCGGGCAGGGCCTCCAGGGCTGTGCGCACCGTGAGCGGTATGCCGCGCAGGGACTTGAGCTTGCTCCGGTAGGTGGCAAGTTCCGTCCTGTCGGGGAGCTTGCCGTGGATCAGCAGGTAGGCGATTTCCTCGAACTCGCAGCGCGTGGCGATGTCGAGGATGTCGTAGCCCCGGTAGTGCAGGTCGTTTCCGCTGCGACCGACCGTGCACAGCGCGGTGTTGCCCGCGGGCACGCCCGACAGGGCGACCGATTTCTTCACGGCGGGGCCCGCCGGGGGTGGACTGGCTGTGTCGTTCATGACTTGCGCCCCTGCCTGCCGAACAGTTCGTCCAGCTTGGCCTCGTAACGGTGGTAGTCGAGGTATTCGTACAGCTCCGCGCGGGTCTGCATGCTGTCCAGGACGTGCTTCTGCGTGCCGTCCCGGCGGATGGCCTGGTAGGTTTTGAGCGCGGCAGCATTCATGGCCCGGTAGGCGGAGCAGCAGTACAGCACGATGTCCACGCCCGCGGCGCCCAGTTCATCGCTCGTGTACAGCGGCGTGTGCCCGAATTCGGTGATGTTGGCCAGGATCGGCACTCCCACGGCCTGCTTGAAACGCCGGTACATCGCAAGGTCCGTCATGGCTTCCGGGAAGATCATGTCCGCACCGGCTTCCACGCAGGCGCGGGCGCGCTCGATGGCGCGTTCGAGGCCTTCCGCCGCCAGGGCGTCGGTGCGCGCCATGATGACGAACGCCGGGTCCGTGCGGGCATCGACCGCGGCCTTCACCCGGTCGACCATCTCCTCCTGGCTGACGATTTCCTTGCCGGGCCGGTGGCCGCAGCGCTTGGCCGCGACCTGGTCCTCGATATGCAGCCCGGCCGCACCGGCCTTGATGAACGAGCGGACGGTGCGCGCGATATTGAAGGCGCCACCCCAGCCGGTGTCGGCATCGACCAGCAGCGGCAGGGTGCTGGCATCGGTGATGCGGCGGATGTCGATGAGGACATCGTCCATGGTCGAAATGCCGAGATCCGGCATGCCGAGGGAGTTGGCGGCGACCCCGCCGCCGGAGAGGTACAAGGCCTTGAATCCGGTGGCTTCCGCCATGCGTGCCGCATAGGCGTTGATGGCTCCCACGACCTGCAGTGGCCGTTCGGCCGCCAGCGCCGCGCGCAGGCGCGTACCGGGCGATCCAGCTGGTTGACTCATGCCATCGATGTTAATCGAGCCGGGAGAGGCGGTGCTAAAATCGCAGCGACCGCTGTTCATCGCCGCGGTGGTTGCACTGAGGCAGGTGTTCGGCCCCTACTGCGATCCCGGTCGCGGGTGAATTCGCTGAAAGTCATATAATAAATTGATTTTTCAGGGGTTTTGTATGATAAGGATGGCGCTTTTCATTTCCGGCCTCGGCGCGCTCTGCGCGGCTGCTGCCGCGGCCCCATGCAACGCCGCTGCGCGCAACGAGGCGGTCTACCACGCCGTGGAGTCCAGCCGCGCCGGTGCGCTCGATCTGCTCAAGCAGATCGTGAACATCGATTCAGGCTCTGGCGACGTGGCCGGTGGCGAGCAGGTACTGCAGGTCCTGGCACCGCGGCTGCAGGCAAGCGGGGCCCGGCTTGAATACCATCCGGCCGAGAGTCGCGGCCTGCCGCCGAACCTGGTGGCGGTCTACCACGGCAGCGGCACGGCGCGGATCCTGATCATCGCCCATATCGATACCGTGTTCGGACCCGGGACGGCCGCCAAAAGGCCGTTCAGCATCGCGGGCGATCGGGCCCACGGTGCCGGCGTCGGGGATGAAAAGGCCGGCGTGGTCAATGCGGTGACGGCCCTGAAGATCCTGCACGACCTGCACTTCAATCAATTCGGCACCATCACCCTGCTGCTGGACAGCAGCGAGGAACTCGGCTCAACGGGTTCCACCGGACTCATCAAGACCCTGGCCCGCCAGAGCGACGTGGAATTCAACATGGAGCCCGGGGACCCGCCGGATGCGCTCACGGTCTGGCGCAAGGGGGCCGGTGACATCGCCATCCACGTGGACGGGCGCGCCGCGCATGCCGGCATGGCACCGCAGAACGGCCGCAACGCCGCGGTTGAAATCCTGCACCAGCTGTCGACCGTACAGGCGGAGTTTCCGCACAGCGGCGAGGGCACGACGGTGAATCTCACTGTGCTCAAGTCAGGCGATAGAAACAACATCATCCCGGATTCGGCCGATGCCACCCTGGACGTGAGGGTCCGCAAGGCTGATGACTTCGACGCCGTCCTGGCGAAGTTGAAAGTCCTGGGGGCGCAGACGGTGGTTCCGGAAACCCGGGTCAGCGTGGCATCGCATGGCCCTGCCTATCCGCCGCTGGTGGATGGACCCCAGGTTCATGCCCTTGGAGTACGGGCCCAGGAAATCTACGCCGAACTGGGCAGGACCGTGGCGCTGTCCGGCAATGGCGGCGCCTCGGAGTCCGCCGTCGCGAATGCGGCAGGTATTCCCGCCCTGGATGGCCTGGGCTACGTGGGTGGCGACTTCCATACCGATCATGAGTGGATCGACCTGCAAAGCGTCACGCCACGGCTGTATCTGTTCACCCGCCTGCTCATGGAACTGAGCGGCGCGCCGCCCGGAAAATAACGAAGGCTCCGGCCGGGACAGCTAAGCAGTCAGGCCCAGGGCCTCGAGCATCCGCGCCCGGGTCTTGAGGATTTCAGTGACCAGCTGGCCCTTCAGGCGCTTGAACCGGGTGGAGGGTACCGGGATCGAAATCGCCACCGCGCGTCCGGTGGGGTCGAGGAATCCGGTGCCCACGGCGGAAATGCCCTCCGTGTGCTCTTCCAGGTCGTAGGTGACCAGCGTGCGCCGCGCGACATTGATCTCCTTCGTGAGCTCTTCCGGCTGCGTGATGGTGTGTACCGTCATGCGCGGGAGTCCCTCCCGGATCACCCGCTCCAGCCGTCCGGGGTCCGCGACGCTCAGGAGGGCCTTGCCATTCGCGGTGCAGTACAGGGGGAAGGTCTCGCCGATGTGCGAAACCGCGCGCAGGCGATGCGCACCCTGGATCTGGTCCGTGAACACCGCTCCCTGGTTCTTGAGCACAGAGAGGTCGACGGTTTCCCCAACGGCCTGGCAGAGTTCGCCAAGCAGGGGGCGGGTGATGTCATCGAATTCCACGCGCGCGGATTCGGCCAGCCGGGTCAGAACCGGCCCCAGGCGCACACCCGAGGTGGGGGTGGCGGCGATCAGGAACTGTTCTTCGCTCAGGGCGTCGACGATGCGCTGCACGGTTGAGCGCGCCAGCCCCACGCGCTGCGCGATCTGCCCCAGGCTCAGGCCCTGCTTTTCGCCTTCCAGGGCGCGCAGCACACTGGCCGCGCGGGAAATGACCTGGACGCTGTGTTTTGTCTTTGCCGGACGGGCCGCCGCTGTCTTCGAAGCCAATGGAATCGCCTGCTCCTGCCCAATACGGTCGACTTACTGTACCACAATGCAGTGCAGGGCCTGGCCTCAGATCGCCACGGCACTCCTGCCTTTGAGGGCCAGCAGCACCCGCGCCTCGTCCGGCGTGGCGATTTCGAAACCCAGCTGCGTGAGGATTTCGCGGATCTTCAGCACCTGCTGCGCGTTGCTGGTGGCGAGCTGCCCGCGGCCGATGAACAGTGAGTCCTCGAGGCCGACGCGGACATTTCCGCCCAGCATGGCCGCCTGCGAGATGATGGGCATCTGGTGCCTGCCGGCGGCCAGCACGGACCAGACATAATCCTTGCCGAACAGCCGGTCCGCGGTGCGGCGCATGAACACCACATTGTCCGGATCGGCACCGATTCCGCCCAGGATGCCCAGCACGCTTTGCACGAACAGCGGCGGTCTGGCCAGGCCGCGATCCAGGAAGTAGGCCAGGTTGTACAGATGGCCGATGTCGTAGCACTCGTGCTCGTAGCGGGTGCCGTGGTCGGACATCAGCTCGTACACGCGGCGCACGTCCTTGAAGGTGTTGCGGAAGATGAAACCCTCGCTGTCCTCGATGTAGCGCTTTTCCCAGGGAAAGCGCCATTGCGCGACCTTCGCCCCCATGCCGTGGAACGAGAAGTTCATGGAGCCCATGTTGAGCGAGCACATTTCCGGCTTGAAGCGCAATGCTGCGGCCAGGCGCTGCTCGGGCGTCATGTCGGGACTGCCGCCGGTCGTCAGGTTGATGACCGCGTCGGTCTGGTGATGAATGGCCGGGAGAAATTGCGCGAAGACTTCCGGGTCTCCGGTGGGGGAGCCGTCCTGGGGGTTGCGGGCGTGCAGGTGAATGATTGCCGCGCCCGCCCGTGCCGCCTCGATGGCCTGGGTTGCAATCTGCTCCGGGGTGCAGGGCAGCGCCGCGGACAGGGTCGGGGTATGGATCGCGCCCGTCACGGCGCAGGTGATGATCACTTTGCTGGTGGCAGCCACGGGCTTTGTCCTTACGCCTGTGGTGGATAGGGCATCACGACGAGCATCGTGGCCACTGAGTTGGAGGTATTGAGCACTTCCCGCGTCTCGCCCCCCGGGATGGTGCAACTGTCGAAGATCCCGAGCACGACTTCCTCGCCGCCGGTACGCACGACGAGTTCCCCGGCGACCACAACGTAGACCTTCTCCAGGGGGGAAGAGTCCGGCCCCGCGCCTCCACGCGGCAGGAAGTGCGACAGACCCACCCAGAAGTTCGCAGGCCCACCCTCGGTGAAGCCTTGCAGGCGCAATGAGCGCATGTCGAAGTGATTCGGTGCCTGGTAGGGCGGTGCATCCTCGAACCGCGTGACGCGCATGTCAGGCCCCCCGTTCGATGCGGTAGTTTCCCGTGGGATCGACGATGGCCACCAGGCGCACGATGCAGCCATCGCCCCTGGTCCAGCGCCAGGGAAAGCCTGCGAAGGTGACCCGCATGCCGGTGACCGCGTCGATCTCACCACCGACGTTCTCGAAGCCACAGATGCCGGCCGAGAGGATCGCGCGATGGCAGGGCTCCCATTCCGGAAAGTCCTGCAGCACGTCGTGCCCGGTGCGCTTCTTGTAGTCCTGGCAGACGAAGGGCAGCAGGCCGTTGGGCCAGCCCGGGCCGTGGGGACCGATGGCGGTCGCCAGCGGATGGTCCAGCGCCTGGGTGTCGGTGCCCACCATCTTCACCTTCTTGCGGGCGAACCATTCACCGGCCTCCTTGTAGAAGCCAGGGGAGTAGCCGTAGTACTTCTGGCTGTCCCCGTAGTGTTTGTGCCAGCCGGTGTTGACGATCACGATGTCGCCGGCCCGGATTTGCGGCGAGGCCTTTTCCAGGTCCTCCGCGGTGATGACGCCCCATTCGTCCTTGGGAATCGATACCACCACGCCGGTGCCGAAAAAGTGCGGCAGCGGCACCTCGTCCATGAAGGCTGTTCCCTCGACGACATGCCCCGGCGCATCGATATGGGTGCCGGAGTGCATCACCGTGGTGATGCGCTGCGTCAGCACGCCCGACTTCGCCATCGTGTGCAGGCGCTCGATTTTCACGTCTTCAAAGTAGGGCCAGCAGGGCTGTCCCAGGCCCCATGGGTGGCTCAGGTCATAAAACTTCAGCCCCATGCTGTTGTTCAGGTTCTCTTCGTAATCAGTGCCGCGGATGTTGATGGTCATGGAAGGCTTCCAGTGAAGAATGGGAAGGTGCTGGAAAAGTGTACCGACATTCGGTACGATATGTCCACAATACGGGTTAACAGCCCGGGCACCTGGGGGTACCGTGAGCGCCAAGACAGCAGCCGCCTTGTTCGATATTCAGGGCCGATCCGTGGTGATTACCGGAGCTACCGGTGCACTGGGTGCGGCAGCGGCGCGAACCCTCGGGGTTGCGGGCGCGAAGCTCACCCTGGCGGCCGGATCAGCAGGTGACCTGGCAGCGCTCGCGTCGGAGCTGAAAGGCGCGGGAGTCCCCGTGGTGGCTGTCGAGCGCCGGGCTGACACGCAGGGTGATGCCGAGGCCATCGTGGGCGCGGCCCTGGCCGCGTATGGCCGGGTCGATGTTCTGGTGGTGGCTTCCGGCACCAACGATGCGGCGCCGATCGAGGCGCTGTCCGTGGAAAGCTGGGAACGGGTCATGGATGCGAACGTCCGCGCCAGCTGGCTGATGGCGCGTGCCGTCGGGCCGCACATGATCAGCCAGGGCGGAAACGGGAAGGTGGTCCTGATTTCCTCCACCCGCGGCAAGCTGGGGCATCCCGCCGGCTACACGGCCTACTGTCCGTCAAAGTCGGCCATCGACGGACTCGTGCGCGCGCTGGCCTGCGAGTGGGGCCGGCACCGTATCTGCGTGAATGCCATCGCGCCCACCGTTTTCCGCTCGAGGCTGACCGAGTGGATGTTTGCGGCCGAGGGGCCTGGCAGGCAGACACGGGAAGCCATGCTGCAACGAATCCCCCTGGGAAGGCTGGGTGAGCCGGAGGACCTGATGGGCGTCCTGCTGTACCTGGTTTCGGGCGCCGCGGATTTCTGCACCGGCCAGACGCTCTACGTCGATGGCGGCTACACGGCCGGCTGACCATGCAGCGCATCGCAATCATCGGCGGCGGGTTGATGGGGACGGGGCTGGGCCAGCTGTTTGCAGCCCATGGTCACCCTGTGGCCATCGTCGAACCGTCGGCCGATGTGCGCGGCGCCATCGGCGGGCGGATCACGGCGACCTGCGATGTGCTGGGCGTAGCCGACTGCGCCGGCCGGGTGTCCTGCCATGCCGGACTCGAGGGTATCGCGGATGCGGATTTTGTCATCGAAGCCGCACCCGAACGTGTGGATCTCAAGCAGTCATTGTTCGCGGAACTGCTGGCGGCCGCGGGTCCGCGGACCGTCCTGGGCACGAATTCCTCCGTGATTCCCGTGGGGGTCGTGACGCAGAAGCTGTCCGATGAGCAGGCGGCCCGGGTCGTGGGCACGCATTTCTGGAATCCACCCCATCTGATTCCCCTGGTTGAGGTGATCCAGGGGCCGCGATCCGCAAAGCCTGCCGTCGAGGCGGCGCTGCAGTTGCTGCGGTCTGTGGGCAAGAAGCCCGTGCACATCCGCCGCGACGTCGTCGCCGGGAACCGCCTGCAGCACGCGCTCTGGCGCGAGGCGATGGCGCTGGTGCAGGAGGGCATCGCCGATGCCGAGGGAGTCGATGAGCTGGTGAAGTCCAGCATCGGCCTGCGCCTGCAGGTGCTGGGGCCGCTGGAAAACGCGGACCTGGTGGGCCTCGACCTGACCTGGAACATCCATGACGTGGTGCTGCCGGTGCTGGATCGAAGCACGCAGCCACTGCCGGTGCTGACGCAGCTGCGCGATTCGGGTCAGCTGGGCATGCGCACCGGCCGCGGCTTTTATGAGTGGACCCGTGAATCGGCGCAAGCGGTGCGCGACCGTCTCAACGCGCACCTGTTGAATGTAGTGGGTGGACGTCCGACCTGATGTAACCGGGGGAGCCTGATGCAAGGGGGCGAGCCGTTGTGGGATCGGCGCTATGAGTGGCGTGCGGTGCTGCTGCTGTCGATCGGGTTCGGCCTGGTCGGGCTGGATCGATTCATCATCCTGCCGCTGTTTCCCGTGCTGCAGGCTGACCTCGGGCTCGACTATCAGGACCTGGGGCTGGTGGCCGCGGTGCTGGCGCTGTCCTGGGGCGTGTGTGCCGTGCTCTTTGGCAGTGCGTCGGATCGCCTGGGGCGTCGAGGGGTCATCATTCCCGCGGTGGCCGCCTTTTCATTGCTGGCCGGGGTGACCGGCCTGGCATCGGGACTCACCGGCCTGTTGCTGATCCGGGCGCTGATGGGTGCCACGGAAGGGGCGTTCACGCCGGTCAGCATCGCCGCCACGATCGAAGCCTCGAAGCCCACCCGGCGTGGATTCAACCTCGGGATGCAGCAGCAGCTTTACGCCGTGCTTGGGCTGGGGTTCGGCCCGATCATCGCCACGCAGCTGATGTTGCGGGTTCCGTCCTGGCGCTGGGTGTTCCTGATCGTGTGCCTCCCGGGTTTCGTGCTGTCGATCATCCTGTGGCGTGTATTGCGCAATACGCAGGGGACCATGGCCGTGACACCGGCGACATCCGCCGTGGAACCGGCGGGTGAGGTGCGCTGGCGCGATGTCTTCAGGCATCGCAACGTGATCCTCAACATGCTGGGCATGTGCTGCATGCTGACCTCGCTCACCGTGGTGACCTCGATGGTTCCAAATTACCTCACGGACCACCTGCATCTGACGTTGCAGACCATGGGTGGTGTGATGTCCGCCATCGGCTTCGGCGGCTTTGCGGGCCAACTGCTGCTGCCGGGGTTGTCCGACCGGGCCGGCCGCAAGACCGTGGTGGTCCTGTGCTATGCAGGCACGTTGATCAGCCTGCTTGCACTGCTACGGGTGGGCGCGGAGCCCATGGTGCTGTTTGCGCTGCTGTTCTGTGCCAGCGCGTTCAACAACAGCATGATCTGCCTGAACGTCGGCCCCCTGACCAGCGAGGCTGTCGACAGCCGGCAGACAGCGACCGCCACGGGCCTGGTGGTCGGTGCCGGTGAGATCTTCGGTGGCGGCGTCGCGCCGGCGCTGGCCGGCTGGGTGGCCAAGCACTTCGGGATCGGGAGCACCTTCCTGCTCGCCCTGGGTGCGCTGGCCTGCGGGCTGCTGGTCTCACTGGCGCTGGTGGAAACAGTGCCGTCAGCCAGGCGCGTCCGCGGCGCCCGGGCGTAGCGCGGTCATCCGGTGTTTCCCGACGCTTTGCAACTGATCGAGCATCCAGGCGTGGAAGGGATCCGTCTGTGCCGCCGGGTGCCACTGGACCGTGAGCCGCATGCTCGGTACCGCTGTCGTCAGCTTGATGCGTCGCAGCGGCAGCGATGGTTCGAATACGGCCAGCAGGCGTTCCGGAACGATGGCCACGTGGTCGGACCGGGAGACGAACCAGGGAATCGAGGCAAACGGAAGTGCGATAGCCGACGCGCGGGGCGCGGTGCCCCAGTTCGAGTCGGGCCAGTAGCGCTTGTACGGGGGACCCACCCGCGGCAGGGAATAAAACTCATCAACCGACAACGACGGACCGACTCGATGGTTGCCGGTCGAGGCGATGCAGACGAATTTCTCGACAAACAGCGATCGCTGGTGTGGGGACAGCGGGGTGCGGTTGCCGTAGGGACAGATGAGTGCGTCCGCCTCTTCGACCCGGAACCGGCCGATGTTCGCGTCCGTCAATGGCAGCTGCTCCACTTTGACGCAGGGGGCTACCTTGGAAAGCCTCAGCATGAGGTCTCCCAGCAGCACCGTGGATACGTAATCAGAGGCGACGATCCTGTAGGTGCGGTTTGCCGTTGCGGCATCGAACCCAGGCCGGGCGGAGGCGAGGCCGTGAATCCTGACAAGCGTCTGCTGCAAGGGCTCCAGCAGCTGTTCCCCGAACACCGTGCGATGCATCTCGCGCCCGCGCCTGACGAGCAACGGATCACGGAAATGCTCGCGCAGCCTGGTGAGCGCGTGGCTCACGGCCGGCTGGGTCAGGTTGAGGCGGCGCGAGGCCCGTGTCAGGTGGCGCTCGAGCAACAGTACTTCCAGTGTGACCAGGTGATTGAGGTCGAGACCGCGGAAACGCATGGGTAGTGACTCGTAAGGCCTGGCGGAATCATAGCATCGGTTTGGTAGAAGTACGTTGTTTGCAAGATTTTATTATAGCCAGCCCAATCCAACTAATTATGCGGGTGGACGGCCCGGCAGTAGAGTCAGACAACGAATAAAGGGGGGAGTATGACGATCAGGGCGAGTTCGATGGTGGGCGCCGCGGTGGTTGCGGCATTGTACGGGTCGGTCGGCGTCGCGCAGGAAGCAGCAACTGAACTGCAGGAGGTGACGATCACGGCGCAGAAGCGCACGGAACGCCTTTCCGATGTTCCTGTTGCCGCATCGGTACTGTCCGCCGAT
>Ga0153956_1002192_pt1 | contig 14992 bp, 15 predicted proteins | sample TSFL040MetaG_FD_104704 | JGI IMG/M metagenome (GOLD analysis project Ga0153956, IMG submission 104704) | Attine ant fungus gardens microbial communities from Florida, USA - TSFL040 MetaG | ecosystem: Host-associated > Fungi > Mycelium > Unclassified | place: USA: Florida, Wekiwa Springs... | reverse complement strand
GGTCGTCGGGGATGAAGACGCCGGAGAGGAAGTAGAGCGGCAGCAGCAGGAAGTTGACGATCGGGGCGGCGGCGTCCTGGGTCGGGATCGCGGCGGTGAGGGCGATGCCGAGGCAGGAGAAGGCGGCGGCGCCGACCGCCAGCACCAGCAGGATCGCCGGGATCCGCTCCCAGGGGAAGTGGACGCCGTAGGCGAGGCCGCCGATCAGGGCGAGCAGGGCCAGCATCATCACCGCGGTGACGATCGAGTTCCCGACCCGGCCCGCGATGAAGACCCAGGCGGGCATCGGGGTGCCGCGGCCGCGCTTCAGCCGGCCGTCCTCGCGGGCGATCACCAGCGACATCGCCAGCGACTGCATGGTCGCCGAGATGATCGCCATCGTGATGATCGCCGGCACGTAGTAGGTGTCGGTGTCGATGTGGCCGCCGCGCACTTCGACCGTGCTGCTGCCGAAGATCGTGCCGAAGATGACCAGCAGCAGGACCGGGAAGAACACGGTGAAGCCGACCGCCGCCGGGTTGCGCCAGAAGGCCTTCTGGTCGAAGCGGAACTGGTGGCCGGCGAGGGCGAGGCCGCTCATTCGGCACCCGCCCCTTCGGCGGTCCGGGTGAGGTCGAGGTAGACGTCCTCGAGCGAGGGGCGCGTCACTTCGAGGCCCTCGAGCTCCTCGCCGCGCGCCAGCGCCTCGCCGGTGAGGCGGTTCAGCTCGCGCACCGGATCGAGCGTTTCGATCGACACCTCGGCGCCCGCCGCGTCGCGATAGCGGATCGTCGCCGCCGCCTTCTCCCGTTCGCCGAGGTCCTCGGGCGTGCCCGCGGCGACGATCCGCCCGCCGGCGATGATCGTCACCCGGTCGGCGAGCCGCTGGGCCTCGTCCATGTAGTGGGTGGTGAGGAAGATCGTCTTGCCAAGATCGCGGAGCCCGGCGATCACGTCCCAGAACTGGCGCCGCGCCGAGGGGTCGAAGCCGGTGGTCGGCTCGTCGAGGAAGAGCAGCTCGGGGTCGCCGACCAGTGCCATGCCGACGTCGAGCCGCCGCTGCTGGCCGCCGGAGAGCTTGCGCGCGCGGTCGTCGGCCTTCTCCTCCAGCCCGACCAGCGCGATCGTCTCCGCCACCGCGCGCGGATGGCTGAAGTACCCCGCATAAAGCTCGATCGACTCGCGCACCGTCAGGTACGGATCGAGGCTGTTCGACTGCAGGACGATCCCGATCCGGTCGCGCCAGCCGCGCCCGGCCGTCTCCGGATCCTCGCCGAGCACCCTGACCTCTCCCCCGGTCCGCTTCCGGTACCCCTCCAAGATCTCGACCGTGGTCGTCTTCCCCGCCCCGTTCGGGCCGAGGAAGGCAAAGATCTCGCCCGTCGCCACCTCGAGGTCGATGCCGCGGACGGCCTCCGTCTCGCCGTAGCTCATGCGCAGGCCGCTGATGGATATCGCAGGTTCAGGCACTCATCGTCGATTCTAGGTTTTGGGACCCACCCCCCGCCCTCCGCTGTTCCTTATGCGCCTATGAGGCGCATAAGGAACAGCGGAGGGACGGGCCCTCCCGTCCACGACCCGAGCAAGCTGTGGCCGTGGCCGGGAGGGCGGGTCTGTGGGGAGAGGTGGAGGGACCGTGCCTGGAGGGTCACGGGAGCCTCATGGCGAACGGACGGACCCGTCACGGATCTCAGACCCCGTGACGAGGACGCCGGGAACCTCACGCGCCCCGGAGGTGAGTTCGCAGTTAGCCACAACATGTTGTGGCTAACTGCGAACTCACCCCGGACCAGGGGCCGCCCGCCCCACGGACCCCCGCCCAGCTGTTCCTTATGGCCCTGTGAGGGCCATAAGGAACAGCTAACCGGGGTCGATCTCCACATCGCGGTGCTTCACCCGCACCACGACGTCGTCGCGCTGCTCCAGATCGCGGCGGATGCGGTCGGCGACGGTGACCGAGCGGTGGCGGCCGCCGGTGCAGCCGATCGCGATCGTCAGGTGGCTCTTGCCCTCCGCCACGTAGGCGGGGACGAGGAACTCCAGCAGCGGCATCAGCCGGCCGTAGAACTCGCCCGCCTGGGTCCCCGACTCGACGTACTGGCGGACCGCCTCGTCCTGGCCGGTCAGCGGGCGCAGCTCGAGGTCGTAATGCGGGTTGGGCAGGAAGCGCACGTCGAGGGTGAGGTCGGCGTCGCGCGGCGGCCCGTTCTTGAAGCCGAAGGTGAGCAGCGTCAGCGCCAGCTTTTCGTCGCGCTCGGTGCCGAGCAGCTCCTCGGCGATGCGCCGCCGCAGTTCGTGGCCGGTGAGGTCGGTGGTGTCGATGACGATGTCGGCGCGCTCGCGCAGCGGCGCCAGCATCTCCCGCTCGGCGCGGATGCCGTCGACGATCCGCCCTTCCGGCGCCAGCGGGTGGCGGCGCCGGGTCTCCTTGTAGCGGTCGAGCAGCGTCTCCTCGTCGGCCTCGAGGAAGAGCAGTTTCGGCTCCGGCCCGTCGCGTTCGAGGTCGTCGACCACCTGCTGGAGGTCTTCGAAGTACTCGCCGCCGCGCACGTCGGAGACGATCGCCGCGCGCTCCACCCCGGAGCCCTCGTGGATGAAGAGCTCACCCAGCCCGGCGATCATCCGCGGCGGCAGGTTGTCGACGCAGAAGTAACCGCCGTCCTCGAAGGCGGCGATCGCTTCCGACTTCCCCGCCCCGGAGTGCCCGGTGATGATCACGAGGGTCATCTCGCGACGCGCCTTCTCCTCCTGCGGGGTGTCGGTCTCGCTAGCCAATGCGGTGAAGTTGCTCGTGGATCTCGCGCCCGAGTTTGCCAGGCAGGCCGGGCACGCTCTCGAGTTCCTCGCGGGAGGCGGCCAGGAACCGCTCCGGCGAGCCGAAATGCTTGAGCAGGGCGCGCTTGCGGGCGGGCCCGACGCCCTTCAGCTCGTCGAGCACGGAGCCGGTCATCGCCCGGTCGCGGCGCCCGCGGTGGTGTTCGATCGCGAAGCGGTGCGCCTCGTCCCGAACCCGCTGCAGGAGCTGGTTGCCCTCCGAGGCGCGCTCCAGCTCGATCGGCGCGGCGCGACCGGGGACGAAGACCTCCTCCTCGCGCTTGGCGAGGCTGACGATCGTCACGCCGAGGTCGGCGAACGGCCGCAGCGCCCGCATCCCCGCCGCCAGCTGCCCTTTGCCGCCGTCGATCATGATCAGGGACGGCAGCGAGGCGAAGCTCGCGTCGCGCTTGCCGTCGTGCGGCGAGAGGTCGTTCTGCTCGAAGTAGCGGTTGAGCCGGCGGCCCAGCACCTCCTCCATCGAGGCGAAGTCGTCGGGACCCTGGTCGCCGGGCTCGCGCAGCTCGCCGCGCACTTTGAAGCGCCGATAGTCGGACTTCTTCGGCGCGCCTCCCTCGAAGACGACCATCGAGGCGACCGTGTGCTCGCCGCCGATCGTCGAGATGTCGAAGCCCTCGATGCGGACCGGCAGCTCCTCCATGCCAAGCGCCTCGGCGAGTGCGCTGAGGCTCTCCACCCGGCGGGCGCGGCGGTGCTCGCGCCGCAGCCGATCCTGGTCCAGCGCCAGCTGGGCGTTGCGCTCGGCGAGCTCGCGGAGGCGCCGTTTGTCGCCGCGCTCGGCGGCGTGGACGGCGACCGCGGTGCCCCGCCGCTCGCTCAGCGCCTCGGCGATCACCGGCGCCCGGTCGCGCAGGTAGGAGCCGACGATGATCGTCCGCGGCATCGAGGGCGAGGCCGAGTAGTACTGGCCGATGAACTCCTCGGTCACCTCGGCGACATCACGTTCGCCCTCGTTGTCGAGGTAGAAGCTCTGGCGCTCGGCGAGGATGCCATCGCGGACCTGGAAGACCTGCGCGTTGGCGTCGGCGCCCTCGACCGCGACGCCGATCAGGTCCGCCGTGCCGACCGTGCCGCCGGCGACGCGCTGGCGCTCGAACAGCGAGCGGATCGCCTTCAGCCGGTCGCGGTAGATCGCCGCGCGCTCGAATTCCTCGGCGCCCGCCGCCGCCGCCATCTTCGCTTCCTGCTCTTGTTCCACCTGGCGATAGCGGCCGGAGAGGAAGTCGATGATCGCCTCGATGTTGCGCCGGTACTCCTCCTGGCTGACGTGCCCGACGCAGGGCGCGCCGCAGCGCTTGATGTAGTAGTCGAGACAGGGGCTGCCGGAGCGGCGGCCGGGCTCGGGACCCTCGCAGGTGCGGAACTGGAACAGCTTGCCGAGCAGGTCGAGCGTCTCGCGCAGGCGCTTGGCGCTGGAGAAGGGGCCGAAGTAGGCGCGGTGGGCACGGTGCTTCTCGCGGGTGAAGTAGACGCGCGGGTAGTCCTCGTCGAGGCTGACGGCGACGTAGGGGTAGGACTTGTCGTCGCGCAGGCGGATGTTGAAGCGCGGCCGGTGGCGCTTGATGAAGCTCTGCTCGGTGAGCAGCGCCTCCGCCTCGGAGTTGGTGACCAGCGTGTCGATCCGCTCGATCCGGCTGGTCAGGCGCGGCTCGCCGCCGCTGAAGTGCGAGGCGATCCGTTTCTTGATCGAGCGCGCCTTGCCGACGTAGAGCAGCTCGTCGTCCTTGCCGTAGAAGAGGTAGACGCCCGGCTGATCGGGCAGCTTGCGCCGCTCCTCGGCGATCCGCTCGGCCCGCCCGAGCGCCCCCTTTGAGTTCCCGTTGTGGTCGACAGCGGCCATCCCCTTTAAGGGTAGGCTGCCGCCCAGCGCGACAGACAGGGCAACGACAAGGAGCGAGATGACCACCCCCCCGGACCTGAACACCCTGCGGATCGAGATCGAGGGCGAGATCGCGACCCTGACCCTCGACCGCCCCGACGCGTTCAACGCGATGAGCCCCGAGCTGATCGGCGAGCTCACCGTCGCGACGGCCTGGCTGGCCGATCAGGGTCCCCAACGCGCGCTGATCGTCACCGGCACCGGGAAGGCCTTCTGCGCGGGCGGCGACGTCAACTGGTTCCGCAAAGGGATCGAAGACCCCGACCAGGACATCTCCGCCGACGTGCGGCGCGGCGCCGAGGCGCTCCACACGGCGATCATCGACCTGTGCCGGATCGAGCAGCCGGTGATCGCCGCGGTCAACGGCCCGGCGGCGGGAGCGGGCTTCTCCCTGGCGCTCGCCTGCGACTTCCGGATCGCCGCCGAGGGCGCCATCTTCGCCCCCGCCTACGGCCGCATCGGCGCCTCCCCCGACGGCGGCATGACCTACTTCCTGCCCCGCGTGGTGGGACCGGCGAAAGCGCTCGAACTGCTGCTCGACGACCCCAACCTCCCCGCCGCGGGCGCCCTTGACCTGGGCCTGGTCAGCGAGGTCGTCCCCGCCGAGAACCTGATCGACCGCGCCCGCGAGCGCGCCGCCGAGCTGGCGAAGCTCGCCCCCCACTACGTGAAGATGGCCAAGCGCCTGGTCGGGGTCAGCATCGAGAACAGCCTCCCCGAGCACCTTCAACTGGAGCGCCACGGCATCGCCGACGGCCTCGGCACCGAGGACGCCCGCCGCGGCGTCACCGCCTTCTTCAGCAGCGAGCAACCCGCGTTCCAAGGCAACTGACGATGTTGATGGGCCGAAAACCGCTGATCTAGAGGGGGTTTTCGGCCCGTCAACCTGGAGCCGCCGCTCAGGCGGGCGGCGCCATCAACCGGGTCACCGATTCGCCGACGAAGCTCGGCTTCGCCGCGCCCTCGACCGTGATCGTGAACTTGGTCACCACCTGCCACCAGCCGCCCTCGAGCTCGTCGAAGGAGACCAGTTCGGCGCTACCGACGATCCGGCTGTCGACCGGGACCGGCGCCGGAAAGCGCACCTTGTTCCAGCCGTAGTTGAGGCCGAGCGTGAAGCCCTCCGGCTGCATCAGCTCTTTGCGGAAGCTGTCCGCCAGCGACAGGGTCAGGTTGCCGTGGGCGATCGTCTTCCCGAAGGGGCTTTCCTTCGCGGCGCGCTCGGAGTCGACGTGGATCCACTGGTGGTCGCCGGAAACCTCGGCGAAGCCGTCGATCAGCTCCTGGGTGACCGTGCGCGGGGCGCTCGGACCGATCTCCTGGCCGAGGATCGCCTTCATCCCCTCGACGCCCCGCACCTCGACGCCCGCCATCAGTCGGTCCACCAATCGCGCAGGATCTCGCCGTCGTTCTCATGATGGGCGCCGACCGCGAGCACCGAAAGGCCGTCCGGCCCGGCCTCGAAGCAGCGCGCCACCCGCGGCGAGACGCGGATCGCATCGAGCTCGACCACGTCGACGATCTCGTCGTCGAGCTTGACCCGGCCCGAGCCGGCGATCACCACGTAGATCTCCTCCGCCTCGTCGTGCTTGTGCGCGAAGGGCATCCGCCTGCCGGGCTTGACCTTGATGTGGGCGAGCCCGGTCTGCTCGGCGTCGAGGTCTCCCCGGGCGAACCGGGTCTCCTGGATCTCCTCGAAGCCGTGCTTCGGCGCCGAGTCCTCCACCTCGCTCAGGTTCTTGTGCGTGTAGTCCGCCACCGCTCTCCTCTCCGTTGGGCCTGTTGACGCGTTCCGTAGCCTAGAAGGCATGACCGATCCCGTCAGTCGAGTCCTTTCCAGGTCGCAACTCGACCAGCTCGCCGCGCACGGTGAGGAGAAGACGGCGGCCGTCGGCGACGTGCTCTTCGAGGTCGGCGACGCGGTCCACCCGTTCATCGCGATCCGCGAGGGCGAGGTGGCGATCCTCGACCCGGCGGGCCGGGAGATCGTCCGCCACGGGGCCTCCGGGTTCCTCGGCGAGATGAACCTGCTCTCCGGCCAGACCGTCTTCCTCACCGCGCTCGTCACCGAGCCGCTGCGCTACGTCGAGGTCGACCGCGAAGTCCTGCGCGGGCTGCTCTTCGAGGACGGCGCGCTCTCCGACCTGCTGCTCTCGGCCTTCGTGCAGCGGCGCGAACTGCTGCAGCGCCAGGACGGGGTCGGGATCGAGATCGTCGGCCCGACCCACGACCAGGTGGCGCGCGGCCTGGTCGAATTCGCCAAACGCCAGCGCCTCCCCTACTCCTGGCGCGATCCGGAGGAGGACGCCGAGGCGGCGGCCCTGGTCGCCGGCCTCGGCGCCGCGGAGATCCCGCTGGTGCGGCTGCCGGGCGGGATCGACCTGCACCGACCGAGCAACGGCGAGCTCTCGCGGGCGCTCGGCATCGGCCGCGAGCTGGCGCCGCGCGAAGAGGTCGACCTGCTGATCGTCGGCGGTGGCCCGGCCGGGCTCGGCGCCGCGGTCTACGGGGCCTCGGAGGGCCTCGACACGCTGGTGGTCGAGAGCAACGTGCTCGGCGGCCAGGCCGGGACCTCGCGGCGGATCGAGAACTACCTCGGCTTCCCGGCCGGGATCAGCGGCACCGAACTGACCAGCCGCGCGATCACCCAGGCGCGGAAGTTCAGTGCCCGCGCCGCCACCCCCTACCGGGCACTGTCGCTCGAGCCGGGCGGCGTGGATGACCACGTCGTGAAGCTGGAGGGTGGCCGCGAGGTGCTGGCCAAGGCGGTGCTGCTCGCGACCGGCGCGGAATACCGCAAGCTGCCGGTCGAGGACCTCGAACAGTACGAGGGCCTGAGCGTCTTCTATGCGGCCGGGCCACCCGAGGCGCAGCTCTGTGGGGCGCAGCGGGTGGGTGTGGTCGGCGGTGGCAACTCGGCGGCCCAGGCGGCGGTCTGGCTCGCCCGCGGCGGCGCCCTCGTCACCCTCCTCCACCGCCGCGCCGACCTCGCCGAGACGATGTCGGCGTACCTGATCGACGAGCTCCACCGCTACGGCGTCGCGGTCCGCGACAAGAGCGAAGTCGGCGAGCTGCAAGGCACCGACGGCCGGCTCGAAGGCGTCAGGCTCACCGACGGGACCGAGCTGCCCTTCGCGTTCCTGTTCCTCTTCCTCGGCGCCTCGCCCTGCACCGACTGGCTCGGCGACTGCATCGCCCGCGACGCGAAGGGCTTCGTCCTGACCGGCGAGGATGCGGGCGCCGAGGGCCTGCTCGAGACCTCCGTCCCCGGCGTCTACGCGGCCGGCGACGTCCGCTCCGGCTCGATCAAGCGCTGTGCGACCGCGGTCGGCGAGGGCGCCACCGTCATCCGCTTCGTGCACGAGCACCTGAACAAGGTGCGCGAAACCCGACGGACCGCCGCCGGCTCGACCTGAGCGCCGGCCGGCGAGCCAGTCCAAAGCCACGGGCCTCCGCCTGGGACTCACTGGCCGCGTCGAAATCGGCGCACATCTCGGAGCGCGTCGAGCACCCGATGAGTGCCCCAGGTCACCAAGCCCACGACCCCGGCGAGAAACGACAGCGACAAGGAAGCGGCGACATAGATATCGGGCACATGACCGAGCACGGGGATGAGCACGCGCCAGATACTCGGTGGCAACCGGACCGCGTACCACTGCTTACAAGCAACCCTGTTCTACGTGCTGCGAACAATCTGGTGCGACTAAGCAACAAAAAGGGGCGATTCACGTTGACTCACGCCACCAATCTCACTTCGAAGGTTGGGACGGCGAGGGCGCCGGCGCCGCCCAGGAGGGCCATGATGCGGGCGACGTAGGCGCTGGTCTCGGGGATCGCGGGGACGCAGTGGCAGGCTTCGACCGGGGCGGGACCGGCGTTGTAGGCGGCCAGGGCGAGCTCGGGGGAGCCGAACTGGTCGGTCAGGTCGGCCATCAGGTGAGCCTGGGCATCGATCGCTTCGACCGGGTTGAAGGGGTCGGCAAGGCCGTAGGACGCCGCCGTGGCGGGCATGAACTGGGCGATGCCGGCGGCCCCCACGGGCGAGACGGCGAAGGGGTTGAAGTTGCTCTCCGCCATCAGTTGCGCCGCCAAGAGCGCCGCGGAGACGTTCCACTTCGCCGCCGCGCCGACCAGCGGGTCACGGAAGCGGGCGGGGACGAAGCTCGGCAAGGTGGCGCCGCCAGGCGGGCCCGTGTCCTGGCCCGGTCCCGTCACCGCATCGCCGGCCCCCGAACAGGGTGCCGGCCCGATCGAGTAGCCGAAATGCCAGGCCTCCCAGGAATAACGCTGGACGAAACCGAAGCGGCCCGCGTTGGCGGCCAGCCAGCCGTAGGCGGGTTCGGGGCCGAGGTCCAGCTCGGTCGCGCAACGGTGCAGCGAGGTGCCCGGCGGCGCCACCCACTTCGGGTCGGGGTGGGCGGCGAAGAGCTCGGCCTGTTCGGCGTCGGAGCGGAAGCCGGAGACGACGATCAAGGTGACCCCACCGGCGGCCGCGGCGGCGGCCATCCGGTCGTAGGCGGCGGCCACGTCGGGCCGCATGCCCTCGCCGTTGCGGTAGACGAGCGGGCCGCTGTAGCCACCGCCGCTCGCCACCGCGGGACCTGCGCCGCCGGTGCTCGTCACCGGCGCCGCCGCTTCGGCTGCGGCGCTCGCCTCGACCTCCGACGGCGCGCCCGAGCCAAGGTCCAGCTCCCCCACCACCGTCGCCTTCGCCCGCACCGGCGCGAACGAAGAGCGGTCGGGAAAGTCGATCCGCAGCCGGCCGGGATCGACACCGTTGTGGCGACCGGCGGCGAGGGCGGCGTCGCGCGCCCGGGCCAGGTAGGTCGACTTCGCGATGTGGGACGGGTTCGGCGCGCCGTTCGGCAGGCGCGGCGGCGAGAGGAGCCGCGGCAGGTCGTCGCGCATCGAGCGCACCGCCGAGATCGCCGCCAGGTCGGCCGCCCGCTGCGCCCGACCTTTGCCGGTGACCGCCCCGGCGATCGCGACCAGGGCGATCGCGGCGGCGATCAGGACGAGGCAGCCACCCAGGGCGAGAGGGAGCGCCTGCCCGGACTCGCCGCGCGCCGCGGCTGCCCAACGGCGGTCCCGCACGCGCCGCCGCCGAACCTTCCCTCCGCCCGCTTCGTACTCCGGGCAGCCATTCCCGACGAAGGAGCTGATCCGATGCACCCAACTCGATCCCGGGCGAAGTCGCGCCAGGCGCACAACCTCGCCGCCCTCGCGGTTGTGGCGGTCCTCGCGGTGGCCGCCGTGGTCGCCCCGATGGCGCTCGCCCGGGGCAGCAAGACCGTGGTCGGCGAGGCCCGCGCCCCGAGCCTCCACAAGACCGTCCTCACCAACACCAAGGGCCTGACGCTGTACAGCCTCAGCGTCGAGAAGCACGGCAAGTTCATCTGCACCGGGTCCTGCACCGCGACCTGGAGGCCGCTCATCGTCGCCGCCGGGACCAAGCCGAAGGGCCCGGTCCAGCTCGGCACGGTCAGGCGACCGGAAGGAAAGATCCAGGTGAGCTTCAAGGGCCTCCCGCTCTACACCTTCAACGGCGACCGCGCCAAGGGGCAAGCGAACGGCGAGGGATTCGAGGACGTCGGCACCTGGCACGCCGTCACCCCCTAGCTCCCAAGTCGAGCACGCGACGCAGCAACGGCTCCGGCAGCCCGCCGGAGTCGTTGCCGAGGGCGCCGAAGCCGGCGCGCCGCTCCGCCACCCAGCCGAGCCGACGCTTCAGCACCGCCACCCGCAGCCCGCGACGGAGCAGATCGTCGACCGCCAGCGCGACCAGCGGCCGGGTCGCCTTCAGGTCGGCGCGCAGGAGCGCCGCATCCGGTCGCGGCGCCCCCGGCGCCTCCAACAGCGACTGAAGCAGTTCCGGCGCGACGTGGACGACGGCGAGGCCCCCGCGAGCGACCATGACCGCGGTGCCGGCCGCCGCCAGGCCGTCCTCGTCGGCGGCAACCGACAGGTGGCAGACCTCGCCGCGGGCGGCCGGACGCAGAGCTGGCAGGCGGGCCGCAAGGCGCTCCTCCAGACGGTGGGCCGAGGCGGAGGCGATCAGCGTCGGCCGTGGCACCCGGCCGCCGACATCGACCAGCAAGGCCGCCTGCTCGACCCCCGATCCGGCGCAGGACAGAGCCGCCGCGGCCCCGCGCGACCCCTCCGCCGCGCCCACCGCGGTGACCACGACGACGGTGCCATCGCGCGGCGCCGTGAAGACGCCCTTGACAGCGCTCCCGTAGATGCCGTTCGAGGCCGAGTCGCCCAGGACGACGGGGCCGAAGTTGATCGGCGCGGTGCCCGTTCCCAGGTCGCGGCTCATCTGGCGGACCTCGCGCTCGCGATGCTGGTCACGGCAAGGTGGTCGGCGATCGCGCCGAACGGGGAGGGCGGGCGGAGGTGGACGACGACCGCCTCGCCCTCGACTGCCACCGACACGTTGTCGGCAGCCCAGCCCGGCAGGGCGGCGCGCGCCGCTTCGCTGGCCGAGCCGCCCTCCGCCAGCGCCAGCGCGCCTGCCTCGGCAGCGCCGTCGGCCAGGGTCAGGGCATAGCCGGCCGCCAGGAGCTGGAGCGAGATCAGAGCGGCGAGGAGCAGCGCGGGGACCGCGGCGACGAGTTCCACCGTCGCCTGGCCGTCCTCCGCGCGCAGCGACCGGCAGGCGGGCCGCGCGACGCGACGCGCTCGCGATGGCCAGCTTTTGGCGCGCAGCCATGGGGCAAGCTCAGTCATCGCCGTCCCCCAGCCCGCTGCGCGCGCCGACCTCCACCTCCGGCAGGCGCGGCAGCAGGGTCGGCACCGGCACCTTCACCGACACGACGCCGCCAAGCCGGTCGCCTGCTTCGACCACCGCGCCGTCGCGCATCGCCGCGGGGAGCGCGCGCCGAGCCGCGGCCTTCGGGTCAGCCCCAACCAAGGCGGCCCGCGCCCCGGCCCGCGCGGCCACGCTCGCCGACCACAGGGCCTGGCCGGCGAGCGCTATCTGGGCCGCAGCGGCGAGCGCCAGCAACAGAAAGGGGACGGCCGCGATCAGCTCGACCGAAGCCGTTCCTCTCTCCCCGTGACTCGCGTTGTCGGCGCTCGTGGGTGGCACATCGACCACCCTGAAGAGAAAATGCGCACGCGTGGCGCGCACAATGGACCAATTCAGAACCAATTGTGTGACGTAAGGCGCACGGCTGCGGATGGGCTGGCGAGATGGGTGGTTCGGGGGCGACGCAAGGGACGGGCGGGGGCCCGTGGGGCTGGCGGCCGTCCGAGATGGTCCCGGGTGTCCTGGGCGCCTCATGGGGGTCCTGGCAGGCTGTGACCCCCATGAGGCGCCCAGGACGCGAGGGGTGCGGGGAAGGGTCAAGGGTTCGTCACGTTCTCCGGGAGGTCCCCTCACGACCCTCCGCCCGGTGGGAGGGATCCGGGCGGTCAGGAAGTTGCGCTGTTCCTTATGCGCCTCATGGGCGCATAAGGAACAGCGCAGAGCCCTGACCGCTCAGGGACTCCGGGACGTGAGGGTCCCTGCGGAGGACGTCACAGCTCGTGACGAAGATGGCGGGAACGTCACACCTTCCGGCCCTGCGGGACCCCCGGCCCGGACCGAGTTCGCAGTTAGCGACAATATGTGTCGCTAACTGCGAACTCACCTCCGGGGCGCGTGGGGTTCCCGGCGTCTTCGTCACGGGGTCACGCTTCGGTGACGGATCCGTCCGTCTGCCGTGAGGCAGCCGTGAGGGCTCCGTGGCCCTCCCGTGACCCTCCCGGCACGGTCCCTCCACCTCTCCCCCCGGGGGCGCCCGGGAGGGACGGCGGGGGTGACCCTGGACGAACCTCCCCGCAGTTCGTGAGGGAAGGGTCACCCCCGCCGTCCCGGCCACGCCTGCCCGAGCCACGCCCGCCCGGGCGACACCTGCCCGGGCCGTGGCCGGGCGGGCCCGTCCCTTGGTCGTCCCCCTCCAGCTGTTCCTTATGCGCCTCATAGGCGCATAAGGAACAGCCAACCGGGCCCTAGTAAGTGTTCGCCTCGGTCCAGATCCGCCAGATCGCGACGATCGAGGCGGCGAGCAGGAGGATCCAGAGCAAGGTGCCGCCGCCGCTCGACCAGAGCTTGTCCTGGCCCGCGATCAGGAGGGCCAGCATGCCGAAGGCCGCGTAGAAGATCGCCCTCCGACCGTCGCTCAGGGTCGCCAGCGTGAGCTGGTTCTGGCGGCTCAGGGTGTAGAGCATCCAGGTGATCCCGGCGAGGAACGCCATCGCGATCGCGGTCATCACGGTATCGACCGCGTTGCCCCCTCCCGGGAGGAACGCGACTCCGAGCGCCAGAAGCATGATGATCGCGACGTTTCGCGCGGCCTTCACAACACTGATCGTACTCCCAAGCCGCCCGCCGGTCGTGGCCGGCACCGCCTACTTGCTGGTCATCACGATCACGCCGATGACCACCACCGCGGCCAGCGCCAGCAGGGCCAGCCCCGCCGCCCCCGCCGCCGCCCCCGCGGCCACCGGCCGGTCTTCCTGGCTCAGGTCGACGAAGCGCGCCGCCCCCCAGATCGCCAGCGAGAAGATCAGCGTCACCCCGACCCCGGCGACGAAGGCGAAGACCACCGTCTGCGCCAGCTCCTTCACCTCGACGATCTCGGCGATCCCCAGCACCCCGATCACCCGCTCTGCACGGTCACCGGCGCGCCCCGCTGCGCCCGCCGCACGAAGGCCGCCCCGATCGCCGCCAGCGACGCCGCCGTCACCACCACCGGCCCCACCGCGCCGCTGCCGAAGACGCTCGTCACCCCATATGCCACCGCGCCGATCAGCGCCGCCGCCGGCAGCGTCAGCACCCAGGCGACGACGATGTTCCCGGCCACCCCCCAGCGCACCGCCGAGAGCCGTTTCGCCGCCCCCGCCCCCATCACGCCGCCGTTGATCACGTGCGTGGTCGACAGCGGGAAGCCGAAGTGGGTCGAGGTGAGGATCACCGCCGCCCCCGCTCCCTGCGAGGTGAACCCCTGGGCCGCGTCCATCTTGATGATCCGCGTGCCGGTCGTCTTGATGATCCGCCAGCCGCCGCTGTAGGTGCCGGCGGCGATCGCCACGGCCGAGGCGACGATCACCCAGAGCGGCGGCTCGGACCCCGCCCCGAGACTGCCGTTGGCGATCAGCGCGAGCGTGATCACCCCCATCGTCTTCTGCGCGTCGTTGGTCCCGTGGGCCAGCGCCAGCATCCCGCCGGAGAGGACCTGCCCGTACTTGAAGCCGCGGCTGACGATCCCCGGCCGCTGCCGGCCGATCACCCGGTAGGCGAGGCCGATCGAGACCCCGGCGGCGACGAAGGCGAGGAGCGGCGCGACGAGCGCCGGGACCAGCACCTTGCCGAGCAGCCCTTCCGCGATCACCACCTGGAAGCCGTCGGCCGCCACCGCGGAGCCGACGACGCCGCCGATCAGCGCGTGCGAGGAGCTCGAGGGCAGGCCGAAGTACCAGGTGACCAGGTTCCAGGCGATCGCCCCGATCAGCCCGGCGAAGACGATCGTCGGCGTGATCGCGGCGGCGTCGACGACGTCGTTGGCGACCGTCGCGGCGACCGAGATCGAGATGAAGGCGCCCGCGAAGTTCAGCAGCGAGGCGGCGGCGATCGCCACCTGCGGCCGCGCCGCCCCGGTCGAGATCGAGGTCGCGACGACGTTCGCGGTGTCGTGGAAGCCGTTGGTGAAGTCGAAGGCGAGGGCGGCGCCGATGACCAGCACGAGGATGACGTCAGAAGCCACGCCGGGAACCTACCGACGCGTTTACATCTTTGTTACAAGACCCCCAGGGAGAGGACGAACCCGCTACGAATTCTTGATGACGATGCCCTCGAGAATCTGCGCAGCCTTCTCGGTCGCGTCGATCGCCTCCTCGAGGACGGCGAAGATGTCCTTCCAGCGGATCACGAACATCGGGTCGATCGCGTCGGTGAAGAGCGCCGCCACCGCGTCGCGGGAGATCCGGTCGCCTTCGTTCTCCAGCCGGTGCACCTCGATCCAGTACTGGTCGAGGTCCTTGAACGACGGCAGGTTCTCAAGGCCCTCGGCGAGCGCTTCGCAGGAGCGCACCAGCACCCCGGTCAGCGCGCCCGCCTGGTCCATCGGCGCCTCGACCTGGTAGAGCCCGAGGAAGTCCGCCGCCTCCTCGGTGAAGTCGACGATGTCGTCAAGCTGGGTCGCCAGCCCGTAGATGTCCTCGCGGTCGATCGGCGTGACGAAGGTCGTGTTCAGCCTTTTGATGATTTCGTGGGTGACTTTGTCCCCACGGTGCTCGGCTTCGACGACCTCCTGG
>Ga0153956_1002191_pt1 | contig 15000 bp, 17 predicted proteins | sample TSFL040MetaG_FD_104704 | JGI IMG/M metagenome (GOLD analysis project Ga0153956, IMG submission 104704) | Attine ant fungus gardens microbial communities from Florida, USA - TSFL040 MetaG | ecosystem: Host-associated > Fungi > Mycelium > Unclassified | place: USA: Florida, Wekiwa Springs... | reverse complement strand
CATCGCATCCCTGCCTCATCTGCGCGCCATCTTCGCGCTGGGCAAGATCGCGCATGACAGCACCTGCAAGGCGCTGGGCGCGAAACTGAGCACGCATCCGTTCAAGCACGCCCAGCGCTATCGCATCGGCAAGATCTCGCTGGTGTCGAGCTATCACTGCTCGCGCTACAACACGAACACCGGCGTGCTGACGCCGGAAATGTTCGACGCGGCGGTGAAGGAAGCCAAGATCGCGGCCATGCCGCAAATCTGATGGATGAGCGCAAGAAGATCGTTCGCGACGCATATGACGAAATCGCGGATCGCTATCTCGCATGGTCCGGCGCATCCGCGGTGCGTGCGCACTATCTCGACAAATTTCTCAGCCTGCTTTCGGATAACCCCAAGGTTCTGGAACTTGGCTGCGGCGCAGGCTTGCCGGTGACCAAAACGCTGACGGATCGCGCCGCGCATGTCACGGCGGTCGATATCTCACCACGCCAGATCGCCCTCGCCCGCCGCCATGCACCGAACGCGACCTATTTCTGCGCCGACATGATGGCGCTGGAATTCCCGCAAGCCGGCTTCGATGCCGTGTGTGCGTTCTATGCGATGACCCATCTGCCGCGCGAAGAACACAGCGCGATGTTCGCGCATATCGCGCGCTGGCTGAAACCGGGCGGCGTGTTTCTCGCCAGCCTTGGCGCATCGGCGACAGACGGGCGAACGGATGATTGGCTCGGCGCGCCCAATTATTTCAGCCACCCCACGCCGGAAGAAAGCTTGCGCCTTCTGAGGGCGGCGGGTTTCGCGATCGAAGAACAGGAAATCACGCGACAGGATTTGCCGGGCGAGGAAGGTTTGCCTTTTCTCTGGATTGTCGCGCGCAAACTTTGATTGCGGCGGCGGTTCTACTAGCGCCGGAACAGCGATCCTGGGTGGCGGGCCAGCGCCTTGCGGCCTTCGTCAGCCTCGAAATGCTCCACCCGTTCAGCCGGCGCTTTGCGATTCAGAAGCTTGCGTCTCTCAGGCGCTGTCTCCCGGCGGCCGAAGCGGCGGTCATCGATCCGCGCGCGTTCCTGCTCATACCAGGCGATGTCGTCGTGAAAATGCTTCGCCTCGCGGCTGAAGCCATAGGGGATCAGCCTGTCCGGCGCAGGTGCTGTTTCTTTTCGGGACAAGAACTTGAACATAAGCGAGCATTCCGGGCTATCCGGCGGAAACCTCGCAAACCCCGTGCCCGAAAGCCGTCAGCTATAACGCTGCTCTTTCCACGGATCGCCTTCGTTGTGATAGCCGCGGGTTTCCCAGAAGCCGGGTTTGTCCTCTTCGTGGAAGACGATGCGCGTCACCCATTTCGCGCTTTTCCAGAAATACCATTTGGGCATCACGATCCGCACAGGCCCGCCATGCTCGCGGCTGATCGGCTGGCCATTCCACGTGTGCGCCAACAGCACATCATCGTCCGCGAACGCGCCGAGCGTCACGTTCGTCGTGTAACCGTCATAGGAATGAAACACGATATGCCGGGCATCGGTTTTAGGCTTCACCAGATCAAGCAAGGTACGGCTTGAAACGCCTTGCCAGCGATTGTCGTAGAGGCTCCACGCTGTCACGCAATGGATGTCGCTGATGATCTCCGTCTGCGGCAACTCGCGAAATAGCGGCAAAGTCAGCGCCACGGGATTGTCCACCAGCCCCAGAACCTGCAGCCGCCAGTTCTCCGGCTTCACGTCCGGCTGCACGCCCAGATCAAGGACCGGCCAGTTCTTAACCTCCTTCTGGCCGGGCGGCAGGCGGTTCTGATGCGCATTATCGGAATAGCCGGTCAGCAGCCTTCCCTCCTGCGCCCATTTCTCCTTCGACTGGATCAGTTTGTCCTTGATCTTGCCGATGAGATTTGGCTTTTCGCCGCCTTCAGACATTAGGGGACGCCTCCGCGCGCCCGACATCATAGGACTTTCACCACCGTGGTCGAGATTGTTGCGTTCGAAACCCTTAGCACCCGGCAGCGCGAGCAAGCCGCCGATATTCTGCATCGTGCATTGGCGCATATGAAATCCGCCTATTCGCCGGAAGAGGCCATCGAAGAAGTGGCGAAGTTCGACGACGAAGACCGCAATGCCTTCGCCGCGCTGGACGGCGAAAACGTGATCGGCTGGATCGGCGTCACCTTCGTCTATGACTATTCGTGGGAGTTGCATCCGCTGGTGGTCGATCCGAACAACCAGAAATCCGGCATCGGCTCGGCCCTCATCGCGCATCTGGAAGAGTATGCGCGCCAGGATGGCGTGTTGAATCTCTATCTCGCCACCGACGACGATTACGGCGGCACCAATCTGTCGGGCATCGACCTGTTCCCCGATCCGCTGGCAAAGCTTGCCGCGATCGAACCGGTGAAAGGCCATCCCTTCACCTTCTATCGCAAGCTCGGCTTCTCGATTGTCGGCATCCTCCCGGACGGCAACGGCTTCGGCCAACCGGACATCATGATGGCGAAGCGGATCGCTTAGCCCTTGTTGCGCATCAACCGCGCTTTGTCGCGCTGCCAGTCGCGCTGCTTTTCGGTTTCGCGCTTGTCGTGCAGCTTCTTGCCCTTGGCGATGCCAAGCTCAAGTTTCGCGCGGCCCTTCGCGTTGAAATAGAGCTTGAGCGGAATAAGCGTCATGCCTTCGCGCTGGATCGCCGCTGCCAGCCTTGCCGCCTCGCGCTTGTGAACGAGGATCTTTCGGTCACGCTTGGGTTCATGGTTGAAGCGGCTCGCCTGCGTGTATTCCGGAATGTAGGAGTTGATGAGGTAGAGCTCGCCGTCCTTCGCAGTGGCGTAGGATTCCGAAATGGTGGATTTGCCGCCGCGCAGCGACTTCACTTCCGAGCCGACCAGCATGATGCCGGCTTCCAGCGTGTCGTCGATGGCGTAGGCGTAGCGGGCTTTGCGGTTGTCGGCGACGATCTTGGTGCCGTCGTCCTTTTTCTTGACCATCAAAGAAGTCCGGCGGAGTGCATCGCGGCTTTGACCTTGTCCCGCGCCGTCTCCGTTGCCGCCATCATCGGCAGGCGCACTTCATCGGTGCTCATGCCCAGAAGCGAGGCGGCGTATTTCACCGGACCGGGGCTGGGTTCGCAGAACATTGCATCATGCAATGGCATGAGGCGGTCCTGAATCTTCAACGCGGTGTCGAACGCGCCCTGCATGCAGGCTTCCTGGAACTGCGCGCACAGCTTGGGCGCGACATTCGCCGTCACGGAGATGCAGCCATGCCCGCCATGCGCCATATAGCCCAGCGCCGTGCCGTCTTCGCCGGACATCAGGCGCCAGCCCTTCTCGCAGGCCAGCCGCTCGCGCGACGGCCGCATAAGATTGGCGGTGGCATCCTTCACGCCGATGATGTTCGCGATCTTCGACAGGCGCGCCATCGTCTCGACCGAGATCTCCACGATCGCGCGGCCGGGAATGTTGTAGAGGACGATCGGGATATCGACCGCTTCGGCGATGGTCGCGTAGTGCCGATAGAGGCCTTCCTGCGTCGGCTTGTTGTAATAGCCGGTGACGGAGAGCACGGCATCCGCGCCCACCTCTTTCGCATGCTTCGTCAGCGACAGCGCTTCGCTGGTCGAATTGGACCCCGCGCCCGCGATCACCGGCACGCGGCCATTCGCTTCCTCGACGCACATCTCCACAACGCGCATGTGCTCTTGATGGCTGAGTGTGGGCGATTCGCCCGTGGTCCCGCAGGGCACAAGCCCATGGGAGCCTTCCGCGATCTGCCACGCCACAAGTTTGCGAAATGCGGCCTCATCCACCTTTCCGCCTTTCATGGGCGTAATCAGGGCCGGGACGGAACCTCTTATTCTCTCGCGCATATCGCGCATCGACACACCATTGGAACAATCGGCGGCAAAATACCGTCCACTATGCGTGCCAAGCAAGGCGGGATCGCTGGCATGGCTGCCATGCCGCCTCTATGCTTTGGCCAATCGGGATTTGACTTGGGTTTCACATGACTTCACTCCGCGCTGCCTGTTTGACGGGCTGTTGTCTCTTCGCCCTCGGCGCGGTCGCTGCCGCGGGCCAGACGCAATCCACCCTTCCGCCGGGCCTCACCCAGCAAGGCGGCGTGGTGATGATGCATCCGATCTCGGATTCCGACAGCGGCCCGAGCGTGAATGCCGAGCGGCGCGTCAGCCTGATCCGCATCCTCAGCGCGTCCGACCACGATGTTTACAGCCGTGCGTTCGACGCTGGCGATCGCGGAGACTGGATCGCCGCCAAGGGCCTTGCCGCGCAAGGCCATGATCCGGCGGCCAACAAGCTGATCCAGTGGAAATACCTGCTCGACAAAAACAGCGGCGCGACATTCCCTGAAATCAGTGGATTCCTTCTGAACAATCCGGATTGGCCGGCACGCGAAACGCTCTATGCCCGCGCCGAGAAGGCGATCTCGCCGAACACCACACCGCAATCCATCGTGGCCTTCTTCGGCAGCCGCGATCCCGTCACCGGGCTTGGCAAGGTGCGCCTGGGCGAAGCTCTGATCGCGACAGGCAGCGCGGCACGCGGCAAGACCATGATCCAGCAAGGCTGGATCGAAGGCAGCTTTGACCCGAACGACGAAGCGGACATCATCGCCCGCCATGGCGATATCCTGACACCGGACATCGACGCCCAGCGCGTCAACCGCCTCTTGCTGCGCAACGAAGTGACTGCTGCGCGACGCGAACTCTCGCGCCTGTCGTCCGATCAGCAGCAGATCGCGCAGGTGCGGCTTCAGTTGAAGACCGATCCGGCCGCAGGCTTGCACGCCGCCGACAACCTCGCGGCCTCGAACGATCCGGGCCTGTTGTTCGACAAGGTGCGCGCCCTGCGCCGCCAGAACCAGCTCGATGAAGCCGCGTCACTCGTCCAGCGCGGCCCTTCGCGCGCCCTCGCGGCGCTCGCGCCGGCGGGTTGGTGGGCGGAGTGCTCCGTCGCCGCGCGCAACGCGCTGCAGGTGAAGAATTATCGCGCCGCATACATCTTCGCCGCCAATTGCGGCCTCACGCCCGATAACAGCACCGAATACAGCGAAGCGCAGTTCCTGGCAGGCTGGATCGCGCTACGCCTTCTCAACCAACCCGACACGGCACTTACCCATTTCCATGCGCTAGCCCGCGCGGTTGGAAGGCCGATCAGCAAAGCCCGCGCCTATTACTGGGTCGGACGCGCATGGGAAGCGTCGGGCGACCTTGCTAACGCCGCCACCGCCTATCACACGGCCACACAAGCGCCGGAGACGTTCTACGGACAGCTCGCACTCGCCAAGATCGACTCCACGCCGCATCTGGTGTTGCCGGAAACCGCCGCGCCGCCTTCAACCGCCGCTTATGAAGGCGACAAGCTGAGCGCTGCCATTCGCGTGCTGGCGGATCTGGGACAGGAAAGCTTGCTGCGCATCTTCGCTGTGCAGGATGCCACGGTTTACGATGAGCCGGGCCACATCAAAGCGCTCTGCGCCGATCTGACGAAGATGGGTTTCCGCGAGATCGCCGTGCGCGCTGCCAAGACTGCCAGCTATAACGGCGTCTATTTCATCGACTATCTCTATCCGACGATTTCCGTGCCCGCCTATCTCGGCAACGGCACCGCGCCGGAACCCGCTTATGTCCACGGCATCATCCGGCAGGAGACCGAGTTCGACCCCAGCGCCGTCAGCGGGCCGGGCGCACGTGGACTGATGCAGGTCATGCCGTCCTCGGGCCGTATCGCGGCACAGCAGGCGGGCCTCGCTTTCCGGCCGAACGATCTGACCACCGACACGACCTACAACATGCAGCTCGGCATGACCGAACTGGGCAATCGCATCTCCGATTATGGCGGCTCGCTGATACTGGCGGCGGCGGCGTACAACGCCGGGCCGGGCAATGTGAGCAAGTGGCTGGACACTTATGGTGATCCGCGCAGCCCGACGACCGATCCGATCGATTGGATTGAATCCATCCCGTTCAGCGAGACGCGCAACTATGTGCAGCGCGTGCTGGACAATACGGAGGTGTATCGGGTGCGTCTTGGCGGCTCGGGCCAGTCGCTGCAGATCGTGAACGACATCTACAAGCCGCGCACGGCGGACATCAAAGTCCTGCACTACGCGCCGGGTGCAGCAGCACCGGCGCCCACACCCGCGGCGAAGCCCGCCACGGGGAAATAGATCTTCAGGCCGACGTCGGTTCGCGGAAGATGTTCAGCCATTCGCGCGCGAGCCGCTGGGCTTCCGCGATCTGACCGACATTCATCTCAGCCGAAATCTGCGCACGCCAGCTTTTCGCGACCTCGCTGCCCTTGATCGCGGCAAGATTGAACCATTTGTGCGCGGCGACGTAGTCCACATCCACGCCCTGCCCGGTCGAATAGGCAAGACCCAGATTGTAGAGCGCGTCGGCGCGGCCCTTCTTCGCTTCGCTTTCAAATTGCGTCAGCGCATCGATATCAACGCACGCCATCGCATCCCCCTCTCAGAATTCTTCCCTCTACATGCGGACTTCTCCCGCACGAGAGCGATGGTGAGTGGGAACAGCCTAAAGGCAGGTTAACGTTGCCGCGCGTAAACGGTTAATGCGCGCTAACGATTGGCGATTATGTCCGCGCGCGTTGCCCGAACAAAATCTTCCGCCGCTCTTCTTCGGCTTTCGGATCGTTCGCTGCCTGCTGGCGCAACTCGCGGCCCAATTTGAAACCCCGCTCTGTCGCCGGACGCGCAGCAATACGGTCGAGCCACGCCTTTACGTTGGGGAATTCATTGAGGAAGCCTTCCATCATGCCGTTGATGGCCTTCACCCATCCCCAGCACGCCATGTCGGCGATGGAATAAGAACCGGCGAGGTATTGGCGCGTGGCCAGCCGCTTGTTCATCACGCCCAGCAAGCGGTGAACTTCGTTGGTGTACCGCTCCAGGGCATACGCGTTTTCTTCTTTCTTGGCATAGTTGCGGAAATGGCTCGCCTGTCCGGTCATCGGACCCAGCCCCGCCATCTGCCAGAAGAGCCATTCATCGACCTCGACACGCTTGCGCTCGTCGGCGGGATAGAACTTGCCGGTCTTGCGACCCAGATATTGCAGGATCGCCCCGGACTCGAAGACCGAGATCGGCTTTCCGCTGGGACCATTGGGATCGATGATCGCTGGCATGCGGTTGTTGGGAGCGATCTTGAGGAACCCAGGCTCGAACTGCTCGCCTTTGCCGATGTTCACGGCCTTTAGCACATAGGGGAGCTTGCACTCCTCCAGCATCATGCTGACCTTCCAGCCATTCGGCGTCGGCCAGTAATACAGTTCGATGGGCTTACGTGTGCGCTTGGCAGACTGGTTGGCCTTTTTGGCCTTGGCCTTTGCCGGTTTTGCGGGGCGCTTCCCGGTTTTCGACTTTTTGGACTTCATGACAGTCACCTCGGAGGCTGAATGGCGCTTGCCCGATGATGATCCCGACCTGTCACAAAAGGAATGGCCGCGACCCCATTCGGGACCGCGGCCATCAAAACCTGTCTGACTTGCGTCAGTAGGTTATTTCTTCGCCTTGCGGCGCTTCTTGGTCTTCTTTGCCTTCGGCGCGGCCTTGGCCTTCTTCGCCTTCTTGGCTTTCTTTCTCTTTGCAACTGGCATGTGAACAACTCCTCTAGAGTCCGAGGTCGCGACTCGCGCCCCCAAAACGTCAACAATATGAGGGGGTTGCTTTTTGTTTTGCAAGCTTCGCGGGCTTTTCAAAAAACAGCGCAAGAGACGAAGTGTCGCAAAACCTATATTTTATCGATATTAAATGACCTATTCCGTATACGGACGATCAGGTGCCGGTTTCTTCCGCGCAAAACCGCGAACTGCGCATTTTGTGCGAATCACCCCTCGTCGGGCAGATTGAGTCGCGTCTTGAGCACGGCGTTGACGGCAGATGGATTTGCTTTTCCACCCGTCTGCTTCATCACCTGACCGACAAACCATCCGGCGAGTTTCGGTTTCGCCTTTATCTCTTCAACCTTGTCGGGGTTCGCAGCGATCACCGCTTCAACAGCCTTCTCGATTGCCGATGTGTCGGTGACCTGCTTCATGCCGCGCTGTTCGACGATCTGAACCGGATCGCCGCCTTCGCTCCACACGATATCCAATAAGTCTTTGGCAAGTTTACCGGAAATCGTGTTGTCACCCATCATGCGGATGATCGCGTTGTTCGCTGCGGCACTCACCGGAGACTGTGTTATCCCCAACCCATCGCGATTGAGACGGCCGAGCACTTCATTGTTCAGCCAGTTCGCTGCCGCTTTCGCATCGACACCGCGCGCAAGCTCTTCATAGAAGTCGGCAAGCTCTTTTTCGCCGACAAGAACGCCTGCATCGTAAGCCGAAATACCGAAGTCTTTGATGAACCGCGCTTTTTTCTCATCAGGAAGCTCAGGCAACGATGCTTTGATGCGATCAACCCAGCTCTGCTCGAGTTCCAGCGGCAGCAAATCGGGATCGGGGAAGTAGCGATAGTCATGCGCCTCTTCCTTGGAACGCATGGACCGCGTTTCGTTCAGCTTGCTGTCGTAGAGGCGGGTTTCCTGCTTGATCGTGCCGCCGCCTTCGATGATCTCGACCTGACGGCGGGCTTCATATTCCACCGCCATCTGCACGAAGCGCATGGAATTGAGGTTCTTGATCTCGCAGCGCGTACCCAGATGCTTGAACGACCCCGTCTCGCGGAACTTTTCATAGCCGCCCGGCTTGCAGACCGACACGTTCACGTCCGCGCGCATGGAGCCTTCGTCCATATTGCCGTCGCAAGTGCCCAGATAGCGCACGATGGCGCGCAATTTCTTCAGGAACGCCGCAGCTTCTTCCGATGAACGCATATGCGGCTTGGAGACGATCTCCATCAACGCGGTGCCGGAACGGTTCAGGTCCACGAAGGACATATCGGGGTGCTGGTCATGCAGGCTTTTGCCCGCGTCCTGCTCCAGATGCAGGCGCTCGATGCCCACGCGGATCGTCTCGCCATCCTTCATGTCGAGGAGGATCTCGCCCTCGCCCACGATGGGATCCTTGAACTGGCTGATCTGATAGCCCTGCGGCAGATCGGGATAGAAGTAATTTTTACGATCGAAGACCGAGCGGTTGTTGATCTTCGCCTTAAGGCCAAGGCCCGTCTTCACCGCCTGCTCGACGCAGAAGCGGTTTATGACCGGCAACATGCCCGGCATGGCGGCATCGACGAAGCTAACATGGCTGTTCGGCTCCCCGCCGAACTCGGTGGACGCACCGGAGAACAGCTTGGCTTTGGAAAGCACCTGGGCATGGACTTCCATGCCGATGACGATTTCCCAATCGCCGGTTTCGCCCTTGATCGTCTTGGATGCGTGCTGGCTCATGCCGCCCACCAATGCTGCGGTTTCGCGGTGAAATTCGCGGCGGTTTCGATGGAACGGCCCGCGCGCAGCACGGTCGCCTCATCGAACGCCTTACCGATGATCTGAAGGCCAAGCGGCAGCCCATCGGCGGTCAAACCGGCGGGAACCGCGATGCCCGGAAGGCCCGCGAGATTCACGGTCACCGTGAACACGTCGTTCAGGTACATCGAAACCGGATCGTTGCTCTTCTCGCCAAGCGCAAACGCGGGTCCCGGCGTCGCGGGCGTCAGCAGCACATCGCACTTTTCCCATGCCTGTTCGAAATCGCGCAGGATCAAGGTACGGATCTTCTGCGCGCGGGAATAATAGGCGTCGTAGTAACCGGCGGAGAGAACATAGGTGCCGATCAGGATGCGGCGGCGCACTTCCGCGCCGAAGCCTTCGGCCCTGCTCTTCTCATAAAGATCGGTGATATCGCGAATGGTTTCCTTGGTGCGATGGCCATAGCGCACGCCGTCATAGCGCGCGAGGTTGGACGACGCTTCCGCCGGCGCGACGATGTAATAAGCCGGCAGCGCGTATTTGGTGTGCGGCAGCGAGACCTCGACGATCTCCGCGCCCTGCGCCTTCAGCCAGTCCGCGCCCTTCTGCCAGAGCGCGTCGATTTCCGGCGGCGCGCCGTCGATGCGGTATTCCTTGGGAATGCCAACCCGCAGACCCTTCACGCCATTTTCCAGACCGGCTTCATAATCCAGCACCGGAATATCGACGCTGGTGGAGTCTTTCGGGTCCACGCTCGCCATGTGGCGGAGCATGATCGCCGCGTCGCGCACCGTGCGCGTCATCGGCCCCGCCTGATCGAGCGACGAGGCAAACGCAACCGTGCCCCAACGCGAGCAGCGGCCGTAAGTCGGCTTCAGCCCAACCGTGCCGGTAACCGCGGCAGGCTGACGGATGGAGCCGCCGGTATCTGTGCCCGTCGCACCCAGGCAAAGGTTCGCCGCGACGGCAGACGCCGATCCGCCGGACGATCCGCCGGGCACGAGTGCAGCGTTGGAATTCTTCGCGCGCCACGGCGACAGCACGGGTTTGTAAAAGGACGTCTCATTGGACGATCCCATGGCGAATTCGTCCATGTTCGTCTTGCCGAGCATCACCGCGCCCGCGTCCCACAAATTCTGCGTGACGGTGGATTCATAAGGCGGGATGAAATTGTTCAGGATGTTGCTGCCCGCAGTCGTCTTCACGCCCTTGGTGCAGAACAGATCCTTGATCGCGAGCGGCAGGCCTTCCAGCGGGCGCGCTTCGCCTTTCGCGATACGCGCGTCGGAAGCGGCGGCCATCTCCAACGCCTTCTCCGGCGTTTCCGTCACAAAGGCATTGAGTGGCTTCGCGTCGGCGACAGCCTTGGAGAACGCCTTCGTCAGTTCGGTGGACGAGACTTTCTTGCCCGAAACCGCTTCGCGCGCTTCGGCCAGGGTGAAATCGGTAAGTTTCGAAGGAAGCGACATTATTCCACCACCTTCGGCACGACGAAAAAGTTGTCTTCGCTCACGGGCGCGTTCGCGGTCACGGCTTCGGCGATATTGCCGTCCGTCACCACGTCCTCACGCATCTTGAGCTTTTGCGCGACGACCGAGGTCATCGGCACCACGCCCTCGATATTCACTTCCTGCAGTTGCTCGACCCAGGCCAGAATTCCGTTGAGTTCACGCTCCATCGGCTCCACGCGGTCTTCTTCCAGCGCGATGCGGGCAAGCTTGGCGATACGGCGGACGGTGTCCTTGTCCACGGACATGGGCGGCTCTATGTGCTAGGAATCCAAGGCTTTGCTAGCAACCGGGATCGGGACTGGCAAGCAAATGTGGCCCCGCGGAGATGCATAATAGATGAGCCTCGGCATTACCGTCATCGACCACGTCCAGATTGCCGCTCCCAAGGCGCTGGAGGCAGAAACCCTGCGCTTCTATCGGGAAATTCTGGGGCTGACGGAAATCCCCAAACCCGCCGAGCTGCAAGGCCGCGGCGGCGCCTGGTTTCAGACCGGCAACCTCCAAATGCATATCGGTGTCGATCCGGAAGGCGGCGGACCGAAAAGCAAACGTCATGTCTGTTTTCTGGTCCCCGATCTGCCCAAAGCGAAGGCACAAATTCAGGCGGCCGGAATTGCCGTAGAAGAAGAGAGCATTGCGGAAGGCCTCTCCCGCTTTTTCATCCGCGACCCTGCCGGAAACCGCATCGAAATCGGGCACCGCTGATTGGCCGTCATCGATCTTCCCGCGCTCAAGCCTGCGCTCGCCCCCCGCGCGCGCCTGCTCGGCTTTGATCTTGGCGAGAAGACCATCGGGCTTGCCCTCTCCGATACGATGTTGACGGTGGCAACCCCGCTGGAGACGCTGAAGCGGGGCAAGTTCAGCGTTGATGCCGTTGTCATTGAATCGCTGATCAATACGCATGGCGTAGGGGGACTGGTGATCGGGTTACCGCTGAATATGGACGGGACGGACGGCCCCTCCGCGCAATCCGCGCGCGCCTTCGGCCGCAACTTCGCCGCGCGCTCCGAACTGCCCATCGTGTTCTGGGATGAGCGCCTTTCCACCGCCGCTGTCACGCGCACGCTTTTGGAAGCGGACAGCTCGCGCAAACGCCGCAGCGAAGTCGTGGACAAGATGGCAGCTGCCTACATCTTGCAAGGCGCGCTCGATCGGTTGCGGGCAATGGGGGCCTGATGAAACAGTTCGACGGCGAAGCGCCCGCACGCTTCCTCTGGCTGCCGCCCATGCTGCGCCCGCCGGGCGGCATGACCAAGGCACAAGAGCGAACCTTTCTTTTGGTTGGTGTTGCCGCGCTGTTCGCGGGCTTCGATCAGAACATCTACGGCTTCGCCCTGCCGCAAATTCAGGCGTCGCTACACATTCCCGAGAACCAGATCGGCCTGACCGTCACCTGGCTGCGGCTCGCCACCTTCGTCGCGATGTTCCTCGCGATGACCGCGGACATCGTAGGACGCCGGCGTTTGTTGCTCGTCACCATCTTCGGACAAGGACTGTTCACGCTGCTCACCGCCTTTGTGCAGACCTACCCGCAATTCGTGTGGGCGCAGGTACTGACACGCGTCTTCGGCTATGCGGAGGAGATGCTTTGCTACGTCGTCATCATGGAAGAGATGGCGACCAACATCCGCGGATGGTCGACCGGCACGCTGGCGGGCATCACCTATACGGGCGCCGGCCTCGCCGCGCTCTGCTTTGCGGCGGTGAACATCCTGCCTGGCAAATGGCGCGCGCTCTATATCGTCGGCGGCATGACGATCCTCTTCGTCGCCTTCCTGCGGCGCAGCCTGCCGGAGACCAAGCGCTTTGAAGTCCGGCACGGCGAGGTGGAGAAACTGCAAGCGCGCATCGGCGGCGCGCTCGATCTTTTCCGTCGTCTCTTTCACGAATACCCGGCGCGTATTCTGCTCATCCTGCTCACCGTCGGCGCGTTTGGATTCGCCACCGGTCCGTCCGCCGTGCTGGCTGCCACCTATCTGCAAAAGACGCTTGGCTATGCGCCGTGGCAGGCGACGGCATTGATGATACCCGGCGGGCTGCTCGCGCTTTACCTCAACATCATGATGGGCCGCATGAGCGATCGTGTCGGACGCAAGCGTGTGATGTTCATAGGGATGCTGCTGTGCGGCGTTGCCTATGCGGCGTTCTATAGCGGCCTCAAAGGCGCGCTTATCCCGCCCGTTTGGATTCTTGCTTTCTTTGGATTTTTCACGGCCGATGCGCTGATGCGCGGCATGACGGTGGAGATCGTTCCGACTGCTTATCGCGCCACCGTGGGCGGCCTTTGCTACGCGGTGGAAATCCTTGCGGGCGGGGTTTCGTTGGGGTTGGAAGGGGTCTGGTACGACCATTTCCATGCGCATGGTCCTGCGATTTCGCTGGCGCTGCTGGCTATCCCCATCTCTTTGCTTGCGTTGCTCTTCCTCCCCGAGCCTGCGGGCCGCACATTGGAAGAAATTAGCCACGCTTGAGTGGGGCGCTTGCCCTCCCCGCCCGTCACACCTATAAGGCCCGCTTTAATGACCTCGGCCGCAACAGCGCCCATCCTCTCCACAAGCCATTTGCTTGGAATCGAAGGCCTTTCCGCCTCCGAGATCACCGGATTGCTCGATCTGGCGGAGGGTTACGTTTCCCAAAACCGCGCTGCCGACAAGAAGTCCTCGCTCCTGCGCGGCCGCACACAGATCAATCTCTTCTTCGAGAACTCCACCCGCACGCAAAGCTCCTTCGAACTGGCGGGCAAACGGCTGGGCGCCGACGTGCTCAACATGGCGGTGAAGAACTCCTCCGTCGCCAAGGGCGAGACGCTGCTCGACACCGCCGCGACGCTGAACGCCATGCGCCCGGACATTCTGATCGTGCGTCATCAAGACAGCGGTGCGGTCGAGCTTCTCTCGCGCAAGGTCGATTGCTGCGTGGTCAACGCGGGCGACGGCAGCCACGAACATCCGACACAAGCACTGCTCGACGCTCTGACGATCCGCCGCCGTGGCCGCAAGTTTGAAGGCCTCATCGTCGCCATCTGCGGTGACATCGCGCACAGCCGCGTGGCGCGCTCGAACATTCATCTGCTCGCCCGCATGGGTGCGCATGTGCGGCTGATCGCACCGCGTACCTTGCTGCCCGCCGATGCCGACCGTTTCGGCTGCGAAATCTTCACCGACATGCGCGAAGGCCTCAAAGGCGTGGACATCGTGATGATGCTGCGCCTGCAGCTGGAGCGCATGACCGGCGCGCTGGTGCCATCCACCCGCGAATATTTCCACTTCTACGGTCTGGATCGCGAGAAGCTGAAGCTGGCCAAGCCCGGCGCGCTCGTCATGCATCCCGGCCCGATGAACCGCGGCGTCGAGATCGACTCCGATGTGGCGGACGATCTGGAAGTCAGCGTCATCCAGGAGCAAGTGGAAAACGGCGTCGCCATCCGCATGGCGGTGCTGGACGCGTTAGCCCGCGGCCTTCCCAAAGAGGGGCGCAACACATGACAAAGCGCCTCGCCTTCCGCAACGCGCGCCTAATCGATCCGGCAACGGGCCTCGACACACGCGGCGGCTTGCTCGTCGAGAACGGCAAGATCGCCGATGTGGGTGCCAAGCTGTTCAACACCGCCGATCCGCACGATCCCGAAGTGATCGATTGCAAAGGCCTCGTGCTTGCGCCCGGCCTGATCGACATGCGGGTGTTCACCGGTGAACCCGGCAGCGAACATCGCGAAACGCTGGCCTCCGCCAGCGAGGCGGCCGCGGCAGGCGGCGTCACCACCATCGTCACCATGCCCAACACCGATCCGGTGATCGACGAAGCTGCGCTGGTGGATTTCATCAAACGCCGCGCTGCCGCGACCGCAAAAGTGCGCGTCGCCCCGATGGCCGCCCTCACGCATGCGCTCGAAGGCCAGCGCATGACCGAGATCGGCTTGTTGCGCGAAGCCGGCGCTGTTGCCTTCACCGATGGTGACCGCTCGGTCTCCAACACGCGTGTTCTGCGCCGTGCTCTCGCTTATGCCGCCACCCATAACGCCCTCGTCGTGGCGCATGCCGAAGATCCAGATCTCAGCGGCGGCGCGTCCATGACCGAAGGCGAATTCGCCACGCGGTTGGGCATCCCGGGTGCGCCT
>Ga0153956_1002190_pt1 | contig 15001 bp, 15 predicted proteins | sample TSFL040MetaG_FD_104704 | JGI IMG/M metagenome (GOLD analysis project Ga0153956, IMG submission 104704) | Attine ant fungus gardens microbial communities from Florida, USA - TSFL040 MetaG | ecosystem: Host-associated > Fungi > Mycelium > Unclassified | place: USA: Florida, Wekiwa Springs... | reverse complement strand
CCGAAAAGGGTTGGGTGGTAAAAGCCAGCCAACCCTTGAGAGGCCAGCGCTATTGGTCACGCCCCTCTGAAGCCGAAAGCGACGCCAATTTTTAAATATTCCAGCCACCAGATCAGATAGTAAAACTCAGAATTCGTGTCTATTCATGTGGTTCTATTCGGCCACCGGCGATAACACGAGCACAGCAGGCTTATTTATATGTGCGGACCAAGGTATAGCTTCAATCACAAACCATACAAATCCTGAGTCTGATCAGCAGGGCGTGATCCGCTAATCCAGATCTTAATGATATTTGCGCATCAATCCGACCAGACGTCCCTGCACCTTAACCTGACCATCATTGTAGATTTGCGTCTTGTAGTTCGGATTGGCGGCTTCCAATGCAATCGATGCGCCCTTCCTGCGCAAACGCTTGAGCGTCGCCGTTTCATCATCGACCAAGGCGACGACGATTTCTCCCGATTGCGCTGTATCAGTCTTCTTGATGACGACATAATCGCCGTTGAGGATACCGGCATTGATCATGGAATCGCCTTCGATTTCGAGCACATAATGCTCACCGGCGCCCAGCATCGATTCCGGGATATGCAGACGGTCGCGCTCTGCCCCCATGGCCTCGATCGGCACGCCGGCGGCGATCTTGCCCAGCAGGGGCAGTTCCCGGGTATCGTCGTTGACAGCCTTTGGCGCCTCGATCGTAGGTTTGCTGCCTTCAACCACCTGTGGCACAAAGGCTTGGCGGCCGCGCGGTGGGGCCGAGGCGGTGGCCTGATCCGGTAGCTTGATAACTTCCAGCGCCCGCGCCCGGTGCGCCAGGCGGCGGATAAAGCCGCGTTCCTCAAGTGCCGTGATCAACCGGTGAATGCCGGACTTGGACGCCAGATCGAGCGCTTCCTTCATTTCATCGAACGAAGGGGAGACGCCACCTTCCTTGATGCGTTCATGAATGAACATCAAGAGTTCGCGTTGTTTGGTCGTCAGCATGGCAAAACCTCAAGCATCGCTTGGCCCGTACCAGAATCAGTCGGGAACAAGTCATGAACCTATGCCTGATGTTCTATATGTGTTCTTGTTAATGTCAAGCTAATGACAAGAGGTTTTTTGTGGCTGCCGTCACATCGCCTTGTTTCATAAGGCTTTCACCAACCAGCATGGCCGTGGCGCCGGTACGGGCGAGGCGACGGACATCAAACGGTGTGAAAATGCCGCTTTCCGCCACCAGGATGTGCTCTGGCGTCACCATATGGGCCAACTCCTCGGTCACCGCCAAATCTACATGGAAATCCCTGAGATTACGGTTGTTTATGCCAATCAGCTTTGATTTTAACTTAAGCGCGCGCTGCATCTCTTCGGCGTCATGCACTTCGACCAGTGCGTCCATACCGTAATGATGCGCCGCATCGATCAGGTCGGCGGCCAGGGCATCGTCGATCATCGCCATGATGACCAGAATCGCATCGGCGCCGAGACTGCGCGATTCGGTTACTTGCCAGGTATCGACCAGAAACTCCTTGCGGATGCATGGCAGGGAAACGGCAGCGCGTGCCGACTGGAAGTGTGATTCGTGCCCCATGAAACTGGGATTGTCGGTCAGGATCGACAGGCAACTGGCGCCGCCGGCTTCATAGCACTGCGCCAGGAAGTTCGGATCGAAGTCCTCGCGGATCAGCCCCTTGGATGGGCTGGCCTTCTTGATTTCGGCGATCAAGGAGAGGTTTTCAGAGCGTTTGCCATCTACCAGCGCCCTGGCGAAGCCACGCGTGGGGCCGACCGCCGCGATCCGGGATTCCAGATTATCGAGTGTAGTGTTGACGCGGCGCGTCGCCACATCCTCGCGTTTATAGGTGGCGATCTTGTCGAGAATATCCAGCATATCGTCTCCTTTCGGTAGCAAAGCGGAGCAACCTAACATGCCGCGCGCTCACGCGGGATCAACAGTTGCGTTATAAGCCTGTTACGCGGCTTTGGTGGTGGCGATCAGCGTGTCGAGCGCACGTCTTGCCCGGCCATCATCGATGACATCGACCGCCCGTTCAACGCCTTCGCGCAGGGTTTCGACGGCATCTGCCACCAGGAAAGCGGCGGCGGCATTGAGCAGCACGATATCGCGGTAAGCGCTTTTCTTGCCGTCGAGCAGGGCGGCCAGTTCCGCGGCGTTGTGTTCCGGTGCGCCGCCGGTGATATCGGCCAGGGCGGCGCGTGGCAGGCCCACGGCTTCCGGGGTGATCTTGAACAGGCGAACGAAACCGTCACGCCATTCGGCGACATCGGTTTCGCCTGTCGTCGTCAGTTCATCTAGGCCGGAGCCATGCACCGACCAGGCCTTGATCGCGCCCAACTGGCCAAGCGCCTGGGCAATCGGTTCGACAAAGCGTGGCGAAGGGACGCCGACGACCTGGCGTCTGGCGCCGGCCGGATTGCTGAGCGGGCCGAGCAGGTTGAAGATCGTGCGGAAACCCAATTGCTGACGAATTGGTGAGACATGCTTCATCGCGCCGTGGTGCGACTGGGCGAACATGAAGCAGATACCGGCCTTATCGAGGGCTTCCCGCTGTTGCGCCAGCGTGGCGTCGATATTGACGCCGAGCGCCGCCAGCACATCGGCCGTGCCGGATTTCGAGGTGATGGCGCGGTTGCCGTGCTTGGCCACCTTCAGTCCGCCGCCGGCCGCCACGAAACCGACCGCTGTGGAGATATTTAAAGTATGCAGGCCGTCGCCGCCGGTGCCGCAGACATCGATGACATCATAGGGATGGTCGAGATGAATGGCGGCCTTGCGCATGGCGCGGGCGCAGGCGGCGATTTCGCCGACCGTTTCGCCACGAATGCGTATAGCGGTAACCGCCGCAGCCACCTGGGCCGGTGTCGGTTCGCCACGCAGGCAGGCGGAGAAGAACTGTTCGGCGTCTTCTTCGTTGAGGTTCTGGCCTTCGGCGAGTTTCGCCAGTAGGGGCTTGAAGGCGTCAGACATAGAGATTGTGGCTTTCGATACCGGCGAGATTCAGGAAGTTGGCGAGCAACTGGTGACCGCCTTCGGTGGCGATCGATTCCGGGTGGAACTGGACGCCGTGGATCGGGCGGGTCTTGTGCTGCACACCCATGATTTCATCATCGTCGGTCCAGGCGGTGATTTCCAGATCGGCGGGCAGGGTTTCCTTTTTGATGGCCAACGAATGATAACGCGTCGCTGTAAAAGGATTGGGCAAGTCCTTGAAAATGCCGGTATTGTTGTGGTGTATCTGGCTGGTCTTGCCGTGCATCAGGGTCTTGGCGCGGATGACATCGCCGCCATAGGCCTGGCCGATCGACTGATGGCCGAGGCAGACGCCGAGCACGGGCATGTCTTCCGGAGCGGCGCGCAGAAGCGGCAGGCAGATGCCGGCCTGATCGGGCGCGCAGGGGCCGGGCGACAGCAGAATGGCTTTCGGGTTCAGGGCCAGGGCGTCCTGCACGCTCAGGGCATCGTTACGCCAGACCTGCGTTTCCGCACCCAGTTCCGCGAGGTAATGGACGAGATTGTAGGTAAAACTGTCGTAATTATCGATAACCAGGATCATTGGATGCCCTCCGTTGCCGGCTATGTAAGCAAAAGTGCCCGGCTTTCCAAGCGTAAACATCAGAAGACTTTTGCGGCGTGGCAAATATGCCTAATCTGGATGTATGGAAACGATTCGGGATGAGCGTCTCGGTACGGCGCTGGGGTTGTTGCAAAAACCGCGAAACGGCCGGCCGGGCTATGTGCCCCTGCTGGCCGGGTGCGCCCTTATCGGCGCAGCGACCTTTCTTGCCTATATCGTCACGAAACCAGCGGTGCCGGTTAAGGCCGCGCCCGTGAAGACGGCGGTTGTCCATAAGGCGGATTTCGAGCTATCCGGCAATGTTGCCGCAGAACCGCCGGTCACTGAGGCTATTCCTCTTGGTGCTGAACAGTCACGGTAAATTTACATAAATTTTCAGAGCTTTATAGGTTTTTGTTCGAGTCGTTTTATATGACTCCGGAATACCGAGCAGGATTCATAGTTCGTGTCTGTTCGTGTGGTTCATGGTTGAAATTACTCGCGCAGGTCTTCCCGCTATACAGGGAAGCAAGCCCATATACTCAACCTGTCTCAACAGCAGAATAGAGTTGACCACGAACCACACGAACAGACACGAACTATGAGATTGCTGCCCGAACTGTCTTTTAAAATACGCAATCGCGCGAGCATTGACAGGACAAATGCTTAAATAGTCTTCAATTCTGCTGGTAATTGTAGCGCCAGGCGTCCTGAGCAGCCTTGATAAGTGCGCCGGCCTTATGGCAGGTTTCTTCATATTCGGTCTGTGGCACGCTGTCGGCCACCACGCCGGCGCCGGCCTGGACGTACATCATGCGGTCCTTGAACAGGGCTGTACGCAGGACGATGCAGATATCGACGCTGCCGCCGCTGGAAATATAACCGACCCCGCCGCCATAGACGACGCCGCGCTTGACCGACTCCAGTTCGTCGATAATCTCCATGGCGCGGACCTTGGGGGCGCCAGACAGCGTACCGGCGGGCAAGGCGGCCAGCAGGGCGTCCACGGCGTCGATATCATCCGGTGCATCGCCTTCGACATTGGAGACGATGTGCATGACGTGGCTGTAGCGCTCGATGACGAACTTTTCGGTGACGCGCACTGTCGCTGGCTTGGCGATGCGGCCGACATCGTTACGGCCGAGATCGAGCAGCATCAGGTGTTCGGACAGTTCCTTCGGATCGGCCAGCAGTTCGGCTTCCAGCGCCTTGTCCTGTTCAGGCGTCTTGCCGCGCGGACGGGTGCCGGCGATCGGGCGGATGGTCAGCTTGCCGTCGCGCACCCGCACCAGGATTTCCGGCGAGGAGCCGGCCAACTGGAAGTCGCCGAAATTCAGGTAATAGAGATAGGGCGAGGGATTGTGGCGGCGCAGGGAGCGATAGAACGAAAGTGGATCGAGCGGAAAGGGCGCCTCGAAGCGGTGGCTCGGCACGACCTGGAAAATATCACCGGCGGCGATATATTCTTTTGAGGCCTCGACCATGCGGCCGTAATCGAGCGCCGAGGTCGGCGACATCAGCGGTTCCTGCCTGTGATCGATGGCCGCCGGTTGGGCGGCCAGCGGCACACGCAGATCGGCCTCAACGGAATCGAGGCGGCCGAGCGCCGCGCTATAGGCGTCTTGGGCCTTGCGCGCATCGGGCCAGACCGGGCTGGCCAACAGAATTTCATGCGCCACATTATCGAAGACGCAAATGACGGACGGACGCACCAGGCAGGCGTCCGGCAGGTTCAGCGGGTCCGGATTGGCGGCGCCGAGCGGCTCCATCAGGCGGATCATGTCATAGCCGAAGACGCCGAACAGGCCGGACACCATCGGCGGCAGACCTTCGGGAATCTCCATGCGGTTGGCGGCGACGAGGGCGCGCAACGATTCCAGCGTCGGTTTCGCTTCCGGCGTGTAGCTCGCCCTGGCGATATCGGCGCCGGCAGCCAGTTCAGCCCTGTCGCCGAAACAGCGCCACACTAGATCGGGTGACAGGGTGATGATCGAGTAACGGCCGGACAGCGCCCCTCCTTCGACGGATTCAAACAGGAAGGAATAGGGACGGCTGCGCGACAGTTTCAGATAGGCCGAAACCGGCGTTTCCAGGTCATCGATCAGCTTGCGACAAACGATATAGGGCTTGCCGGCCTCATAGGCTTTTGTGAAAGCGCCTTCGCTGGCGGCTAGGGTCACGGCCTCTCCGATCACTTCAGTTTCTTTTCGGTCTTGATCGTCTTCGGGTCCGGCGGCGTAACGCCGAGGGCCACGATGGCGGCGTTCGGGAAGGTCTGCGCCTTGACGACCGTGCGGGCCGCGCTGCGTGTGGTCACGGCGATATCGCGCTGGATGCTTTGCGTCATCTGGGGGCGAAGGGCCGTGGCGATCGAATTGGCTTGCTGCGCGTCGGCCTGGTGAATGGCGTCGATGTGGCCGATGGCGATATTGACCTGATTGAGCGGCGCGGTGAAATTCTCACCGGCCTGTCCGCCGAAGATACGGCTGAGAACGGGCGCAGGCAGGCGGGATTGCTGGGCCGTGGCGCGGTTCAGTCCGGGCAGTTTCTGTACCGGCGCATTGAGGCTGGCGGCGACCGCGGCGAAGGATTCACCGGCTTTCAGGCGCGCCAAGGCCTTGTCGGCGACATCCTGAACGGCGCCGCCAACCTTTTCGGCCATCCAGTATTGCGCCAGTTCGCCCTTGATCTGATCGAGCGGTGGCGCGCCGGCGGGTTTGATGACGTCGAGACGGACGCCGAAATACTGGCCTTCGCCCAGTTCCTCGACGTCGGAAGCCGAACCGGCCGAGGGCAGGTCATATATGGCCCGCACCAGCGGCATGAATTGAGTGGCGTAATTGACCTGCGGGTTGCCGGTCTGGCCCTGGGCGGTCATGGGTTCGAGCTTGACGACGGTCAGCCCCAGCTCCTTTGCCGTGGCCTCGAAATCCTTGCCGGCGCGGATGGCGTCGGAGAAGGTGTTGGAGTCCTTGTTGACGCGGTTGGCGGCCTGTTCCTTGATGTATTCCTGCGCCAGTTCGGCATGGACGCTTTCATAAGAGGGCGTGGAACCCGTTTTGATATCGCCCATCCTGATGACGGCGTAACCGAGTTCGCCCTGGAAGGCGCCGGAAACCTCACCGGCTTTCAACGAGAACGCGGCGGCGGCGATCTTCTTGTCCGGCACGTCGGTTTGCGGCTTCTGGTCATAGGTGATGATCTGGCCCTTGTGCGCCTTGGCGGCGGCTTCCGGCGTCTGGCCGGATTTCAGGGCGGCGGAAATGGCGTTGGCGTCCGCCTGCGATTGCGTTGTCACCACCACGAAGGAGCGGGTTTCGGGCGTTGCCAGGGTTTTCAGGCGGGCCTCGTAGAGCTTGCGCACGGCGGCTTCGTCGATGGAGATCGACTTCGCATAACTGACGGGATCAAAGCGCACGAGCGATGCCTGCCGCAATTCCGGCATCTGCAACTGCTGGAGGCGCGAATTGTAGAAGTCGCTCAACTCCTTGTCGGTGGGCGGCGCGGGCATGGTGATGTTCTTTTCGTTGATAACGAAAAGGCTGGCGTCGCGGCTTTGCAGCGTCATGGCGGCCTGGGAAGCGGCGTAGATGCGCGGCGCATTGAAGCCGGCGACGGCGGCGGTGATATATTGCTGGCTGGCGATTTCGTCGGCGATACTGTCTTCCAGTTGCTTCTCGGTCATCTGGTTCTGCGCCAGCCTCTGGCGGTAGATGTCTTTGTCGAAGCGGCCAGTGACACTGTTGAAGAAGGCCGGAATTTTGGCGATTTCAGCGACGATCATCTTGGCCGAAGGCTTCACGCCGAGCGAATCGAGCCAGGCCGCGAATGCCGTCTGGTCGGCCAGTTCGTTGAGCATCTGAATGTGGCCGCCGCTTTCGACGAACGCATCATTGCTGAGGGTCTGCCCCTGATTCTGTTGCGAATAACTCTGCTTGTAACGGTCGAAATCGTCCTTGAATTCATTGACGCTGACCGAGCGGTCGCCCGCCGTCACCACATTGTCGCCGCCCATCTTGCCGAAAAGGTCCTGCATGCCGAAAATGGCGAACGAGGCGACGAGGAGCACCATCAAGCCTTTGAAAAACCAGGACTTGGTGAAATCTCGGAAAAGGCTGATCATCGCTGTATTTATCCTGTGGGCGAGGGCCGGAAAGCGCCGCCGCAATTCGCTGCGCGCCGGCGGACCGCAATATGTGGCTGTGTCTTAAGGCACGAATAAGGCTGTTACAAAGGGAATTTATTTGTATCAAGGATTTTCTTGCCCGCAACGGCTTGAAGTTTCGCTTGGCTTGCGGCTATCGGGCAGTCTATGTTTTGCAAAGCTTCCGCATACGAGCGCCGGACAGCCGTTCATCAGAAGCGGCGGCGGCCTCCGGGATGGGGCGGCCCGAAAATCAGAGCCAACAAGAAAATCAAAGCCAACAATAAGACGAGTTAATGCCACATCGACATCTTATCGCGGGCAACTGGAAAATGAACGGGGTGAAGGCCTCGCTCAAGGTTGCCGAAGCGATCGCCGCGCAAAGCCGGAGCCACACGGCGCGCGTGGCTCTTTTTCCGCCCGCCACGCTTTTGCCGCTCATGGCCGATGTCCTGAAAGGGACGGATATCGCGCTGGGCGGGCAGGATTGCCATCACGCCGATTCCGGCGCCTATACCGGGGATATCTCCGCCGCCATGCTGAAGGATGCGGGCGCTTCCATGGTCATTCTCGGCCATTCGGAACGCCGCCACGGCCATCTGGAGCCATGCGCGCTAGTGGCCAGAAAGGTTCAGGCGGCCCTGCGGGCGGGACTGGAGCCGATCATCTGCATCGGGGAAACGCTCGATCAGCGCCAGGGCGGGCTGACGATTCCCGTTCTGTCGCGCCAGTTGGCCGACAGCCTGCCGGAAGACCTTAAAGGACGGGAATTTCAGGTGTCGTATGAGCCAGTCTGGGCCATCGGTACCGGGCTTGCCGCTTCCGATACGCAAATTCTGGAAGCTTTCGCGCTCATTCGCAGACATCTGGATCAGCGTTTCGGCGCCGGTGTCGCGCCGCACCTGCTTTACGGCGGGTCGGTCAAGGCGTCGAACGCCGGGCAATTGCTGGCGCTGGAAGGGGTAGGGGGCGCACTGGTTGGCGGCGCGTCGCTGAGCGTCGAGGACTTCATGCCCATTGTCGCCGCCGCCGATACCGCTCCGGTGTAGCGTCGTAATTAATTTGTCCGGATATGAATTTTTCGCTTGCTCTTGCCCCTGGGGCCGCCCCGACAAGCTGAAGGGTTCGTAGAAAGGACACAACTTTGCAACAGACTGGCCGACAGACCGGACCTTATCTGACCGTGGCGGACATCTGCCGCCGGTTGGGTGTGAGCCGGAAGGCCCTGCGCCTCTATGAAGCGCAGGGCCTCGTACGTCCCGAGCGTACGCAAGCGGAATGGCGCGTTTATGGGCCGGAGCAAATTGCGCGTTTGCATCAGGTCCTGGCATTGAAACGCTTCGGCTTCCCGCTCAACCGGGTGGCGGAAATCCTGAATGACAAGGTGCCGGATATTTCCAGCCTGCTGGAGGTTCACGAAAAAGTCGTGAAATCTGAACTGGAACTGCTCCAGCGCGCCGCACGTCTCCTGGGTGCGGCGCGGGCCAAGCTGGCTGCACAAGGCGGCCTTTCTACGAACGACCTCATTTTTCTGACAAAGGAGACGATAATGAATGAGAAACGTTCTGCAGAACTGAGCGAAATCTATGAGGACATTGCCGGAAAGCACCTTTCCGGTGACGACCGGGCCTTACTTGGCCGCAACGGCGTCACCAGCCTTCTCCAGCCAGATGCCGAATGGTCTGAATTGCACGAGGAAGCCAGCCGGCTGATGGCGGCGGGCGATCCAAATTCCATTGAGGCGATGGATCTGGCCAAACGCTGGATGGAAAAGGTTTTCCAGGCCACTGGCGGCGATCCCGGCCTGACGCGGAAAGTCAGGGAGGTCGCGCGCGACCTTCATGACAATCCAACCTTCCAAAAGGTTTCACCATCGTCAAACGCTATGATGGACTTCGTGCAAAAGGCCTACGGGGCGGCTATCGAATCGGGCCTGATGCCGAAACCTTGAGCCGGCGGCTAAGTGTCCGGTTCCGGCCGGGCGCTTATCGCCTGACGGCGGACCAGGCTTGCGGTGACGGAGTAAAAGAGGCGGGGGACCTTGCAATCGTCCGTCTCCGCCATATTTCTGGTGCGTAAACCCGCCTTGCCCTATGGCCATTCGCGTGAAGGGATGCTAAGGGCGTGCAACTTCCTGCTGCGGCCTTCCGACAGCGGGCGCTTATCCGTGATTGAGAATATAAAGACCTGACATGTTATTTGCCATTCTTCTGACTATCCAAATCCTCGTCAGCGTCAGCATGGCGTGCCTGATTCTCATCCAGCGTTCCGAAGGCGGCGCGCTCGGCATGGGCGGCGGTGGCGGTGGCGGCTTCATGTCGGCCCGCGGCGCCGGCAACCTGCTCACACGGGCGACGGCGATCCTGGCCGTTATCTTTTTCGTCAATTCCATCGGCCTGACCATCGTTGGCAACTATTCGCAGCGCGTTACATCGGCGGTCGATAAGGTCGATACCAGCAGCCTGACGGTCGACACCTCATCGCAACCGGCCGCGCCCGCCGCGCAAACCAGCACATCGGCTGCGCCTTCGCTGAGCGATCTGCCTCTGGCGGGAACGGCTCCGGCCCCTGCGACGGCGACACCCGCCGCGCCGGCGGCGAACAGCGCCAAACCGGCGCCCTTGCCCGCGCCGCTCAAGCTGCCCGCCAGCGCTTCGGCTTCGGCCTCAGCTTCGCAAAAGCAGATCGAGCAGGCCAAGGAAAGCATCTGGACGTCTTCGTCTTCGGCGACGACCACACCGGCAACGTCTTCCGGCGCCGCGGCATCCTCGGCCTCGCACTAAGTCTTTCGGGGGCGCAAGCCCCGCGAATTTAAAACCTGTTTCCGACCCACGGAGGGCAACTTCCGTGGGTTATCTCTGATTTTATGGTAACTATCTGATATGGCCCGTTTCGTTTTCATCACTGGCGGGGTGGTTTCCTCGCTTGGCAAGGGGCTGGCGTCGGCGGCCCTGGGGGCCTTGCTCCAGGCGCGGGGCTTCAAGGTCCGTCTCCGTAAGCTGGACCCCTATCTGAATGTCGATCCGGGCACCATGTCGCCTTATCAGCACGGCGAGGTCTTCGTCACCGACGACGGCGCTGAAACCGACCTCGACCTCGGCCATTATGAGCGATTCACGGGCGTCAACGCCCGCAAGAGCGACAACATTACCACCGGCCGAATCTATTCCAATATCATTGAGAAGGAACGCCGCGGCGACTATCTCGGCGCCACCGTGCAGGTGGTGCCGCACGTCACCGATCAGATCAAGCAGTTCGTCGTGTCCGACCAGGGTGACGCTGATTTCATCCTGGTGGAAATCGGTGGCACGGTCGGCGATATCGAAGGCCTGCCGTTCTTCGAGGCGATCCGCCAACTCGGCCAGGAACTGCCGCGTCGCCAGTGCTGTTTCATCCACCTGACCTTGCTGCCGTTCGTCAAGACGGCCGGCGAAATGAAGACCAAGCCGACCCAACACTCGGTGAAGGAATTGCGCTCGATCGGCATTCAGCCCGATATTTTGTTATGCCGCTGCGAGCAGGAAATCCCCGCCGAGGAGCGCCGCAAGATCGGCCTGTTCTGTAATGTCCGTGAAAGCGCTGTCATTCAGGCAATGGATTCGGAAAACATCTACGCCGTGCCGATCGATTACCACACCCAAGGCCTTGATACAGAGGTGCTGAACGTCTTTGGCATTGAGGACGCCGCTGCCCCCGATCTTTCCATGTGGAAAGATATCACCCAGCGTTATTCATATCCCGACGGGGAGGTGGCTATCGCTGTTGTCGGCAAATATACGGTGCTGAAGGATGCCTACAAGTCGCTGATCGAAGCGCTGTATCATGGTGGCATGGCCAATAATGTGCGAGTCAGGATCGATTGGGTGGAAGCGGAAACCTTCGAGGGCGCGCCGGAAGCGGTGATCGAGCGTCTGGAGAATGTCCATGCCATCCTGGTGCCCGGCGGCTTTGGTGAACGCGGCGCGCTTGGCAAGATCGAGGCGGCGCGTTTCGCCCGTGAAAACAATGTACCCTATTTCGGCATCTGTTTCGGGATGCAGATGGCGGTGCTGGAAACGGCGCGTCACCTGGCCGGAATCAAGGAAGCGTCATCAACCGAGTTTGGCCAGACTAATGAGCCGGTCGTCGGGCTGATGACCGAATGGTTGAATGGCAACGAACTGACCCAGCGCGCGGCGGGCGGCAATCTGGGCGGCACTATGCGTCTGGGAGCATTCGAGGCCAAGCTTAAAGAAGGCTCGCAAGTGGCTGAAATCTATGGCGGAGTCGATGTGTCCGAGCGCCATCGCCACCGCTATGAAGTCAACCGCGACTACATCGAACGGCTGGAAGCTTGCGGATTGCAATTTTCCGGCATGTCGCCCGATGGCCTGTTGCCGGAAATTGTCGAGCGTCCGGATCATCCGTGGTTTATCGGCGTGCAGTATCATCCGGAACTGAAGTCGCGCCCGTTCGCGCCGCATCCGCTGTTCCAGAGCTTTATCGCTGCCGCCAAGGAGCGTTCGCGTCTGGTGTGATTGCTGGCGGTAATATCGGCTTTCTGATATTGCTTTCGCATGAGTGACTATCCCGATATTCTAAACAATGGCCGACGCTCCGTATTCCCTGAGCGCCTGCAAGTGGCTCTGGATACCTTTGCGAGCGATCTGATTTCGGGACGTGTCAGCGTCGGACTGGTCATGCTAATCGTGGATCAGTTGTCGCGCTTGCCGGTAGAAACTGTAGCACGGGCCGAGCAGGAAATGCCCGTACGTGCGGGTTTGTATCGTGGCGCATGGGATGATGATGGATATATTCCTCCGAAGCAGCTCGATCGCTTGAAATCGACAGACTGTCTGGAATATATATTTCTCTTTCACAGAAATGGTCATTTGCGTGAAGCCGCCCTCCATAAAATGGATGGTATCATGCCCAGTGCTTTTTTCTTTGCCGCAGTAGCCTATCGGTTGAATGATTGGGTCCTGCCGGTTCGCCGGGCAGCTTTTCAATGCGCCATGCGCATGTTTCTTGAGACAAACTCTGAAATTGTTACCACGGCCGCAATGTCCCTGCTTATGCGGAAACGTTTGTGGACAAGGGGCAAAGCCGAGACTGTAATTATCGATGAAGTTTTTTCGCGGACAGAGGTTCTGGAGCGATTTGTCGAGCGACTTTTGACAACCGAGCAGGGACCGCTGGGGCGTATCCTGATTGCCGCCCTGTCCGATAATCGTATCGATGCATACCTGCCCGTATTGGCGCGAAAGGCGCGCCGAGCCGATGTGCGCTCAGTCGCTTTAAGAGCCTTGGTGAAAGAAGAGGCAAGGTGGCCCGAAGGGCTTGAGCGAAAATGGATCGACAAATCGATGGGGCAATATCGCCTCGTTTCCAGCTATAATAGCCGGTTCTTGACGATAACGGAGCCAGTGGCACAACTCATCGTGCTCGGTTCCCTAGATAAGGTTGCGACTGTACGTAAGGTTGCGATGCAAGCCCTTGTGGATGCCCCGGATTTGTGGCCGGACATGAAGTCGGTGATAGAGCGTTTTGCGATCGACCGCAGCGCAGCCGTACGTACCGGTGCCAACTATATTCTTCGACACCAGACAGAAAACGGTTGATTTCTATATACCTCTCCCAGCATAGCCATTCCTAAGAACAGCCTCTGATAGGAAATATTCATGCCACGCCAGTTGATCACGTCCGGTTCGCCATTTGAGCCCGAAATCGGTTTTTCCCGTGCGGTGCGTTCGGGTAACCGCATCGAGGTGTCGGGCACGGCTCCAGTCGTGAACGGCCAGACGGCGGGTGTCGGTGATTGCTACGCCCAGACAAAGGCCGCGCTCGGCATCATCGTCAAGGCGGTGGAGGCGGCCGGCGGCAAGGCGAAGGATATCATTCGTACGCGCATTTTTCTGACCGATATGAGCCTGTGGAAAGATGCCGCACGCGCCCACGGTGAAATCTTCGGCGAGATTCGTCCGGCTTCCAGCTTTATCGGCACCAGCGCCCTGATCAATCCGGAGTGGCTGGTTGAGATCGAGGCGTCGGCCCTGATCGAAGAGTGATCCTGACAAGGCGTTCATTTGCCGCTATACTGGCGGCAAGGGGTGGCTGTCATGACATTAAAGGATGAATTGGGGCTGTTGCCGCGTTTTCTCTATATCGTGGTCGGGATTACCCTGGCCGTGGCAGTGGTCGACAGCGATTACAGTGACTGGGCCTTGATCGCAGCCGGCAAGATGCCGCCTGTTGGTTTTATACTGATCAATCTCATCGCCCTGCCTCTGGCGCTTGGCATTATCCTGTGGGCCTGTATTGGCCGGCATCGGGAGTGGCGGATCGCCGACGGACAGATTCGCATCCGGCTGATGAGCCTGACCTCGTGGCGGAAAACGCACTATATAAGCGCTGAAGACATCCGGGAATTGACACCGGAAAGTTACGATCATGAACGCGCGGGCAGTCGTATACACCACGGCTGGATCGTTAGTCTGAAGGATGGCCGGCGGCTGGTTTCACCGAAATCCTTTGACAAGACTGGGCTTGACCAGGCCAGATTGCAAATTGAAAGTCAAATGCGCCGGGCCCGCCCAGAGACCGATCCACTGGCGGAGGCCAGTCGCGCCAACGGTCTGGATTGAGGAAAATCGTCGATTTCCGGCGATTATCCCTTGATCGAGCGGGGAAGTTGATGCATAAGGCGCGCCTTCTGACTCACCTGAAGGTGCGTCGTAACCTTATTTAGTGCCTGATTGCTTGTGCGGTCCAGGCCTTGATCTTAAGAGAGACACGGAAATGGCCGTTCCCAAGCGTAAAGTTTCGCCCTCGCGTCGCAATATGCGTCGTTCGCATGACGCGTTGGGTCCCAATGCCTACACCGAAGACAAGGACACCGGCGAGCTGCGCCGTCCGCACCATGTCGATCTGAAGACCGGCATGTACAAGGGCCGTCAGGTTATTACGCCGAAGAAGGACTAAACCCACGGGTTTGGCTTCAGCCGTCAGCTAAAAGACGGCGGCAAAATAAAAAGCAGAAATTTAGACGCGGCGCCGGAAACGGGCCGCGTTTTTCATTTCGGTGGACTGAGTTCGATCCATACCGGTGCGTGGTCGCTGGCTTTTTCCCAGCCACGCACGAAGCTGTCCACCTCGGCTTTGACAAGACGCGGGGCGAGGGCGGGGCTGAGCAGCAGATGATCGATACGCAGGCCGGCGTCGCGGGCGAAGGCGTTGCGGAAATAGTCCCAGAAAGTGAAGATGCGCTCGCCGGGATGCATCTGACGCAGAGCATCGGTCCAGCCTTGCGCTACTAAAGCTT
>Ga0153956_1002189_pt1 | contig 15009 bp, 24 predicted proteins | sample TSFL040MetaG_FD_104704 | JGI IMG/M metagenome (GOLD analysis project Ga0153956, IMG submission 104704) | Attine ant fungus gardens microbial communities from Florida, USA - TSFL040 MetaG | ecosystem: Host-associated > Fungi > Mycelium > Unclassified | place: USA: Florida, Wekiwa Springs... | reverse complement strand
TGCCACCCCGTAGCCGATCCATCGCGCCCGCGATCTCCCGGCACATGGGCGCCGACTGTTCTTCCAGCATCGCGCCCCATTCGCCGAACGGCCCAAATCCGCCGTAGTAGCGTACGGCGGCTCCGACGCGCTCCATGCGGTCGGCCAACACGCGTAGTTCTGCCGAAAGCGCGTCGAGCTCAATGGGTTCGCGGGCGCGGCGGTTGTTCATGCAATCACCCCCGCCACATACGCCATCCACACCGCGATCGCCTCATCCGCGCCGCGGCAGCACGCCGCCGTGTAGCCAAGGTCCACGCTGTCGGCCAGCCAGGCCTTCTGCTCGCGGCTCGGCAAACCGGTCAGGCTCTTCATCTCGATATAGAGCCCGTGGAATGCGCCGCTCGGCAGCGCGCAGAAAATGTCGCTCACGCCCGGCGTCACGCCTTCGGCCTTGAGCCTCCCCGCCTCGCGCTTGCTGCGTCCTCCCCCGTTCGGCACGGCATGCGTGCGCTTCACTGCCATCGCGTAACGCGGGTCATTCATCGCCAGCGTGCGGATGCGGTTGAAGAACACCACCTGCTCGGTGTGCTCGGTGTCTTTGCGCGGCTTCGCCGGCGTGATCGTGCGCGGATGCAGCTGTCGCATTGCGGCGGCGCGGTGCGGCGGCGGCAACAGGTCAATGCTGGGAATGCGCAGGGCCATCAGCGCGCCCCCTCCAGCCCTGCTGCCATCAGCTCCCGCTTCGCGCGCGCGGCCAGTTCGGCGAGTTCGCGGTTGTGGCGGTTCACCAACTCGTTCAACTCGCTGCGCTGGCGCGCCGCGGCGTTGAGGCAACTGTCCATCACGTCGAACAACACGAACTTCTGGCGGTTCGTAGTGCCGTGCAGCGGGTGGTCTTCGCCTTCCGGATCCGGCGCGGCCGGCATCGGCGCCTTCGCATCCCAACCATCGCGGGGCTGGAACAGCGGCACCGATCGGCCGTTCTCCGCGCGCTCGCCCACTTCCTCCACCTCGCGGCGATGGCGCAGGCTTTTCAGCACGCCGGCCACCGCGCGCGGCTGCAGATTCGCCCAGGTGCGGCGCGGCCAGCCGGCTTCCATCGCCAGCGCGCATGCGGCATCGGTGAGGTCGCCGGCGGTCGCGGGCTTGCCTTGGCGTTTCAGGGCACACAGCAGCAGTTCTTTCATCGGATGGCAGCCTCGGAAGCGTGAGTGGGGTGAGTGGGCTCGGCGCGATGAACCACCGGCCTCGGCCCCGCGCGCGCCAATCGCTCACCCGCTTCTGCCACCAGCCGGTCGTGTTTGGCCTGGTCAATCGACCCGTAATCCAGCATCTGCCGCGCATAACGCACGGCGTCGTCGTATCGGCTTTGCGCGGTCACGGGTACGGCCGGCGAGCTGCCGGCGCGAGGTGCGGCGGGGGGTGTCGAGCTCTGGCTCGACCCTTCATCGAGATCGCGAATGCGATTCCGGAATGTCGCGTCCCAATCGAGCTTCAGACCTCGCGATCCGCTCACGCCGATCCAGTAGTCCACGAACCCCTTCGCTGCCTTCGCGACGTCGACAGTCGGGTGCTCATGCTTGGCCCATGCCTTGAGCTCTTCCGACGGAACCCATCCCTCAGGCAAGCGCGAACCGCGCTTGCTGTCGCTGTTGCTTTTTTCTTTTGATGGTTCTTTACGGTTAGTGTCCGCCTCGCGGACGGGTCCAGTCCGCGAGGCGGACGGGGGGCGTTCGCCTCCCGAACCGGTACGCCTGCCGGACTGGTCCGGCTGCCGTACTGCTTTCGGGAGTTCGAACAGATCCAGCCGCGGCACCACCTGATACTTCGTGTGCCGCCCATTGCTCCGATCAGCGAGCAGGAAACCGTTGTCCTCGAGGTACCGCACGGCTTCGATCACTGCTGTGCGCCCGAAGCACGTCCGCTGGCAGATCGTCGACAGCGATGGCCAGCACACGCCGTGATCGTTGGCGTTGTCCGCGAGGCTGATCAGCACCGCTTTCGGTGTTGGGGGAAGTTGGAGCGGCCAGCACGCAGCCATCACGGTTGTGCTCATGTCAGCGCAACCTCTCCCGCTGCACCGGGGACGCCTTCAGCCGCGCCGCACGCGCACGGGCGAGTTCGAGGCACTTGGGGTGGTAGTCGGCATCCTTGATGCGCGCCGCCAGGTCTGCGCGCGTGGGGCACACGTGCATTTCTTCCGGCACGCCGCGGCAGCACCATCCGCATTTGGGCATGCGTCCCTGCAAGCTCATGGCGTGCGCGCCCTCTTTGCATCGCGCTCGAGCGCATCAAGCTTCGCGCAGGATTCGGAGATCAAATGTTTCAGGTGCGCGCGCTCGGCCAAGCGCGCGACATATTCGAGGGTCAACTCGTGTTCGTTTCCGGTGTCCGCGAACACGGCGCGGAATGGACGTCCGGATTCGAGCGCGAGCAGGTAGGTCGCAGTCGAATCCTTGCCGCCCGAAACGCTCACCAAGTGCTGTGGCCTCATGCGGCACGCACTCCCCGCAAACGCGCCCTCTTGGGACAGCGCGGCTTCGCCGCAAATGCGGGTATAGGTGTCGCTCACGCCGCCGCAGCCTCCGGCAGCGAATCGAACAGCGACGGCATCGACATCTGCCGCTCGGCAGCTTCGAGGTAGCGCACACCATCCATGAAATAGGCAGTCGACAATTCTGCAGCGCGGCCTTTGCGTCCCTTGAGCAGCGCGCGATACGGCACCGTGAAGAGACCGCCGAAGGGGTCGAACACCTGCTCGCCGGGATTGCTGTAGCGCTCGATCAGTCGGTCGACGATGTCGAACTGCAAGGGGCAGATATGGTTTTCGAGGCCGCGTTTGGTCTGCTCGCCGTTGAGCGTGAGCATGCGATTCACGTCGTGCCAAACGTCGGGATCGTGACTGCCGGGCGCCAACGACATGAAAATCGACGGCAGCGCGCCTCGCGCTTCCAGCGCTTCCCCGATGCGCACGTGCGTCTCGTAGTCGTAGACCTCACGCAAGCTATACTCGGTGAAGAGTTTGGCCAGCTTGTCCGGCCCGAGCTTGGCGAGATCGTCGGCGGTCAACTGACGATTACCGCTCGATCGCCAGAACGCATGCGCATCAACTTGCCAGTGCGCGCGCGTGTAGTCCGCTTTGTCCTTGCGCACCGGCTCGTCTGCGTAACCCTTAGAACGGTCCGTCTGCGGCTTTCGCACCAGCACGATGTACTCCGGCGACCCTACGCCCATCTTTGTGCCGTCCTTGCACTGCTCCGACCAGCCGAGGCGATAGGTCTGGTTGTTCTCACGCACCACGTCGGTGACGACCGTGATCAGGCCCATGTAGTCGAAGCCGTGCTTGCGGTAGTGAAAGATCGCCTCCGCGTGGAAAGGCGATACGGTTGGCGCGCCGGCGCCGGTCACGGCGCCAAACTGGATCCTGTCCTTCACGTGGATGCAGGCCAACCGGCCAGGCTTGAGGATGCGCAGCAGGTTCTCCGTCAGGAAATCCATCTGCTTCCAGAAGTGATCGTTGTTGTCCGTGTGCCCGAAATCGTTGTAGCTCGGGCTGTACTCGTAGTGGTTCGCGAACGGAATCGACGTGACGATCAAGTCGACGCTGTTCTCGTCCATCGCGCGCGTCTCGGCGACACAGTCGTTGTTCGCGACCAGCCACCCCTCTCCGCGCGCCTCGATCCGCTCGACGCCGATCGAGCGCTGAAGAACACCGGCCATCGCCGCGGCGCTGAGGCCGTGCTCACGAATGATTTCGCTCATCTTCTCCACCAGTTCGTTGTGCCGCGCCCACTTGGCTTGCAGCGCGTGAAGGACTTCGCGCTCGCTCTCGGCATGCACGATGTGAATCTCGACGGGCTCGGTCTGCAGAAACCGCTGAACGCGGTGAATGCTTTGGATGAAATCGTTGAACTTGAACCCGATGCCGGCGTAGATCGCCTTGTGGCAATGGCGTTGGAAGTTGCAACCGGATCCGGCCAACACCGGTTTCGCGCTCAGGTACTGGATCTTCCCTTCGCTGAAATCGACGACCGCCTGCTCGCGCTCTTCGAGGTCCTGGTCGCCGTACACGCTGACCGCGCCCGGCACCGCCGCCTGGATCGCGTGGCGCTCGGATTCGAGGTCGTGCCAGATCAGGTAGTGGCTGTCGGGATCCGTGTCGAGAATCGAGCGCACGGCTTCAACACGCGCCGGCAGCGTGTCGCGCTTCTCTCGCGAGGCATTGACGACGCCCAACGCCGCGTCACGGAACAAGTTGCCCTGCCCGTCGCGATCCGCCTTGGCGGCCGTGTGGTCGACCTTGACCTCGTGATAGACGATCTTGATCGGCGGCAGGTCGTAGCCGGCGTCGCTGTAGCCGAGGTCGGACGGCCTTTGCAGGAACAGCGCCCAGCTCGCCACCCACAACCAGAACTCGCGCTCCTTGTGCGGGTACAGCGTCAGGTTGTTCGCTTGCGTGCTGTCGCGCTTGAACCAGCGCGTGAGCGCTTGGCCGGTATCCATCACGCCGAGGAAGCCGGCGTAGTGGATCAACTCCTTGTAGCGATTCGGGCTCGGCGTCGCGGTCGCGACAAAGAGGAACTGCACCTCGTCGAACAAGGTCAGGAACGTCTGGTAGGTCTTGCTTCCGAAGCTTCGTAGAACGCTCGCCTCGTCCAAGCTCGCGGCCGCGAAGTGGTTCGGGTCGAGACGGCCGTCGCGCACACTCTCGTAATTCGTGAGGTGGATGCCGTTGAACTCGACGTCAATCTCGGCATCAGTGCGGATAAAGCGCGTCGCGACGCCAAGCATTTCCGCATCGCGCCGAAACTCCTGTCGTACGCCGAGCGGGCAGACGATCAGCGTCGCGCCACCGGTGCGCGCGCGGCAGAGGCGCTGGATTTCGATCTGCTGCACCGACTTGCCGAGCCCAAACGCCTCGAACAGCGCGCGCCGGCCGCCGGCGCATGCCCAACGCACGGCGTCTCGCTGGTGCGGGAGCAGGATCGAATTGATTTCGTCCGGCTGTACGTCGAATCCGGCAGCTTCGGCGACACGCACCTTGCCGGCGAGGAACTCGCGATATGCGTCGCTCATGCCACACCCCGCAAATACGCTTCACCAACTCCGCGATGCTCTCTGCAATACCAGCGCGACGGCTGGCCGACGCGACGGAAACCGTAGGGAGCGCGGTCGATGGCGCACGCGTCGCAGGGATGCGACAACATGCGGGCGCCTGAAGCGGTTTTTTTGAATGCTGCGGTCATGCGATCACCTTACGAGCGCTGGCAGCAGCCACTTGGGTGGAAAGGAGGCGGTTTGTCAGCCCCGTTTCCAGATGCGCGTTCGAGGTCATGCAGCGGCCCTCGCATAGAACTCGATCAGCTCGCCGAGATTCGACGCGACCAGCGCGCGAGCCAGCGGCGGGCACACGCTGTTGCCGCACATCCGCACCTGCGCATCCTTCGGCAGCTTCTTGCCGCCGACGCCGCGATCGATGATGTAGCTCTCAGGGAACCCCTGTGCGCGGAACAGCTCGCGAGGCGTGAGCATGCGCAGACCGATGTCCGCTATCGCGTAGTCGGTGCCGGCGACGGCGACCAGTCCCATGCGATCGCGCGTCGGCACGGTGTGCATTGGGCCGGCACAGTCCGCATGCTGGCCGCCACAGCTATAGAACTTGACCAGGAACGCACGCACTTCCGCGTGATGCATGCCCTGCGCGCTGACGGTGTGAAGCGGCTCAGTGGCAGCACTGCCAACGTTGTTGCCGCGCAGCTTGCACAGGGATGTCGCGACCAAGCGCTGCATACTGCCCTGCGCACAGACGGTCGCGGCCGGTTCGGAAACGCTTCGGCCGGCGCCGTCGTAGAACCCGGCGTTCGCTTGGTCGAGATGGACGCCAACGATTGCTAGCGGCGGATTGCCGCCGGGCCGCTTCTCGTAGCTTCCAGCGGTGATCGTAGGGAACGGAGCATCAGCAGCAGCTCCTGCGTTATCAGCGCGGTACTTCGTGATGAAGGCAGAAACCAATGCGCTTTTGCCGGACCCGCCAGCCATCGTCGTTCCGAGCGGGGTGTTGACGGAATTGCCGTGCGAAGCGCCGAACTGCCGATCGATGGTTGGGGCGCACAGAGCAAACGCCCCGCCCTTCGGACCCGCTGTGACCGTACGCATAGGATCACCGATGCTCGCGCAGCGGTCGCCCCAGCCGTAATTCTGGATTGGCACGATGAACGGCATTGCCGCGTTCAGCACGAACCGATCGACACCTTTCGCGATGCGCTTCATCGTTGCGGGTGCCAGCGGGCGTTTGCAGCCGACCGCGCGCGCTTCTTCTTTTGTCAGGAAGATTGACGGGCACGGCAACGACCAGTCGATGCAATCGGCGGCTGTCAGCCACGGCAGGCGCTTGCCCTTGCGGACTTCAATGCTGTCCGGTTTGCCATGCGTCGGCTCCGGCCACGTGATCGGCCGGCCGTCGCATCGCGCGATCAGGAAGAACCGCTTGCGGATCGTCGGCGCGCCAAAGTCGCACGCGCGCAACTCTTTCCACTCGACCTTGTAGCCGAGTCCGCGCAGGCGACCGACCCAACGTTTGAACGTGCTGCCCTTGCGGCGTGGGCATGGCTGACCGTTGCTGGCGAGCGGGCCCCATGTAACGAACTCTTCGACGTTCTCCAGCATGATGACGCGCGGCTTCACTGTCGCCGCCCACTTCACGACAACCCATGCCAGCGAGCGGATCTTCTTCGAGCGCGGTTTCCCGCCCTTTGCTTTGCTGAAGTGCTTGCAGTCCGGCGATGCCCACAGCAAGCCGACCTGTCGGCCGCCGGTCGCCTCGACCGGATCGACTTCAAACACGTCACAGCGAAGGTGATGCGTGTTCGGATGGTTCGCGGCGTGCATTGCGACAGCGTCTGCGTCATGGTTCACGCTGATATCCGGCGAGCGGCCGAATGCCTGCTCGATGCCGAGGCTCGCACCACCACCACCAGCGAACAGATCCACAACGAGCTCATGACCAAAGTCGAGCGAGCCGCTGGCGCCATCAGCCATGATGGATCACTCCTGCCTTGCACTCCGCACACACAAACCCGCCGCCATCCGAGCGAATCGAACCGCCCTTCGTCGGCTTGTGTCCCTTGCAGGTCTTGCAGGTGCGGCGGTTGGTCGTAGCCAGCCCGCAACCGGGAGAGTAATTGCGCGTGCCCATGCTCTGGCTGTAACCGTGGTGACGATTCAGGGGGCGCATCACCATCCCCCTTTGTCGGAAGTGCCGCGGCGAAATGCGGGGTGAACATGCAACTGCGCGCCGACCTGTTCGAAGCGCGCGAGCGTGTCCTGCGCCAGGCCCGCGATGCGCGTGTTGTCTTCCAGCGCCGCCAGCAAGCGCTCCATGAGTTCCTGCCGCCGTTCCTCCGTCGGCTTCTTGCGCACCTCGTAGCCAAGGTCTTCGGCCATCGCCAGGAACAGGGCGTGCCGGTCGAAGCGGCGCATCAGCGCCCACAGGTGCGGGCCGCGGAAGAATTCCGGCTGCGCGGGATTCAGGCACGCATTGAAGCGGCCTAGCGCGCTGTCATACGAAAGCTTGCTGCGGTCCCACAGGCCCGAATCCAGCAGAAACTCGACCATCTGCCGCTTCATGTCCGAGTTCACGTCCAGGCTCGCTTTCAGCGCGTCCTGCCCGTACTGCATCCACTCCGGAGTCAACCAGTCAGCGTCTTTCATGTTCCCTCGGTGCGCGCCCAACACGCGCCCATGAATTTGAGGATGGCCGTGGAAACGGCCGCCTGTGATGCTCGTCAACCCTCTTCGCGGACCCCTGCCGTGGACGAGAGCCCAAACGCAAATTCCGTCTCATCGCTGGCCGGCTCCGCGGCCACGCATCGCGCATGCAGCGCTTCCCACTCGCGTTCGGCATCGGCCACGCAGTCGCGAAACCGTGTGCTGGTGCCGGCATTGCCCAAAATTGCGGAGGCCGCATCGAAGATCGCCTTCGCACGCGCAGTGGCGCGGTTGCGGCGCTCGAGCTCGGCGAAGGAAAGGGCATCAGCCATGCGTGTTCTCCTGAAGATGGGCGCCGGCCTGCCGGTAGGATGGGAGGTGCGAACCCACCCCATCACCACCGGAGGCCGGCATGAATTTCGACGAATTCCTGAAAGAACTGACCGAGCAAATCGACACTCGCCTGATGCCACTCGTGGGGCAGCTCGCCGCACTGCAGGCCAGCTCGATGGCACTGGCGCGATCGCACCCCGACGCAGCTGCGCTCGTGAGGCTCATCGACGCCTGCTCCCAGAGCGCGAACGAGTCGCTTGCTTCAATGAGGCTTTCGGTCGCGCAGGAGGCATTGGCGCAGGGGGCGTTCGATCACTACATGGGCCTGATTCGGCAGGCGGCTCTGCAGCGCGATTGATCGCCGACAGGAAACCGCTCGACAGCGACATCGAGCGCGCTGCTGATTCGCTGAGCGCGGCGCTCGCCTTCGCTGCTGCGCGCTCCAGACCGCCACGCCAGGCTTCAAGCGAAGCGATGCGTGCCTCAAGCCCCTGCCAGTCGGGTTCTTCAGACATGGGTGGGCTCGCTCGCACGCGCTTCGTGCTCAAGGGCAGCCAAGGCGGCCTGCAGCTTTTCGATCAAGTCGAACGACGGGCGCTTGCCGCGATCGCCGCGAGCGAACTTGCCGAGCCACGAGTAGCTGAAGCCGAACCGGTCGGCGATGGCCGGATAGCAACCACTGAACTTGCAGAGCCGAATACGGAGATTGGCAATGGTTGAGTCATGCATGCTAGCGAGTAGACCACTATTGTGCTCACCGAGCAAGCACAATCGTGTTCACCCCGCCCACTACGATGCGGCCATGAAAAGCGAACTGGCCGCCGCGCTTGCCGAGAACACGAAGGCGCTCATGGAGCACCGAGGCTGGTCGCAGCGCGAATTGGCGAAACGGTCCAAGGTATCCCAGTCGGGCATTGGCTACGTCTTGCGCTACGAAGATGCGAGCGACCGGCATGCAGGGCTGGACACCGTAGAGCGCCTGGCTGCGGCGTTCGGCATGTCTCCCCTGGCCTTTCTTCAGCATTCGGCTTCACCGGCACGCAACCTGCATGTCCGAGAGCAGCGGCATGCCTACGAAGTACAACGGAGCAGTGGCCGGGGAAGCCACGACATCGACGTCGATCTGCTTCAGTTCATCATCGAGCAGGTGGAAACACTGCCCGGGCTGGATGCCGGAAAGCGCTCTGCGCTCTCGGCCAAGGCCTACGCAGCATTTGCAGGGGATGAGAAAAAGCCGACTCGAGCGGCGGTACTCAAGCTGGTCCGTTCGGCGTAGGGAATCGTCCCGCGCTGCGTCGACTCTGGGGTACCGATTCAATGGATCAGGATCAGAAGGCCGCGGTCATATCGCTGTTTGACGAAATGAGAAAGAAGAGCTCCCCCGCCGCTCCACGCGCCGAAAATTGTCAGGAACGCACAGCGCCCGGCAGCATCAACATCGGCACGATCCAGGACTCGACCATCGTCGTGCTGGGGAATGGTGTATCCACGGCGAGCCTGCAGAAGCTCGTCGCCGGCATCGCGATACAGCGGCGGCCGAAGCTGCCGAAGAAAACGGGGACGGAGTAGCAAACCGGCGCCGGTGGCAAGGGGCCGCCGGCGCAACTCAAGGGGAGGGAATCATGCGCAACGCGAAATGGATGCTTCTGGGTGTGCTGCTCACCGCGCACGCCACGGCCGGCGAGGTCTACAAGTGCAAAGACGCTGCCGGCCATGTCACCTTCACCAACATCAAGTGCCCGGACAAGGCGACCGTGCAGCACTACGGCACCTACGAGGCCGCGCCCGATTCGCCGGATCAGTACTACCAAGCGGCTGATACGGCGCAGTCGATCCGCGACCGGCGTGCCGGGAATGACAATGCGCCCTCCTACAGCGGCAGCCTTGCCCCGGCGTCTTCCAACGCCCCGCCCGACACGTCCGGCTTCCAATGCGCCGCCAACGGAAAGACGTGGATTCAGTCTTCCCCCTGCCCGGCAACATCGTCCCGGACCGTGACCGATGCCGTCAGCGGCACCATCGTCGGCACAGGCGAACACGTCTCGGGCACGGCAACACGACGCGAGACGGTTCCAGTAACGCAGAGAAACCTTTCCCGCGATGAACTGTGCGACCAGCTAGGACAGCGTGCGAAGACCGCCGAACGCGGGCGCGCATCCGACTCGGCATACGAGCGCAACAAGATGCGCGCCAACAGCTGTAGGTAAGCGGCGTTGCGACACGGCAGGACCAGTGGGAGGTGAGCATGGATCAGGCGCGCGTAGCAGCGAGAATCGCAAGCGCGATCGAGGGCGCCATCCAAGCCCATGGACTCGACTTCATTCGCAATCGAGACGCACATGTTGCGGTTGACGATGCAAGCGTCAACATCATCTCTCATGCCAGTGTCGGAGATACCCCAAGCGCGCTGATCAATCGCCGGCCGGAGGCGGCAGCGCTCTACGAAGCCATCCAGCTTCGTGACGATCTCGCTTTAAAACTGGGCGATAACTCTTCGGCTGAAGCCATAGACGAAACGATTGTCCGGCCAGCTGTTGATCGGCTAGCGCGTGCCCTTGCCACCATCATTGAAGAACACCGTGCCGCTCAGCTGGAAACTGCGCCCAAGCACGTTGACGAGAAACCCTCACCACCCTTGAAGAAGAAGTCGCCGTTGGGCGGCATCGTTCTTGGCGTAGTGATCTTGGTAGTTTCGGCCGTGGTGAACGGCGCCCTCAAGAACACGAGGAAGCACGCGCAAGTACCGTTACCAGCGCCAGCACAGCAAACGAACGTGGTCGACCCGTTCGCTGCGCAGCCATCGAGCGATCGTGGTGCCAATCCATACCGTGCCGCCGCAACTCAATTCGTGGAAGAACAACGATGGCCGAGCGATGTGGCCGCGTTTTTCGAAAGCCGTTGTGAGCTACAGATGTTGAATGATCAAATGCGTGTGCCGGTCAGTGCCAACCGCGTGATTTTCCAACGCGCACTAGATGAGGTGGCCCAGCCCGGCATGACAAACCAACAGCTTCTGCAGGCGGCGGGCGAGCGCGTCTACGCGTACCAACAGTACACCCCGCGCGGGTACTGTCCTTCTCCGGCATCGGAGGCGCCCACGGTTGCCCTTGACCTATCACATGAAGGTGGGGCGCCACCGAAAGCGCGCGCCAAGAAGCCAAGATGTGAATATTCCGGGGTCATGAGCGATGAAGAAATCGCCAGATGCCGCTGAACTAACAAGGCCGCTCTCACCCAGCGGCCTTTTTCTTTCTCTGAACTGCGCACAATTGTGCTTGACAAGGCAAGAAGTGGACGCGCACTATTGTGCTCGCCAACCACGCAGCAGGAGGAACCCATGCTTCTCGCCCCGCACGTCAGTTCCACGGAAGTGATCGTCGTTGCCCGCATGCGCCGCGTGGCGGCTACCCGCGGCGCCGCGCCGGTGGTTTGCGGTTGGGCTGAAGAAGAAGCCCGTCGCGTCTTCCGGTCTACCGGGGACGATGTCGAAGCCATCAATGCCGGTCTCTCGCTGATCGTCGATATCGAACGCAACTTGGCCGAGCACCGCCGCCCGGCATCGTCATCCGCTCTCGCCGACGCCATCGATTCGCTGATCGACCGCCCCGGGTTCTGGCTCTTTCTGTACAGCATCGCCGTGGCGTTGGTACTGGCGCGGATCGCCGGAGTGCTGTCGTGAGCGCTGCGTTCGTGGAACTGCTGGCCGCCGACGAAGCCTACGACCAGGCGTTGGCCGATCTGCAGGAGAGCTACCGCGATGCCACCGAGCGGGGCTACCTCGAGGCGAAATTCACAAGCGCGCGTGAACTGGGCGAGCGCTTCGTCCGCGCGCAGATTCGCCGCGAGAAGGCCATTGCCGCGTGCAAGGCAGGTATGCAGTCGTGATCGCCCTCATCACCCCGCCCACCGTCCAGCAACGCGAAAGCGCCTGGCGCGCCAGCCTCGATCGCGCCATCGGCCTCCACAGCGAGGAATACCTCGCCATGGTCGCGCGCGGTATCGCGGCAAAAAAGCGCCTGCTCATCGGCATGCGCCCGTACGTTCAGCGTCGGCATGCGCTGGTGCCGGCAGGCCCGTTGATCGTCACAACCCCCACCCGGGAATCCGACCCGGGCCGATGCCCTTCCCTCCCCTTGGGGCATCGGGTGGTACGCCCGCGCGCGGCGCGCGGATCGGATGTCGTCGCATGAACCCCTGCCACGAGCACCCCGTGGAGAGCGCAGCCCACCCCGCTGCGCCACCGTGCAACAGCCCGGAGTCACCGGCCCCGGAAAGCGTGCAGCCGGCAACACCTTCCTTATGAGGTTGGAATCCAGGGCGCGATTGGGCGCTCCGCGTCGCGATCTTCACCACTACTCGCGCACCGACAAACTGGGCGTCAAAACGATGGACGCCTGCGATCGCTTTCTCGCATGGGCGCGCGATCACGAAGGTGAAATGACCGTTCCTCTCATCCGCGAAACGTGGGGGGTCAGCCGCGCGACCGCCTACCGCCGCATCGCCGGCGTTCGCAGCATTCTGGAGGCATCCTGATGTTCTTCCGCAACCTCACCCTCTACCGCTTCCCCGAAGGCTACATCGCCAGTGCGGAATCCTTCGCCGCCGATCTCGAAGGCAACCGCCTGCGCGAATGCGGCCCGCTCGAACTCTCCACCCGCGGCTTCGTATCGCCGTTCGGTCGCGACAGCACCGAACTCACGCACACCATCGGCACCTTCACGCTCTTCGCCGTGGGCGAGAACGAACGCATCTTGCCGTCCGTGGTGATTGCGGAAGAACTCGCCCACCGCATCAGCGTCATCGCCGAGCGCGAAGACCGGCGCGTCGGCGCCAAGGAACGCAAGCGCATCAAGGAAGAGGTGATCAGCGATCTCCTGCCGCGCGCCTTCATCCGCCCGCACCGCACGCTCGCCTATGTCGACCTTGCCACCGGCTGGCTCGTGATCGACAGCGCCAGTCGCGGCACCGCCGAAGCCGTCGTCAGCGAAGTGCGCGAGGCGCTGGGCCGGTTTCCGGCCAATCCGATGGCGCCCGAAGAATCCCCTCGCGCGATGATGACCGACTGGCTCGTCGGCGGCGCTCTGCCCGGCGGCTACGCGCTCGGCGAGGAATGCACGCTGCGCGACCCGTGCGAAGCCGGCGCCATCGTCCGCTGCCGCCGGCAGGATCTCGAATCCGACGAAGTGCGCGAGCACCTGAAGTCCGGCAAGCAGGTATTCGACCTCGGCATCGTCTTCAGCGATCGCATGAGTTTCGTGCTCGGCGAAGACCTCACCCTGCGCAAGCTCCGCTTCCTCGATGCCGTGCTCGACGAACTCGGCGAAGACAGCGCCGAATCGGCCAGGGCCGAACTCGACGCCACCTTCGCGTTGATGACCCTCGAACTCGCGCGGCTGTTCGAATCGCTCGATGCGCAATTCGGCCTGCCGCGCACAGGCGAGAAACTGCGGCTGGATGGCGGCGATGCGCCCAAGCACATGCGCGATGCGATCGCCAATGCGGCCAACGATCCGAAGATCGCCAAGGCTCTCGCCAAGCTGGCACCGAGAGCCGGCAGCAGTATCGACTCGGTGACGATCTCAAGCGACGGCGCGAGCGTGACGCTCACCCAGGAAGACGGCCCGCGCATGAAACGCCATGCCGAGCGGCTCGCCGCCATGAAGGATGCCGGCCAATGAGCATCGACCTATCCCGCTTCTGCTGCACTGTGCGCAAAGACCTTGCCGTGCCGTTCTCGGTCGCCAACGGAACTGCGGCCTGCAATGGCCACCTCGTCGTGTGGGTCGACCAGCCCTGCGAAACCCGAGTCGAAGGTTTGCTACCCACGAAGGTCGCCGGATACGTCATGCACGCAAAGGAGGCAGCCGCCCTCGATGGAGATTGGCGGAGAATGGATGCGCTCGCCTCTACTTTCGATCCGTGCCATCGCTGCAGCGGCAGCGGCCATGTGCACGTCGTCACGTGCGATGAGTGCGATGGCGACGGGGAGTTCCGCCACGGCTCGCACTTCTACCAGTGCCAGGCCTGCTACGGCAGCGGGGAGTGCGTGGAGAGCGGCGACGCCAGCGGCGTGCGATGCCGCGAGTGCTGTGGAACGGGGAAAGCGCAGCAGCTCGTTCCCGGCCTCATCGTCACCAACGCCATGCGTGAGCGGCGCGGCATCAACGCCATCTACGCCGAACAGCTTCGCCTGCTTCCCCACGCGGAAATCTGCACAGCGCTGGTCAATGACTGCTTCCCCATCCGATTCGACGGCGGCGTTGCCATGCTCATGGCGATGCGTGCGTAACACCCACCACTGATCCACCCACTACCACAACACGAGGTGCTCCATGATCTTTCGACAAGGCGATGTACTGATCCGCGCCATTGATGCCATTCCTGCAAATGCGGTGGACGTAACACCCAAGGACCGCATCGTTCTTGCGTACGGTGAAGTCACCGGACACGCGCACGCCATCGCGCCCGACGAGGCTCGCGAGTTCTCATTCGCTGCCGCGCCCGGCGTCGTTCGCCGCTTCCTCAGTGTCGTGAAGGAAGCCGTCGTGCGCCACGAAGAGCACGCGCCGATTCCGCTTCCTCCTGGCGTGTACGAAATCGTGCAGCAGCGCGAGTACACGCCGGAGGCAATCCGCAACGTGGCGGACTGACGCCATGAAGATCACGTCGATCACGAAAGAGCAAGCCGCCCGTTTTTCGGAGTGGGCTCAGAAATACATCGAGATCGGGCTGTCGACCGAACCGGCAGACTTCGAGGCCGCGACAATTGCCGCGCTGCGTGCGTACGAGCTTTGCAATCTCGGCAAGCCGATGGTCGTGCTGCGGCTTGGTAGCCCATTCGCTGCGAGCGTTGGCGGCTGCATCGCCCTGGCAATGCTTCGCGAGCTGAAGGGCGATAAGGTCTTGTCGCAGGTCTTGTCGCAGGTCTTGTCGCAGGTCGGGTCGCAGGTCGGGTCGCAGGTCTGGTCGCAGGTCTTGTCGCAGGTC
>Ga0153956_1002188_pt1 | contig 15044 bp, 12 predicted proteins | sample TSFL040MetaG_FD_104704 | JGI IMG/M metagenome (GOLD analysis project Ga0153956, IMG submission 104704) | Attine ant fungus gardens microbial communities from Florida, USA - TSFL040 MetaG | ecosystem: Host-associated > Fungi > Mycelium > Unclassified | place: USA: Florida, Wekiwa Springs... | reverse complement strand
CGCCTATGCGCTTGGGAAAGCGCAGCGCATCATCCGGCTGCTGCGCGAAGCGGGCTATGGCGGAACGCTCTACATGCATGGCGCGCTGGCTTCGATGAACGCGCTGTATGAGCAGCATGGCGTGGCGCTGGGGCCGCTGGCGGCGGCGACCGGCGCGGGCCGCAACGCCCTGCCCGGCGAGATCGTGCTCGCCCCGCCTTCGGCCATCGCCGACAAATGGGCGCGGCGCTTCGCCGATCCGATCCCCGCCTTCGCCTCGGGCTGGATGACGGTGCGGGCGCGCGCCCGCCAGCGCCATGTCGAATTGCCGCTGGTGGTCAGCGACCATGCCGACTGGGATGAACTGACCGCGACCATTGGCGAGATCGCGCCCCGGGAAGTCTGGATCACCCATGGCGCCGAGGAGGCGCTGCTGCGCTGGGCGGACCTGAACGGCATCAAGGCCCGCGCGCTGGAGATCGCCGGCTATGAGGACGAGGACGAATGAAAGCGTTCTCGCGGCTTCTCGATCAGCTGGCCTTCACGCCGGCGCGCAACGCCAAGCTCACCTTGCTGCGCGATTATCTGTCCCATACCCCCGATCCGGAACGCGGCTGGGCGCTGGCGGCGCTGACCGGCGCCCTGTCGTTCGATACGGCCAAGCCGGGCTTCATCCGCAAGGCGGCGGAGGCGCGGCTCGATCCGCTGCTGTTCGCGCTGTCCTATGACTTCGTCGGCGACCTGGCCGAGACGGTGGCGCTGGTCTGGCCCGCGGCGCCGGGGGCCAATCGCGAGCCGGAACTGCCGGAGGTCGTGGAAAGCCTGCGCACCGCCTCCCGCCGCGAAGTGCCGCAACTGCTGGAACGCTGGCTGGACGCGCTGGATGCCGATGGCCGCTGGGCGCTGTTGAAATTGCTGACCGGCGGCTTGCGCGTCGGCGTTTCCGCCCGGCTGGCCAGGCAGGCGCTGGCGCAGATGGGCGATGTGCCGGTCACCGCCATAGAAGAAGTGTGGCACAGCCAGGCGCCGCCCTATGGCGACCTGTTCGCCTGGCTGGAAAAACGCAGCGACAAGCCCGGCACCGCCGCGCCCGCGCGCTTCCGTCCGGTGATGCTGGCCCAGGCGATCGACGAGGCGACCGGCTTCGCGCGCCATGACGCCGCCGAGTATGCCGCGGAATGGAAATGGGACGGTGTCCGGGTGCAGGCCGTCAATGAAAGCGGCGTGCGCCGCCTCTACAGCCGTACCGGCGAGGACATCGCCGCCGCCTTTCCCGACGTGATCGGGGCGCTGGACTTCAGTGGCGTGATCGACGGCGAATTGCTGGTTTTCAAGGGCGGCCATGCCGCGCCGTTCGGCGATCTCCAGCAGCGCCTCAACCGCAAGACGGCCGACGCCAAACTGATGGCGAAACACCCCGCCGGGATCCGCGCCTATGACCTGCTGATGGACGGCGCGGAGGATCTGCGCCCCCTGCCCTTCGCCGAGCGGCGCAAGCGGCTGGAAACCTTCGTCGCCAAGCTCGACAACCCGCGCATCGACCTGTCGCCGTTGCAGCCCTTCAAAAGCTGGGAGGATCTGGCGCGGTTGCGCGCGCACCCGCCCGCAGGCGACGCGCGGATCGCCGAGGGACTGATGCTGAAGCGCTGGGATTCCCCCTACCAGCCCGGCCGCCCCAAGGGACCCTGGTTCAAGTGGAAGCGCGATCCGCACCTGGTCGATGCGGTGCTGATGTATGCCCAGCGCGGCCATGGCAAGCGCAGCGGCTTCTATTCCGACTATACCTTCGGGGTGTGGCGGCAGGACGCCAATGGCGACCGCCATCTCACGCCGGTGGGCAAGGCCTATTTCGGCTTCACCGACGAAGAACTCAGGAAGCTGGACAAGTTCGTGCGCGACAACACGGTGGAACGCTTCGGCCCCGTGCGGTCGGTGCGCGCCGGCGCGGATTGCGGCCTGGTGCTGGAAATCGCCTTCGAGGGGCTGCAACGCTCCACCCGCCACAAATCCGGCGTCGCCATGCGCTTTCCCCGCGTCAACCGCATCCGCTGGGACAAGCCCGCGCGCGAAGCCGACGACTTGGCCCTGCTGGAGAAATTGCTGGACTAGGCCGGGGGCAGGACCAGCGCGTCGCAGGTCGCCAGCAGGGCGCGCATCTCCACCGGCTTCCCCAGGAAGACGCTACCCGGCACCCGCCGGGACGCCAGGTCGGGATTGGCGGAGACATAGATCACCGCGCCGTCGGGACGGGACTCGCGGAAAGCGTCGGCCACGTCCCAGCCGTCGCTGGCCCCGCCCAGCCTGATGTCGGTGATCAGGAAATCCACGCCGGACTGTTGCGCCAGCAGCGCCAGGGCTTCCTCGCCGCCGGAAGCTTCCAGCACCTGCCAGCCCGCCGCCTGAAGCTCGTCGGCAAGCTCCATCCGCAGCAGCCATTCATCCTCGGCCACCAGGACGGTGAATTTTGCGCGCAGCGTGTTCATCGGCAGACCCGGCCCCTTCCCGCCGGTTGTAACTTTCGCATTTGCGAACTGTTCCTGACAGAAAACCTGCAATAACGAAGGGAACCGGAAGTTCCCATGGACCGTTCTGTTTGGGGTCGGTGTGAGGATGCAATCCGGAGCGAACGGAGGGCCCATGGCAGGGCGGTCCCGCCGTGACAACCCCAATTGTCTGTTTTGGTACGGGGGGGAAGGCAGCAATGCCGGCGGTCGCCGAAAGTCCGGGCCTGGAGATTTCGTCGCGCAGCGTGCTGGCGGCGCTGCCCATGCCCGTCTACACCACCGACGCCGAAGGCCGCATCACGTTCTACAACGAAGCCGCGGCGCGGCTATGGGGCCGCGCGCCCGTTCTGTCCCAGGAACGCTGGTGCGCCGCCACCGGGCTCCGCGGCCTTGACGGCGTGTCGATCCCGCCCGCGCGAAGCCCGGCGGCGCAAGCGCTTGAGACCGGCGAAACGGTCCAGGCCGAGGCCCTGCTGGAACGGCCCGATGGCAGCCGCGCCACCGTCAGCATCCATTGCGCGCCCTTGCCCGGTGCGCACGGCAAGCCCGGCGGCTGCGTCGTCGTGCTGGAGGATGTCACCGCGCGCCGGGAAGCCGAACGCGGCCAGAGCCACCTGTCCTCGATCGTGGAATCGTCCGAGGACGCCATCCTGTCCAAGCATCTCGACGGCATCATCCAGAGCTGGAACAAGGGCGCCGAGCGCATCTTCGGCTACACCGCGGCGGAGATCATCGGCAAGCCGGTGCTGACGTTGATCCCCAAGGACCGCCATGACGAGGAGACGCGGATCATCGCCCGCATCAAGAACGGCGAACGCGTGGACCATTTCGAGACCGTGCGCCGGCGCAAGGACGGCAGCCTGATCGACATCTCGCTGACCATTTCGCCGGTGAGGAATGCCAGGAGGGAGATCGTCGGCGCTTCCAAGGTGGCCCGCGACATTTCCGACCGCCGCCGGATCGAGGAAGCGCGGCGCAAGGCCGAGGAAACCAAGGACCTGCTGCTGCACGAGATCAAGCACCGGGTGAAGAACACGCTGGGCATGGTGCAGGCCATCGCCTCCCAGACCTTCCGCGCCGCGCCGCGCGAGGAACGCGACGCCTTCGGGGCGCGCCTGCGCGCCATGTCGGAAGCCCATGACCTGCTCACCAGCCAGGACTGGGGCGAAGTGGGCGTGACCGACATCGCCGCCCGCGCCGTCGCCGCCTTCGACGCCAAGCGCTTCGTCCTGCGCGGCGACGATACCGCCCTGCCCTCGGCCAAGGCGATGCTGCTGGCGATGGCGATTCACGAACTGGGCACCAACGCGGTGAAATACGGCGCGCTGTCCAACACCGAGGGCCGCGTCGCCATCGACTGGCGGCGCGAGGGCGACCGGTTGAGCTTCCACTGGCACGAAACCGGCGGTCCGGAAGTGGCGGCGCCCAGCCGCCGCGGCTTCGGCACCAACCTGATCCAGCGCGCCATGGCAGGCGACCAGGGCGACGCCTGGTTCGACTATTCCAGCGGCGGCCTGAAGGTGACGCTGCAGATCCGCTGCTGAACGTCAGCCTTCGATGGGCGTGGCGACCATATTGTCCCAGCCCCAGCCCGGCGTGCGGGTCGGGTGCATGTAGAGGCCTTCCGGCCCCTTGGTCACTTCATGCTCCTCGGCCCAGCGGTCATAGACCTCCTTGGGGCCGCCGGGCGCGGGCATGAACAGTTCCGCCCAGATGCCGTTGACATGGCTCATCGACCAATGGACGGCGCCGTTGCCGCCGCCATTGTGCGGGATCACGGGAATGTCATAGGCCTCGGCCAGGGCGCCGATCTTGCGCAATTCGCTCATGCCGCCGCACCAGCCGACATCCGGCTGCCAGATGGCGGCGCCATCGGCGTCCAGCAGCTTGCGGAAGCCGTAGCGGCCATAGACATGCTCGCCGGTGGCGATGTTGGTGGAGGTGATCTTCTTGCGCAGCCGGCCGTAATCCGCGAAATTGTAGGGCGGCAACACTTCCTCCACCCACTTGACGCGGTACGGCTCCATCAGCTTGCACATCTCGATGGTGTATTGCTCGTCCCACGACATCCAGCAATCGCACATCACGTCGCCGTCGGGACCGACCGCCTTGCGGGCGCGCGCCACCGTTTCCAGGTTGCCGCGCTTGCCCGCCTCGCCGCTGATCGGGCCATAGGGCATGGCGACCTTCATGCGGGTGAAGCCGGCCTCGGCATGCTGCTCGATGTCGTTGCCGGTGCAATAGGCCGGGATGCGCGGCTTGGTCTCGCCGCCCAGCAGTTCATAGACCGGCACGCCCAGCGCCTTGCCGACGATATCCCACATCGCATTATCCAGGCCCGACAGCGCGTTGAAGGTGACGCCTTCGGTGCCGTAGCTTTCGGAGACGCGGAAGCAGATGTCCCAGTTGCGCTCGATGTCGAAGGGATCGCGGCCGATCATCAGGGGGGCGAAATGGCCCATCACGATGGCGCCGCCGCCCGCCCCGCCCTCGCCATAGCCGGTGATGCCCTTGTCGGTGGTCACCTCCACCATAAACCCCGGGACATTCTTGGCCGCGAACAGGCTGCGGGTGGGCTTGAATTCGGGATAGATGTTGGGCGGCGCCGACACTTCCACGCCCTGCGTGGACCAGGAACCGGCCGCCGGCTTGTAGCGCGGCAGCGGGTTCTTTGGCGACAGCTGCACCAGGCGGATATTGGTGATCTTGAGCTTGGATTTTTCCTGCGCCCAGGCCAGTGGCGGCAGGGCGATCGCACCCGCAGCCAGCGCCGCCGAACCCGTCAGAAAATCACGCCGTTTCATCTGTCATTTCCTCCCGAAACGCGCCTATTTGCGCGAATTTGGTTGGAATTTATCGTTTTTGATCGACCGACACCAGCCTGACGATCGAGCCGCCCACCGGATCGCCATTGCGGTTCTGCAGCAGGACATAGAGCAGCCCATCGGGGCCCTGGAGAACTTCGCGCACCCGGCCATAGCCCTCGAACAGCTGTTCCTGGCTGACGATCCTGCGATCCTTGATCTCCATGCGGATCAGCACCTGGCCGACCATGCCGGTGATGAACAGGTCGCCCTTCCAGGCCGGATATCTGTCGCCCGTATAGAAAGTGATGCCGCCGGGACCGATGGACGGATTGTAGAAGGCGATGGGATCGGTCATGCCGGTGGCCTCGGTGCGGAACACCCCCGGCTCCAGCCCCTTGCTGGCGACGCCCCAGCCGTAATCCTTGCCGGGTTCGATGATGTTGACCTCGTCGCCGCCGGTGGGGCCGTGCTCGGTTTCCCACAAGATGCCGGTGACGGGATCGAAGCTCAGCCCTTCCGGATTGCGGTGGCCATAGGTCCAGACCGAGCCCAGCGCGCCCGGCGTATGGACGAAGGGATTGTCGGCGGGAATGCCGCCGTCATCGTTCAGGCGGTGGATTTTGCCAAGCGGCGAGGCCAGGTTCTGCGACATCTGCATGTCGTGGCGTTCGCCCATCGACCAGAAGAAGTGCCCCTTGCCGTCGAACAGGAAGCGGCTGCCATAATGGTCGGCGCTGGTGCGGTAGGCGTCGGCCGGGGGATCGAACAGCATCTGCTGCTCCACCCATTCATTCCGGGCATTGACCTTGCCGCGCACGATATGGGTCATGGTCGGCGCCGACAGGTTGGGCGCCTTGTCCTGGCCCGGCTGCACCTGATAGCCGGCCGGCACGGTCGAATAGGACAGATAGATCCAGCCGTTATGCGCATAGTCGGGATGCACGGCCACATCCAGCATGCCGCCGTCCTGGCGCACGAAGACGGACGGTGTGCCCTTCACCGGTTCGGACAGCTTGCCGTTCCGGTCCATGAAGCGCAGCCGCCCCTGCCGCTCGGTCAGGATCATGCGCCCGTCGGGCAAGAAGGCCGCGCCCCAGGGCTGGTCCAGTCCCCGGGCCAGGGTTTCCACCCGGAAGGTCTGTTTCTGGCTGGTGAAGACCTTGCCGTTGATATCGGGTACGGGGCCGAACTTGCGGTTCAGGTTGCCGCCGACGATGCGCAGATAGGCCGGCATCTGCGAGATCTCGTCGGGCGAGAACAGGTTCTGGAAATTGTGGTTCGGCACGCCCGCGCCTTCGGCCACCGCCGCCACGATCTGCGCGTCGCTGCGGCTGTCCAGATAGTCATGGGTGAACAGGCTTTTGGCCTTGGCGCCGGGCTGAAGCGTCTGGCCGTGGCAGCCCGAACAGGTGGTGTTGAAGATCTCATAGACCCGGGTCTGGCGCAGCGCCGGCACCGGCGGCGCCATGCGGTGCGGCGGGATCTTGATGTCGGCGGGCGCCAGCGGCGGGGGCGGCGGCGGGGTGAAGGGCTGGGCCGCGGCGATGGTGGCGGCGAACAGGACGGCAGGCAGGATCACGGCTTTCAAAGACAGCTCCCAAGGCAATGATGCCGGGCGGCCATGCGAAGATCGGCTGGCATTCCCCGGTGCGGCCGCGCGAAGGCTTTTTATGTGTGCGGCTTTGCGGCTAGTTTAGGCGGCGGAAAACGCCGCCGCCACCCATAAAGCGGCACCTGCCGGGGAGATTTCTCGTGAAAAGACTGTTGCTGGCCGCCCTGTTGGCGCTGCCCACCGCACTGGCCGCCCAGGACGAACCGCCGCGCGCCGCCCCCACGCCCGGCGACACCCGCGAATTTCCCGCCCCCCGGCTGACCGAAGGCCAGCCCTTCGAGACACGGCCGCCGGAAAAGGCCGACGATCATCCCCTGTTCAAACAGCAGACTCGTGCGCCCTATCACCATGCCGCCGACTGGCAGGTCACCACCCTGACCGACAAGCTGCACCTGCCCTGGGCCATCGCCTTCCTGCCGGACGGCAAATATCTGGTGGTCGAGAAATTCCCCGGCCATCTGCGGATCATGGGCGCGGACGGCGCGCTGTCGGAGCCGCTGGCGGGCATCGACATGCTGGCCCCGGCCAGGAAACTGGGTGTGCTGGACGTCGCGACGGCGCCGGACTTCGCCAAGTCGAAGCGCATCTATTTTTCCTTCTACCAGCTTCTGCCCGACCGCAACGGCAACACCAACCTCGCCTATGGCACCCTGGATGAAGCCGGCAATGCCGTGCATGACGTGCGCGTCATCTTCCGCGGCAAGCCCCATGAGTCGGTGAGGAACTTCTCCAGCAAGCAGGGCGGGCGCATCGCCTTCGCGCGCGACGGCTCGATCTTCCTGGTGATGGGGGACCGGGACGGCAACAAGCAGGAAGACTATGACCTGGCGCTGGCGCAAAAGCTGGACAATCACATGGGCAAGGTGCTGCACCTGACACCCGAAGGCGCACCGGCCGCCGACAACCCATTCCTGCGCACGCCCGGCGCGCTGCCGGAGATCTGGACCTATGGCATGCGCAGCCCGCAAGGCCTGGCCTTCGATCCCAGGACCGGCCATCTGTGGGAGACCGAGCACGGCCCGCGCGGCGGCGACGAGTTGAACCGCATCGAGCGCGGCAAGAATTACGGCTGGCCGATCATCACCCATGGCATCGACTATTCCGGCAAGCCGCTGGGCGCCGGCATCGTCGCCAAGCCAGGCCTGGAGCAGCCGGTCTATTACTGGGACCCGGTGATCGCGCCCTCGTCTCTGGCCTTTTATCGCGGCAACCTGTTTCCCGCCTGGAAGGATAGCGCCTTTGTCGGCGGGCTGCGCGGCCTGGGCGTCTATCGCCTGGAGATGAAGAACGACAAGGTAGTGGCCGAGGAGCCGATGCTGACCGACCTGAAGACCCGCATCCGCGACGTGCGGGCGGGGCCGGCCGGCGCGCTCTATGTCATCACCGAGCAGAAGGCCGTGCTGAAGCTGACGCCGCGCTAGGAAAAGACCACCGTCTTGCGGCCATTGAGCAGGATGCGGTGCTCGCAGTGCCATTTGACGGCACGCGCCAGCACGCGATTCTCGATGTCGCGGCCCACCGCGACATAGTCGTCCGGTCCCTGGGCATGGGTGACGCGCTCCACCGACTGGTCGATGATCGGGCCTTCGTCCAGGTCGCCGGTGACGTAATGGGCGGTGGCGCCGATCAGCTTGACGCCGCGGTCATGCGCCTGGGTGTAGGGATTGGCGCCCTTGAAGCTGGGCAGGAAGCTGTGATGGATGTTGATGATCCGTCCCGCCCGCGCCTGGCAGAAGCCACCGGACAGGATCTGCATGTAGCGCGCCAACACCACCAGGTCGATCTTGTGTTCTTCCAGCAGCACCGCCAGGCGCGTCTCCAGCTCCGCCTTGGTGGCGGGCGTCACCGGCAGGTGGACGAAGGGAATGCGGCTGGCAGCCGCCACATCCTCCAGGTCGCGGTGGTTGGAGACGATCAGCGGCACCTCCAGCGGAATGGCGCCGATGCGGGCGCGGTAGAGCAGATCCACCAGCGCATGGCCGAAGCGCGACACCAGGATCACGGTGCGGGTCTTCTGGCGCGCATCGAAGAACTGCGCCTGCATGGCGAATTCCGCCGCCAGCGCCGCGAATTCCTTTTCCAGCCAGCCAATGCCGATGCCGCCTTCCGACAGGCCATGGATGCGCAGGAAGAAGCGGCCATTGCCGCGGTCGCCGAACTGCTGGCTGTCCAGGATGTTACAGTTGCGCTCGAACAGGAAGCGCGTCACCGCCGCCACGATACCGCGGCGGTCGGGACAAACGATGGAGAGCACGAATTCCGGCTGCTGCATCCGCCGCTATATAAGGCTCCGTCCGGCCGCTGTCACGGCATGGGCGAGGCGTAGGACGGCATGTGCTGGTAATAGTCCAGCGGGTATTTCGGCGCGTACCCGTCCGGGAACGGGCGCTTGGAGAAGGTCTGGAAATAGGCCAGGCAGGCGTCACGCCACCAGATCGCCTCGCGGTGCTGGATGGCCAGGAAATCGGCCGTCTTGCGGAAGCGCTCGGCATCGACATAAGGCTTCTGCGCCGCCCAGACCGCCTGCATCCGCGCCACCTGCCGCACGCCAAGCTGGTAGCGGGCGATCAGCTCGTTCCACAGGGTGCGGCCGGACTTCATTTTGTAGTCCCAGGGCGTGTGATGGAAATAGAGCAGCAGATCGTCGGGGGTCTTGGCGATGTCCTCGAACTGGGTTTTCAGCGGCCCGTTATACTGGGCGGCGTTGTCGCTGCCGGTCGCCGTGCGATCGAAGCCGATGCCCGCCGCGTCGGAGCGGTGGTAATAGGTCGCCTTCCAGTCCTCGCGCGGGCCGCGCTGGTCCCAGGGCGCCGGGCCCATGTGATTGCCGGGCGTCATGATCAATTCCAGCCCCAGCGGCGTCATGTAATTCACCACCGCCTCGCGGCTCATCATCATCATGTCCACGGCCGGCTTCACGAAGGCGGGATCGGCGGTGAAGGTCTGGCGCGTCCATTCCTCCGCCACGGCGCCGGCGGAGATCTCCGGGTCCCAGGCCATGCGCCCGAAGACATACCAGTTGGCCTGGTTGAAGATGGAGCCGGCCCAGTCCCGGTCGTTGCCGATATTGGCCACGCCCGCCATGCCGCTGATGGGATGATGGTCCAGGCTGCCGTCAATCACCCGGGCCACGGTTGAGCCGGGGCCGTGTTCATAAGTGTCGGACTTCAGCGCTTCCTCGAACAGTGAACCGAGATAAGCGAGATGGGTCTGCTGGCCCAGATATTCCTTGGTGACCTGCAATTCCATCATGATGCTGGTCCTGGGCATCATGCCGAACAGTGGCGAGAAAGGCTCTCGCGGCTGGAAATCCAGCGGGCCGTTCTTGACCTGCAGCACGACATTGTCGCGGAACTGGCCGTCCAGCGCGCGGAATTCCAGGCCCGCGGCATTGGCGCGGTCGATCTTGGGATCGTTGGCATAGACGAAGGCCCGCCACATCACCACGCCGCCATGCGGCTTGAGCACATCGGCGATCATGTTGGCGCCATCGGCATGAGTGCGGTGATAATCCTGCGGGCCGGGCTGGCCCTCGGAATTGGCCTTGACCAGGAAGCCGCCGAAATCGGGAATGGCGCGATAGATCTCGTCGGCCTTGGCCTGCCACCACGCCTTCACCGCCGGGTCCAGCGGATCGGCGGTCTTGAGATGGCTGATCTCGATGGGCGCGCTCCAGCGCACCGACAGATAGACCTTGATGCCATAGGGGCGCAGCACATCGGCCAGCGCCCTGGTCTTTTCGATATATTCCGGCGACAGGCTGTCGGCGCGGGCATTCACATTGTTGGGGGTCATGCCGTTGATGCCGATCGAGGCATTGGCGCGGGCATAGTCGATCAGGCGCGGATCGACATGCTGGGGCAGCACATACCAGTTGAAGATGGAACGCCCGGCATAGCCGCGCTCGACCGAGCCGTCGAGATTGTCCCAATGGTTGAGGATGCGCAGCTGGGTCTTGGGGGCGCCGGCCGTGTCGGCGATGGGCAGGCGCTGCTGAATCAGGCGCAGATAGGCGAAGGCGCCATACAGCACGCCCACATCGCTGTTGGCGGCGATCACCACGGTCTTGCGGCCGCCGATGCTGGCGTTGCGGATCAGATAGCCTTCCCGGCCGAGGCCCGCCAGCGGCAGCTTCAGGCCCGCCACGATCGGCGAGGTGGCCGGCGTGCCGATCACCAGCGCGCCCTCGGACACCGCCCGGGCATCGGCGGGGGCGCCGCCCAGCATGCCCTGAAGTCCGCGATCCAGTTCGGCGCGCGCCGCGTCCAGGGTGGGAGACGCTCCTTCCGACACCAGGGCACTGACCGCGTATTGCGCCTTGTATTGCGCCTCGACCGGACGATAGCGCAGCCACAGGTCATAGCCGCTCTCGGCATGGGCGGCGGTGGCCCCGAACAGCGCGGCGGCGGCGAAAACAAAGGCGGAAAAACGCATGACCCACTCCCCGTTGCGGGCGGCTTGGCGCCGCTCTCCATAGGGATTTAACAGAAATGGGTTAGCGCTACCACCACCGCTTTACGCCGCGGCCGCCGCCGCCTGCTTCACGGAATCCATCACCTTTTCGACCAGCCCCCGCTTTTCCGGCTTGTCGATGCCGCTGCCGGCGTGATCGTCCCGCTTCTTGAAGGGAGCCATGATGGCCTCCTGTGATCGCCAGATCATAACCGGCAACATCAAGGGGGGGGGGCGGTCTCGATGACAGGACGTCAGCCCCGCCCGGTCCGGTTGCGCAAGCGCTGCCAATGGTCTGTTATCGCGCCCCAACGGGCCTTGGAGGATCGGATGAAGGTGGGTTGTTTCACGCCCCTGCTGTCGGCTTTGCCGCTGGACCAGGTGCTCAAGAAATTGAAGTCCCTAGGGATCGACACGGTGGAATTCGGCACCGGCAACTATCCCGGCGACGCCCATGCCCACCTGTCCATGCTGGACAATCCGGCGGAACTGCAAACTTTCAAAAGCACGATCGCCGATGCCGGAATGACCATTTCGGCGCTGTCGAGCCATGGCAACCCGCTGCATCCCGACAAGGCCGTCGCCAAAAAACACGCCGAGACCAGCCGGAAGACCATCCTGCTGTGCGAGAAATTGGGCGTGGAGACGATGGTGGATTTCTCCGGCTGCCCCGGCGACGGCCCCAATGCGCGCTTCCCCAACTGGGTCACCTGCCCCTGGCCGCCGGATTTCCTGGAGATTCTGGACTGGCAGTGGAACGAAGTGGTGACGCCCTATTGGAAAGAGCACGGCAAGTTCGCCGCCGACCATGGCGTGAAGATCGCCATCGAGATGCATCCGGGTTTTGTGGTCTACAATCCCGAAACCATGCTGCGGCTGCGCGATATCGCGGGCAAATCGGTGGGCGCCAACCTGGACCCCAGCCACCTGTTCTGGCAGGGCATCGAGCCGATCGACGCCATCCGGGTGCTGGGCGACGCCATCCACTATGTCCATGCCAAGGATACCCAGCTTTATTCCGCCAACATGGCGCGGGTAGGCGTGCTGGACACCAAGCCCTATACCGACGAGCGCAACCGGTCCTGGATGTTCCGCACCGTGGGCTACGGCCACAGCGCGGAATGGTGGAGCGAATTCATCTCCACCCTGCGCATGTATGGCTATGACAATGTGCTGTCCATCGAGCACGAGGACAGCCTGATGTCGCCCGACGAGGGCCTCGGCAAGGCGGCGGCGTTGCTGAACCAGCTGGTCATCAAGGAAAAGCCCACCGCGGCCTGGTGGGTGTGACGTGACGCGCATCCGAACGGCCGTGATCGGCACCGGCTTCATGGGCCGGGTGCATCTGGAAGCCCTGCGCCGGGTCGAGAATGTCGATGTGGTGGAGATCGCCGCCACCTCTGTCGAAAAGGCGCGCGCCGCCGCCGCCGGTTACAATGTGCTGAACGCCACCGGCGACTGGCGCGATGTGGTCAACGATCCCTCGATCGACGCCCTGCATATCACCACGCCCAACGCCTCGCATTTCCCCATCGCCAAGGCGGCGCTGGAGGCCGGCAAGCATGTGCTGTGCGAAAAGCCGCTGGCGATGAGCGTGGCGGAGGCGCGGGAACTGACCGACCTGGCGGCGCAGAAGAAACTGCGGGCCGGGCTGAACCACAATCTGCGCTATTACCCGATGGTGCAGCAGATGCGCCGGATGCGGGAAGCCGGCGCGTTCGGCGATATCCTGGTCGTCCAGGGCACCTATTCGCAGGACTGGATGCTGTACCAAACCGACTGGAACTGGCGCGTCGATCCCGCCGCCGGCGGCGCGTCGCGGGTGATGGCCGATATCGGCTCGCATTTCTTCGACATGGCCGAGCATGTCACCGGATTGCGGGTCAGCGACGTGTGCAGCGACCTGGCCACCTTCTGGCCCACCCGCAAGCAGCCCAAGCGCGGCGGCGAGAGCTTCAGCGGCAAGCTGGGCGCGGCGGGCGAGACCGTCGATACCAAGGTGGTGACGGAGGATTTCGGCGCCACCCTGTTCCGCATGGGCAAGGCGCGCGGCGCCATGACCGCCAGCCAGGTTTCGGCGGGCCGCAAGAACGGGCTGGTGCTTGAGATCTACGGCACCAAAGGCGGCGCAAGCTGGCGGCAGGAACGGCCGGAGGAATTGTGGCTGGGCCATCGCGACGCGCCCAACCAGGTACTGCTGAAGGACCCGTCGTTGATCCGGGCCGAGGCGCGCGGCTATGCCGACTATCCCGGCGGCCACGCCGAAGGCTATCCCGACACCTTCAAGCAGTTGTTCCGGCGCTTCTATGCCGCGATCAGCGACCCGGCGATGACGCCGGACTATCCGGTCTTCGCCGACGGCCTGCGGCAGTTGCAGATATTGGAGGCCGAACGGAAAAGCGCGGAAGACCGCGCCTGGGTGACGGTATGAAGCCCGTCGTTGCGGTGACTTTCGGCGATGCCAGCGGCATCGGCCCCGAACTGGTCGTGAAGCTGCTGAACCGCCCCGAAGCGCGGGCGGCGGCGCAGATCGTGGTGGTGGGCGATGCCTGGGTGCTGGCGGAAGGCGAGAAGGCCGCCGGTCAATCGGCGCCGATCCAGGTGATCCATGACTGGAAGCAGGCGCGGGCGGGCGACGGCACGCCCATGTTCCTGCAACTGGAAACGGTCAAACAAAGCGACGCGGTTCCCGCCCAGGTGACGGCGGCGGCGGGCGCGGGCGCGCGGCTGGCCCTGACCGCCTGCCTGGAAGCCGTGCAGCGCGGCGATATCGACGCCATCTGCTTCGCGCCCCTGAACAAGCAGGCGATGAAGAAAGGCGGCATGGATTTCGAGGACGAGCTGCATTTCTTCGCCGACTGGTTCGGCGTGACGGGCTATTTCTGCGAGTTCAACACGCTGGGGACGCTGTGGACCAGCCGCATCTCCAGCCACATTCCGCTGGCCGAGATTCCCAAATATATAACCAAGGACCGGATCAAGGCGGCGGCGCGGCTGACCTATCAGACCCTGCGGCGCGCCGGTTTCGCCCGGCCGCGCGTCGCGGTGGCGGCGTTGAACCCGCATGGCGGCGACGGCGGCACCTGCGGGCGCGAGGAGATCGACGTGATCGAACCGGCGGCGCGCGAACTGAACGCGGAAGGGCTGCCGATCGAGGGACCCTATCCCGCCGACACCATCTTCCTGAAGGCGCAGGCGGGCGCGCTGGACAGCATCGTGACCATGTATCCCGACCAGGGCCAGGTCGCGATCAAGCTGATGGGCTTTTCGCGCGGCGTCACGGTGCAGGGCGGGCTGCCGGCGCCGATCACCACCCCGGCGCACGGCACCGCCTTCGACATTGTGGGCCAGAACAGGGCCAATGCCGAAGCGATGACCCAGGCGTTGCTGCTGGCGGCGAAAATGGGGTCAGCGCGGGCCGGCTAGCGGTTTCCACGCCACCCGGTCCATCTGGAAGCTGCTGAGCCACAGCACGCCATTGCGGACCAGCGCGGTGGCGACACCGGAAAAGGCCGGATTCGGTTCGCCATAGGCGATGGTGCGGAAGGTCAGCTTGACCGGATCGAGTTCACCCGCCACCCAGCCGCGATGGCAGGCGCGGTCGCCCTTGGCTTCGATCACCTCCAGCCGGGTGCCGCCGCAGGCCGGTTCGTCATCCACCTGCCCCGCCGCCAGCAGGCGCCCGCCGCT
>Ga0153956_1002187_pt1 | contig 15044 bp, 12 predicted proteins | sample TSFL040MetaG_FD_104704 | JGI IMG/M metagenome (GOLD analysis project Ga0153956, IMG submission 104704) | Attine ant fungus gardens microbial communities from Florida, USA - TSFL040 MetaG | ecosystem: Host-associated > Fungi > Mycelium > Unclassified | place: USA: Florida, Wekiwa Springs... | reverse complement strand
CAGAGGTGGACAGTCTCCGCATATAACCCCTCGACACCCTTGAATGATCGCGATCTAGCATGAAGGCCGAGCAGCGGGAAACAAGTAATTTCATTCAAGGGATTAGCGGTTGTAGGTGGTTCGGCGGCGCGCGGTTTTCGGCCCTCTCGCGGCAAAGCGGAACAGTTAACTTGCCCGTCACCTAGCCTCTTCACATGAATCATTTGCACATCGCCGATGTATTCCGCGATGCCGACGATCCCCCTCCTGAGATGATCGCTAACCCACGACAAGAGTTGACGTTTTCGAGGTCATGGTGCACGGTCCGCCGCGCGAAGGCGGCTGAATATCCCAATGCAATTTACCGGCACAGCGCTCACGACAGGGTGGGCCGCACGACGCCTGTGGCCTGCCCTCATGGCGGGCACAAGCCTTCTCATTTGGTCGGCGCCATCGGTTGCTCAAATCGGCATCCCGCCTCGGCCGACCTACAACATGTTCGGCGGCATCGGATTGCTCGATATGCCGACCTCGCGATATGCGCCCGACGGTGAGTTTTCAGTCGGATTTTCTGCGATGTCCCCGGCGTTTGAACACTATGAAGTCGGCTTTCAGGCTCTGCCTTGGCTCGAGACGACGTTTCGTTATTCCCGCCTTGATCGCTACCTGGGGGACGCGGACCTGTATGACCGCAGCTTGGGGGTGAAAATACGGCTGTCGAAGGAAGACAAATATTGGCCAAGCATATCTGTCGGCGCCCAGGACATCCTCGGTACCGGCGCTTTCGCCGGTGAATATTTCGTCGCTTCGAAGAAGTTCGGAGATCTCGACTTCACGGGCGGCATTGGTTGGCGTGGATTAAATGGCTTTTCGCCCTTCTCCAATCCGTTCGGCTTGCTGTTCAAGAGCTTCAAGACGACCAATTCCGACGTAACGACGGGAACGTTTCTGCTCAAGGATTTTTTCCACGGAGCAAAAGCTGGTCTGTTTGGCGGCGTCAGTTGGGACACGCCTATAAGCGGCTTGACGCTCATTGCCGAACTCAGTGGCCAAGCATATTCCCGGGAACGGTTCGTCGGCAGTCTCGATTACAAGACGCCTTTCAACTTCGGATTTTCCTACCAAGTCATCGACGGCCTTCAGATTGGCGGCGGCTATTTCTATGGATCGGAGTGGGGCTTACGTGCCACGCTCAGCATGGACCCTTTTGCGCCGGAACCACCTGCTCGGTTGGGGACGCCTCCTCCGCAACCGCATGTCCGCTCGTCGGAAGAAAGCAACGACGCCGTCTTGTCGTTGCTTCAGGACAAAACGCACTTCTACAACAATTGGCCGGGACAGCAGAAAAACACGCCGCAACTCGCGATTTCGACGCCCAAAGTCGATCACCCCCTTTTAGCCGACGCACTCTTTGAAAACGCGGCATCCGAGGATGTCACCGTCCGTGACGTCGAGACCTTCGGCAATAGCCTGATTGTCGATGTATCCGGGCACCTCACGCGCGGAACCTGCGCGAACTTCCAGCAAATGCTCAGCGCCGCACATACGCAGGGCTTCAGCCAAGTCGTGCTGATGTCAAAAGACAGTCCCGATACCCAACTGTGCGAGCCGAACGTCGACAACACACGGATTGCCGCGCAACCTATCAGCTATACCAGCTCTTCGGACAGCCTGATTGAAAGCGCGTCCATCTCGAACGACAGCGATGTCGCCACGGATGGCGCGCCGGATACTAAGGAGCCGGAAGATGATCTTCAGAAAAGAATTATAAAAGCCGCGCAAGACCAGAAGATCGAGATTGTTGCGATTACCATCGCGAAACACCAAATCGACGTCGCCTACGCAAACGGCACTTACCGCAACGACGCCGAAGCGATTGGAAGATTGCTTCGCGTATTGATGGCGGAATCGCCAAACGAAGTTGAAAAGTTCCGTGTCGTCAGCACGGCCAGCGGAATTCCAACGATCGGCACGACCTTCAACCGTTCCGATATTGAACGGACGCTGAATCTTTATGGCTCCGGAAGCGACCTTCTGCCCTTGACCAAGATCGCCGCCGTCAGCGGCGACGATCCGTTGATCGAAGATCATTCCCTGGTCGAGTACCCGGCCTTCGGTTATTCGCTTGGGCCGGGATACCGCCAGTCTCTGTTCGATCCGAACCAGCCTTTTATGTTTGGTATCTACGCCGATCTGGACGCGAGCGTAAATCTTACCAGTCATTGGAACGTCGCGGCTGGCGGTGAGTACAACATCTATAACAACTTCAACCTCACCCGCGTGAGCAACAGCCTGCTGCCGCATGTGCGCTCGGATTTCGGGCAATATTACAAGAAGGGTCTTAACGGCATCAGCTCGTTGCAGACCAGCTATTTCGATAAAGTCACCCCCGATGTCTACGGCCTGGCGCGGGGGGGATATCTGGAAAACATGTATGCGGGGTTTGGTGCCGAAGCGCTCTGGCAGCCCGAAAACAAACGATGGGCCGTTGCCGGCGCCCTCTATGCGGTTCAGCAACGCGGGTTCGATCGCCTCTTCGATTTACGCCCTTATAAAGTGATCACCGGGCATATCGGGGTCTATTACAGCTCGCCATTCGAAAACCTTGATTTCGCCGTTTTCGCGGGCCGTTATCTCGCCGGCGACTACGGAGCGACATTCCGCATTACGAGAAGATTTGATAGCGGCGTGGAGATCGGCGTGTATGCGACGCTCACGAATGTACCCTTCCACACCTACGGCGAAGGTTCCTTTGACAAGGGCTTTATCATTCGCATTCCGCTCGAAGCCATCCTGCCCGTGAACACGCAACGTCAGCTGAATATGGATTTCTCTCCGCTCACCCGCGACGGCGGCCAGATGCTGGATAACGAATTTTCGATCTATGACTATGTTCGGCGTTCCAGCGAAGGTGAATTGCTCACGCATTGGGATCAGGTATTGCGACCGTGAAAACGACAGGAACCACTGGGCACAGCAGACGCAACTTGCTCGTGATGGCCGGGTGTGCCGGACTTGCTGGCTGTGACGCGCCTTTTGGGCTCCAATACAGCACCATCAAGAACGTGTTGGCTGCATCCGTCGGTTTGGAAGACGCGCCCAGCATTACGCTCGAACAGGCATCGGCGGTTCCCTATAGCTCCATCGGGTACAGAATCGGGAAGTCGAGCGAGGGCATGCTGATTCTGGCTAGCCAAACAGGGGGCGAGCTTCTGTGGACGTCTGCCGACCGCATCGCGATCATGACGAGAAACGGAAGGATCGTGAAAACCGGCGGGCTAAGATGGAATCTTTTTGCGACATCGTTTCCGACCCCGGATCCGCTATCCGCGAATTCCGCTTCCGCCACGCTCGGGGGCGCAACTTATAGGACCGTCGATTTCAACGACGTCAGTCGATTTGCGGTCCGCGTTCAAGGGCAACTCACGCCGGCGGGACCGCAGACCATAAGCATTCTCGGAAGTGAGCTGTCTACGATCGCACTGATCGAACAATGCAGGGCCGACGACCTCGATTGGGAATTCCAGAATTTGTTCTGGATCGATGCCGAGTCGGGCTTTGTCTGGAAGACAGTGCAGTTCATTCATCCCAATGAACCGCCGATCACGATCGAAGTGCTGCGACCGCCCGCCTGATTCTACTTCCCCGACAAAAGCAAAAAGGCGGCAATGAAATTGCCGCCTTTCGCATCAAGATGATCTTGACCTTAGTTCGTTCCGCTGGTGCCAGTGCTCGGCGAGCCCGGACCGCAAGACACAACGCCAGGAGCGCAGGTCGAAACCGTGCCGGTGTGACCGTTGCTGCTATTGCCGGCAACGGCAACGATTCCGACGACGACCAACACGCCGCCAACCCATGCGTACACCGGAACGCCGCCCCAGCTTTCCGCTGTCTTAACACCTGCGGCACCGCCGGGAGCCAGAGGCGAAGTCGCCGCATACGCGACCGGAGCGGACAGCATTGCCGCGCCAGCCAGAATTGAAATAAGTGCCCGCTTCACTTCAAGCTCCTTTTCGAAATTGTCCCCACTCTCTACAGAGAGCGAAAGGGTCAGTCAATCCAAACCCTTCATCCGCCTGCAGAGGTTCCGTGACTGTGCTAAAACAGGCACGGCTAACGTCATGACAATAATTCGGTTACCGACGTTATAGCAATAGATTGGCCCCCAAAAAGCCTCCTGCTCCAGCCGTTTTTTAAGATTTCCGCCGCACTTGTGTTTTCTGGGTTACGGTTTGACCAAGGGTGCCGGAGCGCCGCTAAGGTATTGTTAAATTTTATATTTTTGTGACTTCCAAACCTTTGCGGGCACTCCCCTTTCACACCAAGCCGGAATCACTCCTGAGTCGACGACCCGTCCGAGATGACCGGAAATTCGCTTCGGTGAAGACTCGCCTTAACAATGATTCTCCCTGCTTTCGAGCAATTGCGATTCTAGACTGGACGCACAAAGGGTTGTTTGCGGCACGCAAATGAAGAGGCACCGATCTTCGGCCGAGTAACAATGGAACAGAAAACCCGCCATGAGTCGGCGGGTTACTCAGCCGCCAGAATTTCCATCAGGCCGGCGAAGCCAGTATCAGCTGAGGAGCGCAGTTCGAGATGGCGCAGCCTGGCCGAATGGCCACAACTATTTGCAAACGCCTGAAGCGAGCTGAAATCGGGAATGCGAATGACCGCCGCTTGCACGAAATCGCTTTCCGGAGGCACGGCAATTCCAACTGAATCATCTATTCTTTCGCCGAGGCAGCCCCGGGAAAACGCGATCGTCGCCAAGCCATAAGCCTGCGCATCTGAAACAACGATGGGATCCGCCTCGACACGATACCGCGTGGGGAAAAGAAAAACGTCAATAAGCCGGTAGAAGGCGTCTTTTCCCGCTTCATCGAGAGGACCAAGATAAACAAGGCTTTCCGGAAATTCGGATTGCGCCCGCTGCAAAATCTGCTCCGCATCGGCCGTCAAACAGGGGCCGCCGATCACAAGCTTCACGGGATCCCCACGCCGGATCAGCGCTCGATGAAGATCGATGCACAAATCCAATCCTTTCTCGATGGACAGATTGCTTAAGTGCCCCATCACCACAGTCGCGCGATCTTCTTTAATTCGATCCACGGACGCATCCGCATTGAGTTTTGAGTAGAAATCGCTGGAGAGGCCGATGGAATTTTCGATCTTCCCGTAAACACGCTCCAGCTTGGTGCGCATGCAGCTGCAAAGCACGATATGAACAGCTCCACGGCCGGCCACGCGAAGGAGTAGCGCGACCATGTGGTCGTGCAAGTCCACGTACGAGAATGAATGGTGATGGAGAATAATTCTTTTGCCGCGAATCCGGGCGCAGGCTGCGATCATGATATTAAAGAGCAGACTAAGCCCCGCACTGACCGGCATATAGACAAAACGTATCTGCGATGAAGCCGTCGTAACGACCGCAGCCGCCGCACGGAGCGATCGCCAAATCCTGCGAAAATAAAATCCTGCGCCCCTTTGCCCCCCCCCCGACATGTTGAAGAGCAAAACGGAGACGCCGGCAGCCATCATGGCTTCGACCATTTTTTGGGAAGCAAAGGCGAGACCGTCCATAGGGGGGGGGAGCTGCGCGCAAACAATAAGCGAAGGCCGCCGGTTGAGGCTGGCGGTGGTACCAATTGTTTTCATTAAGACTGCCCGTGGTCGAAAAACATGCTGGCGGCTCCATCGGGGACGCGCTAAATACCCATCTGCTTGAAATAGCGCAAGAACTGCGCCGTTAGCATAGCGGCGGCCGTCAAATCGCGCCGTCGCTCCCCAGCAAGGGAAAGACAAGTGGCCAGTTCTGAGAATTATTCCGGCGAAAATTTGTCGAGCGAAGTTACCATTGATCTTGTTCCGCTCGTAAAAAAAGCATTCCGCCACTGGCCGCTTTTGGTGGTCGCTTTTGTGACCTTTCTTGTGTTGGGTTTCGCGGCGGGCCTCGCCATGACACCGCAATATACAATTCAATTCACCATTGCACCGAAGAGTGAGGTTCCGGGGGCGGCATCTTCCGGCTCCAGCATCGGAGGCGGTTCGTCTTCCGCTCTTTCGCTATTGGGGTCATTAACGAGCAGCGGCACATCGAGCACACCACCTTCCGATTTCGAACAATACCGGCGGCTCATGATTTCGCACGCCATTGCCGGAGTTATCGTGGCGCACCCCGAAATCATGCATCAACTGATACCCGGATGGGATGAGCAGACGAAGTCATGGGCCAAACCATCCAATCCAATCTTTTGGTTGAAAGAGAGCGTAAAGGCATTGCTCGGACGCCCCCTCTGGTCTCCGCCCAGTGTTGAGGACGTTTTCAACACTTTAAAGCAGAAGCTGGACCTCGAAGATTCTCTCACGCCAGGCTTCGTCGATGGGACAATTAAAGATCAGGATCCCAAATTCGCGGTGCGTCTTCTCTATTTCCTGCACAGCACCGTTCAGGAAATGGTCAAGAGCAGTAAAAGGCAAGATGCACGAGAACGAATCAAATATCTCGACGACCAGCTTCAAACTGTAGGAGTTGCCGGTCAGCGCGAAGTGCTTATCGCGCTTCTTGCTCAAGAGCAGCAGAAGCTGATGCTGATCGAAGCCGATAAGGATTTCGTCGCTCAAATCCTCGATCCGCCGCTTATCCCAAGATCGCCTTCGAGTCTGTCGCCGACATCTATGGCCCTGCTCGCGGGATTTGTGGCTGTATTCATCATGATGTTGGTGGTGGCGTTCACTTCGGAAGAGAAACTCCACGGATGGCGCCAGGGACTTCGCGTGAAAACGATCGGCCGCCTTCCCGGCTTGCGCTATCGCTGACGAAGATCGAGTGCGCACGACAAAGCAGATGGGTTCGCTGGCTTCGGTAAGTGGCGCAACGTAAAAGCCGTCCGGCATGGAAAAAATGGCAAAACTAAAGGGTATGGGCGAAACGGCCCTTGCCCTTCTCAAGACGGGGCTGTTTCAGCGCTCCGGCATCTATTTCGCCGCGACCATCTTCAATGCGTTAATTCCTTTTTTGTTGTTGCCCGTCTTGGCGCGCGCCCTGGGACCAACCAATTACGGTGTGGTCGGTTCGTTGACGGCGATGGTGAACCTCGCCGTTATCGTGGTGGGTTTAAGCACTCACGGCATCCTCACCCCACTCTATTTTCAGGAAGATCGCCGCACTTTTGTAAATTCCATCAGCGCGTGCCTGGTCGTGCTGATCGCAACAACACCCTGCCTCGCCCTGGTGTTTGTTTTATTCGGGCCGGAAATTGCGCGATTAACCGGCGTGACACCCCAATGGCAATGGACCATTACAGCATCCGCTGTCGGTCAGTTCGCGATTGCGCTCACCCTTGTTGTCTTTCGCATTCGCGGCGACGCAATCAAATATGGCGTCCTGCAAGTCAGCAATACCGCATTTAATATCTTCCTCTCCGTGGTTCTCGTCGTTGGATATAAATGGAACTGGGAAGGTCGAGCGCTTGCGCAAGTGGTTGCAACGCTCGTGTTCGGCCTCATTGGCATAGGTGTGCTCAGGCGCGACTATGAAATCTTCCAATGGCCGGAATGGAGCAATATCAAACGTGCAATCCGTTTCGGCGCACCTCTGATCCCCCATCTCTCCGCGACTATCGCGCGAAGCTCACTTGATCGTGTCATCATCGGTGCAATGCTCGGCTTCGCGCAAGCGGGCCGCTATTTTGTCGTGTTCCAGATCGCGAGTGTTCTCACCCTCGTATGCAGCTCAATCAACCAAGCATGGGCGCCATGGCTATTCCGCAGACTGGCGAGTGGAAACGCCGAAAGTCGGAGCGAGGTCGTAAGGGTGACCTACTGTGTGCTCGCGGCTTATGTCGTCGCCGCAGTCGTGTTGATGTTCGCAGGACCCGTCCTGATTCCGTTGCTGGTCGGAAAGCGGTTTGGAGACGCTGGCAACCTGCTTTTGGTGCTTGCACCCGCAGCGGCTTTTAATGGCGGCTACTTTCTATTCACCAACTATATCTTCTTCGTCCAGCGAACCGAATGGTTGGCCGCCATCAGCGTGGGATTGGCCATCCTGCAGGGAGCGATGACCGTCCCGATGATCCATTTCTTCGGGATTTGGGGAGCCGCATGGACGGCATTTGTCGGGGGCGCCTTGTTCATGGGCATCGTTTGGATATCGGCAGAATATCTCTTCCCCATGGGATGGTTTGCCTGGTTTCAGCGCCGTGAGAGTGCGTCGCCCGACATCCATAGTTAAAATGGCCTGGAGCACCTGCGATCGCTGGTTCATCCATGGACCGGACAGTATAGTGGTAGCGCCCCTTGTTTGACTTGGTGTAAAAAAACCTGATGACCTCAGCAGCCATAACAGTTGCGGAAAGCGCGACAATACTAGACGCCATTCGCACCATCGACAGCGGCGGCGTGCAAATTGCCGTGGTCGTAGACGAAGCTGGCATACTCAAGGGTGTGGTCACCGATGGCGATGTACGGCGAGGTTTTCTGCGCGGTCTAACACCCGATGCTCCACTCACGGAAATCATCAACCGGCAGCCGATGATTATCCGGCCTCAAGATTCGTTGGAACTTGTGTTGCAGATGGCGCGGCAACAAGGGCTGCGCCAGATTCCTCTCGTCGATGACGGCGAACGGTTTATCGATCTCAGGCTCACCGATCCAACGCAAGCTTCAGCCCTGCCCAATAGTGCGGTTCTGATGGCCGGCGGGCTTGGCCTTCGTCTGCGCCCGCTGACCGACACTCTGCCCAAACCTTTGATCCAGCTCGCCGGCAAACCCATTCTCGAGATCATGCTGGAAAAGCTGGTGAGTCAGGGGCTGGCGCAGTTCTTTGTTTCGATAAATTACAAAGCCGATATGATCGAAAGCCATTTCGGTGATGGTGGAAAGTGGGGCGTGGATATTCGCTACTTGCGCGAACAGAAGCGCATGGGGACGGCAGGTGCCCTGAGTCTCCTGCCCGAGAAGCCGCAGCATCCGATACTTGTACTGAATGGAGATATCCTGACTTCGGTCAATATCGCCCACATGCTCGACTACCACGCCAACTTGAAGGCAGCGCTGACCGTCGGCGTCTTCGTGCATGAACAGCAGGTGCCTTATGGAGTCATCGAGATGAATGGCAATTATATCTCGAAGATCCGCGAGAAGCCTGTGATGCGCCACTTTATCAGCGCAGGGGTCTACGTTTTATCGCCGGAGGTTCTGGATATTGTCGGTTCGAATGATGCGTTGGATATGCCCGATTTGATCACGTCCCTCATCGCCCGCGGTCAGCGGGTGGCGGCTTTTCCCATCCGCGAATACTGGATCGACATCGGACACCACGACGACCTGCTTCGCGCTCAGCGTGAGGTCGGCGAATATTTCCCGGCGCGGATGGAAACATCCGATACCGGGCCCGCGCAGCAACTGCGCGGCGGTGCAAATGACATTTAACACCGGACTTTCATAATGCCCTCCCTTCCGAAGAAGATTCTTGTAACCGGCGCCGACGGGTTCATCGGCTCACATCTGGTGGAGCGACTGGTAGAGCGCGGCACGGAAGTGACCGCCTTCGTCATGTACAACTCGTTCAATTCCTGGGGTTGGCTGGACTCGGCGCCTCCCCAAGTGAAGCGCGCGATCCGCGTGGTCGCCGGCGATATTCGCGATTTCGATTCTGTGCGCGGCGCAATGAAAGGTACCGAAGCGTGCCTTCATCTGGCTGCACTCATAGCTATTCCCTTTTCCTACCATGCGCCGGAAAATTACTTCGAGACAAATGTCCGGGGTACCTTGAATGTCGTGCGCGCGGCGCGGGATTTGGGCCTTCACCGCGTTGTTCACACCTCAACCAGCGAAGTCTACGGAACGGCGCAGCGGGTGCCGATCGACGAAGCTCATCCGCTGCAGGGGCAATCTCCTTATTCCGCCTCGAAAATTGGCGCGGATCAGGCTGCCTATTCGTTCTATTGCTCGTTCGGGGTGCCTGTTGTGACGGTGAGGCCGTTCAACACTTTCGGACCTCGCCAATCTGCCCGCGCCGTCATTCCCACCGTCATCTCACAGATCGTGAACAACAGCGAAGAAATATCGCTCGGCGCAGTTACCCCAACGCGCGATTTTACTTATGTCAGCGACACGGCAGACGGCTTGATCGCAGGGGTTTGCGCACCCGACGAGGCTTTGGGCAAAGTCATCAATCTTGGAACGGGTTATGAGATCGCGATCGGAGATCTCGTCGCGCTGATTGCAGAAATCGCAGGCCGCCGGATCAGCATCCGCACCGAGCAGAATCGTCTGCGTCCCGAGAAGAGCGAAGTGGAGCGACTTCTTTCCGATAACCGCCTCGCAAAGCAACTTCTGAACTGGTCACCCAAACTTGCCGGCCGCGAAGGACTGCGCGAGGGCCTTGAGAAGACGATCTCCTGGTTCTCAAATCCCGAAAATCTGCGGCACTACAAAACGGATCAGTACAACTTATGAATGCCGATATTTCCATTCGCGACGCCACCGCTGGAGAATTGATCGAATCGCTCAGGCACACCCTGGCCGAAACCAGCGCTCCGATGATCGCGTTGCACGAGCCAGAGTTCAAAGGGCGCGAAAAAGAATATGTAACGGATTGCATAGAGACTGGCTGGGTTTCTTCCCTGGGCGACTACATCGTTCGATTTGAACAGATGGTTGCGGAAGCCTGTGGCGTCAAACATGCGGTCGCCACCGTGAACGGCACCGCGGCTTTGCATATCGCCTTGCTTCTCGCTGGCGTAAAGCAAGGCGACGAAGTTCTGGCGCCGGCTCTCACTTTTATCGCGACCATAAACGCGATCGCTTATTGTGGAGCTGTTCCCCATTTTGTCGATTCCGAAATGGCGTCGCTCGGTATCGATGCAGCCAAGCTAGACGCTTATCTGAATACTGTTGCCGAGCGCCGGGACGACCATGTCGTCAACCGCAAAACCGGGCGCCGGATCGCAGCGCTCTTGCCAATGCATACGTTTGGGCATCCGGTGGATCTGGATGCCATCGTAGCGCTCGCGGAGCGCTGGGGGCTTCCGCTTGTCGAAGACGCCGCGGAATCTCTGGGTAGCCGCTATAAAGGCAGGCCCGTGGGCGGCTTCGGCCTGGTCGGCGCCATGAGTTTCAATGGAAACAAGATCGTGACGACCGGCGGCGGCGGCTGTGTGCTTACGAACGACGATATGATCGCACGCCGCGCCAAACACATCACGACGACCGCCAAGCACAAGCACAATTGGGCTTTTGTGCACGACGAGATCGGATACAACTACCGCTTGCCCAATCTCAACGCCGCGTTGGGGTGCGCACAGATGGAGCGGCTCGATTCCTTTCTTGGCCGCAAGCGCGCGCTTGCAAAAAAATATGAAGCCTCATTCCGCAATTCCAACACCCTCACATTCGTGCGCGAGCCAGACTATGCGACGTCGAATTATTGGTTGAATGCGGTCCTCCTGGCTCCAGAACTGGGGGCTTCACGCGATCTGATTTTGGAGGCGACGAACGCGGCCGGCTTTGGCGTAAGACCCGTCTGGACGCTCATTCCGAAGCTTGAAATGTATGCCGATAGCCCGCGGATGGACTTATCCTGCGCGGAAGACATTGAACGACGTCTTATCAATATTCCGAGCAGTCCGGCATTGGCCGGAGCTTGATAGAAGCCTCTTTCGATAAATGGAGCGCGCGTTGGTTAGGCTTCTGAAAAGCATAGTCAACGCTGGCCGCCGGGTATCGGGAAAGATACGCCGGACCTATTTCTCCTGGCGCGTTCGCGCCAGAGCCGGTTCGTGCGGAGAAGACCTGACCGTCAATTTCAGATCGCAAGCGACGCGCACAACGCACTTGGGCGATCACGTCAACTTCAACGGCTTGCAAATTTCCGGCGGCGGCCGTGTGACCATCGGAAATTACTTTCATTCAGGTAAGGACTGCTTTTTCGTTACCAGTTTTCATGACTACGACAATGGCAGCCACATTCCTTATGGCGCCGAGAGCATTCATCGCGACATCGAGATCGGCGATTTTGTCTGGCTTGGAGACCGGGTGACGATTCTGGGCGGCGTCAAAATTGGCGAAGGCGCCGTTGTTCAGGCTGGTTCGGTGGTCGTGAACGACATTCCGGACATGGCCGTCGCAGGCGGGCATCCGGCGAAAGTGTTCAAATATCGCAATAAAGAGCGGTTTTTAAGACTTAAAGCAGAAGGCCAGTTCTTCTAGCCAACGGTCTCCGCCGGTGGCCTGTAAGGCCCACGGCGCTGCGCTTGCTTCCGCAATTTCCACGCCAGAAACACACCCATCAGCGAAATCGCAAAGACTGGAGTTTTAAGGGAAAGACTTATGCCGACCTGAATCGAAAATAGCACTAGCAAAAAAGATATATTCGTTAGCCAAAGCCAACGATGCTCGCGATAAATCATTCCGGAACAGATGGATGCGATAGCTTGCCAAATTCCGATGAAAGCCAACACAATGTACGAAGTAAGCCCCACGACGCCACTCTTCAGCAGGAACCACGTCAGCGCCAAATGCACGACCCGCACGTCTTCCGTGTCTCCTGAATGCGCTGCAAGTACACCATTATCCCCGGAGCCGCTTAAATCGACACCGGCGCCCAATCCATTTCCAAAAATGATATGAAACCAGCCCGTCGATATCTTTCTGATGGCTTCCAAAAACTCGAAGATGCGCTCCGCCGAGGAAACGTCCATAACGTGAAAAATTATCGTCGGATTTAGCACCAACGAGACAACCTTCAGGCTGAATAGCTGAGAAAGATTTGTCTGCGTCAAAAGCATCATCAGCTTCGTGCTTGCCTTTGTTTGAAGCAAGAAAGGCAGCAACGCGAGCACGATAAGAGACAACACCAATATCCCAAAGACAATTAGAACCACCCGCCCGCGCGTCATGGCGGCCGCCGCGAGAGCGATATTTCCGATCGCCGCTTTGTTGACCAAGCTCAGCCCGGCCACGATTCCGAAAAGCCCCAGATAGAGCATGCTGTCGCCTAAAATGGCCGAAGAAAAAACTCTCGAAAGAAGAACGGGGGTGGCGAAATTCCAATCCATGCTCACGCTTCCTGCACCCGGGATAAGTACCCCGACTACCAGAGAGGGGAACGTGATGAAAAAGATGCCCATCAGATTGAGCGTGAGATAGGATTCGCAGAATTTCCCGAACGCTTTCGGCTCATTCAATCCCTTGAGTTGAAGTTGCCGCCAGAATATGGCCGGCAAAATCATAACCGTGCCATCGGTTACGATGTCCAAGGGTGAGTTTCCAGAAAGCAGGCCAAGTGCGGAAAAGATAAAGAGGCCCAATACGTAGTAATTCGGCCGCGTGATTATCGAGAGCGTCGCGCGGATAAAAAGAACCAGAACCAGAAATGGCCAAATGCGGTTCGCTATTTCGGACGCCCTCAATATATCCGGGGTGATTGTGAGAACGGTTAAATCCCTCAAGCAACCCAAGGCCGCCATGCAACTCCAAAACCGCAAAGCCTCGCGGTGGAACGTCGTAGGTATCGCGATACGAGGCCTTCTTATGGCGATCTGCAACTATGGCTCCCGAAAATTGGCTATGGTATGCGCTCTGGCCAGCGTAGATTGCATCATATCGCCCTGTGTCCGCGAGACCATTTCCTGAAATCCCATGACTGTACCCACATTTTCGATTGTTATTCCTTACTACAACCGTCCAGAACTTCTGGTCCGGGCCGTCAACTCCGTTCGCTCCCAGTCATTCCAAAGCTGGGAAGTGCTCGTCGTGGACGATGCCTCAACAATCCCGGTACCCCATTTTTCCGAGGACGTGCAAGTTATCCGGAGGAGGACAAACGGGGGCGGCGCGGCGGCGCGGAACGACGGTATTCGCGCGGCGCGAGGGAGCTTCATTTGTTTTCTGGACTCTGACGATTATTGGTTGCCGACCAGACTGGAGGACGCATTTTCCTTCATAAGCCGAACCAAATTCGAGCAGAACACAATCTTCTTTGAAGACGTCCTGGTTAAAAAAGCGAATGCCATCAAGCTGGCTTATCGCAACCGATTGAGGCCTGGCGCATCTCTTTCGCGACATATTCTTTGTCACGGCCTCATCCAGACCAGCACACTGATCGTTCCGAACGACGGCAATTTATCTTTCGATGACAGGCTTCGGCTTTTTCAAGACCTGGACTATTTGATCGGCGCCGAAAAAGCGAAATACCGCCTGGAGAAAATTCCATACAGCAATGTGATCTGGGATTTGATCGGTGATGTGAATCGCCTTTCCCGCAAAGAGAACCCAGCAGCGGTTTCTCTCTTTCTTGAAAAGCATGGCGATTTTCTGGCACCACGCGTGCGCGATGCCTTCGTTCTTCAAAACGTCGATTATTGGCGCCGGAACAGATTCAATTTTTTTGGCTTTATGAGGAAGACGTTGTTCAGCGATCTTGCCTGGAAACGCAAAGCTCGGTTGCTCTTCCGCTAACAGTCGAGAGCGGCCGCCTTACGGCATTCCACGTAAAGCGACCCAGGCTTATACTCTTCTCCGGTTTGTGTGCATTCGAGCCCCGCTTCGCTCCAGCCAGGAATCTCACTTTTGTTCCAAGCCGCAATTCGCACGTCCGAGAATCCCTGTTGCGCAAGCAGCGCCGGAAGGCTGATCCGATCGTACATCCATTGATGTGTTTCGCCGCGAGATCTGGCATCGCCGAACAGAAAGTTCTCCAAAGCTCTACGCACGGGGGGCTGCAGGCTGCTCCCATGCGCTTCCCGGCGGACACTTTGTTCTATCATATCTTCGATTGTCTTCTCGTGCCCGTTGGCGCGGCCGGACGATGCGGCATCTTCCAGACTCTTCAGATATTCTCGAGCCAATGTTTCAAGGTCGGGAACACATATCCGATGTATTCCTCCGACTTTGAGCACTCGCCGAATTTCGGCGAGAAAGCCAGGCACATGTGCCCTGTCGATATGTTCCATCAGATGGGAGTGATAAATCGCGTCCACGGAATCGTCGGGGTACGGAATTCCCTTGCTCAGGTTGTGCACGCGGATATCGCCCACGTCGGCAGCCATGCGCGCACGTCT
>Ga0153956_1002186_pt1 | contig 15054 bp, 11 predicted proteins | sample TSFL040MetaG_FD_104704 | JGI IMG/M metagenome (GOLD analysis project Ga0153956, IMG submission 104704) | Attine ant fungus gardens microbial communities from Florida, USA - TSFL040 MetaG | ecosystem: Host-associated > Fungi > Mycelium > Unclassified | place: USA: Florida, Wekiwa Springs... | reverse complement strand
CGCAAAAAGGGCCGCGACGAGGACCGCGGCGGCAATGTTCTGCCGCGCGCGCAGACGCCGCACGGTGTCCCTGCCGGCTTCGCGGCAACGACCTGCCGCCTGCAACAAACTGCAACTTTTGTCCATCACCAGTAACTTGAGATTTATGCCACGCAGTGCTCAGTCCCGCGGGTTTCACAGGACTATTGTCACACCATACCCGAACCTGGAGACCGATGATGAGCGTCAACGGCATTTCGCATCAGAGCCATAACGCTTTCCTGCAGCAGAACTTCCTGCTGAACCTGTTCGGCGCCAGGACCAGCGCCAGCGGGCAGACACAAAGCACCACCAGTGCGCAAAGCGCGAGCGCGTCCACCACCGCCGCCACTGCAACCAGCAATCCGGCCCAGGCGCTGCAGACCTTCATGCAGACCCTGGAGTCGGCGCTGCAGGCGCAGAGCGCCGCCGGCACCACCGCGCAGGAGGCCTCGCAGACCACCTCCAGCGCTGACACGGGCACCGTCACGCCGAACGCCACCACGCTCAATGGCCTGCGCGAGCATCACCATCACGGGGACATGGAAGCCGCGATGCAGAGCCTGATTTCCGAACTCGGCACCGCCGCAAGCGGCGCCAGCGGCACGGCGGCAGACTCCACTGCAACAGCCACCAGCACGGGCACGACCACGACCACGACCACGGGCACGGGCACGGGCACGGCCGCGGCCGACACCACCGCCAGCAGCGGCACCAGCAGCGGCAGCAATGCCCTGATCACCCAGCTGCAGCAGAGCTACAACAACCTGGTCAGCGCCATCGGCGGCAACCCCTCCACGGCGTCGCTGACCACCTTCCTGAACAACATCGCCAGCGGCGCGCCCCAGCGCCTGGGCACGGCCCTGAACCTGTCGGCGTAAGGGCCGCAACCCGCTCCGCGGGGACAGTTGCCGGCATGCCGGCTTGTCCGCCAGACTGCGCACCATGCGTGTGCTGCTGGTGGAGGACGACCCGATGATCGCCGAGGCGGTGCGCACGGCGCTGCTGCAGGACGGCCACGCGCCGGACCTGGTGGGCGACGGCGTGGCCGCGGCCACCGCGCTGCGCTCCTCGACGTTCGACATCGTGCTGCTCGACCTGGGCCTGCCACGCAAGGGCGGACTTACGGTGCTGCGCGAGATGCGCGCCCGCCACGACGCCACGCCGGTGATCATCCTGACCGCCCGCGATGACATTCCCAGCCGCATCGCCGGCCTGGACAGCGGCGCCGACGACTACCTGGTGAAACCCTTCGACCTGGATGAGCTGGCCGCGCGCATGCGCTCGGCCGTGCGCCGCAGCGCCGGACGCAGCAGCCCCGTGATCGAGCACGGCACGCTGCGCCTCGATCCCGGCACTCATGAAGTCAGCCAGGACGGCGAGTCCGTGGCGCTGTCGGCACGGGAGTACGCGGTGCTCGAAGCGCTGCTGCAGCGGCCGGGCGCGGTGCTGTCGCGCGTGCAGCTCGAGGACCGGCTGTACGGCTTCGACGGCGCCATCGAAAGCAACGCGGTGGAGGTCTACGTCCACGCCCTGCGGCGCAAGCTCGGCGCCGACACCATCCGCACCCAGCGCGGCGCGGGCTACTTCATTCCCCGGCTGCCGGAGACCTGATGCAGTCCATCCGTTCACGACTGATGGTGGGCCTGCTGGTGCTGATGACCGGCGCGTCGCTGCTGGCCGGTGGCATCGCCTACCGTCGTGCGCTGCAGGAGACCTCCAGCCTGTTCGACTACCAGCTGCGGCAGATGGCGCTGTCGCTGCGCGACCAGGCCTCGGTGGCCGCGGGCATCGTGCTGCCGCCGCACCCGGCGGACTCCGACTTCGTGATCCAGATCTGGGACATCTTCGGCTCACGCATCTACTTCTCCGGTCCCGAGGACCAGCCCTTCATCGACAAGGCCATCCTGGGCTACACCGACATGACCCTCGGCCAGCAGCGCTGGCGGGTGTACAGCCTGGCGCTGGAGGACGGGGTGATCCAGGTAGCGCAGCCCTGGAGCGTGCGCGAACGGCTCGCGCGCACCGTGGCACTGCGGGTGCTGGTGCCGCTGCTGTTGCTGCTGCCGCTGCTGGCGCTGGGCGCCGCCTGGGCCGTGAATCGCGCCATCCGGCCGCTCAGCCTGATCACCGCGGAGGTCGAGCGGCGCGACGAGCACAGCCTGGCGCCCATCGAAGGCCCGCCGCTGCCGGTGGAAATCGCACCATTGGTCGGGGAACTCAACCGGCTGCTGGCGCGGCTGTCCGCGGCCTTCGCCAGCCAGCGCGCCTTCGTCGCCGACGCCGCCCATGAACTGCGCTCGCCGCTGACGGCGCTGTCATTGCAATTGCAGCTGCTGGAGCGGGCGCGGGATTGCGTGGAGTCCGAAACCGCCCGCCAGCGGCTGCGCGCGGCCACCGACCGCGCCACGCACCTGGTGGGCCAGCTGCTGGCGCTGGCGCGCAATGAACCGGAGCAGGCGCGCGCGGTGATCATGCCGGTGGCGCTCGACGCCGTGGCCCGCGAGGCCATCAGCGAGACCCTTCCCTTTGCGGACGCGCGCGGCACGCACGTGACCCTGGTGGCCGACGCGCAAGCCACCGTCCACGGCGAGGCCGACGGCCTGCGCATGCTGGCGCGCAACCTGGTGGACAACGCCGTGCGTTATTCGCCGCCGGGCTCGCAAGTCACCGTGCGGGTGCTGAACAGCGGCGGCGCACCGCAGCTGGTGGTGGTGGACCAGGGCCCGGGCATTCCCGCGGCCGACCGTGAGCGCGCCTTCGACCGTTTCTATCGCCGCGAGGGCTCCGGCGAGGGTGGCACCGGCCTGGGACTGGCCATCGTCAATGCCATCGCCCGGCGCCACGGCGCACGGGTGCAGCTGGGCGATGCCGCGCCGCACGGCCTGCAGGTGACGGTCAGCTTCCCGCCGGCCGGCTCCAGCTAATCCTCTGGCAGCGCCGAGACACCCTTGAGGCCGGTGAGGCTCTGCGCGCGGGTGAGCGCGATGAACTCCCGGATATAGGCGGCCTCGGCGCCGGCATGGGTGGTGGCCGCGTACAGTTCGCAGCGCAGGCCCGACGGCCCGATGGGCCGTGACACGACGTAGCCGCGCTCGATGTAATTGCCCACCGTCCACGCCGGCAACGCGGCAATGCCGCGGCCGCTCGCCACCAGCTGCAGGATCGCCACGGTGAGTTCAGCGGTACGGCGCCGGGGATTGATGCCCGCCGGGGTCAGGCAGTGCGACATCACGTCGAGCATCTCGTCAGGTACCGGGTAGGTGATCAGGGTCTCCTGCGCGAAATCACCGGCGTCGAGATGCGACCTGGCGGCCAGGCGATGCCGCGGACTCATGAGCGCGACGCTCTCGTAGCTGAACAGCGGGCTGAAGGTGATGTGGGGATGCGGTGGCTGCCGGTCGTGGATCACCGCCAGTTCCGCCTCGCCGCGCTCCAGCAGCGGCAGCGGGTCCGCCAGGAAGCCGGAGATGATGTCGAGTTCCACCTCGGGCCACAGGCCGCGGTAGGAATCCATGGCCGGCATCAGCCAGTCGAAGCAGTTGTGGCACTGCACGGCCACCCGCAGCGGACCCGCATGACCCTGCGCCATGCGCGCGATGTCCCTGCCTGCGTCGGCGACCAGTGGCAGCACCGCGCGGGCCAGCACCAGCAGGCGCTGGCCGATGGCCGTGAAGCGCAGCGGCCGCACGTTCTTTTCCACCACCGCGGCGCCGAATTGGCTTTCGAGCGCCTTGAGCTGGTGGGACAGAGCAGACTGGGTGAGGCACAGGCGCTCCGCGGCCCTGGCCTGGCTGGCGCACTCCGCGAGGGCCACCAGCGTCTCCAGGTGCCTGAATTCCAAGGCAGTTGTAGCCATGAGCAGAATTCATCCATACCATGAAGATAATGAGATTGAATCATATCTTAGATCCTTGCATCGTCGCATGCCACGACCCAACACCCGCAAGCGAGTCCGTCATGACCCATCCCGTACGCGTGTCCTTCGAGTTCTTCCCGCCCACCGATGACATCGCGGCCGCCCAGCTGTGGAGCGCCGTCGAGCAGCTGGCGCCATTGCGCCCGCAGTTCGTGTCGATCACCTATGGCGCCGATGGCTCGACGCGAACCCGCACCCATGACTGCGTGCAGCGCATCCTGCGTGAGACCAGCCTTACCGTGGCGCCGCACCTCACGTGTGTCGACGCCTCACGCGAGGAAATCCTGAGCATTGCGGCAGGCTACTGGCGCGAGGGCATACGACACATGGTCGCGCTGCGTGGCGACCCGGCCGGTGATGCCACCAGCAACCCCTGGGGTTCGCGGCGCTATGAGCCCTGCCCGGGCGGCTTCGCGTACGCCTCCGATCTGGTGGGCGGCCTTACGACCGTGGCGCCATTTGAAGTCTCCGTGGCCGCCTATCCGGAAGGCCATCCCGAGTCGGGCACGGTGGAGGCTGACATCGACAACCTGCAGCGCAAGGTCGATGCCGGCGCGCGCCGCGCCATCACGCAGTTCTTTTTCGACACGGATACCTTCCTGCGCTACCGGGACCGCTGCGCGGCCCGGGGCATCAACGCCGCCATCGTGCCCGGAATCCTGCCCATCACGCGCTTCCCGCAACTGGTGCGCTTCGCCACCCGCTGCGGCGCCAGTGTCCCGGACTGGCTGATCCAGCGCTTCGACGGCCTGGACGATGACCCGCAGACGCGCAGCATGATCGCCGCCAACGTGGCCATCGAGCAGGTGCAGCGCCTGCGCCAGCACGGCATCGAGGAATTCCATTTCTACACCCTGAACCGCGCGGAACTGACCTATGCGATATGCCATGCGCTGGGCGTGCGGCCGCAAAGTGCGCCGCGGACCCGGGTGGCCTGATGCCTGAGGAAGACGCAATGGCGGCGCAGCGGGCCCGCGCCGCCGCGTTCCGGGAGCAACTGGCCTCCCGGATGGTCATTCTCGACGGTGCCATGGGCACCATGATCCAGCGCCGCGGGCTCGACGAGGCGCAGTTCCGGGGAACGCGCTTCACCAGCTGGCCCAGGGACCTGCGCGGCAACAACGACCTGCTGTCGATCACCCAGCCGACGGTCATCGCCGCGATCCACCGCGAATACCTGGAGGCCGGTGCGGACGTCATCTGCACCAACACCTTCAACTCGACGCCCGTGTCGCAGGCCGACTACGGGATGCAGGACCTCGCGCCCGAACTCAATCTCGCGGCCGCGCGCCTGGCACGCGGGGTGGCTGACGAGGTGGGCCGGCGCACGGGCCGGTGGTGCTTTGTCGCCGGCTCACTGGGGCCCACCAGTCGCACGGCGTCGATGTCCCCGGACGTCAACGACCCCGCCTTTCGCAACGTCGACTTCGATGAACTGGCGCATGGCTATGCCGGCGCCACCCGCGCGCTGGTGGCGGGCGGCGTCGACATCCTCCTGATCGAAACCGTCTTCGACACCCTGAACGCCAAGGCCGCACTGTATGCCGTGCGCGAGACCCTCGACGCACTGGGGCTCGACCTGCCCATCATCGTTTCCGGCACCATCACCGATGCCTCGGGCAGGACGCTGTCCGGCCAGACCACCGAAGCCTTCTGGAACTCCATCCGTCATGCGCGCCCGGCCGCCGTGGGCTTCAACTGCGCGCTGGGAGGCAAGCAACTGCGGCCCTACATCGAGGAACTTTCACGCCTCGCCGACACCCATGTCTGCGCCTACCCGAACGCCGGCCTGCCGAACGCGTTCGGTGAATACGACGAGACCGCCGGTGAGACCGCGGCAATCCTGCACGACTACGCCGCGAGCGGCTTCGTCAACCTGGTAGGCGGCTGCTGCGGCACCACGCCGGAACACATCCGTGAAATCGCCCGGGCGGTGGCACAGGTAGCCCCGCGCGCCATTCCGGAGATCCCCCCGGCCTGCCGGCTGAGCGGCCTCGAACCCCTCACCATCGATACGGGCAGCCTGTTCGTGAACGTCGGCGAGCGTACCAACGTGACCGGCTCGGCGAAGTTCCGCAAGCTGATCGAGGCGGGCGACTACGCGGCGGCGGTGGACGTCGCCCGGCAGCAGGTGGCCAGCGGCGCGCAGGTCATCGACGTCAACATGGACGAGGGCATGCTGGATTCGCAGGCCGCCATGCAGAAGCTGCTCAAACTGATCGCGGGCGAGCCGGACGTGGCGCGCGTGCCGGTGATGATCGACTCCTCCAGGTGGTCGGTCATCGAGGCGGGCCTGAAGTGCGTGCAGGGCAAGGCCGTGGTGAATTCCATCAGCCTGAAGGAAGGCGAGGCGCTGTTCCTGGCGCAGGCCCGCAAGATCATGCGCTACGGCGCCGCCGTCGTGGTCATGGCCTTCGACGAGCAGGGGCAGGCAGACACGGTGGCGCGCAAGGTCTCGATCTGCGAACGCGCCTACCGGCTGCTGACCGAACAGGTCGGCTTCATTCCTGAAGACATCATTTTCGATCCCAATATCTTCGCGGTGGCCACGGGCATCGAGGAGCACAACCGCTACAGCCTGGACTTCATAGAAGCCACCGCGGCCCTCAAGACGCGCCTGCCGTCGGCACAGATCAGCGGCGGAGTCTCCAATGTCTCGTTCGCCTTCCGGGGCAACGACCCGGTGCGCGAGGCCATGCACTCGGTGTTCCTGTACCACGCCATCCGCGCCGGCATGACCATGGGCATCGTGAACGCCGGCCAGCTCGCGATCTACGAGGAGATCCCCGCGCAACTGCGGGAACGGGTCGAAGACGTGGTGCTGGCGCGGCGGCCGGATGCGACGGAGCGCCTGCTGGAGATCGCCGAGCGTTTCAAGGCCGGCGGCGGCGCCCGGCGCGAGGATGACCTCGCCTGGCGCAGCCTGCCGGTCAACGAACGGCTGCAGCATGCGCTGGTCAAGGGCCTGGACCAGTTCGTGCTCGAGGATACCGAGGAAGCCCGGCTGGCCGCGGCGCGGCCGCTCGATGTCATCGAGGGCCCGCTGATGGACGGGATGAACCTGGTCGGCGACCTGTTCGGCGCCGGCAAGATGTTCCTGCCCCAGGTGGTCAAGTCCGCGCGGGTGATGAAAAAGGCCGTGTCGGTGCTCGTGCCCTACATCGAGCGCGAAAAGGTGGGCGGTGCGCGTTCCAACGGCAGGATCGTCATGGCCACCGTCAAGGGCGACGTACATGACATCGGCAAGAACATCGTGGGGGTGGTGCTCCAGTGCAATAACTTCGAGGTCATCGACCTGGGGGTGATGGTGCCCTGTGAGAAGATCCTGGAGGCCGCCACGCGCGAGGGGGCGGACCTGATCGGCCTGTCGGGGCTGATCACGCCCTCCCTGGATGAAATGGTGCATGTAGCCCGGGAGATGCAGCGCCTGGGCTACCGGCTGCCGCTGCTCATCGGCGGCGCCACCACCTCTCCCGCGCACACCGCGGTAAAAATCGACCCGCAGTACCAGGGGCCGGTGGTGTACGTGAAGGACGCCTCGCGCAGCGTGGGCGTGTGCCAGCAACTGCTGACTCCCGCCGCGCGCGCGAGCTTCGTGTCCGGCGTCAAGGCCGAACATGAACGCCGCCGCGAGCAGCACCGCAACAAGAGCGTCAAGGCGCCGCGGCAATCGCTGGCGCAGGCGCGGGCCCGCAAGTACCCGATCGACTGGGCGAACTACATCCCGCCGGCACCGCGTTCACCCGGCATCCAGGTATTCGCGGACTATCCGCTGACGCAGCTGGTGCCGTACATCGACTGGATGCCGTTTTTCAATGCCTGGGAGTTCGCCGGCAGGTTCCCGGACATCCTGCAGGATGACATCGTGGGCGAGGCGGCGCGCAGCCTGTACGCGGACGCCAACGCGATGCTCACCACCCTGATCCGCGAACGGTGGCTGCGGGCGCGCGCGGTCGTCGGCCTGTTTGCCGCCAATACCGTGGGCGATGACGACATCGAGGTGTACACGGACGAGTCCCGCAGCACGCCGCTCGCACGCCTGCACCAGCTGCGGCAGCAGAAGGCAAAACCGGAGCAACAGGCGCAGCTGTGCCTGGCGGATTTCATCGCGCCGGTGTCGAGCGGACAGCCGGATTACATCGGCGCCTTCGCCGTCACGGCCGGCATCGGCATCGATGAACATGTCGCCCGCTTCGAGGCGGCGCACGACGACTACAGCAGCATCCTGCTCAAGGCGCTGGCGGACCGGCTGGCCGAGGCGCTGGCCGAACACCTGCACCAGCGCGTGCGCCGCGAGCTCTGGGGTTACGCGCCGCAGGAGTCACTCGACGGACCGGCGTTGATCCGCGAGGAATATCACGGCATCCGCCCGGCACCGGGCTATCCGGCCTGCCCCGACCACACCGAAAAAGCCACGCTGTGGAAGCTGCTGGACCCGGAACGGCGGGCGGGCATCCGCTTGACGGAATCCTTCGCGATGTTCCCCACCGCCGCGGTCAGCGGCTGGTACTTCTCCCACCCCGAAGCGCACTACTTCGGGGTGGGCCAGGTGGATCGCGAGCAGGTCGAGAGTTACGCCGGGCGCAAGGGCATGACCCTGGAGGTCATGGAACGCTGGCTGGCGCCGAACCTGGGATACGATCCGGAGGTGCCGCAGGCGGCTGCGGCCGTGTGAAAGCCAGGGCGCGGCGCGTCAGCCCTGGCCGGCCGGCTGCGGTGCGCTGGCGAGTGTCCTGCAGGTGTCGGCGTTGACCGTCACGGTACCCAGTGGGCTGCCCTTGAGGTCGCGATATTCCAGCACCACGACGGCGCCCTGGTCGATGAGGGAGCGCAGCGCGGAATTTCCACAACTGCCCTGCTTCACCACCGGGGCAACCCGCTTGTCGAAGGTGGTGCTGTCGACGCCGTTGCCCGCGGCATTCACGAGTGTGTACTTCATGGTCAGCTTCCCCGGCCCGGCCGTCGCGCCGTCCAGGCGGGTATCGGGGTCAACGGCCGCCGAGGCAGCCCGGTTGGTCTGGCTTGCGATCTCGGCAATCCGTCCTTGCAGGTCCTGGGCGCGTTTCGCGAGGGTCGCGGCATCCGGCTTGCTGTCACAGGCCGCCAGCAGCGTGAGCGCCATTCCCAGACACACCAGTTGTATTTTGGGTTTCATATAAGCCCCTCCTTCAGGGTCAATATAACCCACCCGGCTGCTTGCGCGTTTCAGGCAGCGGGCACGGCGGCAGCCCGCTGAGCGGTACTTGCGCATAGCACCGCGGCCAGGACTGGCGCCCCCGGGTGCCCGATTCCACGGGCGCGAAACGCCGTCTCGGCTGTGGCCCAGGTCAGCGCCATCACCCTTAAGGCTGCTTTAAGGCTCGCGGTTCACTGTATCCGGCACGAGGCAGGCGCCGGAGCGCCGCGAGGAGATCGCCATGAGAGTGAAGCATTCAGCCCTGACCCTGGCCGTCGGCAGCATACTGGCCTACGGCTCCCTTGCAGCCTGCTCGGCCGCCAATTCAGCGCCCGAAAACACCGCACCACCGGCGGCAATGGCCGCGGCGCCGGCGGTCAGCACGGGCCCGGTACCCTATGCCACCGCGCCCGACTACCGTGGCATCGTCGCCGCCAACCGCGCCGCCGTCGTCGGCATCACCATCGTCGCGCCGGCCTCGGCCATGCACGACAACGACCAGGACGGCCCGCAGGAGCAGTCGCCGTTCGATGGGCAGGACCCGTTCTTCCGCTTTTTCGGCATCCCCGGCCAGATGCAGCCCAACACCCAGCCGGTGCATGCTTTGGGCTCGGGCTTCATCGTCCGCTCCGACGGCCTGATCCTGACCAACGCGCACGTGGTGAAGGGCGCCACCGAGGTGACCGTGACGCTGTCCGATCACCGTGAGTACCCCGCCAAGGTGCTGGGCCTGGACACCACCACCGATGTGGCGGTGATCAAGATCAACGCCAAGGATCTGCCGGTGGTGCACATGGGTTCGACCGACAGCCTGCAGGTCGGTGACTACGTGCTCGCCATCGGCGCGCCGTATGGCCTGGAGGAAACCGCCACCGCGGGCATCGTGAGCGCCAAGGGCCGCTCGCTGCCGGACAGCCAGTCCGTACCGTTCATCCAGACCGACGCGGCCGTCAACCCCGGCAACTCCGGTGGGCCGCTGTTTGATGCGCATGGCAACGTCGTCGGCATCAACTCGCAGATCTACAGCAGCACCGGCGGCTACCAGGGCCTGTCGTTCGCGATCCCGATCGAGGTGGCGACGCAGGTGCAGGCGCAGATCCTCAAGACCGGCCACGTGGAGCACGCGCGCCTGGGCGTGGGCATCCAGCCGGTGACGCAGCAGCTGGCGCAATCGTTCGGCCTGGACATGCCGGCGGGTGCGCTGGTGGCGAAGGTGGATGGCGGCAGTGCCGCGGCGCGCGCCGGACTCAAAGCCGGTGATGTGATCCTGAAGTTCAATGGCAAGCCGGTGAACGACCCGGGATCGCTGTCGGCCGCCGTGGCGATGGCGCAGCCGGGTGAGGCCGCGAAACTGGACCTGTGGCGCGCCGGCAAGTCGATGCAACTGGATGTCACGCTGGGCGCGGCGCCAGGGGCCAGGGCCACGAAGGTGAGCGATGTGCTGCCGGGCCAGGGCAAGCTGGGGCTGTCCGTGCGGCCGTTGAGTGACGATGAGCGGCAGCAGCTGGGCAGTGATGCGGGGCTGGTGGTGCAGCAGGTGAGCGGGCCCGCGGCAAAGGCCGGCATCCAGCCGGGAGACGTGGTGCTGGCGGTGGACGGTACGCCGGTGAACAGCGCCAGTCAGTTGCGGGGCATCATCGACAAGCACGGCAATTCACTGGCGCTGTTGATCCAGCGGGGGGATTCGCGGATTTTCGTGCCGGTGCAGCTGGGGTAACGCAGGAGCAACCCCTGCCGTTGCCGACGGGCATCGGCAATCGCAGGGGCCCCTGATGGATGGCATCAGCGGTCAGCCCGGCTCACACCCGAATGCGGACCCCGCCGGCGATGCCGGCGGGGTGTACTTTGTCAGTCGAGGCCGTACGCCAGCAGCACGTTGCCGGGCGAGCCCACGAAGCTGCCGACACCGGAGCTGATGTAGAGCATGCCGCCGGCGACGACCGGGCTGCCGCCATCCAGGCTGCCGCCGTGACCCGGCACGCCGTTCACCGTCTTGAACTCGCGGTTGGTGTTGAGCGTCCAGATGATCTTGCCCGACTTCAATGAATAGGCGCGCACGCCGCCGTCCATCGAGCTGGTCAGCAAGGCGCCCGGGATGATGGTCGGGGCGGCGCCCTGGCCGGTGTTGCAGCCCAGGTGGCCGGCGCACAGGCCGCGCGGCGGCGGCGCAACCCACACCACCGAGCCGTCCGCAAGGTTCAGGGCATGCACGCCACCCTGCTTCGCATCCAGCACGTCCGCGGTGGTGAAGTACACCTTGCCGTCGAGCGCCGCGGCACCCCACTGGCCACCGAGGCCACTGCCCTGGCCGATGCGGTACTTCCACACGATCCTGCCTTCATGGTCCGGGTCCATGGCAAACGCCAGGCCGGACTTCTGCGGCAGCACCAGGAGGTCACGACCGTCCACGCTTGCCAGCACCGGCGAGGCCGAGAAGTCGTAGTCCGGCCCCAGGGTCGGGGGGCAGCCGGAATCGGCCGGATTGGTGGCCGCGCAACCCATGGCCCAGACGTCGTTGGGCAGCACCTGGCTGGCCCAGCGCAGCTTGCCGGTGGCCATGTCCAGGGCAAGCACGGCATCGCTCCAGGGCTGGGCCGGCTCGGAGTAGGCATTGCCGGTGGCCACGTAGATCACGCCGCGCCTGGCATCCACGGTGGGCGAATCCCAGATACCCACGCCCGAGGGGCCGTAGATCGGCACGCCGTCCTTGGTCTTGCCGCGCAGCTGCGCGGCCTGCGGCACGGTCCAGCTCTTCCACAGCACCTTGCCGGTGTCGATGTCGATGGCCGAAACACTGCCGCGCAGGGTGCAGCAGCCGTTCCTGGAGTGGATGCCCGCCCCTTCCTCGCCCACGCCCTGCACGGGAATGAAGACCTTGCCGTCATGGAAGGCGGGGCCGCCGGTGATGGCGGCATTCGGATGCGCGTCCACCTTCACCGTCCATAGCAGCTTGCCGCTATTGGCATCCACCGCATAGGCATTGGCCATGCGGTCGCCGAACAGCACCGCCTGGCCACCCTTGTAGGGCGCCACGCGCAGCGCCGTGGGCACGCCGGCCTGGGCCTTGAACATCCAGATGGTGCAGCCGCTCTTCGGGTCCAGGGCATACACCGCGCCGTTGTCCGAGGCGGTGAACAGCCGGCCGCCGACGATGGCGGGCTGGGTGCGCGCCGCGGAGACATTGGCATAGCCGAACGCCCACTTGAGTTTCAGGCGCGGCAGGTCGGCGGCGGTGAGTCCGCCGGCCTGCTTCGACTGCACGCGCAGGTTCTGCGGGCCGTTGCCCCAGCCGTTCCAGGATGGGCCGGCGGGATCCCCCAGCGGGGCCGGGTTTTCGCACAGCTTGCCGGGACCGACTTCCACCAGCTGGTGGGTCGCGCCCAGGGCCTGCCCGGTGACGTACTGCGCGACGGCCTGTTTCTCGTCCGCCGTCAGGGTGGACCCCTGGGCCTGCATCTTGCCGCTGGTCAGGGCGGTGATCACCTGCTCGGGCGAAAAGCGGTGCAGCAACTCGCGCGGGATGGCGTGGGCATCCGGCCCCGGGGGCGCGCCGTGGCCGGTCGCCACCAGGCTCAGGTGGCACACCGCGCAGATGCGCTTGAAGACAGCCTCGCCCTGGGCCTTCACGGCCGGGGTCTGGGCGTTGGCCATCGTGATCAGGGCGGCGTTCAGCAGGACAAGACCGGCGATGCGGCCCGGGGTCCGGTGGTTCATTATTGGCATCCGAGAGTGCGGCCCTGTGCCGCCGGGGCGAAAGTATACTCGGGAATATTTCCCGGTCCCGGGTTGTTGCCGGGATTGCCACCCCGGAAACGTTGACTTTCCAAGGAGACCCGCATGGGCAAGAAGATCCTGCTGCTCGCCGGCGACTATGCCGAGGATTATGAAACCATGGTGCCGTTCCAGGCGCTGACCATGGTGGGTCACACGGTCCACGCGGTGTGCCCGGACAAGAAGGCCGGCGACCACGTCATGACGGCCGTCCACGACTTCGAGGGCGCGCAGACGTATTCGGAAAAACCAGGCCACCGCTTCACGCTGAACTTCGCCTTCGACAAGGTGGTGGCGGCGGACTACGACGCGCTGGTGATCCCGGGCGGCCGGGCGCCGGAATACCTGCGCCTGAACGCGCAGGTGATCGCGCTGGTGAAGCACTTTGCCGATGCCCGCAAGCCGATCGCGGCAGTGTGTCATGGCGCGCAGCTGCTGGCGGCGGCGGACGTGATCCGCGGCCGCAAGGTCTCGGCCTACCCGGCCTGCGCGCCGGAGGTGCGGCTGGCCGGGGGCGAGTACGCGGACATCGGCATCGACCAGGCGGTCACGGACGGCAACCTGGTGACCGCGCCGGCCTGGCCGGCGCACCCGGCGTGGCTGGCGCAGTTCCTGGTGGTGCTGGGGACGAAGATCCCGGCGTAGGCCCGAACATCCAGGGGGACTCATGATCAAGGTCGAACACCTTTCAAAGGTATACGGCGACTTCAAGGCCGTGGACGACATTTCCTTCGAGGTGGCCGCGGGGGAGATCTTCGCCTTCCTGGGGCCCAACGGCGCCGGCAAGACCACCACCATCAAAATGCTGACCACGCTGCTCAAACCGGGCAGCGGGGTCATCACCATGGACGGCCTCGACCCGGTGCGGCAGCACAACGAGGTGCGCCAGCGTTTCGGCATCGTGTTCCAGGACCCCAGTCTCGACCAGGAGTTGTCGGCCTGGGAGAACATGGACCTGCATGGGGTGCTGTACCACGTGCCGCGCAGGGTGCGGCATGAGCGCATCGAGCAGCTGATGCGGACCTTCGAGCTGTGGGAGCGCAAGGACAGCGCCGTGAAGACCTTCTCGGGCGGCATGAAGCGCCGGCTGGAAATCGCCCGCGGGCTGCTGCACACGCCACGCATCCTGTTCCTGGACGAACCCACGCTGGGACTGGACCCGCAAAGCCGCAACCAGCTGTGGACCCACGTCCAGCATCTGAACGCCACCGAGGGACTGACGGTGTTCCTGACCACGCACTACATGGACGAAGCCGATCGTGTCGCCTCGCGCATCGCGGTCATCGATCACGGCAGGATCGTGGCCATCGGCTCCTCCGCGCAGCTGAAGGAACAGACCGGCAAGGACTCGCTGGAAGCGGCGTTCCTGGCCCTCACGGGAACCGCCATCCGCGAGGAATCCGTGAACCCGGCCGACCGCATGCGCCAGGCCGCCCGGATGTGGAGCCGCCGCTGATGAACGCCATCTACATCCTGTGGCTGCGGGAACTGAAGCGCTATACCCGCTCGCGCGCGCAGATCATCGCCTCGCTGGGCCAGCCGCTGCTGTACCTGCTGGTGCTGGGCTTCGGCCTGGGGCCGGTGTTCCGCAACTCCGGCAACGGCAGCTACCTGCAGTTCATGGCACCGGGCGTGATCGCCATGACGGTGCTGTTCTCGGCCATGTTCTCCGGCATTTCGCTGCTGTGGGACCGGCAGTTCGGGTTCCTGAAGGAAACCCTGGTGGCACCGGTGCCGCGGGTACAGGTGATGATCGGGCGGGCCTGCGGCTCGGCCACGGTGGCGCTGCTGCAGGGCCTGCTGGTGGCCGTGGTGTGCGTGATCGCGGGCTTCCGGCCGGTGAACCTCGCGCTGGTGCCGGCGGGCATCGCGTTCCTGGCGCTCACGGCGGTGGTGTTTGCCGCGGCGGGCACCGCCATCGGTTCATCCCTGAAGGACATGCAGGGCTTCCAGATGGTGATGAACTTCCTGGTGATGCCGCTGTTCTTCCTGTCAGGCGCGCTGTATCCGCTGGACAACCTGCCCGGCCCGCTGGCGGTACTGACACGGATCGACCCGCTGACCTACGGCGTCGATGGCATGCGCGCCATGCTGATCGAACGCTCGCACTTCGGCGCCACCCTCGACGCCGTCGTGCTGGCCTGCGTGGGCGTGGCACTGATGTTCGTGG
>Ga0153956_1002185_pt1 | contig 15064 bp, 11 predicted proteins | sample TSFL040MetaG_FD_104704 | JGI IMG/M metagenome (GOLD analysis project Ga0153956, IMG submission 104704) | Attine ant fungus gardens microbial communities from Florida, USA - TSFL040 MetaG | ecosystem: Host-associated > Fungi > Mycelium > Unclassified | place: USA: Florida, Wekiwa Springs... | reverse complement strand
GTGGCCAAAACTTTGTCCTCGGTCTGGGGCTGTGTGCGGGCGGCCTGCTTCACGTAAGGGCAACGCCGGGCCACCAGCCCGTCTCATGCCCTTCCGCTTGCATCCCACCCGCACACAGCCCCAAACCTTCGGGACGTTTTGACCACATCTTCTAGAGCTGCTTGAGCAGGTCCTGGTTGTTGGCCGAGCCCTTGATCAGCTCGGCGAGACGGTTGGCGGCCGGGACCGGCTCCATGTCCTTGAGTTCGGCCCGCAGGCGCCGTACGGCGTCGACCTGCTCTTCGTCGAGGACCGCCTCCTGGCCGGAAACGGCGCAGGCGGTCACGTCGAGGGAAGGCTTCACACCGGAGGCGGCCAGGCTGGCGTCCAGGCGAATGGTCGAGTTCTCGGTCGTGTGGACCGCGTCCATCACGTCCTGGTCGCCGGGCGAGCCCCAGAGAGCCGTCGCGATCACGGTGACCGAACCGCTGCCTTCCTCTTCCAGCTCACGTCCGGCCCCGAAGAACGGCTTGACCGCTCCCGGATCTCCGTATGCGTTGCCGAGACGGGTGAGCGAGTCGACGATGATCACCACGTCGTTGCCCGCTTCGGCCTGACGCTTGACCTTAGCCAGGATCCGCTCGGCGATCCGGACCTGCTCGTGAGCACCGAGGTCGGCCGGTGCCGCGGCGATCTCCACCTCGGGGACCTGTCGGGTCCAGGCGGTGACCTCTTCCGGACGCTCGTCGATGAGCAGCACGATGGTCTCGGCCTCGTCGCCGGCTCCGCGGGCGATCGCCTTGGCGAGCGAGCGGAGGAAGCTGGTTCGGCCGGAGCGCGGCTGCGCCTCGACCAAAACCCGCTGCCCGAAGGCGAGCGGGGCCAGCAGATCCACCGAACGGGCGAGAACGTCATCGGCGTCACCGCTCAGCGGCATCGGCCGATGAGGCGCGATCGGGGTCAGACTCTCGAACCGCGGGGCCCTTTCGTCAACCGGCGGCTCGCCGTTGACCTTCTCCACGCGGACCAGCGAGGGTCGACGCTCACCACGACGGGCCGGCCGGACCGGGCCGCTGACCTCGTCACCAGAGCGGAGCTCGCAGCGGCGGATCTGGGCCGGGGACACGTAGATGCCGGCCGACGGGCCATCCTCGGAGCGGACGATGCCGCTGCCTCGCGGCAGGACATCCAGCACCCCGGTGACCTCGGTCAGTTCGGTTTCCGGCTCGGATCCGGTCCCGGTTTCGTCTGCCTCTGGTTCCTTCCGAGAGCCACGGTCGTCGTTCTCGTCACGATCGCTATCTCCCCCGCCCCGCCGCTCGCGGTCACCACGGCGTTCGCGATCGCCCCGACGACGTTCCCGATCGCCACGACGGCGACGCGAACCGCCATCGGACTCGGCCGAACCGGCGTCAGGGGACTCCTTGCCGGCTCCGTCGGAGTCGCCAAGCTTGTCGATCAGCTCTTCCCGACGCAGCAGTCGGAATTTCTCGATCCCGGCTTTCCCGGCGAGCTCGTGGAGCTCGGCCAGGGACTTCGATTTGAGATCGGACATGTCAGCCCTTGTCGGCGGCGACCAGGCCGCTCAGCCACTCGCCGAACTCGGGGCGGCTCTTCCAGTCCTCTTCGAACTTGGCAGCGCCCTCGGTGGTCAGCGGGTGATTCAGCATCTGATGGAAGACCTTGGCCGGCACGGTGGCTATGTCACAGCCGAGCGAGGCGGCGACGACCATGTGCTCGGGATGACGGATCGAGGCGGCCAGCACCTTCGACTCGAGGTCGCGGGCGCGCAGCACGTCGACGATCTCCTCGAGCACCTTGGCGGAGTCGATCGAGATGTCGTCGAGCCTGCCCATGAAGCAGGAGACGAAGGTCGCGCCGGCGGAAGCGGCGAGCAGCGCCTGATTCGGCGAGAAGACGAGCGTCATGTTGACCATCGCGCCGTCGTCGGTGAGGGCACGGGTCGCCTTGAGGCCTTCGGGGCCGAACGGGACCTTCACGGTCACGTGCTCGTGGAGCTTGCGGAGGGCCTGACCCTCGGCGATCATGCCCTCGGCGTCAGCCGACACGACTTCAGCGGAAGTCGGCCCGTTCACCAGGTTCGCGATTTTGCGGATGATGTCACCGGGTTCACCGTCTTCCTTGGCGAGCAGGGAGGGATTGGTGGTCGCGCCACTGAGCACGCCCCAGGCGGCAATCTCCTCGACCTCGGAAACGGCGCCGGTGTCAATGAAAAGTTCCATAGCCCAATGGTAGTGGTCGGCGCCCGACAGCACCGCCACCCACCGGAGCCAGTCCAACCATCTATTTCTTCTGTGGGCCGGCGGGTTCGGCTGGGAGGCCGGGCGAAGCCTGTGCCGACTCCTTGTCAGGCCCCGCCGGGGTTGAGGCCCTCGGCCTCGATCGTGTCGAGCCAGCCATCGACCTGGCGCCGGCGCTCGACGTCCGTCCATCCCAGTCCCCGGGCCATGACCGAGACCAGCGGCTCGACCGACTCGGCGGTGGCGAGGCTGGCGGCGGCGGTCAGTCCCAGGCGGGTCCTCCGGAGCAGAACGTCGGCAAGCGATCTGGCCTGTTCGAACTCGACGGCCAGCTGCGCCTCGGCCAGCAGGTCGGGCATTCCCTCGACGATCGGCCCGGCGAGCTCGGGGTCGGCCTCGGCCAGCCGGATCACCCCGCGGGCCGCGTGGCCATAACGGAAGGCGAGCTGGGCCAGCGACTCCTTGCCCACCCCTTCGGGTGCGTTCAGCTCGGCCGGGTCGACCTCCATCCCGAGCGGAATCTCGGCGGTCTGGCAGCGGGCTTCGCGACCGGCCCGCTCCACGATCCGGTCTACGGTCTGCTTGGCCATCCGTCGCCAGGTCGTGAGCTTGCCGCCGGTGATGGTCAACATTCCGGACGAGGTCTCGTAAAGCTCCGCCTGGCGGGAGATGTCGACCGACTTGCGGGGGTCACCGGTGCTGATCAACGGCCGAACCCCCGCGTAGGCGCCGACGATGTCGGTGTCGCTGAGCGAGGTCCCCATGAAGTCGTTGATCGCGTTCATCAGGTACTCGATGTCATCCCCGGTGGCAGCGACCTCCTCGATCCCGCCCTCATGATCGACGTCGGTGGTTCCGATCAGGGTTCGCCCGTACCACGGCAGGGCGAATATCCGCCGTCCCTCCCCGGCGGGAACGATGCATGCGGCCCGTCCCATGTCGACGTCATCGGCGGAGAACAGAAGGTGGGCGCCGCGGCTGGGGGCGATGCGGGGGATGTCCTCCTCACGCTCGATCTCGCCGGGTCGGATCTGGTCGGCCCAGACGCCGGTCGCATTGACCACGTTGTCCGCCTCGACCGTCGCCGTCTCTCCGGATTCGGCGTCGACGAACTCGACGACCCGGGCCTTGCCGTTCCTTTCGGCGACCTGGGTGACCTTCGCGCCATTCAGGCTGACCGCCCCGAAGCGCTGCGCCTCCCCGAGCACGGTCAGGACCAGCCGCACGTCATCGGTCTGGCAGTCGTAGAAGAGGTACGCGGATTCCGGGTCGCGCGGAGCCAGGGCGGGAACCAGGTCGAGCACCTCGTCCCGGTCGATCGTGCGATGCCGGTCCGGCGACCACGACTCCTCAGCTTCGGCGGGGCGACGGCGCCAGCGCCGCTCGCGGCGGTTGCGGCCGCCCGTGGCACCGGCGAGCACGTCGTAGGCGTTCAGGCCGAGGCCGACCTTGCGGTCCAGCTTCTCCTCGCCGAAGGTCGGGACCAGGAACGGCGTCGGGTAGACCAGATGCGGCGCCAACTCGACCAGCAGCTGACGCTCCAGCAGCGCCTCCCTGACCAGCCCGACGTCGAAGTTCTCGAGGTAGCGCAGCCCGCCGTGGACCATCTTCGACGATCGCGACGAGGTTCCGATCCCGTAGTCGCGCCCTTCCAGCAAAGCGACCGAGTAGCCGCGCGAGGCGGCGTCCAGGGCCACCCCGGCACCGGTGATGCCACCGCCGATGACCACCACCTCGAAGTGAGATCCGGCGATCGCCTCGAGTGCCTCGCCGCGGCCTACCAACGGAACCGCCGCGCGAGCAGGACGGTGCCGCCGCAGAGGACTCCGGCGACCCCGAGCGCGATCAATATCGCGACGATCGGCGACGGCTGCGGGCCTCGATCGGAGGCGGCCAGCACCGCATCGCTCGGAGCTTCCGGCACCAGCGGGATGGTCGTATCCGTGGGCGGCGGGGCGACGGTGCTCGGAGTGTCCGGCTGGCCACTGCCGCGATTCGTTTTGTTCCCGTTGTTTCCGCCGCCGGTGTTGACCGGCCCACTGCTTCCGCCCGGCCCGGTCGAGGTGTCGACCGGGGGCGTGGTCGACATCGAACCGGCCGGAGGCGTGTAGGTAGGCGTCGAGGTGCCGGAGCCGCCGTCGCCCGGCGAGGCGCCGCCGCTGCCGTTGTTCGCGCCGCTGTCGTCCTTTTCCCGAGGCGGAGCCGAGATCGGCAGTGGCTTGCCGGCGAGGGCGGTGGTTCCGTCAGCGGTCACCCAGACCCGGGTCTGGTCGCTGCTCTTCGAATACCAGATGCTGCCGTCGTCCTGCTGCCGGGCAAGCAGATAGTCGGCACCCGAGTTGCCCTGCTTCTTGAGGTAATTGACGCCGCGACCGGCGGCGACCAGCCCCTGGAGCACGAGCCCGGTCGACTGGGAGTTGACCGTCCCGCTGGACGCGAACCCGCCCGAGTCCTTCTGGATGCCGTCCAGGTACCCGACGGCCCGGTTCACCGGCTTGTCGCCGGTGACCGCCATCAGTGCCGTTCCGGTCGAGTCGGCGTCGCTCTGCGACCCGTCGGCGATGCCCCAGCCCCCGTTTTGGTTCTGGGCCTTGTACAGCCACTGCAGCGAGTATTGGGCGTCCTTGATCGCGGCGGCCGACCTGAAGGCGAGGATCGAGAACGCGGTCACGTTCACGTCGTTGCCAAAGGAGCCGTTGCCGCGCCTCGCCCGGAGCGCCTTGATCAGGTTTCGGCCCTTGAAGTCCTTGGGATCCTGCCCGACCGTCTTCATCGCGAGGATGGTCAGGGCGATGTCGCTGGCGTCGGTGATCTCCTGGCGGTGATTGACCAGGTATCCGTACGGCGTCGCATTCGTCTTGACGTCGAGCGGGTTGGTGCCGGACGCCGCGAGGGCGAACATCGCCCGGGCCGTGAGGTTGACCGAGGACGTCCCGCCCGGTGTCGAGGAGAAGCCACCATCCGAGTTCTGCTGGGTCTTGAGCCAGGCCGCGGCTTTCTGGGCTTGGCTCGTGTAAGCGGCCTCGGCCTGATCGACCGGATCACCGGCGTAGGTGAAGAGGAGCGCTGCCAGCAGGATCATCGTCACCCCGGCGGCGTTTCGGGCGCCGCCCGCGATCCCGCTTCTCGACTCGCCGGGGCCGTCCTCGGCCTGGCGCCACTCGAACCGCTCGCGGAAGCGGACCAGCGCCGCGATCATGGCCGGCCCGGCGGCCAGAGCGAAGATGACGTTGCCCGTCATGTGTGCGATGTCGAACGGAATTGCTCTCACTTCAAGTGCAAGGTACCGGTCGAGGGACATCTCGCCCCCGAAACTGACCATGGTCTCAAGATTCATCCAGGCTCCGAACAGAACACCGGCGAGCCCGCAGAAGACCGCCAGCACCCAGCGATTCACCCGTCCGCCGGTCAGCCGCCACAGCAAAGCGCCGGCGATTCCGCACATTCCCCAGGCGACCATCTGCCAGGGAGTCCAGACCCCTTGGCCGAGCCAGAAGTTGGAGACGAGACCGCCCAGGGCGCCGACCGCGAAGCCCGGGGCCGGGCCGAGCACGAAGCCGGCGATGATCACGATGTCGGTCGTGGCGACCACGTTGGGGATCGGGGCGAGCACGATCCGCCCGGCGACGGCCAGTGCCGCCAGCACCGCGACGAGGGCGACGATCTGCGAAGGCGGACGTGACCGTTCGTACCAGAGCATCCCGGCCCCGATCGAGAACATCAGCATCACCACGCTGACCAACTGCCAGCTCAATGACCCTCCTCCCCGTGCCCGGCCAGCAGATCGATGCCCTGATCGATCGAGACCAGCCCGGGCCGGTCGAGCACCCGCGCCGCTTCGGAGGCGAAGTACCAGCCACCGCTCAGTACGGTCGGCATGTCCGCGTCGGCGATCGTCTCACCGTCACCGAGCAGCACCACCCGATCTGCGAAAGAGACCGCGAACTCGACGTCATGGGTCGAGATCAGCACCGCCGCCCCCTGATCGGCCAGCCGGTCAGCGAGTTCGGTGAGATGAGATTTGAGGCCCCGATCCATGCCGCGGGTCGGCTCGTCAAGGCAGATGATTCCCGGCACCCCGTCGCCTTCCATCCGACCGGCCAGGGCGATCGCCAAGGCCAGCCTCTGACGTTCGCCACCGGAGAGATCGCGCGGATCGCGTTCGGCGGAGACGTCCAGCCCCACGGCTTCGAGCGCCGCTTCACCGGCCGGCCCCGAAAGCTCGTCGCCGACCCGGTCCCGAACCAGGAAATCCCCCGGGTTCTGGGTCAGCAAAGCGATGCCTTCGGGCGTCGCGACGCTTCCCGAGACCGGCTCGACCAGCCCAGCGGCGGTCCGCAGCATCGTCGACTTGCCGGCGCCGTTTCGACCCATCAGCGCGACTTTCTCGCCCGCTCTCACCTCCAGGTCGATCCCCCGCAAAACGTCGACCGAGCCCTCCCCGGGATCGAGCTCGACCCAGAGCCGCCGCGCCGCCAGCACGACTTTCCCAGAAGTGGGTTCATTCACCCGTCCTATTGACGGGTGAATTGACGCACTTCTGTCGACCGACTTTCGAAGGATGTGGCGGGCGTCCCTCACCCCGACCGGCAACGGCTCTATGCCGGCGCCCGAGAACATCAGGGCCGAAGGCGTGGCGAGCTCGGGCTTTGCCTCGATCGCCCAGCCGAGAAAGTCCCGCGGGCTCCCGTCGAACCCGATCCGGCCGGAGTCCATCGCGATCACCCGGTCTGCGGCGGCGAGGCAGCGTTCGAGGCGGTGCTCGGCCAGCACGACGGCGACCCCCCACTCCTCGTTCAGACGGCGCAGCAGCCAGATCAGCTCGTCGCCGGAAACCGGATCGAGCTGGGAGGTCGGCTCGTCGAGCAGGATCAGCGGCGGCCGGGTGACCAGGGCGACGGCAAGGGCGACCCGCTGAAGCTCGCCCCCGGAAAGCGTGGTGACGGTGCGAGAGAGCAGGTGAGGGATGCCTAGAGCCAGAGCGACCTCCTCGACCGCTCGGGCCCGCTGTGCCGGGTGATCGCCACGGAAGCGCAGCGGCAGATCGAGTTCCGCCGCGACCGTGGTCGAAACGATCTGGGTCTCCGGGTCCTGGGCTACATAGCCGACCACATCGGCGAGGTCACCCGGGCCGTTCTCGGTCGTGGATCGATCGCCGACCCGGGCCGATCCGGATATTTCGCCCCCGTGGAAATGCGGGATCAGTCCGCAGCCTGCCCTGAGCAACGAGGTCTTGCCGGAGCCGGATCCACCGGCCAGGACGATGAACTCGCCCGGCTCGATCGTCAGCGAAACCTCCTCGAGCGCAAGTGACTCGGCGCCGGCGTAGCGGTAGCTCAACCGGTCGAGCTCGAGGGCGAGACCAACCGCTCGCTCTGCGAGCGGACTCAACGCCGGCCCTTTCGCCAGGTGATCGCGCCACCGGCCAGGAAAGCGACAGCGGCGAGCGGACCTTCGACCCTGACGGAGTAGCTGATCTCAGGGTAGCTGTCGAATCGTCCCGATCCGTACAGGAGCTCGGCCAGCGCGATCGCCATCAGGATCCCGCCGGCGATCCAAAAGCGCCGGTCGTATCGCGAAGGGATTCGCTTGAAGCGAACCGACTCACCCGATTTTCCGTAGCCACGCAGCTCCAGCGTCGCGGCGACATCGACCGCCCGGTCAAGCGATCCGGCCAACAGCCGGTGAGCCATCGCACCGCGACCGACCGGGGCTGCCGCCGGGCCGCGGAGTGCCGCCGCTTCACCGATCCGGGCGTAGTCGGTGGCGGCCAGCGGCACCAGCCGCGAGATCAGGGTGGCGGTGAGCGCCGAGCGCCGGGCAACCCCGTGGACGGCCTGAAGGATCCGGTCCGGGTCGACGCAGGCGGACCACACACCGATCACCACCATGGTGCCCATCACCCGCAGCCCGATTACGCCACCGGCGGCGATCGCCTCGGCGGTCACGTCGACCTGACCCAGCAACGGCCAGTCACCGAGCCGGGCGAGCACGGTCGCGCCGCGACTGGTGACCAAGGCGTTTACGACGATCATCGTCAGCGCCAGGAAGGCGCCGAGCTTGAGCGAGAAGTTGACGGCCCGCCCAGCCCCGCTCCCGTACCCGGCGACCGCCGCACCCACCGTGGCGGCGATCAGGACGAGCGGATCGGAAGAGAAGAAGCAGACGAGCAGGTATGCGCCCAGATACAGGGCCACTGGGGCCAGAGAGGCCGTCTGCACGGTTTCCCGCCGGGGGACATACGCGATCGGTGAGAGCTTCTTCATGGCTGAGTCGCTCAGGGTACGGGCAGCGAGCTGACCTGTCTGTCACTGATCACCGCTGCGTATCTCCGTTCAAGGTCTTCCGGGTTGAGGGCCGCAGCCGCCATCTGGACGCCGTCTGCGGTACCGCCCGTGATCAGCCAGACCGGCGGGTCGTCGGCCCGGCGCATTCCGGCGACGAGCCCCGCGTCTGGACCGAAGTCACGCTTCTCGTCGGCGCGCACGTCAAGACCGACAAGCCCATAGATCGTGTCCCCGCCTGTTGCGCTCACGCCCGGGTCCGGTTCGAATCGGGCGAAGACGCCGCTGGCGCGCGGACCGTGCTGAAGTTTCTTCATCTCGCTCGTGTCAGCCAGATCCCCATACGTGCCGACCAGGAGTTTCATGTTCTTTCCCGCGTCCTTCAGGACCACCCCGTCGCCTTTGAGCTGGTTGGTGACCATTCGGCAGGCGGCTCGATCGCCGAGACAATCGACCTCAACCCCCCAGTCACGCCCGTCATAGCCGGTTGAAAACGGCGCCGGATAGGCACCGACGACCGCACCGACATCCATCGCGTCAGTCCAGTCGCGGTAATCCCACCAGACGACGTCGCCACCCTCGACCGGGAACTGGGCGGAGCCGCGTTCGGCGACCACCCCGTTGACGGAGAAGAACCAGTCGAAGCTGCGGCCCGATTCCGCGCCCCCGGAGAGACCGTCGACCGTCTGGACGAAGTCGCCCCCGTACCTGGTTTCGAGGTCGGCGCTCTCGTCGAGGATCCGCATCGCGTTGCTGGACTCGTTCGCCGGGATGTCCGGTTTGTCCGCCAGAACCTTCGACCCGTAGTCGCGGGTCACCAGCAGGCTGGCCTCACCGGTGTCCTTGCCGGGGCCCAGCCCGCAGCCGGCCAGGATCAGACCGACGAGCAGAGAGGCAGCCAGGCCGACGGCCCGGGCAGTTCTGCCCCGGGCCCGTCGGTTGCCGGCTGCTGGGTTCACGGAACCCGACTACTTCTTCTTGATCGAGATCTGAACCCGGTTCGACGGGATCAGGCCGCTCTGACGGGCGACCAGACGGGTCTTGCCCGTGATCTTCAGGGTGGTGTATCCCTGCGCGTCGGTCACCGCGCCCTTGGCGCCGGAGACCTTGGCGCCTTCGACAGCGGAGCGCTTGCCGGTACCGGTGTACTTGACGACGCGAACCTTGAGCTTCCCGCCCTTCTTGACCTTGGTCTTGTTGGCGATCAGCGAAAGCGAGTCAGGCGTGGCTTCTTCCCAGGTCTTGGCGAGATAAAGCAGGATCTGGTCACCGCGCTTGACCTTGGTCAGCTCGGCGCCCGTGCTTGAGTCCTTCCAGTTCTGCCTCAGCACCCACCACTCGTTGCCGGTGGCCGAGATACCGCCGATGCCACAGATGCCGAAGCCAAAGTCGCCATCAGAGAGCTTCAACGGGCGAAGCACCTTGTTCTGGAGAGAAGCCTGGTAGAGCAGGCCGAGCGCGTTCGGTCCGCTGACGGTGCGGGCCGGACCGGCTTTGCCGCCGAGGCAGTCGGTATTCGGCTTGATCGTGGCGGTACCGGTCTTGACGGTCCCGTCGAAGACGATCTTGCCCTGCCAGGTGACCACCCGCAGGTTGACGGGGATCTTGTTGGCGGCCGCGGCCGGCTGTGAGGCCAGGCCGAGCAGCAGCGCGAGTCCGAGCAGCAGCCCGACGGCGGGTGAGGTGAATCGTTTGGTCATGCGTTCCTTTTGTCCGGCGGCCCTACGCGAGGCCGCTATTTCGGTGCGCCACATGGCGCAAAGCCGGCAGGTCTTCGGACTCGGACGTTTTCGAGGAGGCAGCCTTCCCAGACCAGAGGTCCAGTGGCCATGTGCCTTCAAGTACGTCCCTACCGCTGCGCGTCAGTTCCGGAATTCGACCGGATTCCCTGACCCCGCAAAGGGGGTACGACCAACTTCACCGACGATCATAGAGCGTCCCGACTCGTCCGGACCTGTCAAGATTCCGGATTCCCTCTTCCATGGAATCCCTCGCAGCCGCACTACACAACCTTCCTCTGGCTTTCGGACCGAGCTGGATGGACCCTCAGACCCTGATCGAGAAGTTCTCGCTGATCGGGCTCTTGATCGTTACTTTCATGGAATCCGGGCTGATGGTCGGGTTCTTCCTTCCCGGTGACTCCCTTCTCTTCACGGCCGGCCTGCTCTCGGCGACGACCGATGTCCTGCCGGACCTGTGGGTGCTGATCATCCTCATCCCGATCGCCGCGATCGCGGGCGATCAGACCGGCTACTGGATCGGCCGGAAGTTCGGTCCGCCGCTCTTCAATCGCCCGGACAGCAGATTCTTCAAGCGCGAGTACGTCGATCAGACCGCGGCATTCTTCGAGAAGCACGGCCCCCGGGCGATCATCCTGGCCCGGTTCGTGCCGATCGTGCGGGCTTTCGTTCCGGTGATGGCCGGCACCTCGAAGATGCATTACCGGACCTTCCTCACCTACGACATCGTCGGCGGCGTCCTCTGGGGCGCCGGAGTGACCACGCTCGGCTACTTCCTGGGCCAGGTCGATTTCATCAAGAACAACATCGAATTCATCTTGATCCTCGTCGTCGCATTCTCGGTGGTCCCGGTGGTTCTCGAGATCCGCAAGGCCAAGCGCGAAGCCGATTCTCACCAGAAGCCGGAGCCGTTCGAGAATCCGATCGATCAAGAAGGCGACCCGGTCCACGCCGAATCCGAAGTCTGATTCGGAAGGTTGCGACGGGTTGGCCGGTGGCCTACTCTAAGTAGTCAGGCAAGGGTCTTGTTCAAGGAGATGAAATCGTGGCTGGTGGTGGTCTCGGCGCTCGTCGTGGCGTTCTGCCTGGCCCCTGCCGCAAGCGCCGAGCAAAGCCCCGCCGACTGCGTCGGGACCGAGCCGACGGTGCAGTTCTCGAAAGCGACCCTCGATCAGCTTTCCGGGCCCGTGCGGCAGGGAGACTCGATCGAGCTCATGTACCGGATCGCCAACGATGGGCCCTTCACCTGCTTTCTCGATGACATCAGGGTCGCCGTCCGGGTCCCGAACCCCGACGGCACTCCCGGCGCCACGCGAGCCAGCGGTGGGACGGTGGGCCTCGCCGGTGGAACTTCGGTCGAGGGCTCATCCCTGGGGGTGGATCCCTACGTCGTGAATCTGCAAGAAGGTGTATTCGACGCCCAATTGGAGATTTCCTGGACGGCAACCCTGCGCCAGGGTGGCCAGGACACCCCGATCAGCGGCCAGGGCATCGGTGCCGGCCTCCAGATCACTCGACCGCGGGCGGCCCTGACCGTCACCTCGAACCCGCCCGTGGGCGTCGCCCCGATGGTTGCGACCAGCACCTATCTGCTCACCAACAGCAGCCCTGCTCCCCCGAAAGGCGAGACGGCTCCGGCGATGGTCCCGACCGGTCCGAACGGGATCCGCGACCTCATCTCCGACGCAGGCTGCGGACCCGTCACCTATGTCTCGGGCGACGACGCGACCGATGAACGACCGGTGCTCGATCCCGGCGAGACGTGGAAGTTCACCTGTACCAGGGCTTACGCACGACCGGGCTTCTACTCGAGCCAGGCATCGATCACCGGCACCAGCGCGGTCGACGGTCGGGCCTGGCCGCAGGCAGTGAACACGGACGGCATATCGCCTGTGCGCGTGTACGGCCCAGACCTGGTCGTCGACAAGAGCCATAAGGACGACCTCTACGCCGGCGGCACCGGCGATTACTCCCTGCGCGTCACGAACAGCGGCAACCTGACGACCGACGGCACCGTGACTGTCGCGGATCAGTTGCCGGACGGCCTGAGCGCAACCGCTATCTTCGGCTCCGGCTGGGATTGTGATCTCCCCTCGCTCACCTGCAGTCGCCAGGATCAGCTTGGTTCCGGCAAGTCGTTTCCGAACGTGACGGTCACCGTCGCAACCGCGGCCGATCCGCCCGCCAGCGTGATCAACCGGGCCTCGGTCAGCGGCGGTGGTGAGGCCGACGCCGTGAAGACCAACAATTCCGCCGCCGATCCGACCACGATCCGCAACCCGGCCCAGCCGACGGCCTCGGTGAACCGGTTCATCGTCGGACCGATCAAGACCCGCACCGATGGGACCGTCGTGGTCAAGGTGATCGCCCCGACCCCCGGCAAGCTGGCCGTCGATGACCAGAACAAACAACTGGATCTCGTCGAGCGCTCGACCCGTAGGGTCCGGGCGTCCGGCACCTACACGATCAAGGTCGGCGCTCGACCCCGGCTGCGACGCCAACTGACCGGTGAGCCGAACGGCCGGAGGGTCAAGCTCAAGATCACGTTCCGCCCCAAGGGGGGCAGCAAGTTGTCGCTGATACGAACCGCCCGCTTCCGCCTCCTCTAGCCCTTCGCGACTCGGCGCTCGCCAATCGACTCGCCCGATCCTCGCCGCGCCCGAGGCCAGGAACGAGAAAACCCGCCTGAGGGCGGGTTTTCGTCAGGTACCGCTACGGGGATTCGAACCCCGGTTTCCGGACTGAGAATCCGGCGTCCTAGACCCCTGGACGATAGCGGCGCGTGGCGGGCATTCTAACAATTCGGGGTTGTCTTGGCCCTGAGGCGATTCGGACAAACCGGACTGCGCCCTACCCGCCCGAGCCGGTAGAGTTTCGCCTCCGCGCGGCTGTGGCGGAACTGGTAGACGCGCAGGCTTCAGGTGCCTGTGTTCGCAAGAACGTGGAGGTTCGACTCCTCTCAGCCGCATCGAACCCATGAAGATCTTTTCCTGGAACGTCAACGGCATCCGGGCCGTCATCAAGAAGGGCGACTTCGGGTCGTTCGTAGAGAAGCACGACCCCGACATCTTCTGCATGCAGGAGACCAAGGCCGAGCAGGGCCAGGCCGAGATCGATCTCCCCCAGTACGAGGAGTATTGGAACTCAGCCGCGAAGAAGGGCTACTCGGGCACCGCGATCTTCACCCGCCCCAAGCCGGTCGCCGTGCTCAACGACTTCGCGGCCGAGATCTCCGACGAGTACAGCCTTCACAACGACTCCTACGGCGACCCCCGCGCCGAAGGTCGAGTGATCACCGCCGAGTACGACCACTTCTTCCTGATCACCACCTACGTGCCGAACGCCAAGCGTGACCTTTCCCGCCTGGCGCTCCGCGAAAAGCAGTGGGATCCGGCCCTGCTCCATCACATGAAGATGCTGGACGCGAAGAAGCCGGTCCTGGTCTGCGGCGACATGAACGTCGCCCACACCGAAGACGACCTCGCCAACCCGAAGGCCAACAAGGGCGAGCACGGTTTCACCGACGAGGAGCGCCAAGGCTTCCAGAACTTCCTCGACGCCGGTTTCGTAGACACCTTCCGCCTTTTCACCGAGGGCAACGGCAGCTACTCCTGGTGGTCCTACATGTCAAAGGCCCGCGAAAGAAACGCCGGCTGGCGGATCGACTACTTCCTCGCCTCCGAACGCCTCAAACCGGCCATCATCGGCGCCGAGATCCACAACGACGTAATGGGCTCCGACCACTGCCCGGTCAGCGTCGAACTCGACGAAGCGAAGCTCGCAAAGCCCTGATCGGCCCCCATCTCGGGCCGCTCCTGCACGAAGAAGGGCGGCCCGGAGGCCGCCCTTTGATCTTCGGATTGAGGTGGGTCTACTTCACCCGGACCTTCTTGGTTACCGAGGCCTTGACCTTGCCGGACTTGGCGGTGAACTTCACGGCGACCTTGCTGCCCTTCTTGCCGCGAATCGGAGTCTTGACCTTGATGGTCTTGGACTTGCCGGGGGCGATGTTGCCGCCCTTGCCCTTACCGCCGCGTGACGAGGTCACGACGACGTTCTTGGCGGTGGCGGTGCCGTTGTTCTTGACGACGACCTTGTAGGTGCCCTTGCGACCGTTCTTGACGGCGGCCGGGCCCTTGACCTTCAGTCCTCCGAGCTTGGCCTTGCCGGCCTGGCCGGTGCAGGACTGAGTCGTCTCAGGAGCGGCGACGTAGGTGGTTGGTGAGGTCGGCGTGCCAGCCGGGTAGGTGCGCTCACCGAGCTCGAAGGAAGCATTGGTCTTGAGCGGGCTGCTGGCGCACTTCGCCTGAACGAAGTTCGGATCCAAGCCCTTCACGTTGACGTTCAGATCGGGACGGGAGAGCTCCGGGCCCGGGAAGTCGAGCTCGAAGGTCTTGACGGCCGAGTCGGCGCTCAGGACTGGAACCGCGATGTCGAGCACGGAGCCCTTCAGGGTGCCGTTCATCAGGATGCCGACGTTGGTGGTCTTCGAGAAGCCGTAGATCTTGAGCTTCGCCTGTCCTTGGTTGTCCTTGCCGGCGTTGAACGCGATCAGGATCGGATCGGTGACCAGGTACGCGGGCTGGTTGACCTTCGCGAGGTAGATCGCGGCGGTACCAGTGCCCACCACCGATGTCTTGCAGCCATTGGCGACCGCTGCCGGATCGGCGAGGTTCGAGGTTGCGCTCAGCTTCGAGTCCGAGCAGACCGGAGTCTTGGAATCGTTCGGCTTGAAAGTCATGCCGGCGGGGAACGTGATCTTGACGTCCTTCAACGGATTAACCGTGGGCGAGCTGGCCGG
>Ga0153956_1002184_pt1 | contig 15072 bp, 14 predicted proteins | sample TSFL040MetaG_FD_104704 | JGI IMG/M metagenome (GOLD analysis project Ga0153956, IMG submission 104704) | Attine ant fungus gardens microbial communities from Florida, USA - TSFL040 MetaG | ecosystem: Host-associated > Fungi > Mycelium > Unclassified | place: USA: Florida, Wekiwa Springs... | reverse complement strand
GCCTGGGCGACTGGCGCATCCTGATGCTCGACACCACCGTGCCGGGAGAGGCCCACGGCCACCTGGGCGAAGGCCAGCTTGCCGCTCTGCACTCCGCGCTGACCACGGCCGACGGCCGCCACGTGCTGGTCTGCATGCATCACCACCCCATTCCCATGGGCAGCGCCTGGCTGGACGCCCTGGGCGTGGACAACGCCGACCGCTTCTTCGGCGTGCTCGATGCCCATCGCAACGTGCGCGCCGTCTGCTTCGGTCACGTCCACCAGGCGTTCCAGGGCGAACGGCGCGGGGTGCAGTTGCTCGGCACCCCCTCCACCGGCGCCCAGTTCCTGCCGTACTCGGACACCTTTGCAATCGACCCGGCGCATCCGGGCGGCTACCGCCGCCTGACCCTGGCGGCCTCCGGGGCCGTGGACTCCCATGTGGTGTGGACCTCCGAATGCGGCCCTGGCTCGCTGCGCTCTGCCTCCTCGGCGGGCTGAGCGCCGCCGTACCGGCCACGGCGCAGAGCCCTGTATGGGCGCTGCGCGGCACGCACAACACGGTCTACCTGGCCGAATCCATCCATCTGCTGAAACCGGACGCCGCCGCCCTGCCGGCGGCCTTCGACCGCGCCTGGAGCGACTCCTCCGTGCTGGTCATGGAACTGGACCTGGGACACATGGACCCGGCCCAGGTTTCCGGCTGGCTGCTGCAGCACGGCCGCTACACCGACGGCACCACCCTCGAGCAGGCCATGGGAACGGAACGCTACGCCCTGGTGGGCGCGGAAGCAGTGAAGCTCGGCCTGTCTCCCGGGATGCTCGACGGCCTCAAGCCCTGGGTCGCTGCCCTGATGCTGGCCGACCTGCGCTACATGAAGCTGGGCTTCGATCCCGACGCGGGGGTCGAGAAACAGCTGCTGGCGCGCAAGGACCATCCGCACCAGAGCGCGGGACTGGAAACCATCGACCAGGAACTCGGCCAGCTGGACCGGCTGCCGCCCGCGGATCAGGCCCGGTTCCTGGAACAGACCGCTCAGGACCTCAGGGACGACGACCAGGACACCGACGACCTCGTGCGCGCCTGGCGGGCAGGCGACAGCGCCGGCCTTGCGAAGCTGTTGTCCGACGAATACACCGGTTTCCCGACGCTGTACGACGCCCTGGTCACGGAACGCAACCGGCGCTGGCTGCCCCAGGTCCAGCGCTTCCTGCAGGACGACCGCAACTACATGGTGGTGGTCGGCGCCCTGCACGTGGTCGGCCGCGGCGGCCTGCTGGAGCTGCTGCGCAAAGCAGGCGTAAAGATTGATCCGGTACCCGGCACCGCAGTGACCCCGACGCACTGAATGGGTGACATGCGGTTCCCGGCCCCCTCCCCGTTGCGAAGCGTCCGCGGGTCCGGGGGCAGGTGTCAGCCATTCAATGCTCCGGTCCGGCGCCGGTAATACCGGGCCAGCACCAGGCCGGCCAGCAGCGTCCATGCACACACCAGCCAGCCCACGACGCCGTCAAAGCGGCTGAGCAAAAAGCCCAGCGACGATGCGGGCACCGCCACCGACGTCTCGCGCACGAAGGTGATCACCCACACAAAGCCCGCGTGCAACCCAAGCCCCGCGGCGATGTTGCCCGTGATGGACCGCACCTGCGCCAGCACCACCCCCACGGCAAACAGGCAGATGTAGGCATCGGCCACCTGCGCGGGATGAGCGAACGCGCGGAACGAGCCCGCCAGCATGTCCAGGCCGCTGCGCCAGGCGATCTGGTCCGCCGGCACGTGGTACGAACTCACGAAATGCGTCAACGCATAGACCAGCGATGTCAGGACGATCGCCGCCCTGGCGCCTGACTCGCGCGCGATGCCGGCGAACATGGCGCCCCGCAGGAAGGTCTCCTCGATCAACGCCACCGCGATGCCCCGCAGCAGCCCCTGCAGCGCGAGCCTGCCCAGGGCCGCGGCCGAGATCACCACCCCGGGCTTCCACTCCCGCAGCCCCAGCGCCACCATCACAAGGACCACCGCCGCCATCAGCGGCACGCCGATCAGGAAGCCGCGCGTCGCCTCACCGAAGAACCGCCCGCGCGTGATGCCATACCCCAGGCTGGCCCGGTCGGCCAGGCGCAGATGCCGCGCCACGGCCCAGAAACCCAGCGCCAGCGCCACCATGCCGATGCGGTCGGCCACCCGGTGGAAGGGGAAGCCGAACAGCGGGTGCAGCACCTGCCACACCGGGTAGGTCAACCCGGCCATGGCGGCCAGGGCGAGCAGCAACAGACCGATGAACCAGGCGAAAGCGCGCATGTGAAAGACCGTCAGTGCGAATTACTGTGCAATTGCACCAGATTTGCGGCTTTCCCGCGCGGCTGGCTGCGGCGACGATTCCCGCCAGGCGCGGCAGGGCACAGCGGCAGGGGAATCAGGATGGACATGGCGCAGGCGCGGGACGTGCTCAAGGCCCTGGTGGAAGGGGTGGACCCGGTGACCGGGATGCCGCTGCCCAGGGGCACGGTGGTGCATCACGCCATGGTGCTGCGGGCGCTGCTGTCGGCGGTGGCGGTGATGGATGCGGACATCGCGCGCAGCCGGCGACGCGCCCGGCTGCCGCAGAACGTCGGGCGGCCATGGAAGGAGCCGGAAGACAAGCTGCTGCTGGCGGCCTTCAGCAAGGGCGAGCCCTTGAGCGAGGTCGCATCGAGGCACCACCGCAGCCTGGCCGGGGTCGAGTCCCGGCTGGAAAAACTCGGCGTGCTGCCGCCCGAACAGCGCGTCACGCGCAACCGCTACGTGGGCCCGCGCTCTTCCCCATGACGTACAGGCGCAGGTATTTCTGGCGTACGTAGCCGGCTTCCACCAGGGCGAACGTCAGGCCGCGCCAGCCATCGAGGAACCCCAGCCGCAGCAGGTAACCGCGCAAAAACCTCCAGGCCGGATTGAACAGCACGGACAGCAGGCTGCCGCGACGGCCGTCCTCGTGCATGGCCCGGGCCATCAGCTCCGCGTAGCGGGCCATGCGCGCCTCGTGGTCGGCTAGGTTGCGGTAGGAATAGTGCAGCAGGTGGCCGCGCAACCGGCCGGGACGGCCATCGACCATAGTGTTCTCGTGGATGCTGCGGCCATTCCAGCCGCCGCGCCGGCGGTCGAACAACCGCACCAGGCGATCCGGGTAGGCATTGCCGTGCCAGAGGAAACGGCCGAAGTAATCCGTCAACCGCGGCACCAGCCAACCGGCGTGGCCGGCAAATCCGCCCGCGCGCAGGGCTTCGATCTGCGCGCGCAGTTCCGGACTCACCCGCTCGTCCGCATCCAGGCACAGCACCCAGTCATTGGCCGCGCTGTCGACCGCGAACTGCTTCTGCCCGCCGTAGCCGGGCCAGTCGCGCTCCATGACCCGGGCGCCGAGGGCGCGCGCCAGCTCGCGCGTGGCATCAGTGGAATGCGAGTCCACCACCAGGATCTCGTCACAGAACGCCAGCGAACGGATACAGTCCTCGACGCGATCCGCCTCATTGAAGGTGATGATGCAGGCCGACAGGCGCGGGACGGCTGCCGTTGAAATTCCAGGAGCGGGGTTCACGCCGCCACTATACTGCCTCCCATGGAATTTCCGTCCCTTTCCCGGCTGTGGTTGCGGTCCCGGCCGGCATCGATCGCGCCCGGAGCGCCGTTCGTCACCTTCAGACGGCTGGGACGCATGGGCAAGTTCGGCAACCAGCTGTTCCAGGTGGCCTCGACCATCGGGATAGCCCGCGCCAACGGTTGCCCGGCGCTGTTCGCGCCCGCTCTCAACTGGAAGGCCGAACCGCACCTGGCCGGCCGGCTGCCGCGCGCCGACGGCCGGCTGCCGCCCGTCCAGGAACTGCGCGAACCGGGCTTCAACTACCGCATGGCGACGATCAAGGGCCCCACCGACCTGGTGGGCTACCTGCAGTCCGAACGCTACTTCGCGCATTGCGCCGATGAAATCCGCGCGCTGTTCGCGCCCGCACCGCAATTGCAGGCCGCGCTGGGCGCCCGCTACGCCGAAGTCCTGGCGCGCCAGCCCTGCTCACTGCATGTACGGCGCGCCAACTATCTCAAGAACCCGAATTTCGCCCACCTGTGCGACAGCGACTACTTCGAGCGCGCCATCGACAGCTTCGGCGCCGGCACCACCTTCCTGGTGTTCTCCGATGACATCGAGTGGTGCCGCGCCCGCTTCAGCGGCGAGCGCTTCGTGTTCGTGCAGAACTCCCGCGACATCGAGGACTTCTTCCTCATGTCCTTCTGCTCACACCACGTGATCTCCAATTCCTCGTTCTCGTGGTGGGCGGCATGGCTGGGCGGCAACCCGCGCAAGCGGGTGATCGCCCCCAAGGCCTGGTTCGCCGGGGAATACGCCGATCCGTCCCTGCCCTTCAGCGCCGGTCCTCCGCACCACGGCTTCCTGGACGCCAGGGACCTGGTTCCAACCGGCTGGACGCGGCTTTGAAAGCCCCGGGCCTGCCGGCAGGCCCCGTCATTGCGCCAGCAGCACCGCCAGCTGGCGCGGGTCCGAGGGCAGGCTCGCAGCTTCCAGCCATTGCACCCGGGCCATGTGCAGGCCATCCGGACGCTGCCAGCGTGCCAGCACCCTGAAACACTGTTCGCCCACGCAGCTGATCCCGAGCAGCCCGTCGGGCAGCGTGTCGAAATCCACGATCCGCGCGCTGGTGCCGGCGGTGGCCATGCGCCGGGCGCCGCCGGCGCCGGTATCGCCCCCCTCGAGGATGCGCACCACGCCGAAGGCCGCGCCCTCGCGCATGCAGCGGCCGATCATGTCCAGATAGCGCGGCTCGAAGATCCGCAGCTGCAGCGACCCGCCGGGCAGCAGCGCGGCCGCCAGCGGGAACAGCGGCAGCTCGACGCCGTCGGGTGCCGCGGGCGCCGCCCGCTGATCACTGCCACTCACGCGGGGAGTTACGCCTGGCCGGCGTCGAAGCGCTGTTTCAGCGCCGCCAGCAGCTTGTCATGCAGGCCGCCGAAGCCGCCGTTGCTCATGACCAGCACGTTGTCCCCGGCACGCGCACCACGCGCCAGCTGCCCGACCAGGCCCTCGATGGAGTCCACCTGGTGGGCGTGCGGGCCGATGGCCGCGACGATGTCGCCCGCGTCCCAGCCCAGGTCGCGGGGCGCATACAGCCAGACCTCGTCCGCGCCAGCCAGGGACGGTGCCAGCAGTTCGCGATGCACACCCATGCGCATGGTGTTGGAACGCGGCTCCAGCACCGCCACGATGCGCGCCCGGCCGACCCTGCGGCGCAGGCCATCGAGGGTCGTGGCCACCGCCGTGGGGTGGTGGGCAAAATCGTCGTACACCCGGATGCCGCCGACCTCGCCCCGCAGTTGCATACGGCGTGCGATGCCCTTGAACGAAGCGAGCGCCTCGATGGCCGTGGCCACCGGCACACCGGCGTGGTGCGCGGCCGCGATGGCCGCCAGTGCGTTTTCCACGTTGTGCGCGCCCATGAGGTCCCACTGCACCACGCCCTGCGGCTTGCCGGACTCGAGCACCTCGAAACTGGAAAAATCCCCGATGCCGGGCAGCGCCCGCACCGTCCACTGCGCCCCGGCGGCGTGGGCCGAGAAGCCCTCCAGCGGCGTCCAGCAGCCCATCTTCAGGGTCTCATCGATGCGCGCGTCGCCGGCATTCCAGATGATGCGGCCGGTGCCGCCCGGCACCGTGCGCACCAGGTGGTGGAACTGGCGCTGGATCGAGGCCACGTCCGGGTAGATGTCGGCGTGGTCGTATTCCAGGTTGTTCAGGATCACGGTGCGTGGCCGGTAGTGCACGAACTTGGCGCGCTTGTCGAAAAACGCAGTGTCGTACTCGTCGGCCTCGATGACGAAAAACGGCGCCTTCCCCAGGCGCGCACTGGTGTCGAAATTGGCCGGAACGCCACCGATCAGGAAGCCCGGGGAGTGCCCCGCGTGCTCCAGGATCCAGGCCAGCAGCGAGGTCGTCGTGGTCTTGCCGTGGGTACCCGCGACCGCCAGCACCCAGAGGTCCTTCAGCACCTCGCGCGCCAGCCATTCCGGCCCCGAGGTATAGGGCAGGCCACTGTCCAGCAACGCCTCGATCACCGGCACGCCGCGCTTCATGACATTGCCGACCACGACCACGTCCGGGCGGCTGTTCAGCTGCTCCGGGCCATAGCCTTCGATCAGCTCGATGCCCAGCGCCCGCAACTGCGTGCTCATGGGCGGGTAGACATTGGTGTCGGAACCGGTGACTTCGTGGCCGGCGGCGCGGGCGATGGCCGCGATTCCGCCCATGAACGTACCGCAGATTCCCAGGATGTGAACGCGCATGTAATCCCTGACTCGCAATGGTTTTCCGGCAGCCTGCGGCCCTTGCTGCCCGCCCGCTGAAAAGCGTGGTTTTCAGCGGGGCTGATTCTCTGGCGGAAAGCGGCCTGCGGCCCTTTCCGCTCGCCCACTGAAAAGCGTGGTTTTCAGCGGGCTAATGGTTAACATTATCAGAGTACCTGCCAGGCGATGTCCCGGATGATGTTCACAACCCAGGCGCAGATCAGCGACCTTGCTGCACGACTGACCCAGGCCGAAGCCGTGGCCCTGGACACCGAGTTCCTCCGCGAGCGCACCTACCGGGCGGAGCTGTGCCTGCTGCAGCTGTCCTGCGGCGACGAGCCCCTGTGCGTCGACCCCATGGCCGGCCTGGACCTGTCGCCGCTGGCGGCACCACTATCCGGGCAGGCGCCGGTCATCGTGATGCATGCCTGCCGCCAGGACATCGAGGTGCTGCTGCCCGCACTGGGCATGATCAAGCCGGTATTCGACACCCAGATCGCCGCGGGGCTGTGCGGCATGCCGGCGCAGATCGGTTATGCCGAACTGGTACGGCGGGTATTGGGGGTGGAACTTCCAAAGGGCCAGACCCGCACCGACTGGTCACGCCGCCCGCTGTCCGCGGAACAGCTGGAATATGCGCTCGATGACGTCCGTTACCTGCTGCCGCTGCGCGCTCACCTGCTGTCGGAACTCGACCGCCTGGGCCGCACCACCTGGCTGCACGAGGAACTCGCAGGGCTGGACGATCCAGCCGCCTATGTCGTGGACCCGGAGCAGGCCTGGCTGCGGATCAAGTCTTTCAAGGGGCTCGACGAGGATCGCGCCCGACTGGCGCAGGCGCTCGCGGCCTGGCGCGAGCGCCGCGCGTCCGAACGCAACCGGCCGCGCGGCTGGATCCTCGATGATGCGCTGCTGCGGGAGATCGTGGTCCGGGCGCCTCGCACCCCGCAGGGGCTGGCGGCACTGCCCGAGATGCCGCAGGGCTTCATCAAGCACAGCGGCCAGGACGTCCTGCGCCTGATCCTGGATGCGCGCCTGCCCGAGACGCTGCCGCGGCTGAACACCCGACCGGCCCCGGACCCGGTGAAGGCCGCCCTGGTGAAAAAGCTGGGCACGGTGCAGCAGGCGGTAGCGGCCGAGCTCGCCCTGCCGGCCGAAATCCTGGCCACCCGCAAGGACCTCGAGCAGCTGGCCGACGGCCGCCAGGACGTTACAGCGCTGGCCGGCTGGCGACGTACGGTCATCGGCGAACAGTTGCTGGCGGCGCTATGATCGGCGCCGGCTTTTCACGGATGATCAGGAGCCATGAGCGAGCATACCTGGGACAAGGGCACCACCTTCGACCAGCACCTGGCGCTTGACCAGCAACTGGCGGAGGAACGCGTCCTGCGGGCCGAAGCTGAGCGCATCAGCGGCCTGAAGGACGAATTCCTCGCCACCCTGGGCCACGAGCTCCAGTCCCCCCTGCACGCCATCCTGGGATGGAGCCGCCTGCTGCAGTCCGGCCGCCTGTCCCCGGAGGACGTTCAGCGCGGCGGGCGCACCATCGACCGCAACGTGCGCGCCCTGGCCCAGATGGTCGACGACCTCATCGACATGAGCGGTCTCATCAACGGCCGCGTGCGCCTCGACCCCGAGGAAACCGACCTGGCCCAGATCACCGAGGCCGCGCTGGAGAACGTTCAAGCGCCCGCGGAAGCCAAGGGCGTGCTGCTGCTGAAACAGGTGCCCGACCAGGCCTGCCTGGTGTTCGGGGACCGCCAGCGGCTGCAGCAGGTGATCGCCAACCTGCTGGGGAATGCCATCAAGTACACGCCGCGCGGCGGCACTATCAGCACCACCCTGGCAAGGGTCAACGGCAGCTGGGAAATACGCGTGGCCGATACCGGCCCCGGGTTGTCCGCCAAGGCGCTGTCGCTGGTGTTCGACCGCTTCCGGCTGGCCGACAGCTCGGTCAAGCGCAATGCGCCGGGGCTGGGCCTGGGCCTCGTGATCGTCAAGCAGGTCGTGGAACTGCATGGCGGCAAAGTCTGGGCCATCAGCGAGGGCGAGGGGCATGGCTCCACGTTCTGCGTACAGCTGCCACGCCTGGCTCCCCATGAGCCGGCGGCAGCCGCTGCAGCGCTGGCGCCGGCCGATCTGCGCGGCCTGCGGGTGCTGCTGGTGGACTACGACCGCGAGGCATTGGAAAGCGTGCGCCAGGTGCTCAGCGGCGCGCGCGCCCTGGTGGCAACGGCAACCAGCGCCACGGCGGCACTCGATGCGCTGACCTCGTTCCGGGCCGACGTGCTGGTGGCCGAACTGGCCCTGCCGCAGCGCGACGGCTACGACCTGATCCGGACCATACGTACGAGATTGACGCCTTCGGAACTGCCGGCGGTAGCGTTGACCGACTTCAGCCGGCCCCAGGACGCGGTGCGCGCCCATGACGCCGGTTTCCAGATGCACCTGGCCAAACCCGCCGACCCGGAGGAACTGGTCCGCGCCGTCGCGCAGCTCGGGGTCCGGAACTGACCTCACCTTCATGCCCGGCAACTGCCTTTCAGCACCCGGGCGCTGCGCTGGGGGGCTGAAAGACAGCCTGCCGGCCAGGCAGGCGATCAGCGGTGCCGCTTCGCCTTTGCCCCGGTCTTCCTGCCCACAGGCCGGGTCTTTCTCGCCGGTTTGCGGGCTGGCCTGGCGACCTTGCGCGCCGGCGCCTTCTTCTTCGCAGCCTTTTTCGCGACCGGCCGCCTGGCCTTGGTGGCAACCTTGGTTTTCGCCCGGACGACGGTCCTGCCCTTGGCCCTGGTCTTTTTCGCCTTGGCTTTCACCGCGGCCTTTTTCGCGGGCTTCCGGGCCTTGCTCTGCTTCACTGCCTGCTTCGGCGCAGGCTTGCGCTTGCGCGTCCTGGCCGCCGGCTGCTTCCGGGCAGCGGCAGGCTTGTCCGCTTTGGCCTGTGCGGCCAGTGCCGCTTCCAGCCGCGCCGTCACCGCCTCGAGCTCGCCCATGGCATCGATCCGGCGCAGCAGCCCCCGGGCGGCATAGAAGTCCGCCAGCGGCCGGGTCTTTTCGTCGTAGACCTTGAGGCGCTCGGCCACAGTGGCTTCGTTGTCGTCCGGACGCTGGAACAGGTCGTGTTCCGCGCCGGTCCTGGGGCAGGGCTCACCCGCCGGCGGCGGCGAAGTGAAGACGTTGAACACCTGCCCGCAATTGCGGCAGGTGCGACGGCCACCGATGCGGCGCACCAGTTCGTCGTTGTCCACCTCCATCAGCACCACCGCATCCAGCGGCTGCCCCAGCTTCGCCAGCAGTTTCGCAAGTTCGCCGGCCTGCGCCAGGTTGCGCGGGAAACCGTCCAGGATGAAACCCCTGGCGGCATCCGGCTGCGCCAGGCGCTCCTGGATCATTCCCAGCACGATGCTGTCATCCACCAGCTTGCCAGCGTCCATGGCCGCCTTGGCCGCCAGCCCCAGTTCACTGCGGGCGGCCACCGCGGCACGCAGCAGGTCCCCGGTGGAGATCTGCGGGATGCCATGCCGCTTGATGAGACGCTGAGATTGCGTGCCCTTGCCTGAGCCCGGAGGCCCCAATAGTACGATTCGCATAAGCCTTCGAGCCGGCTCCCCTTTTTCTTGAACGGCAAAGTTAACCGCCCCCACCGGATAAGGCAAACCGCCCATCCCGAGGGGCCGCCGGCAATCCAGGGGCAGACCCCCGCGGCGTTTTTGGCTATCCTCGGGGGCAGACCAACATTTATATACAGCGTGGCCCGCCATGCCCCAGAAAACCTCCCGCAACAAGGGCGCAACCGGCGGCGCGCAGCGCAACGCCTTCTACGCCCAGTCCGGCGGCGTCACGGCCGTCATCAACGCCTCGGCCTGCGGTGTCATCGAAACCGCGGCGAAGCATCGCAGGCACATCGGCAAGGTGTACGCCGGCCGCCATGGCATCATCGGCGCCCTGACGGAGGACCTGATCGATGTCAGCGCCGAGACCCCCTCGACCCTGCGCGGCCTGCTGCACACCCCGTCCGGCGCCTTCGGCTCCGCCCGCTTCAAGCTCAAGGGCCTGGAGCATAACCGGGCCGAATACGAACGGCTGATCGAGGTCTTCCGCGCCCACAACATCGGTTACTTCTTCTACAACGGCGGCAACGACTCCATGGACACCGCCCTCAAGGTGTCCCAGCTCTCCGCCACCATGGGCTACCCCATCACCTGCGTGGGCGTGCCCAAGACCGTCGACAACGACCTGCCGCATACCGACTGCTGCCCCGGCTTCGGCTCGGTGGCCAAGTACATCGCCATCGCGACTCTCGAGGGCGGGATGGATGTTGCCTCCATGGCCCGCACTTCCACCAAGGTGTTCGTGCTCGAGGTCATGGGCCGGCACGCCGGCTGGATCGCCGCCGCCGGCGGCCTCGCCGGCCGGAAGCCAGGCGAACCGCCGCACATCATCCTGTTCCCTGAAATCGCCTTCGACCAGGCCGCGTTCCTTGCCAAGGTGAAACACAGCGTCGACAGCTTCGGCTATTGCGTCATCGTCGCCTCCGAGGGTGCCGCCTATGCGGACGGCAGGTTCCTGGCCGAGGCCGGCACGCGCGATGCGTTCGGCCATGCCCAGTTGGGCGGCGTCGCGCCGATGCTCGCCGCCATGGTCAAGGAACACCTGGGCTACAAGTACCACTGGGCGGTGGCGGACTACCTGCAGCGCGCCGCGCGCCACATCGCCTCTGAGGTCGACGTCAAGCAGGCCTACGCCGTGGGCAAAGCCGCCGTGGAACTCGCGGTCAAGGGCGTCAACGCCGTCATGCCCACCATCGTGCGCAAGTCCTCCAGGCCCTACCGCTGGACCATCGGCCATGTGCCGCTGGCGCAAGTGGCCAACGTGGAAAAGAAAGTACCGCGCAATTTCATCACCGCCGACGGCTTCGGCATCACCGCCGCCTGCCGCCGCTACCTCGAGCCGCTGATCGCCGGCGAAGCCTACCCCCCTTACCAGGGTGGCCTGCCCGCCTACGTACGCATCCGCGGCAAGGGCGTGCGCCGCCGGCTCAAGACCACTTTCAACATCTGACGCCCGCGGCCCGTGCGGCCGCGCCGGTGCACACACTGGACTTTTCGAGGATTGTTCCGCTGCTGATGACTTAGAACCATAAACGAGGGGTTTACTGATGATAACTGCCGCGAACTGGCTGTGGTTGACGCTCGCCGCCGGCGTGATTGCCGTGCTCTATGGCGTGATTTCGGTGATGTCCATTCTGCGACTGCCTGCCGGCAATGCCCGCATGCAGGAGATCGCGGCCGCCGTGCAGGTGGGCGCCCGCGCCTACCTCAACCGGCAGTACTCGATGATCCTGATCGTGGGACTGGTGCTGCTGGTGGCGCTCGGATTTGCGCTCGACTGGTGGACGGCCGGCGGATTCTTCATCGGTGCCTTGCTGTCCGGCGCGGCCGGTTATATCGGCATGAACATCTCGGTACGTGCCAACGTGCGCACGGCCCAGGCCGCCACCCAGGGCCTGCAGGCCGCACTGGCCGTGGCCTTCCGCGGCGGCGCCATCACCGGCATGCTGGTGGTGGGCCTGGCACTGCTGGGCGTGGCCGGCTACTACGCCTTCCTGCTGCCGCAGGTAGGCCAGGACAAGGCGCTGCACTCACTGGTGGGTCTGGCCTTCGGCGGCTCACTGATCTCGATCTTCGCCCGCCTGGGTGGCGGCATCTTCACCAAGGGTGCCGACGTCGGCGCCGACCTCGTCGGCAAGGTCGAGGCCGGCATTCCCGAGGACGACCCGCGCAACCCGGCGGTGATCGCCGACAACGTCGGTGACAACGTCGGTGACTGCGCCGGCATGGCCGCCGACCTTTTCGAGACCTACGGCGTCACTATCGTCGCCACCATGCTGCTGGGTGGCCTGGTACTGAAGGACGCCGGCCCCGGCGCTGCGGTCTACCCGCTGGCGCTCGGCGGCGCCTCCGTCATCGCCTCCATCATCGGCACGTTCTTCGTGCGCGCCGGCAAGGGGCGCATCATGGGAGCGCTGTACCGGGGCGTGATCGTTTCGGCCGTGCTGTCGGCAATCGCGTTCTGGTTCATCACCAATTCACTGATGCCGCGGCAGGCCAACCCCCTGTTCTTCTGCACGCTGGTGGGACTGGCGCTCACGGGGGCGCTGATCGTCATCACCGAGTACTACACTGCGACCGAATACGGCCCGGTACGCAGCGTGGCCGCAGCCTCCCAGACCGGGCATGCCACCAACATCATCGCCGGCCTCGGCGTGTCAATGAAGTCCACCGCACTGCCGGTGCTCGCGGTGTGCGTCGCGATCTGGGCGGCCTTCCACCTCGCGGGCCTGTACGGCATCGCGATCGCCGCCACCGCCATGCTGTCGATGACCGGCATGATCGTGGCACTGGATGCCTACGGCCCCATCACTGACAACGCCGGCGGCATCGCGGAAATGTCCGGCATGCCGCCCGAGGTCCGCGCCGTCACCGATCCACTCGACGCCGTGGGCAACACCACCAAGGCCGTCACCAAGGGTTACGCCATCGGCTCCGCCGGTCTCGCCGCCCTGGTGCTGTTCGCGGACTACACCCACAACCTGGCCGCGGTCGGTAAATCCACGGAGTTCTCGCTGTCGGATCCGGCCGTGATCATCGGCCTGTTCATCGGCGGCCTGGTGCCCTACCTGTTCGGCGCCATGGCCATGGAAGCCGTGGGGCGGGCCGCAGGCTCGGTGGTGGAAGAAGTGCGCCGCCAGTTCAAGACCATCCCGGGCATCATGGACGGTACCGGCAAGCCGGACTACTCACGCGCGGTGGACCTGCTCACCCGCGCCGCCATCCGCGAGATGATCGTGCCCTCGCTGCTGCCCATCCTGGTACCGGTGGTGCTGGTGGTAGTGCTGAACCTGGCACTCGGTCATGGCGCCGGCACCCGCGCGCTCGGCGGCCTGCTCATCGGCACCATCGTCACCGGACTGTTCGTGGCGATTTCCATGTGCACCGGCGGCGGCGCCTGGGACAACGCCAAGAAATACATCGAGGAGGGGCACTTCGGCGCCAAGGGCTCTGAGGCACACAAGGCCGCGGTCACCGGCGATACCGTGGGCGATCCCTACAAGGACACCGCGGGCCCCGCCATCAACCCGCTTATCAAGATCGTGAACATCGTGGCGCTGCTGCTGGTGCCGCTGCTCTAGTCCACGGCGAAAGGCGGCCTGCGGCCCGTTTCGCTGGCGTGCCGGGCAGAAGCGTGGTTTTGCCCGGCACCAACCCTCAGGAGTGACCCACCCTGTTGTGGGTCAGCACCGCGCTCACCAGGCGGTTGAGCCTGGCGCAATACTCCGCCACCGGTGGGTCCGCCTGGATCTGACGTCGGGTCAGGTCCAGGCTGACCTCGGCCAGACGCCTTTCAATGCGCTCATCCACCTTCATCGTATGCGCCATGAGCGCGCATACACACGAGGTGATTTCAGCATCCAGGGAGCGGGCATCCGTGCCCGCAATCTCGACGCCCTTGAGTTCTGCGGGACAGCCCGCATCAAGATGCTGGCGCCATAGGCTGGTGAGTTGCATGTCCGTACGAAACCCCCTGCTGCCCGACATTTGTGGCTGAAGGCCCGGAGTCAGTTCCACGCCCCGGCGAGTCGCTCAGTTTTTTATACTCCCGCCCAGCCGCGGTCCGCAACGGCCCCGATCCTGCGGGGATCGGTCCTGGGTTTTTCCAAAAGTAACCGTCACCGGGTGTGCTTATGAACAGCAAAGCGACGTTTCCAGTCCACAAGTCCGAGGAAGAATGGCGCAAGGAACTGACGCCACAGCAATTCCAGGTGTTGCGGGAACACGGCACCGAGCGGGCCGGAAGCAGCGCCCTGAATGACGAACACCGCGCCGGGCGGTTCCGCTGCGCAGCATGCGGGCAAGAATTATTTGATGCCACAGCCAAGTATGAAAGCTGCTCGGGCTGGCCCAGCTTCTTCAAACCCCTGGAGGACGCGATCGGCACCTCGGTGGACAACCGGCATTCCATGCGCCGGACGGAGGTCCACTGCGCCAATTGCGGCGGGCATCTGGGCCATGTCTTCCCCGATGGTCCCGAGCCCACCGGCCTGCGCTACTGCATGAACGGTGTGTCCATGAAGTTCGAGCCCGCACCCTGAGGGGTCCGCGGGACCCGCTCATAACGACCGTGGGCGGCGTCAGGCAGCCGCGGGGAACGGCCGCGGCAGGCCGATGGCATAGCCCTGCAGGTAATCAACCCCCAGCTGGCGCACGAAATCCGCGGCGGCGGCATCCTCCACCTGTTCCGCTATCACCTTGAACTTCATCGACCGCGCCAGTTTGATCATCGCCGTGACCATGGCCTGGTTGATGCTGTCACGGGTCAGATTGCGCATCAGGGCGCCATCGATCTTCAGGTAGTCCAGCGGCAGGTTGCGCAGGCGCGAGAACGAGCCGACGTCGGAGCCGAAATCGTCCAGCGCGAACTCGCAGCCGATGCCATGCAGCACGCCGATGAAGCGGCGTGCCGCCTCGATGTTGGTACTGACCGCGGCCTCGCTGACCTCGAAGCACAGCTGCCGGGGCGACACCCCGGTGCGGTCCAGGCACTCCACCACGAACTCCAGGAACTGCTCATCCGCGAGCGTCTGCGCCGAGATGTTGATCGAGACACTCTGCTGCGGCCGCATATCGATGTCGCCGCGGCCGAGCGCTGCCAGCGTGGTCTGCACGACCCAGCGGTCCACCAGCCGCATCAGCTTGTGCCGCTCCG
>Ga0153956_1002183_pt1 | contig 15073 bp, 17 predicted proteins | sample TSFL040MetaG_FD_104704 | JGI IMG/M metagenome (GOLD analysis project Ga0153956, IMG submission 104704) | Attine ant fungus gardens microbial communities from Florida, USA - TSFL040 MetaG | ecosystem: Host-associated > Fungi > Mycelium > Unclassified | place: USA: Florida, Wekiwa Springs... | reverse complement strand
TTGCCTGGATGAACCCGCGACGGAACCAGGAAATCCCTGGCACCTTCCGGACTGGAGTTTGCCAGAATCGGCGTCGTCACTTCGGTAAATCATGCTCGTCCATATATGTACGCAAAACTTTGTAATATTCGGCGCGCTTTTTCAGGTTGGCCTGCATTTTTGGCCGGCGCAGGTCAAGGTAACGATACTTAAGACGCAGTTCTTCGCCCGACTGCTGACCGTCGTCGTGCACTGCCACCGGCAATGGTTCGGATTTGTTGAGCAGTACCAAATCACTAACAACGACTTCGACATTACCCGTCGGCAAATTCGGGTTTTTCAGGCTGTCTTCGCGCTCTTTGACCTGCCCTGATACTGACAGTACGTATTCGTCGCGCACGCTTTCAGCGAGCGCGAAAGCGTCGCTCTGCTCTGGGTTAATAACCAACTGTACAACACCGGTATGATCACGAAGATCAATAAAAATCAGCCCACCGTGGTCGCGGCGGCTGTTTACCCAACCGTTCAATGTAACTGTTTCTGAAATCTTCGTGGTTGTCTCAAGGGCAAGCGTGCGTGTCATAATTTGTTTATTTTACCACTTCACCCCTGTTTTTGCCAAGGAGTGAACTGGTAATATCAGCGAGCGTCACCATGCCAACCGTCTTGCCGTCGGGGTCAACCACTAACAGCAGATGCAAATGACTGCGTTCCAGCATATCGAGCGCTGCCGGTAGCGGCTCGTCTGACTCGATACGAAGGACGTGATACGACATGACTTTTTCGACCGTTTCGGACCGTTTACTCCCTGTAACGTCAAGCATTTGCGTAATATCGAGTACACCGACGATATCATCGATATTCTTACCTACAACAGGAAAACGGTCATGCCCGCTGCGGTGCAGATCGTCGAGTACCAGCGGGCCAAGCAGCTCGGTACGTTTGATACGAATAATATCATCGACCGGCGTCATGACCGCGCCGACAGGCGTCGTATGCCAGTCTAGCCCATGTTTGATGATCATCTGCTGGTCCGGCGACAGGACGCGGCCTGGTGATTCGACAAGATGACGAAGGTGCTCAAGTGACTCAAGCTTTAAGTCATGCGGCGTATATGTTTCGATGCGCAGCAGACTGCCGAGTAGTGGTACGCGCTCAAACGTATCAAGCAGAGCCGGCTCCATGCGACCGTAGAACTTCATAGCAACAGTATGCACCAGCTGCATGCGACAGATCACACCGGCAACCAGCCAAACAGCAAGCGACAGTAAAATACCAAGGCCTTGCCACGCGCCAAAACCTGCAAAAACCAGCCCGATCAACAGTAGTCCGCTCGCAACCCGACGCAGCGCCTTAATAGATCCAAGCAGCTTTTCGCGGCGCATGACTGCCTGATCTCCACGGCGTTTGAGCTCCGACCAGCTGTGGCGAGTACGTATAGGACGCATCGCAAGCACAAGAGTCAGCATGATCGCAGTAAGTCCCCAGGCGATTACCAGTAGCAGTGTCATACGAATACTATATACCATGGCATCATTTGGTTACCACAACAGTTATGGGTATAATAGATAAGATTAACGGAGGAATAGTGTGAACAAAAAAACCTGGATTATCTTTGCCGTCGTATGCGTCGTCGTACTTGGAGGACTGGTTGCGTTTTCCCGCAAAAACGCAGTTGATGTATCTGGTATTGATCAAGCGAAGCAGCAAGTGGCGACGGCAGCAAATGGCAATATTGCCGACCACGTTTTTGGTAAGAGTGACAGTAAAGTCACGCTGATCGAATACGGCGATTATCAATGCCCGTACTGCGGTGATGCATATCCACAGGTCAAATCAGTTACCGAAGCCTATAAGGACAAGATTGCTTTTATCTTCCGCAACTACCCGCTGCCAACCATGCACCCGAACGCCAAGGCAGCAGCCGCAGCAGCCGAAGCCGCGGGCCTGCAAGGCAAATACTGGGAAATGCACAACCGACTGTACGAAACGCAGAGCGGCTGGAGCAGTCTATCGACCGACAAACGCACTGACACTTTTGTTTCTTACGCCAAAGCAATCGGAGTCAAAGACATTGAGAAATTCAAAACCGATATGGGTGCCAGCGATGTCAACAAAAAAATCAATTTCGACCTAGCGCTCGGCAACAAAGCCGGTGTCACTGGTACGCCAGCGTTCTTCCTGAACGGCAAGCTCGTATCTGAAGATGTTTCGTCCAGCATTATTAGCGGCGACGGCAGTAAGCTCCGTACAGCCCTCGACGACCTGCTCAAATAATAGCTAGCATGTAAGTGAAAAACCCGCTCCGGTGCCTTGGAGCGGGTTTTTACATATTCCCCTACCGCGCCAACAACCACAGTGGCCGAAGGCAAGTCAGGCGACGCATGACCTTCAGGGGGAGGAGACCGTTTACCGAATTAACTTCGGTAAACGGTCGGGAGGGGCAAGCCCCTCCTATCTTAATGAGCGATATACAGTTGCCATTCGGCAGGCACCACATCCACTGCGATCTGTTTGCGCCTGGAAGGCACAAACGTGACGGCTATTGGCATGAGGTTGAGACTCCTTATTTTCTAAACTCTCGCCGCTCCATATTCGACCTTATTTTCGTATATATTTGCGTATTTTGGAGCGACACGCATAGATAATCTTATCAAGATATTGACGCCATGTCAATCATCTGTAATAAGCAGAAGCGCTTTATTCAAGTCCTGGAGCCGTGTTCGGACTGGCCGTACGCAAGACCTTTTCTTTGATCGCAAAGATCAAGATAGCTGCGAGGAACATAAGGATTGCCGAGACGATAAAGAGACTGGAAAGGCTTTTGCTAAAGGCATCGGTGACTCTATTGCCATAGTCAGTCTGGTCTTGCGTGAACTGAGCAACAGCTTTTTCTTTATACGGCTCTGGCAGCTGCGAGACACCTTGTGCGAAACCATCGCTAATTTTCTGCTTGATATCAGGCGCATTCAGATTAAGCAGCGTGTTCGGATCGTTCAAATCACCGAATTTGCTTGCGACTTGGCTGTTCTGCGACAGTGTCTTGACGTATGGGTCTGACTGCATGTTTGTCAGGTTGCTCGTAAGGCCAGCCGTCAACATCGCGCCAAAGACTGCGATACCGATTGTTGAACCAAGGCTACGGAAGAGTTGGTTCGAGCTGGTTGCGACGCCAAGCTCATGCTGCGCAAATTCATTCTGTACAGCCAGTACCATCGTCGGCATAACGACGCCGAGGCCCATGCCAAGCAGAAACATCAGCACGGCTTCATAGGCAAAGCTTGACGTTGGCGTCAGCGTGGCAAGCAGTCCAACCATGACCGTTGCCAGTACGATACCGACTTGCATGAATATCTTATAGCGACCGGTGCGCGAGATAATCTGACCTGAGGTGATAGACGTCAACATGAGACCAACGATCATCGGCAGCAGCATCAAACCAGACTCAGTCGGCGATGCACCGAAGACCTGCTGGTTAAACTGCGTGAGGTACAAGATCGAGCCAAGGAAGGCCGCGCCAAACAGGGTTGCGACACCCATGATCAGTACGTAGTTGCGATTGCGGAAGAAACTGAGCGGGATAATCGGCTCTTTCGCCTTGCGCTCGACAAAGATAAACGCAATGGTCGCGACCGCCACGATGGCATACATAACCGCACGTAGCGATACTAAGTCCCAGCCGGACGCATCCAGAAAGCCTTTGAAAATTTGTTCGGTGTTATCGACGGCAAGCACCAAAACACCAAGCGCGATTGTCAGCAGCGTCGCACCCGCATAGTCGACTACAGGCTTGTTGTCATGTTTGAGCGGCGGACAGAAAATAGCGATGATGGCAAAAGCTGCGATAGCAACCGGGACATTAATCCAGAAGGTCCAGCGCCAATCGGTCACAAGACCGAAGATGTGCTGATTGTCCGTCAGCCAACCGCCAAGCAGCGGCCCCACAACAGATGACAAACCGAAAACGGCACCGATCATGCCCTGCCAACGACCACGTTCGCGAGCAGCAAAAAGGTCACCGATAATAGTAAAAGCATTGGCCGTGATAATACCGCCACCGATACCCTGGAACGCCCGCGCGAGAACTAGCTGGGTCACATCACCCGACATACCGGAAAGCAGGGAACCAAGACCAAAGATAGCGACACCTATGAGCAAAATAACACGACGGCCAAAAAGATCGGACAGCTTACCAGCAATCGGCACGGTGATCGTGGTCGTCAGCAAATATGCTGTCACGATCCAGCTTAGTGAATCGAACGCGTTGAATTCTTCGACAATCCGGCCAAGAGCCGTCGCGATGATTGTTTGGTCGAGCGCCACCAAAAACATACTCGCCATGACCGAAACCATGATAATGACTTTGCTGCGCAATGATAGATGGTGGTGCATAAGTACCTTTTCTCTTTTCTTTCCTTATTTTTCGTTGCTAGTATTTTTAAATGCTTTGAAGCCTTCTACTTGAGCAGACATCTGTTCAACCAAACTTTCAAGCATTTCTTCTTTGAGAAAAACCACGCCGCTATGCCCGCCGCTCAGTACATACAAGCGATCGCCCGGTTTGAGCCCCAGCTCTTCCCTGGCATCAGCAGGTATGACCACTTGGCCTTTGCTGCCGATCGTGGCAGTACCATAGAGTTTCTTGCTGGATGGCTGCATGGACATGGAATGATTTCTCCTTCTTGTGCGTATTGTAGCAGAAGTATGAAAAGTATGTCAATACTTACATATCTCACTGAATTGTCAGGGGTCATAACAAACGGCGCCGTTAGTTGGCGCCGTTGACTATAGGGGGAACAGGTATCATATTCGTTCGTATGATATACCAGTGCGTCGACGTTTGGGTTGGTCAAGTCTCAGGTGATAAGCGATTGTCTCACTCAACGTCCGAAGCGGCGATTTACGTGCCAGAAAGCGATGAATTTTTTGGTCGATGATCTTTTGGTCTATGTTTACGTTCATATACCCTCCTCGATTCTTCCTCGCTGGCTTCTGCCAGCCAGATATACTCATAATACGAGTATCGCTCTGCTCGGGTTGTAATCTATCTCACTTCACCATGGTTATAATATTCATACCTTTCGATTGGTGCTACCATGGAATAGTGGACGATGTAGCAAAACTTCTCCCAGCAAAATCAACCAGACGAACCGTTAAAAAACGTTCGATCTTGATTTACCAGGGCGAAGTTCCAAGACAAGCCTACATCGTACTCTCTGGCGCATTCAAAACGTACCGGCTCAGCAATTTCGGCGAAGAGCAAATTGTCGGGTTTCGGACAAAAGGCGACCTACTGGCTGAAACATGGCTTTTCGGTAAAACATCTTCGGCCCTCTACTACTACGAGGCGCTTGAGGATTCCGAAGTCTTGACGGTTGAAAAACCGGTCCTGCTTGATCTTATCGACAACAACAAAGACATTACCCGACTGATGCTTGATTACCATGCGACGACATACACGGGTATGCTCATGCAGATAACCGCGCTCGAACAGTCCCGCGCAGCCGAAAAATTGCTTATGATGATGTATTACCTCATGTTCCGCTATGGCAAGCAAATCAAACCGAACATCTACCGGGTGAATCTTCGCCTTACGCACACCACACTCGGCAGTCTTATGGGTCTCACGCGCGAAACCACGACGATGGAGCTCGTACGGCTCAAACGCAAGAAAATCGTTGCTTACGACAGCAAAGGCTATGATATTCACCGGCACGAGTTGGAGCGACGCATAAACGACGAAAGTTTCACCAGCTTGCACCCGCAAAACGATGCGAATTAAGCCAAGCTGTCTTTGATTATTTGCAGCAGTTCGCGCGGGGACGCCCATGCCTTAAGGACATAGCGATCAGCACCCAGGCTATAGGCGTCATCGATTTCGTCTTGCAAATCATAATTGCTAAATACGACAACTTTGACATCGGGGTGTTTGCCCTTCAAGTCGTACTGCTTCAAAAATTCTACTCCGTCCATGACAGGCATCCGAAGATCCAAGAGAATAAGGTCTGGTTGATGCGCACTGGCAACTTCAAGCGCTTCCTTGCCGTTATGGGCGACAGCCGTCTCGTATCCTCCCTGCGTGAGGAGCGTCAAATACACTTCAGCAAGTTCTGGTTCATCTTCGACGATAAGGATGGATTTTTTGCGACTTTTTTGTGCCATGAAGTCTCCCTACTAAATTTCAGTATAAAGCGAAAAAACTGTAAAAAAATAAAATATCTTACATTTTTCGCGGCAGACGAACAGTAAATGTTGACCCTTTGCCTACTGTCGATGATACGCCAATCGTGCCTCCATGCAAAATCACCAGATGATACGCCAAATACAGACCGATGCCCGTACCTGTTACAAAGTCGCTCCGCGCATTATTGATACGGCTGAACTGCCTGAAGAGTTTCGAGAGATCCTTGTCTGCAATACCGACGCCCGTATCTTTAACCGTCAGTACCCATGACTTCCCACGCTGCGACAGCTTGATACTGATGCGGCCTTTGGGTGGGGTGTATTTTATCGCGTTGCTCACGAGGTTTTCGACTACCATACGCAGCATGTGGCTGTCTCCCACTATCATGCCGCGCGGTGGAGCGTTCAGCCGCACTGTCAGCTCGCCCTTTTCAGCATCACCACGCTGTTCGTCGACAGCTTCGCGTACCATGTCCGCGATATCAAACTTATGTTCTGCCAGCACGATCCGTCCCGCTTCGAGTTTGGCAAGATGAAGAATGTCATTAATAACTTGCAGCTGTCGATTGTTGCTATTGTAGGCCCGTTCTAAATACGTCTGTTGCTGCACGCTCAGCTCTCCCGTAAACCCTTGCAGCATCATGCCAAGATACTGCTTCACGCCAGTCGCAGGTGTCCGCAGCTGATGCGATGCCAGCGACAGCAGCTCGTCTTTGGCAAAATTGACATCGCGTTCTTTTTCATACGTCAATCTGCGATAACGGTTTCTTAGCAAATAACCAGCAACACCGGCAAATATCAGACCAATAAAAAGACCAATGGCAATCAATATCTGAGGAAAGTATGTCAGCCACCATGACAATATGTTTGCTGCGTCAAAAACATACACAAGTGTCAGGGTCCTGCCATAATAATCAGCTTTTTGCGTCACAGTACGTAGATCGCGGCTGGTCGTGTTGCCAACTTTGTACAGGAGGTTCTGCTGTGCAATGTCCCCATTATAAATAGCAAGCGTGGCATGCGACATGTCCGCACCTTTAAAAATACGCTGGAAAAAAATATCGCCGCGGAACATCGCAACCGTATACCCGCTAAGTTCTTGAAGTCTCTCGGCCGAAGTCGGTTGTGTCAGCGTATGATCGTAATAAGGCGCAAAGAGCAAGAAGCCCGTACTCGTATCTTTGATGTCGCCTTTGGTTGAGAAAAGATTCGGAATCGCTGCGCTCATTTGCGTGTCACCGCTTTTGGCAGCTTGGATCAAAGCGTCTTTTAATATTGGTTGGCCGCCAATGTTTTGGCCAAGATACACTTCTGTTGCGGGCGTACGAGGACTGCCATACACGAGAGTTTGGTCGGTGGGCGTCACTCCCCTCGTCAAGCCAAGCGCCTCTATGCCTGTAAAATTCTCCGCGAGATCAAACGCTGAGATAAATTCTGCCCAGGAGTTTTCATCACTCCCAGTTGTTTGTACTTTACCTGTGCTCCCCCATAGCAAATGCGCATACGAACTAAACGCAGCATCGATACGCAGCTTGTTCTCGCTCAACGTCCGATCGACGCTGCGACGCCGTGACGCTTCGAGATTGAGATCTGCCAAACTATAGCCGATAACGATCACTACCAGCGTCAAAAGCATGATGACAAGCGGCAATGTCATATATGACAAGCTTGGCCACCGCAGGACAGTCGACGATCGGAGTTCTTTGAGTGATTGGGGCGTATCCGGACGCTTCATACCTGCCGTGCCTTTCTACTGATCACTATAAAAGTTGCGTTCGGTGCGGTCAAGAACACAGCAAAAGGGCCGCCCATAGGCGACCCTTCGGGGCCGATATGACCGTTATGCGTGATGCGGCGTACCACCGCGTATCAACCTGACAATAGCCAACAGGATTATCGCGCCGAGTATCGCAACGATCAAACTGCCGATCGTAAAACCTTCGACTTGCATGCCTGTGAGCATCCGTACGACGAACCCGCCGATAAACGCGCCGACGATACCGACGATCACGTTCAGGACCGCGCCCTGCTGAGCATTCGTGCCCATGATCATCGAAGCTATCCATCCCGCGATCGCACCGAAAACGATCCAAAGAACAATATCTACTACCATATATCCTCCTGTTTACTGCTGATACCCCTACTATAGACGTAAAGCAAATCGGCGGATGTAAAAATTATTACAAAGCTGAACTATTTTCGCCGAAGGAAATAATAGCCAAGTGATCCTGAAATCACTAGACTCACGACGACGACGACCCAAAACATATACGGCAACTCTTCGCCTGGAATATGGACGTTCATCCCATAAAGCCCAGCGATCATGGTCGGAACCGTAAAAGCCAACGTGATGACCGTCAGCAGCCGGATCGTTTCATTCAGACGCGTATCCATGACCGCTCGGTACGAATCACGAACATTGGTGATCGTTCGCAGCAGACTTTTACAGCGGGCAATCAGCTGCTCGAATTCGATCGACAAATCTTCGATCAGATCTTTGTCGTCCTCATAGAGCGGCACGATCTTTCCACCGAGGATTTTCTCGACCGACGTGTTGGTTGGTAGCAGCGCATCCAGATAGTCGTTGAGTTTTCGCTCATAATCGGTCAGCACCATGATGTCTTTGCTGGTCAGCGAGCGTACGTCGCTGGTCGTCGCGCGCATTTGGCGGTTGATCGACGCGACGCGTGTCTGATACTGCCGGGCAATCGCTTCGACCATCAGCATGAAAAGTTTGGTCTTTTGCGTGGTTGGGGCTTGTACGCTATCGATAAACGGTTGCCACAGACGGCCCAGGCTGTCGCGGCTCACCGTAATGATATGCTGTTCGCCAAGCGCAAAAAGAATCGGCGTCGTGTAATCGTTGAAATCATCGTCGGTGTCGGGTAGCCGCGTGATGAAATAGGTCCAGCCGTCATATGTCTCGACACGAGGCACCTCATGCGGGTCAAGCGCGTCAGTCAAAAGATCCGGGTCAACACCAAGGCTAATCAGCTGCTGCTGTTCGTCTTCGTTAGGGCGTTCTGAACGTACCCAAGTACCGGGCTGCAACGAGTCGCGTATTTTGATTTCCGGTCGATAGTGAGTCGAGCGAAGATATGTGATCATATCCTCTCCTTTGTTATTGCTGCACTTATTGTAACAGATAAGCAATCTGTTCATGCTGCAAATTTATGCAAAATTACGACAAATTTGCAAAAAGAGAGAACTCTGGCTACCATACCTACTATGATCGTTTTTATTCTGACAATTGCTGCTGCCCTTGCGGCGCTCCTGGGCGGCTACGTTGCAATTCACAGCCGCAAACAACTCCATGCCGCCATGGCGCTTACCTCAGGACTTGTGCTCGGCCTCGTCGCATTTGACCTACTCCCGGAAGTCTTCGAAGGCATCGAAGGTCAAGGTCTTGACCCGGTATGGCCGATGGTGCTCTTCGTGGGCGGGTTTCTTATCTTCCACATAGTAGAAAAACTGATACTCGTTCACGAAGGTGCCGAAGGCGAATACGGACCGCACCGTCACCCCAAACTCGGTCTCGCCCGCGCACTCGCACTCGCTGGCCATAGCTTTCTCGACGGCCTGAGTATCGGTGTTGGTTTTCAAATCAATCCTTCGGTCGGTTTGGCAGTAGCGCTAGCCGTTATCGGCCACCGGTTTGCCGACGGCTTCGACACGGCGAACTTCATGCTTATGCACAAAAACAAACTGAGTCAGATCAAAGGCTTCCTGGCTATCGTCGTGGCGATGCCTATCATTGGCGGTCTGGCCAGCCTTGTCGTGACGTTCTCCGAAACAACACTTTCACTGTACCTTGGATTTTTCGCAGGCTTGCTGATGTATATCGCCGCAAGCAACATCTTGCCGCAAGCTCACACCAAGGGTTCGTCATACAAGGCAATCGCTCTGACGATCAGTGGCGTGATAGTCATGTTTATTATCACGCGCTTCGTGTAAGTTGCACTACTGGACTGACCAGCCGCCGTCCGACGGTAATACTGCACCGTTGATATTGACGGAATCATCACTCAAAAGAAACGTGATCGCAGCCGCCAACTCCGGCGCTTCAGCTGCTTCTGGTGCCGTCGGCAACATCGAATTCACTCGCTCCCTGCCCAGCTCCGACTCGTATTTCGCTTCGATGTTAGTCAGCACCGCGCCCGGCGCGACGACATTGGTGCGGATACCGCTCGGGCCGTACATGAATGCCATACTCTTACTGAGTCCGGCGACCGCGTGTTTGGACGTCGTGTAAGCAGCGCCGGCAGCTGATGCTTTAAGCGATGCTTCTGACCCGACGTTCACGATCGTGCCAGCACGCTTTTCGAGCATGCGCGGCAGCACTGCCCGGCTCAGCTTCATCATACCCAGTACATTCACGTTCATCACACGCTGCCACACTTCATCGCTTACTTCGTGCAGCGGCGTCATATTGTCCATGATCCCAGCAACGTTTGCCAGTGCGTCAATTGTATCGCCAGCTGTATCAACGATCTCTTTGATACTGTCGTCGTTCGTAATATCGCCCGCTACCGTCGTGACATCCGCATCTTTTAGCTCTTGTTTCAGTTCGTCCAACCGTTCCTGCGAGATATCAACGGCGATCACTCGGCCACCCTCTCGCGCCACGCGGGCCGCTGCCGCCCGGCCAATACCCGACCCGGCGCCCGTCACAATAACCGTCTTGCCCGCGAATCGGTTCGGCGTGATTTTCTCCTGCCATTCGGGTAGCGGCTCCTGCTTTGGTGCAGCCTCTTTTTGCGTGGTCTCGGCTGACTGGCCTTCGCCAGTCAAAGGCGCTTCGCCGTCATTCGCCCGAGCAATCATGTCAGCCAGCATGTCCTGGGTAAATTGTCCTCGACTCATCTCAACGAGACGATTCAGCGACACTTTGTGTACGATCCTAAGCACGCTTTCATTTTGCCCGGCCCTTTGCAGCATATCGCGAAAAATCACGCCACCAATCGGGTGATCGAGCCACTCGGCAACGGTATTATCTCCGCTTAATTTGCTCGGCTCCGCATCTGCTCCTGTTTCAGCCGGCTCTTGCTTTTTGTCGTGATGAAAAAATGACATGCACCCCCCCTATCTACTACATACCATTCTAGTATACGCAGCGTTTATTCGCCATCCGGCGCGCTATCATCGTCGAGTTTCAGCGGTTTTTTCTTGATAATTTCATAGCGCTGGCCGGTGAGCGACGATTCCATATAGTCGTCGTTGAGCAGGTTCACGAATTTGCCCAGATCCTTTTCGTCCATAATGATTATCGCACCCGCATCATCCTCCATCAGGTCGATGCCGAGTTCGCCCGCATGGTCAAGCAGCTGTTCTTGCTTGATAGCGGCCGGGTTGACCTTTTGCAGTTTTTTGACCGCGCTTTTTTTGCTAGCAACCATCGTCTGCAAGCTTTCGCCTTCCGGAAAACTCAGGCGGAAATTGGCGGTAATTTCCTCGACCTTTTTCTCGGCGATCATAGCCTCTTTGGCATCATAACCAAACAACTGTTTCAACCGTGCTTGGCTGAACACATACAGGTCATCGTCGAGGATCAACAGTTGATTGTCACTTGGAATGCGCAATGCCGCTTCGGCGTCGAACGGCACGAACTTGCCGCCGCGCACCATCCAGCCGCTACGGCCTTGCATGACGTTCGACTTTGGCAAGACTTTTGCTACATAAACATCCAGTTTCATATCCGGATGGCTGACGCGTGCCAGCAGACCTTTCATCCGGCCAAAATCATGCTCGTCGTCGTTGAACGTTTCGATCTCATGCTCTTGGGTTTTGATCCACGCGATGAGTGATCGGGCGTTATCAACCTTTGCTACCTGCGTACGCTGCAGCACACCCGTCTCGGCCTCAGCCTGCTCAAATCCGCGCACGACCATGCCTGTTTCAGCACCGTCAAACAGGTATTCCAGCAGTCCATCGATAAACAACGGTTCAAGCTGTTTCTTGAGCTCAGCCGCGAGGCTTACTCTGTACGGAATATAACTTTTGCTGACCAAAAACAGCTCGATCTTCAGCGCTTCTTTATACGCCAGTATATTGTTTGCCCATGCAAAAACATCGGTTTCTTGCCGGTTCTCAGTCGTTTCTTTTGCCGGTTGGTCGGTCATATCTTCCATATGTGTCAGCCTTTCGCTCTATTCTCTGTCATAGTCACTTTGTCCAGTGTACTCCATAACCCACGTTGTAAATGCTGTAAAAACGACGATTTTATCATAAATACGTCCGATCGATGTGACATATACAACGTGAATATTCACCGGTAGACATACATATAGCGTATTTAAATGTTGACACACACTATTTTTTTGCTTATGCTTGTATTTGTGTTTTTGCGAAAAGTACCGCAAAACATAACAAAACCCGTGTCAATAATACAAACATCCCACCTACTAAAATGACACGGTTCTAAAGGAGAAAATTCATGACAATCAGGTCAAGCCTAGCGGCGGTAATCGCCGTCTTTTCGGTGGTGCTGCTTTTTGCCCCATCGACCCATGCCGAAGCAAAGAAACAGACGAAAAAAGATGAAAAACCACCTGCAGTGATGGTCACTATCCAGCCGGGCGACACGCTGTCGAGCATTGCCGACGCGCATCAAACCACCTATGTTCGGATTTTTGATGCCAACGATTTCATCGCCAATCCGGACCTGATCAATGCGGGAGACCAGGTCCGTATCCCGGGCAGCGACGAGCAATTGCCAGACCGCTACGGTGATATGTATAGTGCACCTGTAGCTACTGTCAGCGCACAGCCAAGCACTTCGTCCACATCATCGCTGCAGCGCCACGCGCCAACGACCAGCCGCGCATCGAGCGCCGGCAACACCTACTACTATGGTTACTGTACTTGGTATGCCAAACAACGGCGGCCAGACCTGCCAAACAGGCTCGGCAACGGCGGCCAATGGGTAATGAACGCCGCCGCACAGGGCTATGCAACTGGCACAACGCCACGTGCCGGCGCAATCGCCGAAACGTATGGACATGTTGCCTATGTCGAGTCAGTCAACGGTGACGGCACAATGGTCATATCAGATATGAATGGCCCGGCAGGCTTTGGTGCTATTAGCACGCGTACCGTACCCGTCAGCCAGTATTTTGGCTACATATATTAATGCTGAACCATACAAAAGATACGGGTTATTGCCCGTATCTTTTGTATAGAGTAATGATGCGTAAACAACTAATTCACATCAGTCACGACAGGGTTACTGACAATCGCGTAATCAGTACCGTCTTCGGTCTCGACCGTCGTCAGCCCAAGTTCTTGGCCAGGCTGCGGATGAGCACTCTCGCCATGAGCACGACGCTGCTGCGCCCAGGTGTGTGCCGTAAAGGTAATCGAACTCGATACAGAGTCGGGCACGTTATCTTGATCAGTCAAATTATTCATTTCTTTGTACTTTGCCGTCGCACTATCGATAATAGTGCCTTCGACAGCAAAACTGCCTGTATTTAAAACACGCCATGACGCCGCCGGCACTTCGTTTGCAGCAGCACCGTATTCGTTCACAGCCTGCAGCTTCACCAGCTCAACGGCGACATCCGTATCAAGACCGATCTGGGCTGCTTCAATCTCTATTTGAGCCGCTTCACGAGAAGTTGTTTCGCTACTATGAGCCAGTCCAACGATACCAGCACCAGCTGCTATGGCTGCTGCTGTAGTGCCAATAAGCTTATTTCGAATATTGCTATCTTTTTTTGTTTCTGAGCCGTATGAACGACCGTTTTCGTTATTCATGAGCTCATATTAACATAAGCGTATTATTTTGTCAATACGTACTCTCACTTTACCTCTTACTAAGGAAAGATATTCATACTGAAATACGACATGCCAAAACAGACGAAGAACCAACCGTCATCGCACCATATCTTGCCGACAGCCGCAAACTTACTTGGGTTTACCTTCCTCGTGCTTGTGTCGGTCAAAAGTCTTGGTGTTTCGCAGACAGGCTTTACTGATAAGTTAACGGGCCTCTGCGTTATCCTCTTTGCGCTGAGTACCCTGCTATCGTTTCTCTCTATCAGAAGTGTCGACCGCGAGACGATGATCAACTATGAAAAATGGGCTGAACGGTTGTTTTTGCTTTCGCTTATGCTCTGTACGGTACTGACAATACTTATCGTGTTTGATGTGCTGAAAATTGGATGAGTGATCGCTATTGCCATCAACTGATTTATCTATTTCGTACTAGTTTGACACACAAGATACCGATAACAAGCATCAGACTAACAGTAAGCACAGCGGCAATACCAATGATAGATTTTGCCAAAGCCGGAGTCTGCTGCAGCATATTGGCAATGCGAGCAAATCCGGTGCTTGGGGCTGCTATCGCAACCTGTGCCAAGCCTATCGGGTCAACGATTGCGCCGTTTACAGCACCGTCGGTATCAAGCTCGTCACCATCGGTGATCGTGTACGAAAGCACGGCTACTCTCTTGCCTCCTACCATTTGCATCCCAAGTGCGAGGCTATGACCCTCAATCGTTCGATATTCGCGCGTCGTCTCGTTGTACTTGCGTGCTACAAGCCCGTCGGTTGAAGGAAGACCCCAATAATATTGCTTAACTGTGACGACCATACCAGGATCATCACAAGTTGCCGCAAAATTCATCAGACCGTTTGAGTACACATACTCCCCATCATTGCTGCCGAGTGCATCTTCAGCTGCCATCGACGCGGTTGTTAGCGAACAATCGTCACTCACTTCCAGTGTCACATACTGATTCGTCACCGGATTTACGAACGAAGTAACGTTTGACTGGAGAGAATCTTTGACACCATCGCCATTGCCGTCTCCGTCGTTTGGTGCGCCATTTTCAACCGTTGCACTGACACCATCGCTATCGGTATCAGCCTGGCAAGCATCACTCGCCCAGCGCAAGCAAGGGTAGCC
>Ga0153956_1002181_pt1 | contig 15076 bp, 15 predicted proteins | sample TSFL040MetaG_FD_104704 | JGI IMG/M metagenome (GOLD analysis project Ga0153956, IMG submission 104704) | Attine ant fungus gardens microbial communities from Florida, USA - TSFL040 MetaG | ecosystem: Host-associated > Fungi > Mycelium > Unclassified | place: USA: Florida, Wekiwa Springs... | reverse complement strand
CTTCATCTGACCGCTCGAACAAGGATTTTGTTGCCAAAGCACGAAATCGTGATATTGTTTTTCGTGCTTCATAGGATACGAAAAGCAAAATTGTTTTAGACGTATCCTGAAATGGGAGCCAGCCGTTTTCCGGCACAATCGGCATCAAGACGCGCGGAACCGAAGCGCGCCGTCGCGCGTCCCCTCGCCTAATGGACGGTAACCGCGTGCTTCGCTGGTCGGCCTGGACGGGGGCGATCCTTCTCGGTCTGGTCATGCTGGCGGCGTTGATGCTGGCCGCGATACCGTTCGGCTGGCTGAAGCCGCGGATCGAGCGGCAATTGTCCGATCGCTTCGGCTCGCACGTCACGATCGGATCGCTGCATCGGCTCGATGCGTTCTCGTTCCGCCCACGGGTCGAGATCACAGAGGTGCGCGTACCACAACCGGCCTGGGCCGGCGCCGGCGATCTCGCGACGATTCGCAGCGCGCGGTTCGCGATCCCGGTCCTTTCGCTTTTGCGCGGTGCGTTCCGGCCTACCGACGTCATGATAGACGGCATGCGCCTGTCGCTGATCCGCGCCGCCGATCGCCGCGAGAATTGGCGGCGGAGCGGTCGATCCGGCGGCAGCACCGGCATGGACTTCGCCAATCTCTCGGTCAGCTGTAGCCGCATCCTGTATCGCGATGCCAAGCAGGACCGGCAGTTCGACATCGCGATCACCGCCGCACCACGGCAAGGCCTGCGCGTCGCCGGGAACGGCACGCTACGCGGCAGTGCGGTGAAGGTTCTGGCGAACGGTGCCCCCTTCGACAGAACCGGCATCGCATGGCCCTTTCAGGTCGCCATCGACGGGCCTGCGATCCACCTGCGCACGTCGGGGAATATGGCCGCTCCGCTCGCAACCGGCGACATGACGCTCGACATGCAGGTCAGTGCGAGCGACCTGAAGATGCTCGATGCGGTGATCGACGCAGGCCTCTTCGGCACCCAGCCGATCGACCTCTCCGCACATGCGGTGCATCACGATCGCGGCTGGACCATCACCGGCCTGACCGGCACGATCGGCCGCTCGGACATCGCAGGCAACATCACCGTCACCGATAACGGCGGGCGCCATCATATCGACGGCGACGTCAGCGCCAACCGGCTCGATTTCTCCGATCTCGCCTCCAACGCAGGGCTCGCGACCGAGGAGAAGAGCGAGCAGGCGACCGGCAAGCGCCTGATCCCCGCGACCAAGGTCGATCTCACCCATCTCGTTCGCACCGACGCGGTGCTGCGCGTGAAGGCTGCGCACCTGATCGGCGGCTGCAGCCCGCCGCTCGCTTCGGTATCGGGCGTGCTGACGCTCGATCACAGCCTGCTCACGATCTCACCGCTGCGCTTCGGCCTCACGCCAGGCATGGCGGAGGGCAAGGTGACGGTCGATCAGCGGAACCGCGCGCGGCCGCTCGTCACGATCGATATGACGATGTCCGGCACCACGCTCGACGCGCTGGCCGGCGGCAAGGGCGGCGCAGTCAACGGCCGCGCAAGCGGGCGCATCCGGCTGAGCGGCACCGGCCGCACGATCCGCGAGGCGATGGCGCATGCCGACGGGCATGCCGGCCTGTTCGCCGACGACGGCACCCTGCCCGATCGCCTCGCCTCGTTGATCGGCTTCGATATCGGGCGCAGCATCACGTCCGACTCGAGCGAGCGCACCAACCTGCGCTGCATCGCGCTCGGGCTCGACGTCAAAGCCGGACTGGGGCGTGTCGATCCTTTCGTGATCGACACGCCACGCGGCCGCGCCGACGGCCGGGGCACGATCAGCCTGAGCGACGAAAGCCTCGCGATCACCTTGCACGGCGCGCCCAAAGCGGGCAGCCTGTTGCGCTTCCCCGGCACGGCGACTCTGGACGGCACGATCCGCGATCCGGGCGTGCATCTGTCCGAGCATGCCGGCTCGCTCGGCACGATCCTGAAAGCGCTCGGCCGTACGATCGCCGGGAACCAGGGCGCGCTGGCGCAAGACGCTGATTGCGGGGTGCTTTCAGCGCAGACGCTCAGCCGCGGTTAAGGTGCGCGGATACATTCTCGCGAAACGACGTTGCGCGTTCATGGCGCATTTGGCACGGTTGGCCGCGTCGTTGGAGATTGGTCATGGGTCGTTCACTGAAATCACGCGGCTTGCTTCTCGCAGCCGTCGCATCGGGTTTGCTGCTTGCCGGCTGCGAAACCGAATCCACTTACCGTCCGGCTACCGGCCACGGCTTCGAGCGTTCGGGCTATAGCGACCGGCAGATCGAGCCGAATCGCTTCCAGATCACGTTCTCCGGCAACGGCTACACCTCGCGTGATACGGTGGAGAAATACCTCCTCTATCGCGCGGCCGAACTGACCGTGCAGAACGGCGACGACTATTTCATCATGGTCGATCGCAACACCGACAAGCAGAGCCGCACCTATGTCGACCAGCCGTTCGGCCCGGGGCCGTGGGGCGGCTGGGGCCCGTCATGGCGCTTCTATGGCCGCGGCTGGGGCTATCATCGCTGGGATCCGTTCTGGGGCGATCCGTTCTGGGGCGACACGATCGATGTCCGGACGATCCAGCGTTACGACGCGACCGCCGAGATCATCGTCGGCAAGGGCCCGAAGCCCGCGAACAACGTCCGCGCCTTCGACGCCCACGAAGTCATCAACCATATCGGCCCGACGGTGGTGATGCCGAAGACGAAGTAACCGGCGGCCAAGCCGGCCAAAAAAGAAAGGCCCCGCGATCGCGGGGCCTTTTTTCGTATCAGGCCACCGCGCCGTGGCAGTGCTTGTACTTGCGCCCCGATCCGCACGGGCACGGCGCGTTGCGGCTCACCACACCTTCCCATTTCGCGGGATCGTCGCCGAGATCCTCGTTCTGTGGCGCGGCGATCGCCATCGGCGGCAGGCGCGTCGTCACCAGCCCGAGCGAGCCGCCGTCCACGTCCGCGGTGTCGTCCTCGCCGGTGAACGGATCGAAGTGCGAGGTGATGAAGTCCGGCAGGTCGGGCAGCGGCGGCGGCGCTTCCATGCGGAACTGGGCGTGCGCGATGGTGCGCGTCACATCCTCGCGGATCGCGTCGAGCATGCGCTGGAACAGCGCGAAGGCTTCCGCCTTGTATTCGTTGATCGGCGTCTTCTGCGCATAGGCGCGCAGGTGCACGACCTGGCGTAGCGCATCGAGCGTCGAGAGATGCTCCTTCCAGTGATGGTCGAGATTCTGCAGCAGGATCGATTTTTCGATCGAACTCCAGGTCTCGGGCTCGAGATCGGCGGCCTTTGCCGCGACCATCGCATCCGCCGCCTCGCGCACGCGCTCCTCGACCATCTCGGGATCGATCGCGTCTTCCTTCAGCCAGGAATCGATCGGCGGCTCGAGGTTGAGCAGTTCGGCGAGCCGCGCCTTCATCCCCTCGACGTCCCATTGCTCGGGATAGGAATTGGGCGGGCAGGCCTCGCCGACCACCGCATTCACGGTCTCGGTGCGCATGTCGGCGACCACGTCGCCAACCGTCTCGGCATCCATGATGTCGGAGCGCTGCTCATAGATCACCTTGCGCTGGTCGTTCATCACGTCGTCATATTCGACGACCTGCTTGCGGATGTCGTAATTGCGCGCCTCGACCTTCTTCTGCGCGGTCTCGATCGCCTTGGACAGCCATTTCGAGCCGATCGCCTCGCCGTCCGGAATGTTCGAACGCATCATCTTGGCGAACATCGTGTCCGGCCCGAAGATGCGCAGCAGGTCGTCGTCGAGGCAGAGATAGAAGCGGCTGAGGCCGGGGTCACCCTGGCGGCCCGAGCGGCCGCGCAGCTGGTTGTCGATGCGGCGGCTCTCGTGGCGCTCGGTGCCGAGCACGAAGAGGCCACCGGCGGCGAGCACTTCGGCCTTCTCCGCCGCGATTTCCTGCCGAATGCGCTCGATCGCGGCTTCGCGCTCGGGCCCCTCGGGCATTTCCGACAGCTCGTCGCCGACGCGGAATTCGAGATTGCCGCCGAGCTGGATGTCGGTGCCGCGGCCCGCCATATTGGTGGCGATCGTCACCGCCGACTTGCGGCCGGCCTGCGAGACGATGTGCGCCTCCTGCTCGTGGAAGCGCGCGTTGAGCACCGAATGGGGGACGTTCTCGCCCTTCAGGAAGTCGCTCAGCAGCTCGGACTTCTCGATCGACACCGTGCCGACGAGCACCGGCTGGCCCAGTTCGGCATGGTGCTTGATCTTCTTGGCGATCGCCGCGAACTTCTCCTGCAGCGTCTTGTAGAACTCGTCCTCCTCATCGACGCGCTGCACCGGCACGTTGGTCGGGATCGAGACCACGTTCATCTTGTAGATGTCGTAGAATTCCGCCGCCTCGGTCGCGGCGGTGCCGGTCATGCCCGAGAGCTTGGGATACATGCGGAAATAGTTCTGGAAGGTGATCGAGGCCATCGTCTGGTTCTCGGGCTCGATCGCGACGCCTTCCTTGGCCTCGACCGCCTGGTGCAGGCCGTCCGACCAGCGCCGGCCGTCCATCATGCGGCCGGTGAACTCGTCGATGATGATGACCTTGCCGTCCTTGACGATGTAGTCGGTGTCGAGCTTGAACATCACGTTGGCGCGCAGCGCCTGGTTCAGGTGATGCACCACCTGCGTGTTCTCGACATCGTAGAGGTTGTCGCCCTGCAGCAGCCCGGCGGCCTCGAGCATCCGCTCGGCCTTCTCGGTGCCGTCCTCGGTCAGGATGATGGTCTTCTGCTTCTCGTCCTTCTCGTAATCATCCTCGACCAGCTGCTTCACGATCGCATCGACGCCCATATAGAGCTCGGACTTGTCGTCGGTCGGGCCGGAGATGATCAATGGCGTGCGCGCCTCGTCGATCAGCACCGAATCGACCTCGTCGACGATCGCCATGGCGAACGGACGCTGCACCATCTGCTCGCGCTCGTATTTCATGTTGTCGCGCAGATAATCGAAGCCGAACTCGTTGTTCGTGCCGTAGGTGATGTCCGAATTGTAGGCGTCGCGGCGCTGCTGGTCGGTCAGGTTGGGGATGATCACGCCCACCGTCAGGCCGAGGAACTTGTAGACCTGCCCCATCCACTCCGCGTCGCGTGAGGCGAGGTAATCGTTCACCGTGATGACGTGCACGCCCTTGCCGGGCAGCGCGTTGAGATACACCGCCAGCGTCGCGACCAGCGTCTTGCCCTCACCGGTGCGCATCTCGGCGATCTCGCCGCGATGGAGCACGATACCGCCGACCATCTGCACGTCGTAATGCCGCTGGCCGAGCACGCGCTTGGCCGCCTCGCGCACCGTGGCGAAGGCCTCGGGCAGCAGCGAATCGAGCTTGGCGCCTTCGGCGAGGCGCTGGCGGAACACCGCCGTCTGGTTGGAAAGTTCTTCGTCGGTCATCGCCGAGATGGTCGGCTCGAACGCGGCGATCTTGGCGACGATCGAGCCTAGCGACTTGACGTAGCGGTCGTTGGACGAACCGAAAAGGGATTTGGCGAGGCCGCCGAGCATGGTTGTGTTCCTGAACTGAGAGACGATGCGCGGCACGCCTGCGCGCGTCGCGAGAATGCGGATCGAAGGAAAGGCGCGAGGACCGGCCCCGCGCAGGACGCTTTATTCGCGCCGGCGCCCGGCAAAGAGCGCGATCGTCCGCGCGGGTTGCGCGGCAACGAAGAAATACACCGCCTGCGCCACCGGCTCGGCAGCCGGACGGTGCGCCGAAGCCGGCATGATACGCGTGGCGACGGCCTTGGTCGCCTCCACGGTGGTGACGATGCTGGCGCTGGCCAGCTGCTGCGGATCCTGCGCGCGCGTGCCCGAGATCGCGCCGGTCAGCGCGGTCAGGAGGGCGGAAAGGAAAAGCAGCAATTCCATCGGAAGCGCGCGATGTAGTGGCTTCGTGCCAGCACGTCCAGCACAGTCGCGCGGCGGCTCAGCCCTGCGGCAGCACCCAGCGGACATGCAGGGGAAATTGCCCGGGGATAGCCGCGCCGTCGGCGCCTCGCGCGGGTTCGAAGACAACGCGCCTGCCCATCGCACAGGTCTCATCGTCCAGCGCTTGAGAGCCGCTGCTCGTCGTGACGCGGCAATCGCTAACCTTCCCATCGGCATCGATCGACAGGCTTACTGCCACCCCGCCCTGCTCGCCGCGGCGCAGCGCCCCGGGCGGATAAGCGTTCGGCCCGAAAAAGGCGGCCGGATTCCCCTTCGGCCGTGCCGGCGCGGGGTAAGCAGCCGGCGGCGAGTTGAAAGCCGGTGCTGCGGGATTTGCGGATCGCGCAATCGGCACGGGGCTCGCAGGCGGCGCGCCGTGCCACGAACTGCGCGCGGCGAGGCCGCTGACGATCTGCGCCGCGACATAGACGAGCGCGAGCAGTGCCAGCACGAAAGGGACGATCACGAACATGCGCGTGCCCGCGCCGTCGCCCGTCACGCCGGACGATCGCGTTACGGGCGGTTGCGGATTCTCGGGCGGAGCGCCGCCTTCATTCATCCGCGGATTGGACGTTGGCGAGCTTCCACTGCATCGCCGAGCGCCAGATTCCCGCGACGGCCCTGCCGTCCTCGCCCCTTGCCGCCTTGAAGCGGGCATTGACGATCATCGCGCTGCAGGTCGTGTTGTCGAGCAGCGGCGAGCCGCTGCTCTCGACGATCCGGCATCCGGTGACGCGCCCCTGCGCATCGACGTCGAGCGCGAAGGCCGTGCGGCCCTCCTGCCCCGCGGCGCTCGCCGCGGCTGGATAATCGGCGATCGACACCCAGCTTGCCGGATCGCCGATCGGCGTGGGTACCGGGGCCTGAGCCGCCGGGGCCTCCGCCGCCGTCTTCGGCGCGGCCTTCGCCGCCGCCGGATGCCCGGCCCGCTTGGTCTGCGCGGACGCCGTGCTCGCCAGACCGATGGTCAGAAGCGCGGCCAATACGCCTGTACGATACGAAAAGTCTGTCATCATTCCCTGTGCTCCAGCGGAGAAAAATTAGTCTCTCCCGCCGCTTCTGTCATCCCTTCTTGACTCGCTCAGGCATTTCGTTATTTCTGTTTTTACAGAAATTGGAAAAGACATGGCGATCACCGACCACCCCGATGCCAAGGCCTTCATCCTCCACTGGGGGGAAATGGGCACGCATTGGGGTGTGAACCGCTCGGTCGCGCAGATCCATGCGCTGCTCTATCTGTCCGACACCCCGATCACAGCCGAGGTGATAGCGGAGACGCTTGGCCTGGCCCGCTCCAACGTCTCGACCGCGCTCAAGGAACTGCAGGGCTACGGCATCGTCCGGCGCGTGCATGTCGAGGGGGACCGTCGCGATCATTTCGTCGCCGAGGCCGATCTGTGGGAGATGCTGATGCGCATCGTAGCCGAGCGCAAGCGGCGTGAGATCGACCCGATTGTCGCCTTGCTCGGCGAATTGTCCGCGCGCCTCGCCGCCGATTCGCAGGCGCCGAAAGTGGTGCGCGAGCGCATCACGCGGATGCACGAATTCCTCTCGACGCTCGGCGGCTGGTACGAACAGGTCCGCGTGCTGCCCAAGCCGACCCTGGTCGCGCTGATGAAGCTCGGCGGCAAGGTCGCCCGCTTCATCCCCGGCGCCCGAACCAAACCCTAACCAAGGAGAACGCCCCGCCATCCATCTACACCGACTCATATTCACGAATTTCTCTAATTTCAGAACTTACGAATGGAGAAGAACGATGATCGAAACGGTCTATGCGCTCTATCTGGGCATCACGATCGCCATCACCATCTGGGTGGCCCGCACCTTGTCCCACAATGGCGTGGTGTTCCTCGAGCAATGTTTCGGCCAGAACCGCGTGCTGGCGCATTCCACCAACCACCTGCTCGTGGTCGGCTTCTATCTCGTCAATATCGGCTTCATCACGCTGACCTTGAGCCTCGGCGCGGAGCCGGAGACGATCGGCGGCGCGATCCGCTTCCTCAGCAGCAAGGTCGGGCTGGCGGTGATCGTGCTCGGCGCGATGCACTTCTTCAACATGGGCGCGATCGCGCAATTCGGCCGCAAGGTGAACAGCTGGCTCGGCGAGCGCGGGCTGGTCGAGCCGATCCAGGCCTGAGGAGGCCGCTCATGGCCATCACCGACTACGCCCTCCCCGCCGCGGCACGCGCGTCGTGCGCGGCGGGGCCGGCCTTCATCCTCGCCACCGGCTTCTTCTTCTGGTTTGAACAAGCGAGCGGCGTGCCTGTCTCTTTCAATCCGGAATTGCTGGTCGGCATACCCTGGCTGCTGTTCGCCATACCGGTAGGCATCATCATCGCGATCGTTCCCAATATCGTCGGCACCGCGATCCTCGCCCGGCTGGGCTCGGGCAATATCGGATTGCGCTTGCCGCCAATCTGGGCGCTGGCGGGCGCCGCGGCTGTGGCTATTCCGCTCACCGTGTTCGCCGATGCCCGCAACCCCGCCGCGCACGGCCTGATCGCAACCGGTGCGATCAGCGCATTGCTCTGCCAAAGAGGCATGCGCTGGCCGGACTGACTTGCCTTGGCGCGCGCGGCGGCTATCCCGCGGCACGATGGACCATGACATTCACGTGATCGGCGGCGGCCTTGCCGGATCGGAGGCCGCCTGGCAGCTCGCAGAGGCGGGTTTCAAGGTACGCCTCTCGGAAATGCGCGGCGGCGGCGACATGACGCCGGCGCACCACACCGACGGCCTCGCCGAACTGGTCTGCTCGAACAGCTTCCGGTCGGACGACGCGGAGAGCAACGCGGTCGGGCTGATCCACGCCGAGATGCGCGCGCTCGGCTCGCTGATCCTGCGTGAGGGCGACGCACACCGTGTGCCCGCCGGATCGGCGCTGGCGGTGGACCGTGACGGCTTTTCGCAAGGCGTCACCGCCGCCCTCGCCGCGCACGCCAATATCGAGATCGTGCGCGAGCGCGTCGATGCGCTGCCCGAGGGCCCGGCGATCATCGCCACCGGCCCGCTCACCGCGCCGGGCCTCGCCGCGGCGATCGGCGCGCGGACGGGAACGGACTCGCTCGCCTTCTTCGACGCGATCGCACCGATCGTGCATCGCGACAGCATCGACATGGAGACCGCCTGGTTCCAGAGCCGCTGGAACAAGGGCGACGGGAAGGATTACATCAATTGCCCGATGTCGAAGGACGAATATCTCGCTTTCCATCAGGGCCTGCTCGACGGCGAGAAGGGCGAGTTCCGCGACTGGGAAAAGGACACGCCCTATTTCGAAGGCTGCATGCCGATCGAGGTGATGGCCGAGCGCGGCGTCGATACCCTGCGCTTCGGGCCGATGAAGCCGGTCGGGCTCGACGATCCGCGCACCGGGCGCTGGCCGTATGCGGTCGTGCAACTGCGCCAGGACAATGCCGCCGGCACGCTGTGGAACATCGTCGGCTTCCAGACCAAGCTGAAGCATGCCGAGCAGGTGCGGCTGTTCCGCACCATCCCGGGCTTGCAGAATGCGGAATTCGCGCGGCTGGGCGGACTGCACCGCAACACCTTCATCCGCTCGCCGATCCTGCTCGACCGCGAATTGCGCCTGAAATCGCGACCGGACATCCGCTTCGCCGGCCAGATCACCGGCTGCGAAGGCTATGTCGAAAGCGCCGCGATCGGCCTGCTTGCGGGACGCTTCGCCGCCGCCGAACTGGCCGGGCGCGCTCTGCGCCCGCCGCCGCCCGAGACCGCGCTCGGCGCGCTGCTTGGACACATCACCGGTGACGCGGAGGCCGACACCTACCAGCCGATGAACGTCAATTTCGGCCTCTTCCCGCCGATCGCGGGCAAGACGAAGAAGGCGGACCGCAAGAAGCTCTACACCGCCCGCGCCCGCGCCGCGCTGGCGGACTGGCTCGCCGCCTAGGACGGATCGCCATTTACCGATCTTCGCCGCCAGGGGGAGCCCGCGAGGTCGCGCATGTCCCCGCCAGGGAGGGATGGGAGAGCGAGATGATGCCTGGTGGCATCGCGCCATGCTCCCCCGCCTTCGCGGGAGAGCAGGTCAAACCGAAATCGTCCCGCTCTGGACCTCCCCGCTGAATGGCGATCCGGCCTAGCCGTCATCCTCGCTCGACGGCTGCTCGGCCGACGCAGCGGCTTGTGCCGCGGGCGGGCAGTTGCGGCGGAGCGGACGCGTCTTGCGCTTCACCGCGGTGGTGGCGAACTCGGCGCGCGTCAGCGTGCCGGACTTGTCCGCATCCGCGGTCTGGAACTTCGTCTCGCTCTTGATCGCCCATTCGTCGAACGAGAGCATGCCATCATGATTGGTATCGAGCTTGGCGAACGCCTTGCGCCGCGCGGCGAGATATTCCTCGCGCGTCACGTTGCCGTCGCGATCCTTGTCATAGCGGTCGAAGCGCTTCTGCTCCCGCGTCCGGTCGCTCGCCTCGGGTGCGGCATCGGGCACGCCGTCGCTCGACGGCGATGTCGTCGCCTGCGCCGTGGGCGGTGGCGCCGCTGCCAGCAGTTCGGCGCTGGGCTTGGCCCGCCCGGTGAAGAGCATCACGCCCGCTCCCGCCAGCAACAAGGCGGCCACGCCGCCCGCCAGATATCGCCACATCGTTCCGCCTCCCGTTGCAGATTCGAAACGAGGCTAGGCCGGGCGGAACGTATAGGGAACTAGAAGCCGCTAATTCGGTGCCAAAAGATTCGCGCGACCCGGCCCGGCGCACCGACGGGCACGGATTCGCCGGGCGCGATGTCCAGATCGCGCCGCGCCAGATGCGCGAGCGCGCCGAGCGCGCGCCCCGCCCGGCTCCAGCGCGCCGCGCAGGCCGCGCGCAGCAGCGGCCGCGCCCTGTCGCGTGCCGCCATCGCGAGCGCCTGGTCGCTGAGGCGGCGTGACAGATCGGCCAGCGCCCAGCCCTGCCCGGCTGCCGCCACGGGATCCCCCCACGCGCCCAGCACCACCCCCGCCGCACCGAACAGACCGCCGCCACGCGCGGCCGCGTGGGCTTCAAGCGCGTGTCCGTCGAGCGCCGTATCGAGCAATGCTTCCCAGCCATCGATCATCCCGGCGAGTTGCGCGCCCGTGACACCTCGCCCCAGCACGTCGTGCGCCAACGCGGACAGGACAGGCTCGGCCGGCACCATGCCCGCGTCGAGCCGCTCCAGCGCCTCGTGCCACCAGGTCAGCCGTATCTGCCCGACCATCGGCTCGGTCGTGCTGCGCAGGATCGCGCCGAGCGTCGCATCGAGCGCGAACAACGCATCGAGCGCGCCTCGCGCGGATGCCGGCGCATAGCGCAAGGCCAACCGCCGCTCCGGATCGCCGCCGGGCGCCGGTGACGTCATTTGCGCATGTCCGTAACGAAATGGGTAAAGCCGCCATTAACCATGCCGCTTGAGGGCCGATTATCCCTTCTTCCCCCATAGGCCACCCATTGGGACCAATGCGGGTTGCGGGGCGCGTCGATGTTCGGGCTGAAGACTGATCTCTTGCGCGAGATGCGCGGCTTCCTGGCCATCTTCGCGAAGGACGTGCGCGGCAACACGCTGGCGATCATGGCCGCGGCACTGATCCCGCTGGCGGGGCTGGTCGGCGGCGGCATCGACATCAGCCGCATGTACATCACCAAGACGCGGCTGCAACATGCCTGCGACGCCGGCGCGCTCGCCGGCCGCAAGGCGATGGGCGGCGGCATCTGGGGCAGCGACGACAGCACGACCGCGAACCAGTTTTTCGACGCCAATTTCCTGTCGGGTTCGTATGGATCGAGCGGGCTCCAGCGCGCGTTCAGCGAGGATGCCGGCAAGGTGAGCGGCAACGCCTCGGCGACGTTGCCGATGACCCTGATGCGCATCTTCGGCAAGACGACTGAGACGCTCAGCGTCACATGCGACGCCGAGATGCGCCTGCCTAATACTGACGTGATGTTCGTGCTCGATAATTCGGGATCGATGGCGGAGAAGGCGGTCTCGACCGATTCCGACACCAAGATCGAGAGCCTGCGCACCTCGGTCAAATGCTTCTACGAGATCGTCGCGCGCCTCGATACCGACGCCAATTGCTCGACCGGCACGCCGAGCGGCGGCACCGGCACGCAGGTCCAGATCCGCTTCGGATTCGTCAATTATTCGACCAACGTCAATGTCGGGAAATTGCTGCCCACTTCCTATTTCCCGGACGGCTGGACGTATCAGACACGACAGCCGGTGTTCACACCCGTCACCACTTATACCTATCCCAATCCGGGCACGGCGCAGATCACGAGCACGAATTACAAGGGCGGCAACACCGGTCGCGCCTCCGCATATTCATCCGTGAGCGCATCTAGCAGCAGCGACTGCAACTCGAAGATCCCGGTCGACAACGATCCCTCGCTGAGCGGCTCGGAAGGTTCGGCGCAAAACGTCTCGACCACCCAGTCGGGTACGACTCAGACGGTGACATGGTACACGCTCCAGCCCGCAACCTATTATATCTACACGGCGACCTATACAGCCGGCAGACGTGGCTCCAACGGCACCTGCGCGATCTCGCGCGCACTCGTGTCCAATGCCCAGTATCAACGCAATTATACGCGTACCGACCAAGGTGTGCCGCAGATCACCCAGGTCTTCAAGGATTGGGACTATGACGCCTTGCCGGTCGATATTTCCGGCCTGAAGAATGGCACGAGCTGGAACGACAGCTTCACCGCGCCGATCGGCACCAACGGCGTGGGCAAGACCGTCGCCTGGGCCGGTTGCATCGAGGAGCGCCACACCGTTCCTGGGACCAATTTCGATCCCATTCCCTCGGGCGCCAACGACCTGGATATCGATTCCGTCCCCACCAGCGACGTCGCCACCATGTGGAAGCCGGCGTTGCCGGGGCTCATCTACGAGCGCAAGAGCGGCAGCAGCTACACGATCAACCCCGTCGAATCGTCGTCCAACTATTCGCAGCCGAGCGCCGACTGCCCGACGGAATCGCGCAAGCTGCAGCCGTGGCCGGATGCCTCGGCGTTCGACGATTATGTCGACAGCCTGGTGCCGACCGTGAACACCTATCACGACATCGGCCTGCTATGGGGCGCGCGCTTCCTCTCGCCGACCGGCATCTTCGCGTCCGAGAATGCCTACACCCCGCAAGGCGGCGAGATCGAGCGCCATCTGATCTTCATGACCGACGGCGACACCCAGACCAGCACCGGCGACTACGCCGCCTACGGCATCCCTTGGTACGATCGCCGCAACGTCACCGCATCGGACGTGGGCAGCAGCCCGGGCTCGCAGAACGAGAACGACGAGGTCAACGCGCGGTTCGCGGCGCTCTGCACGGCGATCAAGAACAAGAACATAACCCTGTGGGTGATCTCGTTCGGCAGCGGATCGAACAGCACGACCGAGACCCGCCTGTCGAACTGCGCCAGCCCCGGCCGCTATTTCACCGCGCGCAATTCGGCCGCGCTGCAGACGACCTTCGCTTCGATCGCCAACCAGATCTCGCAGCTCAGGCTGACCAAATGATCCCCGCCGCCGGTCATTTCGCGCGGGACAAGCGCGGCGCGACGATCGTGGAGTTCGCGATCGTCGCGCCGGTGATGGCGCTGATGCTGCTCGGCGGCTTCGACACCGCGCACTCGCTGTACATGCGCGCCGTGCTGCAGGGCATCGTGCAGAAGACCGCGCGCGACGCAACGCTGGAAACCGCGACCGATACCGACGCGCAGGACGCGCTCGACACCAAGGTGAAGGTGCAGGTCAAGGCGATCGCCAACAACGCCGATATCGCCATCACCCGGCGCTTCTATCGCACCTTCTCGGATGCCGCGGCGGCCAAGGCGGAAACCTGGACCGACACCAACAAGGACGGCAAATGCGACAATGGCGAGCCGTTCGAGGACGACAACAACAACGGCGTATGGGATGCGGACGGCGGCGATGCCGGCCAGGGCGGCGCCAAGGACCGCACGCTCTATACGGTGAGTGTGAGCTATCCGCGCTTCTTCCCGCTCTACCGGATCATCGGCGGCTCCAGCACGACGAGGATCAGCGCATCGACCATCCTGGAAAACCAGCCCTACAGCGATCAGGGCAACTATTCCGCGCCGACCGTGGGGTATTGCAACCCATGATGAGCGCGCGTTCCTTTTTCGCCCGGCTGCGGCGCGACACCGGCGGCCTCGCCCTGCTCGAATTCGCGCTCGTGCTGCCGATATTCATCACCATGAGCCTGACCGGCGCCGAGCTCACCTGCTACATCACCACCAAGATGCGCGTCAGCCAGCTCGCGCTGCAGCTGGCCGACGATGCCGCGCGCATGGGTGAGGGCAGCCAGCTCGCCGCCAAGACGATCAGCGAGACCGACATCAACGACCTGTTCACCGGCGCGCAACTGCAATCTGGCGAGATGGACCTGAAGACCAACGGCCGCGTGATCCTGTCGGACGTCGAGCCGATGGCCAATCCCAACACTTCGGGCAAATACAAGATCGGCTGGCAGCGCTGCTACGGCAGCAAGACCGCGCCCGCCGCCCCCCCTTCCCCGGCTTATTATCCGCGGGCGACGGCATCCAATATCACCGGTGTCGGCGGCGCCAATCGTCTGGTCGGCGCGCAGGACGGCAACGCGACGATGTTCGTCGAAGTCTATTTCGTCTACAAGCCGTTGTTCAGCGGCGCGCTGGCGCCCACCTCCTCGTTCGACGAGATCGCCTCGATGTCCGTCCGCGACCGGCGCGACCTGACGCAGATCTACAATACGGAAAAGGCGACCGTCTCGAGCTGCTGACGGCCGGGGCGCTCAGCCCCGGTACGTCACCTTCTTCACCGCGGCGATCACCTTGCCGGCGGAGATCAGCGCCAGCTTCTCGAGGTTCGCGGCATAGGGCAGCGGCACGTCCTCGTCGCACACGCGCAGCACCGGCGCGTCGAGATCGTCGAAGCCTTCCTCCATCACGAACGCCGCCACTTCGGACGCGATCGAGCAGGTCGGCCAGCCTTCCTCGACCACCACGATGCGGTTGGTCTTGGCGAGGCTCTTGAGAACCGTCTTGCGATCGAGCGGACGCAAGGTGCGCAGGTCGATCACCTCGGCGTCGATGCCTTCCTCGGCCAGCTTGTCGGCCGCTTCGAGGCTGAGGCCGACGCCGATCGAATAGCTGACGATCGTCACG
>Ga0153956_1002180_pt1 | contig 15076 bp, 13 predicted proteins | sample TSFL040MetaG_FD_104704 | JGI IMG/M metagenome (GOLD analysis project Ga0153956, IMG submission 104704) | Attine ant fungus gardens microbial communities from Florida, USA - TSFL040 MetaG | ecosystem: Host-associated > Fungi > Mycelium > Unclassified | place: USA: Florida, Wekiwa Springs... | reverse complement strand
CTCGCCTGCCACAAGCTGGGCGAGAACGGCAACAACGGGCCGGGTCCCGAACTGACCCACATCGGCGCCCGCATCCCGCGCGCCGCGATCATCCGCTCGATCGAAATCGGCCCGAGCATCATGCCCTCGTTCCGCGAACTGCCGCCCGAAAAACTGAACGAGCTCGCGGACTTCCTCTCCTCGTTGAACTGATCCGGCGCCGGGCGTCGTATCTCTCGGGAGAGGGCGAGTAACGTCCCCCTTTCGATGGACACGATCAACGACAACCGCTCCTCACCCGACTTCGCCGGGCAGGTCAACCGGATGTTCGACCGGGTGGCCGGGCACTACGACACGCTGAACGGCGTGATGACGGCGGGGCTGCACCACCGCTGGCGCGAGCAGGCGGCGGCGCGGACGGGTCTCGGGCCGGGCGAGTCGGCGCTCGACGTCTGCTGCGGCACCGGCGATCTCGCCTTCCAGCTGGCGGGGCGGGTCGCGCCCGGTGGCCGCGTGGTCGGCTGCGACTTCTCCGAGCCGATGCTCGACCTGGCGCGGGACAAGGCGGCGGCGCGGGGCGCCGAGGGCGTCCGCTTCGAGTGGGCCGACGCGCTCGAACTGCCCTACGACGGCGAGCGCTTCGACGCGGTGACGGTCGGCTTCGGCGTCCGCAACCTGGCCGACCTCGACCGCGGCCTGCGGGAGATGGCGCGGGTGCTGAAGCCGGGCGGGCGGCTGGTCATCCTCGAGATCACCCAGCCGACGCGGCCGCCGCTCTCCACCTTCTTCTCGCTCTGGTTCGACCGCATCGTGCCGCTGCTCGGCTCGCTCTCCGACGAGCCCGACGCCTACAGCTACCTGCCCGAGTCGGTGCGCAGCTTCCCCTCGCCCCACGGCCTGGCCGAGAAGATGGACCGCGCGGGCTTCACCGGCATCCGGTACACGGTCCTGGCCGGCGGCATCATCGCGATCCACAGCGGCGCCAAGAGCGCGGCGACTCGCTGATGGCGCCGGGATCGGCGGTGCCGCCGCCGGTGACGGCGGTCCTCGACGCCTCCCAGCGTTGGCTGCCGGTGCGGCTCGGCGAAGTCGAGGACCGGCTGCGTGAGGCGATCGACGGCTGGGGCGGGCCGCTCGGCGAGGACGCGGGGGCGACGCTGGCGGCGGGCGGCAAGCGCCTGCGGCCGATGCTCGTCCTCCTCTGCGCGGGCGAAGCGGGCGGCGAGGAGACGGTCCGCGCCGCGACCGCGATCGAGCTCGTCCACATGGCGACGCTCGTCCACGACGACGTCCTCGACGAGGCGCCGCTGCGGCGCGGCTTGCCGACCGTCGCCGCGACCTCGGGCCGGGCCCGGGCGCTGGCGACCGGTGACCTGCTGCTCTCGCGCGCCTTCGCCCTGCTGAGCGAGGCGGGGGACGCGCGCTCGGTGCTGCTGCTCGCCGACGCCGCGGTGGCGCTGGCCCGCGGTGAGCTCGCCCAGCGCCAGGACGCCTTCGACCTCTCGATCACCGAGGAGCGCTACCTGGACCGCTGCCGGCTGAAGACCGCGGCGCTCTTCGAGTGCGCCGTCTCGCTCGGCCACGACGATCCCGAGCTGCGGGACTTCGGTACACGGGTCGGCCTCGCCTTCCAGCTGCTCGACGACGTGCTCGACGTCACCGGCCCGCCGTCCCGGACCGGCAAGGCGCGCGGCACCGATCTGCTCGACGGCACCGTCACGCTGCCGCTGATCGTGGCCGCCGAGCGCGACCCCAGCCTGCGCCAGATCGACCTGCCGGGGCTCGACGCGGCGGGCGCCGAGGCGATCTGCGACCGCATCGCCGACACCGGTGCCCTGGCCACAGTGCGGGCGCGGGCGCTCGACCTGGTCGCCGACGGCAAGCGCGCCCTGGGCCGCACGAGCTTCGGTCCCGAACAGCGCCGGCTGCTCGAGCTGGTCGCCGACGGCGTCGTCCAGCGCCACAGCTGATCCACTGAGGGCAAACCGGAGTACCATCAACTAGATGCTTGGAAATATCGGCCCCCTCGAGATCATCGTCGTCCTGATCATCGCGTTGATCGTGTTCGGCCCCAAACGCCTGCCGGAGCTCGGCAACAGCCTGGGCAAAGGCATCCGCGAGTTCAAAGACTCGGTCACGGGTGAGAACAAGGACGACGAAACTCAGGAAGACGCCGCCAAATCGATCGGCACCCCGAAGGCTGTCGAAACGCCGATCGAGCCGCCGACCACCCACCGGGTCGAAGCGGACGACGCGGAAGTCGTCCACGACAAAAACAGCTGAGGGGCCCAGTGCCCGGGGGTCACTAGGATGCCGCGTCGCGTCCGGCCGGTCTCCCACGAGGACCAGTTCACCCTGGTCGAGCACCTCGACGAGCTCCGCCACCGGCTGATCGTCTGCCTGGTCGTCTTCGCCGTCGCCCTGGCGCTCTGCTTCTGGCAGAACCACCTGCTGCTGGAAATCGCCCAGAGTCCGCTGCCGAGCGGGCACAAGAAGCTGATCACCTTCGGGGTGACCGAGCCGTTCACGACGACCTTGACCGTGAGCGCCTACGGGGCCGCGGTGCTGGCGGCGCCGTTCATCCTCTGGCAGCTCTACGCCTACATCCTGCCCGCCTTCAGCCCCACGGAGAAGCGGGTGGCGCTGCCGATCCTGCTGCTCTTCCCGTTCCTCTTCGTCGGCGGCATCGCCTTCGCCTACTTCGCCGTGATGCCCGCCGCCCTGCACTTCCTGCTCGGCTTCAACGAAAACCAGTTCAACATCCAGGTGCGGGCGCGGGATTACTACAGCTTCTTCTCGATGACGATGCTCGCCGGCGGGCTGGTCTTCCAGATGCCGATGGTGATCCTGGCGGTCACGCGCCTCGGGATCGTGAGGATCGACCAGCTGACCAAGAACCGCCGCTACGCCTACCTGATCATCGCGATCATCGCCGCCGCACTGCCCGGCGTCGACCCCGTCTCGATGCTGATCGAGATGGTCCCACTATTGGTTCTCTTTGAGTTGAGTATCCTGCTTGCACGCTGGTTCGGCCGACCCGGCGGGGCAGGCGCGGCCGAACCGACCACGCAGGAGTAGGAAGGGCAGAAGGGGCAGATGGCGCAGGACGAGCATCGAATGGTCTTTGACATCCGCGGCCGCAGGCGGCACGTGGTCAAATTCGTCTACGCGATCCTCGCGATCCTGATGGCGGCCAGCCTCTTCCTGGTCACCGGGGCGATCAACATCAACTCGATCTTCGGCACCAACTCGAGCGGCGAAAGCGCCGCCAAGAGCTTCGAAAAGCAGGCCGAAAACATCGAAGCGAAGTTGGCCAAAACGCCGGGCGAAGAAGACCTGATGGCGAACCTGACGCGGGCGCGGATCAACGCCGCCAACTCGATGGTCACCAACGGCGAAGTCGAATCCCAGAGCGGGGTCGAAAGCTACAAACACCAGCTCGCCCTGGCCAGCGAAGGCTGGTCCAACTACGTCGCCGCCTCCGGCGAACCGAGCGCGGGGCTGGCGATCCAGGTCGCGCCGGCGCTGTTCCAGCTGGCCGAAATCTCGTCCAGCGGCACGGAAGCGCTGGAAAACGTGAAAGCCGCGACCGAAGCCGAGCAGGTCGTCGCCGAAAAACGCAACGACCTGAACAGCTGGAGCACGCTCGCCTTCTACGCGCTCTTCGCCCAGAACTACAAACTGGCCGAAGAAGCCAAAGAAGAAGCGATCAAACTGGCGAACACGAAGTTCGAACGCGAATCGTTCGAAAACAAGTACAAGGAAGTTGAAAAGAACGCCAAAGAATTTGGCAAACGGCTGAAAATCGAAAAGGCCTCGGAAGCCAGCCAGAAAGCGGGCGGCAACGCTGGCAAAGAAGCGCTCGAAAACCCGCTCCAGGGAGGCCTGGGCGGCGCCTCCCTCGGCGGCTAGCCCCGGCGCGGGGAAGCTGGCGGCCCGGGTTAAAGGGACGCGGCCATCTCGGTCACGGCCCTGGCAGGCTGTGACCGTGCCCGAGACGGCCGGGGATGTGGGGAGTGGCGGGGACGGTCCACGCCAGCCCCACGGGCTCGTCACCGGGGAGGGACGGAAGCGTGACGAGACTCGCGAGGCGGGAGGGAGATGTCGGGAAGGTCACGCTTCCGTGCGTGTTGGGCAACACGCACTTTCGCGCGGCGTACTTTGACCGTGCTATAGCACGGTCAATCCACGCAGCGCGTTTTCGGGCTCTGATCTCAGGCCCGAAGACAGACCGAAGGCGCGTGGAAGGGTGACGTTCCCGGCATCTTCGTCGACGAATGAGGCTCCCCGAGGCTCTTCGTGACCAATCCCGCACGGGACGCTCACGGAAGTCCCCAAACTTTCCGACCAGGCCCCCGCCCCTCAAATCCCTCAGGTCCCTGGGACGCACCTCGGCCTGCCTCTAACCCCGATCCCGGCGTTCCACCTCCGCCAGCCCGTTCCGCGGGATCGCGCCGAGCCGGGACCAGTGCCCGGCGCAGCGCAGCACCAAGCCGCGGATCTGGGATTGGGGAGCGAGTTCGGCGGCCATCATGCGGTGGAACTCGGCGAGTTGGGCCGCCGCGTCGAGGTCGGCGTCGTTCAGGCCCAGGTCCTTCGGCCCTTCATCGCTCGGGCCGGGCCCGTCGCTGTGATGGGAGACGAGCCGGGTGTTCTGGACTCCCTCTTCCATGTCGACCAAGATCCCTTTTACATCTGCTACTAACTTTCGGGTAGGTCCCTAAGCGGATATTCGGGCGAAGAGTGGGCCGTGTTGGGCTCGAACCAACGACCTTGAGATTAAGAGTCTCCTGCTCTACCAACTGAGCTAACGGCCCCGGACGGCGGATTATAGGAATCCGGCGCCGCCGCGGACGGCCGGGCGGGTGCTCCGGCTAGCGCTGGGCGCAGTACTTTTCGAGCCCGACGCCTTCGATCACGAGGCCGTTGGCGAAGGTGAAGATGCCGTGGCTGCGGAGGATGTGGTCCGAGCAGCGGGCGGCGACGTAGCTGCGCTTCACGCCGCCCGCGGTGTAGTGGCGGCCGATTTTGACGTTGATGTGGGTGATGGCACCGAGGCCGCCGGCCAGTTCGGGCAGGTTGACGGTGGCGCGATAGCGGAATTCGCCGGGGCGCTTTTCGATCGGCACGACGAAGGCGTAGGTCTGGGTCACGGGCACGGTGATGCGGGCGTGGACGACCACCGTCGGGTGGCCTTCCGCGTCTCGCGGGCCGTTGAAGAGGGTGAGCGCCGAGCTCGTCGGCACGGGGCCGCCGGGGAGCGAGATCAGCGCTTCGAGCTCGCCGGTGCCGACGATCGCGCTCTTGCAGATCGCCCGCGCTTCTTCGACGCTCACCGCGGCGATCTGTTCGGCGGCGCAGGTGGGGAGGCCGGCGACGTCGAGGCGGCCGTCGCGGTCGAAGTCCATGACCACCTGGGTGAGCGCGGGTGGCGCCCCGCCGCCGGGCTTGGCGAGGTCGAGGTAGCCCTCGAACTGGACCGGGGCGAAGCTCCGCTTCGGCAGGTTCAGCGGCTGGAAGTCGGCGTTCAGCTTCAGCCGGATTTCGCGCGTTTCCACCATCGCCGCGCCGAGCGCCGCCTCGGCCGGCAACGCGCAGGCGAGGATCGCGACGAGGACGAGGAGGATTCGCTTCGGCCGTCTCATTCGATGTGACATGGCGAGGTCAGCAGCGACTGCAGCAGGCTGCCGTCGGCGAAGATGAGTTTCCCGTAGACCTGCAGGCGGCCGCCCACGCATTCGGCTTCGGCGTAGCCGACCTTGCGGCCGTGGCGCTTATAGGTGCGGCCGAAGTGGGCTTCGGCGAGGATCGCCGCGCCGTCCCCGCCCGCGATCGGCGGCAGTTCGATTTCGGTCCGATAGCCGTAGCGCCCGTGGTTCACCTTTTCGATCGTGAACGGGACCAGGAGCGCCTGCGGCGAGGGCACGGTCTCGTAGGCGTGGGCGATCAGCGCCGGTCGGCCGCCTTCCGGCGGCGCGTTGAAGATCGAGATCGGCGAGGTGATCGTGAAGGGCGCCTTGCCCGGCGTTTCGACCCGGGCTTTGCCGGTGCCGGTGCCGAGCAGCGCCCCGGCGCAGCGCTGCCGCGCTTCGCTCGGCGTCGTCCCTTCGAGCTGCGCCGCCGTGCAGGTCGGCACGCCCTTGAAGTTCAGCTTGCCGTGTTTGTCGAATTCGAAGATCAGCGTCTTCAGCGCCGGCGGTTGGTCCCCGTTCAGCGTCTTGATCCGGACGATGCTGCTGAAGCCAGCTGGCAGGGTCCCGTTTTCCGGGAAGGCGCGCGGCTCGAATTCGGCGGTCGCCGAGACCTTGAGGTTGCCGATCTGGGTCGTGACCGCGACGGCGGCGGCGGCGCAGGCGAGGACGGCGGACACGGCCGCGACCACGAGCACCGCTGCGCGCCGGCCCCTCAGGTCAGGCCCCCTTGCAGCGTTTGATGATGATCCCGTTCAGTTTGGTCCCTTCGGTGAAGCCCGTTTCGACTTTCGCCTGCAGCTTCCCGGCCGGGCAGCTGGCGTTGGCGTAGCTCAGCTTCTGGCCCTTGAAGGTCCAGCGTTTGCCGATCGTCAGCCGGCCTTCGAGCGGGATCCCGGCGCCGCCCGCGATCTTCGGAATCGTCGCTTCGGTGCGGAATCCGTACGGCCCGGCGTGCACTCGCTGGATTTCCACCGGCACGATGTAGGTGGTCGGCGCGGGCACGCTCAGGTAGGCGTGGGCCAGCACGGTCGGGTTGCCGTTGTGCGGCGCGGCGTTGAAGATCGTGATCGGCGAGCTCGCTTTGAACGGCCGCTGTTCCGGGAACGCGATCAGCGCGGTGCCGTAGCCCTCGCCGACGATCGAGCCCGCGCAGACTTTCCGCGCGGTCGCCGAGGTGGTCGCCTGCAGCTTGCCCTTCGTGCAATACGGCAGGCCTTTGGTGACGACTTCCCCGTGCTTGTCGTACCAGACCGTCAGCGTTTTCAGGATCGGCGGCAGCCCGCCTTCGGTGTTGCCGATCTTGCCTTCGCCGTGCAGCGTGATCGGCGCGGTTTCGTGTTTCGGCAGGGTCGTCGGCGTGAAGCCGCCTTCGGCCGTCACTTCGACCGGACCCGCCCGCAACACGATCGTCGCCAACGCCACTCCGCCCATCACAAACAGTGCAACGACGGTCAGGATTGCCGTCCTTAACACATTCTTCCGCATAGGTTCGCTCCTCCCGTAGCCCCTGAGCGCCAAACTACCATGCGTGGGAAGCAGCAGGGGAAGGGGAAGCAAGCGGTCCCGTGACCCGGGGTCGGGCCCGGGCGTGCCCTGGCTGCTGCGCCACCCGCGCGAGGTCCTGCTGATCGCGGCGATCATCCTGGCGGCGCTGGCCGTCGTCGGGACCGGCGTCGACAAGAAGCTCGACCCGACCACGCTCGACGTTCCCGGCAGCTCCTCGGCGAAGGCCGACGCGATGCTGGAAGAGCACTTCGGCCCCTCGGCGCCGTTCGCGATCCTGCTGCGCGGGCCGGCCGACGCGCTCGAAGAACAGGGCCCGCGGCTGGTCCGCGCGCTGCGGGCGGAACCGAACGTCTCGACGCTCTCGCCCTGGGACAACGGCTCGGTCGAAGGACTGCGACCGTCGCCGGAACGCGCGCTCATCCTCGCCGACTTCCACGTCGACACGAAAACGTCGGTGAACGAGGTCGTGCCGCGACTGGAAGAGATCCTCCACCAAGAAGTGTCGGCGCCGGTCCGGGCGACGCAGACCGGCTACGCGACGATCTCGCGCTCGCTGCAGAACGAATCGATCGACTCCGCCGAGCGCGGCGAGCTGATCGCCCTGCCGATCCTGCTGGTCGTCCTGCTGCTCGTCTTCCGCTCGCCGATCGCGGCGATCATCCCGCTCGGCTTCGGCGCGATCACCGTGTTCGCCTCGCGCGGCGTCCTCTACTTCCTCACCAACTGGTTCTCGATCGACGCCTTCGCGCTGACGGTGTGCACGATGATCGGGCTGGCGTTAGGGGTGGACTACGCCCTCTTGATGGTCTCGCGCTTCCGCGAGGAGCTCGAGGCCGGCGCCGAGCCGCTCGAGGCGGCGCGCCAGACGCGGCGCCACGCGGGCCGGACCGTCGCTTTCGCCGGTTCGACGCTCCTGCTCTCGATGCTCGTCTCCCTGTTGATCCTGCCCGGGTCACTGCTGGTGTCGCTGGCGGGGACGGTGGCGATGGTCGTCGTCCTCAGCGTCACCGTGGCGACCGTGGTCGGGCCGGCGATCCTCATCCTGGTCGGCAGGAACATCGACCGTTGGCGGGTCGGCTCGCGGGTGGGCGCCGAGCGCTCGGCGGTGATGCGCTTCGTCAACGGGGCGCTGCGCAGGCCGCTGGTGGCGGCGCTGGTGATCGGCGGGATCCTGCTGGCCCTCGCCGGGCCGGCGGTCGGGCTGAAGCTCGGGCCGCCGAGCCCCGAACAGCTCCCCAAGGACGCGCCCGCGCGGGTGAATGCCGAACTGATCGACAAGCAGATCGGCCCGGGCTGGGACGCGCCGTTCCAGATCGTCGCCTCGAACCCCGGCGGGCCGATCACCGACGCGGGCAGCATGGCGGCGCTCGAACACTTCCAGCACAAGATCGCGAAGCTCGAAGGCGTCAAAGTCGTGATCGGCCCGCAGGCGGCGACCAAGCGGGTGAAACCGCTGCAGGAACTGGGGAACTCGGCGCTTGCCTCGAAAGGCAACCTCGGGCCGGTCAAGGAACTGGGCAAACTCGGGAAGGAACTCGACGTGGCCGCGGGCGGGGTGGGGGAACTGCGCGGCGGGATCACCGAAGCGAGCAACGGCGCCGGGCTGCTCGCCCAAGGCTCCGACCACGCGACCGAAGGCGCGCAGCTGATCGCGAGCGGGCTGGCGCGCGCGGCGGGCGGGAGCCAGCGGGCGATCAACGCCCTCGAACGCTTCGCGACCGGCACCGAAAAACTCACCGAAGGGCTGCTGGAAGCGGCGATCGGCGCGCAGACCATCCGGGTCAGCGGCATCAACTCGATCACCAGCGGCCTCAACTACAACGGCAAAAAGGCCCAGCGCGAACAGCTGCGGGCGCTGCGCGCCGACCAGAACGAAACGCTGCCGCGCCTGATCGCCCCGACCCAGGTCGCGGTCGAAAAGCTGGGGGCGGCGGAGGCGAAGTTGAAGGAAACGGCGCCGGTGGATCCGGCCGCGGCGGCGGCGCTCGAATCGGTCGAGGGGGCGCTGGCGGCGATCACCGGCACCGATCCGGTGACGGGGCAGCCCTATGCCGAACACTACGCGGGCCTCCTCGCCGAACTGGAAGGGCTGGCGGAACGGCTGGGTCAGGACGCCGAACTCAACAAGCGGACCTCCTCGTTCATCTACTCGTCGGTCCATGAATTGCACCGGGTCAGCCGCGGCACCGGCAAACTGATCGAAGGGCTCTACACCCTGCACAAGGGCGCCAACACGCTGAACCACGGCGCGCACAAACTGGCGAAGGAAGCGGGCCGGCTCGGCAAGGGCGTCGAACAGCTGAGCACCGGGGCGACGTCCCTGGTCAGCGGGCTCGGCCGTCTGGCCGGCGGCGCCGAAGCGCTGGAAGAAAACCTCGCCGCGGGCGCGGTGGAAGTCGAACCGCTGGAAACGGGCCTCTCGGAAGCGAGCGTCCAGGTGCTGGAAGGCAAGGCGAAAATCCGCAAGCAGGCGACCGAAGTGGGGGAAGCGACGCCCGGGCTCTTCAACTCGGGGTACTTCGTGCTCTCGGCCCTCGACGGATCACCGCCCGCCACGCGCGAAAAAGTGGGCGCGACGATCGACCTGGACAAAGGCGGCCAGGCCGCCTCGATGCTGGTGATCTCGAAGTACGAATTCAACTCGCCCGGCTCGATCCGGCTGAACAAGGAACTCGCTGCCGCGGCGGGCGAACTGGGGCAGAACGCGAGCCTCGAAACCGGGGTGGCGGGCGGCGCGGCGCAGCTGAACGACTACAGCCAGATCACCCGCGACCGGATCCCCTTCATCATCGCGATCATCACCTTCGTCACCTTCCTGGTGCTGGTGGTTGTGCTGCGGGCGCTGCCGCTGGCGGCGATCGCGGTCGGCCTCAACCTGCTCACGGTCGGGGTCGCCTTCGGCATCCTGACGCTGCTCTTCAACGTGCCGGAGGACTGGCCGCTGGGAGGCCATACCTACGTCGACGCGGTCGGCGCCTGCATGATCTTCGCGATCGTCTTCGGCCTCTCGATCGACTATGCCGTGTTCCTGCTGAGCCGCATGCGGGAGCACTACGACGAGGGCAACGACAACGAGAGCTCGGTGCGCTACGGGCTGGAGAAGACGGCGCGGGTGATCACCGGCGCGGCGGCGATCATGCTGGGGGTCTTCGTCGTCTTCGCCGGCGAGCCGATCGCGAACGTGAGCCAACTCGGCATCGGCCTCACGGTCGCGGTCGTGCTCGACGCCACCGTCGTGCGGATCGTCCTCCTGCCGGCCCTGATGCTCCTGCTCGGCGACCGCGTCTGGTGGCTGCCCCGCCCGCTCGCACGGGCGCTGCCGAAACTGAACGTCTGACGACGCTGTCGGCCAGCCGCCAACAGGTTCACGAGGCTCGGCGCCCGGATTGGTGGAAAGGGACGATGGCCGTCTCGGCCACGACCCTGGCAGGCTGTGGCCGTGGCCGAGACGGCCGGGTTTCGTGAGGAGTGACGAGGGACCGTCGCCAGTGAGTCACGGGAGAGGGACGGATGCGTGACGGGACCCGTGAGTCGTGGGAGGGATGCCGGGAACGTCACGTCTCCGCGCGTGTTGGGCAACAGTCAATTCCGCGCCTCTTCTTCAGGCCCGAGAAGAGACCGAAGATGCGCGGGAGAGTGACGTTCCCGGCATCTTCGTCAACGGATGAGGCCCTTCGAGGCTCTTCGTGACCTCTCCCGCACGGGACGCCCACGGAAGTCGGGAGACTTCCCGACCCGTGGCACCCCGTCGCGAACCTCGCCCGGGACCCTCGGACGGCCGGAGCGCCCCCGAACAACCCCACCCCCTTCGTGGAATCAACCATCTTGGCCTCGTCGCTGCGACCGTGCTCGGCACCAGTGGCGCTACTTCTTCTTCGGTTCGGGCTTCGGCGTGCAGGCCTGGGTCGTGTCGGCGTTGATCGTGGTGCCGTCGGCGTAGGTGAAGGCGCCGCGGTACTTCAGCTGCTTCGAGGCCGGGCATTTGGCGTTGACGAAGCTCATCTTCTTGCCCTTGTAGGTCCAGGATTTCTGGATCTTGACCTTGAAGTCGGTGATCACTCCGGCGCCGCCGGCGATCGGCGGGATCGAGACGTCGAGGCGCGGGCCGTAGCCTTCCTTGCCGAGGTTGGAGACGGTGCCGACGAGGACCAGGGTGGTCTGGATCGGCGAGGTGCCGTAGGCGTGGAGGAGGACCACCGGTTTGCCGCCCTGGGGCGCGCCGTTGTAGGCCGTGACCTTGGTCGGCTCGCTGTAGAGCACGCTCAGCGGGAGCAGGGTGTTCGCGGAGCCGCTGCCGATCTTGGCCTTGCCGCAGGCCAGTTCGGCCGCTTCGGTGGACGTGTTCTGCAGCTTCGAGGCCGAGCAGGTGGGCAGCCCTTTGGTCGCCAGCGCAAGGTTCTGGTCGAAGTCGATGACGTCGTGGACGGCCGGGCTCGGCACGCCGCTCGAGGCGGTCGTCCCGGTCTTCACCTCGACGTTCAGGGTCGCCGGGGAAGCCGTCTTCTTGTAGAGGGCCTTCGGCGTGACCGAGGCTTCGATCGACTGCGTGTTGCCGTCGGGACCGGTCACGGTTCCCTCGGCAAAGGCGGCCGAAGCCGGGATCGCGATCGCCACGAGGGCGGCAAGGCTCGCGATCAGAGTGAAACGCTTGTGCATTGAGTTTGCTCCTGGTCGAAAATTCTGCGGATCGCCTCCCGTTTCCCCCAACCGGTCCGCGGCGCCAGAGTAGCGCGTTGACCTTGCATTAAGGCCCTGCTGCTGCGCCTTTTGGCGGGGATCGCCTCGGATACGATTCCGCGGCGCCCATCCGGGTCAAGGGGGCCAGGGAGGGGCAGGCGACGACCTGTGGCAGCGAAACCCCAAGGCGAGGAGAAACACTCGGCTCCGAGCCGAGGGACCACCCCAGCGCGCATCGCGGCGATAGCGGCCCTTGCGGTGGTGGTGATCGTCCTTGCCGTCGTCCTCTTCGGCGGCGGCGGGGGCCACAAGTACACGTTCCTGTTCACGAACGCCGGCCAGCTCGTGAACGACAACCAGGTGATGATCGGTGGCTCGCCGGTCGGCAACGTCTCCGGCATCGACCTGAGCCCGGACAACCTGGCCGAAGTCCACGTGGAAGTGGAACAGGAACTGCACGAAGGGACGACGGCGGTGATCCGCGCCACCTCGCTCTCCGGCGTCGCCAACCACTATCTCTCGATCAGCCCGGGCCCCAACAGCAGCCCGGCGCTCGACGAAGGCACTCCGCTCGGCCTCTCCTCGACCACGACCCCGGTCGACATCGACCAACTCTTCAACAGCTTTCCGGCGAAGGTGCGCGAAGGCCTGCAGAACTTCATCAAGGGCAACGGGCAGATCTACGCCGGACGCGGCCCGGAAGCGAACGAAAGCTACAAGTACTTCGGGGTGGCGCTGAATCGGGCGACCAACTTCGCCGCGGAACTGAACGCCGACGAAGACCTGCTCTCCAAGTTCCTCGTCAGCTCCAGCAACCTCACCAGCGCCGTCGCCGGCCGCGGCGAACAGCTGTCGAGCGCGATCTCCAACGCCAACCACGCCTTCCAGGCGATCAGCAGCCAGAACGTGGCGCTGGAACGGACGCTGGAAGAGCTGCCGCCGGTGATGCGCCAGTCGAACACGACCTTCGTCAACCTGCGCGCCGCGCTCGACGATGTCGAACCGCTGATCAACACGGCGAAGCCGGCGACCAGGAACCTCGCCCCGTTCCTCGCCGAACTGCGCCCGGTCCTCAACAAGTTCATCCCCTTCACCCAGAACCTCGCGCTGGCGCTGAACCGGCCCGGCCCGCATAACGACACGACCTCGCTGCTGAAGGAAATCCCGGTCGTCCAGCAGCGCGCCTCGCGCACCTTCCCGCACGCCGAAGCCGCGTTCGCCGCCTTCCAGCCGCAGCTGAACTTCGCCCGCTCCTACACCCCCGATCTCTTCAACGCGCTCGGCGATCTCGGCGCCGCGGCGGCGGCCTACGACGGCAACGGCAACTACGTGCGGGCGTCGATCTCCGGCGCGAACCTCTTCAAATACAACGGCGGCAAGCTGACGCCGATCACGCGGGCCGAACAGTTCAACGGCTTCACCTCGACCTCGACCCCGCGCCGTTGCCCCGGCGGCGCCACCCAGCCCGCGGCCGACGCCTCGAACCCCTACGTCAATCCGCCGCACGGCGGCAGCTCGGTCAACCCGTCCGAATGCAACGTGAACCAGGGGTCGGGCGGATGAAAAAACTGATCGCAGGCGTCGTGGTGGTGGCGGCCGTGGTGGCCGCGATCGTGTTGATCTCGGGCAGCGGCTCGAACGACGGCTACGTGGTGCGGGCCGTCTTCGACAACGGCTCCTTCATGGTCGCCGGCGAGCAGGTGCGCGTCGCCGGCGCCAACGTCGGCACGATCAAGTCGGTCAGCGTCTCACTGCCCGGCGAACCGACCGCCGAAGAAAACGGCAAGCTCGTCGACGTCCCCGGCAAGGCGATCATCGAGCTCGAAATCTCCAATCCGAGCTTCCAGGACTTCCGCCAGGACGCCGGCTGCGAAATCCGCCCCCAGTCGCTGATCGGGGAGAAGTACGTGAACTGCCACCCGACCGAGCCGCGGGCGCCGGGCGAGCAGCCCCCGCCGCCGCTGCGGCAGATTCCGAAGGGCAAGCCCGGCGCGGGCCAGTACCTGCTGCCGCTCGGCCGCAACCAGACCACGGTCGATCCGGACCTGATCAACAACATCAACTCGCTGCCCTACGCGCAGCGCTTCCGGCTGATCTTCAACGAACTCGGCGCCGGTCTGGCGGGCCGCGGGCAGGATCTCGAGGCGGCGATCAAGGGGGCGAACCCGACCCTGCGCTCGGTCGACAAGCTCTTCGGCGAGCTGACCGAACAGAAGGATCAGCTCGCCCAGCTGGCCGCCGAATCGCAGGAAATCCTCGAACCGCTCACCCGCGAAAAAGAACACGTGGTCGGCTTCATCGCCCACTCCGGCGAAGCGGCGGAAGCGAGCTCCGAACACGGCGCCGAACTGGAAGCGGCGCTGGAAAAGTTCCCGACCTTCCTGGTCGAGTTCCGCGAAACGATGAAGAACCTGAAGGAGTTCTCCGACGCGGGCACGCCGCTGCTCGAAGACCTGGGTGAAGCGGCGCCGTCGCTGACCACCGCGACGAAGACCCTGACCCCGTTCTCGGAAGCGACGACGGTCGCGCTGAAGAGCCTCGCCACCGCAGGCGAAGCGTCGGGCCCGGTGTTCGCCCAGTCCACCCCGGTGGTGAGGACGGCGAGCAAGCTGGCGAAGACCGGCGTCGTGCCGACCAAGGAACTGGCGGCCCTGTTCGGGAGCCTGGTCGAAAAGGACGGCTGGAAGCACCTCAACCAGTTGATCTACAACTCGGCCGCGGCCTTCAACGGTTTCGATCAGTACGGCCATTACGGGCGGGCCTTGGTGACCCTTAGCAACTGCACCGATTACGTCACCAGCCCGATCGGGACGTCGGGCTGCGACGGCAACTACACCGGGGAAAACGCCAGCATCGCCCAAGACTCGCAGGCGTCGATCGCCGAACTGCTGAAGCTGCTCGAAGAAAGCCGCGCCGAAAAGACCGGCGGGACGGTCGCCGCACGCGACACCGGGGAAGGGTCGTCGAGCGGCCTGGGAGCGGCGGAATCGGCCGAACCGTCGGCGCCGTCCGAACGCGTCCAGGGCGAACGCGAAGAAGAAGCCGGCCTCGGCGAAGCCAGGCAGACCGAAGGGGGAACCGAACCCCTTCTCGACTACCTCCTGGGGCAGGGCGAATGAGGAATCGCAACGGAGGATTCGCGGTGAGCCCGGTGCTGGTCGGCGCGGTGACCGTGCTGGTGATCATCGTCGCCGTCTTCCTCGCCTACAACGCGAACAACG